>Ga0315902_10014661_pt1 | contig 10070 bp, 10 predicted proteins | sample LakEriMetagenome_9_FD_203523 | JGI IMG/M metagenome (GOLD analysis project Ga0315902, IMG submission 203523) | Freshwater fungal communities from buoy surface, Lake Erie, Ohio, United States - Buoy 12 MA117 | ecosystem: Environmental > Aquatic > Freshwater > Lake > Lake biofilm | place: USA...
TTCATTGGATTTTGAATCTGGGCAAGAAGATTATAACTACTTTACAGCAGAGGCAACTTTCAAGTATACTGTATATAATATCCTAGGAACTGACGGTCAACCTTTATGAATCTTGATGAAATTCAGGAAATGTGGCAAAGAGATTCTGTCATAGATCCTGATAACTTACATGAGGAATCCTTGAAGATTCCCCAACTTCATGCAAAATATTATACAGTCTATAATACAATTACATTACTGAGAGAAAAGGCAAGAGAAACTTCCAACAGAGTTAAGTTAGAACGCTATAATTACTACACTGGAAAGGCACCTGCAGAGGTCTACGTAGAAGAACCATTTCCGTATAAAGTTAGAGACAAAGAGTCCTTACAGAGGCATATGGACGCCGATGAGCGTCTAAGCAAATTGGAATTAAAAGTAAGGTATTATGATACTATGTTGAAGTTCTTGGAAGAAGTTATTAAAACAATTTCTAATAGAACTTTCCAAATTAAAAATGCCATTGAGTGGCATCGCTTCCAGGCAGGGTTCAATTAACCGTCTCCCGCCACCAAATAAATATTCATAACTGATACTTTATGAATGTCCCATTTGGTCATATCAAAAAAGAACGAGGTATATCTTCAGGTAAAAGCAGAACCACACGTTTACTACGAACTTCAGGATCAATTTACCTTTGATGTCCCAGGTGCTAAATTCATGCCACAGTATCGCAACAGATACTGGGATGGAAAGATACGTCTGTTTAATACACAAACCGGTGAAATTTATATCGGTCTATTAGATAAACTTATACAGTTTTGTGAAAATCATGACTATACTTATGAATTCACAAACAATAAATTTTATGGTCTTCCTTTTGAGATAAATGAACATATCTCAAAGGAAGGAGTAAAAGATTATATAAATTCTATCTGCAAGTATTCTCCCCGCGAGTACCAAGTTGAGGGAGTATACGACGCTTTAAGACACAATAGAAAGTTGTTGATATCTCCAACTGCTTCTGGAAAGTCGTTGATGATATATTCGATTGTGAGATATTACGTTGAGAAAGGACAAAATACTCTGATAATCGTTCCGACGACATCCCTTGTAGAGCAGATGTATAAAGACTTTGCGGATTATGGATGGGATGTTGGTTCATACTGCCACAAAATATACGCTGGAAAAGAAAGAGAAACAGACTCTCAGGTAATTATCACAACCTGGCAATCCATCTACAAACTCCCCCGACAATATTTTTCAAGATTTAATGTAGTTGTCGGGGATGAGGCACACCAGTTTAAATCAAAGTCATTAGTATCTATAATGACAAAACTTTCTGATTGTAAATATAGATTTGGTTTCACTGGAACTCTAGATGGAACCCAAACTCACAAGTGGGTTTTGGAGGGTTTATTTGGTCCATCCTATAAAATTATTAAAACCGATGAGTTGATGAGAAAGGGGCATGTTGCAACTTTAGACATCAATATTCTTCTATTGAAACACCCAGCACATAAGTTTGAGAACTTTGAAGATGAAGTTCAATATATTATTAATCACGAAAAAAGAAATAAGTTCATAAAAAATTTAGCCCTTGATCTTAAAGGTAATACACTAATTCTTTTTTCTAGAGTAGAAGGTCACGGACAACCACTTTATGAGCTCATAAATAATAACAAAGCAACTGATAGGCACGTATTCTTCGTTCATGGTGGTGTAGATACTGAAGAAAGAGAATTAGTCAGAGAAATTACCGAAAGAGAAAATAATGCAATTATCGTGGCATCTTACGGAACTTTCAGTACAGGAATTAACATTAAAAATTTACATAATGTTATTTTTGCTTCACCGAGTAAATCAAGAATCCGTAATCTCCAATCAATCGGAAGAGTTTTAAGAAAGGGAGACAATAAAACAAAAGCAACTCTATATGATATTGCCGATGATATCAGTTATAAATCAAGAAAAAATTATACACTGAATCATTTAATTGAAAGAATTAAAGTTTATAATGAAGAAAATTTTAATTACGAAATAATCAACGTTACCTTAAAAAACTAATGGGTGAAGAATTTTATTGCTGTATTAAATTAATCAGCGGAGAAGAAATACTTTCATTAATATCGATAGATGATAATGATGGTGATCCACTGATTATTTTACAAAATCCAGTTACGATTAAAATAATTAACAATAATATGGGTACGCTGGTCAAGGTAAAACCATGGATGGAAATACCTAATGATGATATTTTTATTATTAAATCTGATAAAATTATAACAATGACTGAAGTAAAAGATAAGCAAACAATATCAATTTATAAAAAATATCTTAGTGAAGATGATTCTTCTGAATTAAATATTAAAGAATTTAGTGGTGAATCCAACAGAGTTGGGCTATCAAGTAATATGGGATATATCTCTAGCGTAGAAGATGCAAGAAATTATCTAGAGAATATATTTAAAGATACTAAAGATACTAAGGATACTTAAACCTTATCTTGAAAACAGACAAACCTAGTCTACTTGTTATTTCAATTCTTGTCAAGCCTTTTCAAGTTTTTGTAATGGTGCTATAATAATTAAATAAATTAATATAAAAAATAGATGGAATCCCATGTCCAAAAAAAGATCAGAACATTATGTCAATAACAAGGAGTTTCTAGAGGCTCTAATAGTTCATAGGACAAAAGTTGCCAAGGCAAAAGAAGAAGGACTACCGAAACCACGTATTAGCAATTATCTTGGAGAATGTTTTCTAAAGATTGCTACGCACCTATCATACAAACCTAATTTTGTTAATTACATGTTTAGGGAAGATATGATATCTGATGGTATAGAAAATTGTGTTCAGTATATTCACAACTTCGATCCAAATAAGAGCAGCAATGCATTTGCATACTTTACCCAAATCATTCACTATGCTTTCTTGAGAAGAATCCAGAAAGAAAAGAAGCAATTGGAAATTAAAACAAAAATTATCGAAAGAAGTGGATTCAATGAAGTAATGACCGTTGATGATGGCTTGCTTTCTGGAAGCAATTCCGACTATAATACGATGAAGGATAACATCCAATACAGAAACGGAAATCGATGAAGGTAGCAATTATTACCGATACTCATTATGGGTGCAAGAAAGGTTCAAAGTATATTCATGATTACTTTGAACTCTTCTATAAGAATGTTTTCTTCCCTGCTCTTAAAGAACATGGGGTAGAGACAGTCATTCATATGGGAGATGCCTTTGATAGTCGTAAGTCAATTGATTATCAAAGTCTTGAATGGTCGAAGAGAGTCGTATTTGAACCTCTTAAGCACTATGACGTTCATATGATTGTTGGTAATCACGATTGCTATTATAAAAATACCAATAATGTAAATTCTCCTGCTCTTCTTCTTAAGGACTATCCAAACATTAAAACTTATAGTTCCCCAACAAATACTAAGGTTGGTGGAATTGATATGACTTTTATTCCTTGGATTTGTAGTGAGAACTATGATGAAACTCTAAAGGTCGTTAAGAAATCCAAAGCAAAGGTTGCACTGGGACACCTTGAACTCAAGGGTTTCCGTGTCAATAAACATCTTATAATGGAGGAACATGGACTGGAAGCGAATATTTTTTCAAACTTCACAAAGGTATTTTCTGGTCATTACCACACTCGTTCTGATAATGGAACTGTGTTCTATCTCGGTAATCCTTATGAAATGTATTGGACGGATGTAAATGATACTCGGGGATTTCATATCTTTGATACTGAAACTCTAGAACACACTCCAATCAACAATCCTTATAAATTGTTCTATAACATTTATTATGATGATACCCCACATCAATTGTTTGATGCCTCTGAGTATTCTAATAAAATTATCAAGGTGATTGTCCGTAAAAAGTCCAAACAAAAAGATTTTGAGAAGTTTATCGACAAACTCTATAAAGTTGGTATTCAGGACCTGAAGATTGTTGAAAACTTTGAGATTCAGGAAAATGAAAACTTTGCAGTTGATGAAGAGGAAAATACTATTTCAATTCTGAATCGCTACATTGATGAGGCAGAATTTGATTATGATAAAAATGTTATTAAGAGTATATTTCAAGACCTTTATAAACAAGCTTGCGAAGTAGAGTAAATGTTTCTTCTCACACTTAAGGACAGAAAAGATGACGGGGCATATGCTGTCCAAGACAGATATGGGGAAAAAGTTTTATTTTTATTTGAAGATGAAGATGATGCAACTCGTTATGCTATGATGCTTGAGGATGATGAGGACTATGAAAAAGAAATGGAAGTTGTGGAAGTTGATGATGAACTTGCCATAAAGACCTGTAAGAACTATAATTACAAATATGCCGTAATTACTCCTGACGATATTGTGATTCCTCCCAAAAATGATAGTATTTAAGACAATTAAATGGAAGAACTTTCTTTCTACCGGTAATAACTGGACTGAAGTTGATTTCCAAAAAAATCATACAAACCTAATTATTGGAACAAATGGCGCAGGTAAATCTACTGTTCTTGATGCCCTGACTTTTGTTCTCTTTAATAAACCGTTTCGTAAAATCAATAAACCGCAATTGGTCAATACGACCAACGAAAAGGATTGTCTGGTTGAGATTGAGTTTTCTGTTAATGGACGGGATTATTTGGTTCGTCGTGGAATCAAACCAAATGTTTTTGATATTGAAGTAAATGGTAAGCAACTTCATAAAGAATCTGATGACCGATTGAATCAGAAGATTCTAGAAGAAAATATTCTAAAAGTAAATTATAAGTCTTTTACTCAAATTGTGATTTTGGGTTCTAGTACCTTTGTGCCGTTTATGCAACTTACGACTGCCAACCGTCGTGAGGTGATTGAAGACTTATTGGACATTCGGATATTCTCCGCAATGAATGCTCTTATCAAGGAAAAGATTCGTGTTCAAAAGGACGAAATAAAATCTCTTGAATTGAAGAAGCAAAACCTTAAGGATAAGGTTGAAATGCAAAAGAGTTTTATTGAGGAACTTGAGAATCGTGGAAATGCCAATATTAATGCCAACCAAGAAAAGATTGCCAATTTGATGGGCGAAGTTGGCATTTACATGAACGAGAATGCCAAGACTGAGGAAGACATTTTTAAATATATTAAGGAGCAGGAAGATGTTACTGGTGCCGCTGAAAAGTTAGGGAAACTTAACAATCTTAAGGGTAAGATCTCTCAGAAAGTATCTACGATTACTAAAGAGCACAAGTTCTTTACTGAAAATACGGTATGCCCTACTTGCACTCAAACTATTGAGGAGGAGTTTCGGTTAAATAGAGTTACGGACGCTCAAAATAAAGCAAAGGAACTCCAGAAAGGTTTTCAGGAACTTGAGGAGACTATGAAGTTCGAAGAAGAACGAGAGCGTCAATTTCTAGCACTATCGAAGGAGATTACGAAACTCAACCATGAGATTTCTCAAAACAATACTCGGATTTCACTCAGTCAGAGACAAATACGAGACCTTGAATCTGAAGTTCAAACTATTACCGAACAACTTAAAAACCGAAATACTGAACATGAGAAGCTAGAAGAATTTAGAGAGAATCTCCAAAAAACATTTGACGACCTTTCAGATAAAAAAGAAGAAATCGTTCATTATGATTTTGCCTATTCCCTACTCAAGGATGATGGCGTAAAAACGAAGATTATCAAAAAGTATCTTCCTTTCATCAATCAGCAGGTGAATCGTTATTTACAGATGATGGATTTTTATATTAATTTCCATCTTGATGAAGAGTTTAATGAAAGTATCAAGTCTCCAATTCACGAGAACTTTTCTTATAGTTCTTTTAGTGAAGGTGAGAAGATGAGAGTTGATTTGTCTCTTCTCTTTACTTGGAGAGAAGTTGCAAGACTTAAGAACTCGGTGAATACCAACTTGCTGATTATGGATGAGGTATTTGATAGTTCTCTTGATGGATTTGGAACCGAAGAGTTTCTTAAGATTATTCGTTATGTCATTAAGGATGCTAATATCTTTGTGATTTCTCATAAGACCGGACTTGAGGACAGATTTGAAAGTGTCATACGCTTTGACAAGAAGGCAGGATTCTCGTATAAAGTAGAATCATAAGCAAAAGGAAAATGCAAGTACCTAACAGGCATCACCACTCCAAAAAGGAGCAGAAACGAAAACTCAAACCACAGGCACTCCGACAGGCAAAGGCACGTCGGCAGGCACTCAAGAAGCGTCTCCTTCACGGGGACGCTTCTTTTTTATAAATAATTAAAAAGTTTTGGAAAAATGAGAGAACAAGAAGTTAGAGATCTCTATGAGGCTTATCAGCAGGTTCATCAGGTTCAAGAAGAAGTAGAGCAACTTGATGAAAATATTCAAGGTGCCGTAAAAGGTGCTCTTGATAAAGGTGCTAATTTTATGAAAACGAATCCTGTTGGGAAAGCAGTTTCTAATGTTATTGCTCCTGTTGGTAGTGGAAGAGGAACTCCAACAGCGACAAGTGGTGGATATCGTAAAGAAGAGACCGACCTCTTTGACACCATCCTAGAATACCTAGTTGCCGAAGGTTTTGCCGATACAAATGAAGCGGCACTTAAGATTATGGCAAATATGAGCGAAGAGTGGAGACAGAGTATTGTTGAAGCACAAGAGGCTCGCAATAATCCTGAAGATTATGAGGAGAGACAAAGAAAAGCAAAGAGTAAAAAGCAAAAAGCAATGGAAGATCCACATACAGGAATCAATTCACCCGCTTTTGCCGCCTTTATGAAAAAGCAGGGACGTTAAGAACCACTTCCAAAACTGGCACACAAGAGGGTTTCACCACCCTCTTTTTTTGTATAATACGTTCATAAGACAAACGAACTCCGATGACCGTAAATTTTGAAGTAAAAGGTATGCTCGCCCGTCTTCTGGCAACGGAAGACCTGATTGTGGAACACAAGAAAGTTGAGACTGCCTGCTTTAACGTTCATACACGGGTCCTGACGCTTCCTATGTGGCAGAAGGCAAGCAGTGGAGTTTATGATATGTTGGTTGCTCACGAAGTCTCTCACGCCCTCTACACTCCCGATGAAGACTGGACGGAGCAGGTTCAGGTTCCTCCACAGTTTGTGAATGTGTGTGAGGATGCCCGTGTGGAGAAACTGATGAAGCGTCGTTATGCGGGTCTGGCAAAGACCTTCTATGGTGCCTATCGGGAACTTCAGGAAGATGATTTCTTTCAGGTTGGTGATGATGACCTTTCAACCTATAATCTTGCCGACCGTGTAAATCTTTACTTTAAGATTGGTAATTTCTTGACTCTTGAATTCACTAAGAGGGAACAGGAAATCGTAGATATGATTGGTAAGGCAGAGACTTTTACTGAAACTCTGGATGCTGCCAAGGTTCTTTATGAATACTGCACTCAAAAGCAGGAAGAAACCATTCAACTTCCCAGTATTGATAATCACGAACAGTCTCCTGGATCTGGTGCTGGAGATAAAACCGAAGAACAGCAAGAACTTTTTCCCGAAGAGGATGGTGAAGGTGGTGAGGATAAGCAACAAACTTCTGGGTCCGAACAACAAACTCAAGGTGAAAAGTTTGACAACCAAAATATTCAACAGACTGGTGGAGAACACGCCGATCCGGATGTGAAGACTATGAGTTCTCTTGAGGAAAGCCTGAAGGAACTGGTGAATAACAACATTCAAGAAACTAATTATCTTGAACTTCCCAAACTGAATATGGATTCCGTGATTATTTCGAATCAAATTATTCACGAAACCTGTAAGGAAACTTGGCAAAATCAAATTTATGTGCAGGACAATGCCGACATTTTCGCAAATGTCGATACTGATTATGTGAATTTCAAGCGTTCGGCACAAAAGGAAGTAAATTATCTGGTAAAAGAATTTGAATGTCGCAAGGCAGCAGATTCCTATGCCCGTGCATCTGTCTCAAAGACTGGTGTTCTGGACTGCACCAAACTTCATACCTATAAGTATCAAGAGGATTTGTTTAAGAAAGTAACCACATTTGCCAACGGTAAAAATCACGGTCTGGTTTTCGTTCTGGACTGGTCTGGTTCTATGAATAATGTTCTTATGGATACGGTCAAGCAACTTTATAATCTTATCTGGTTCTGCAATAAGGTGAATATTCCTTTTGAGGTTTATGCCTTTACAAACGATTGGAACTATAGGTCTTCCTATGATAGTGATGGTAAAGTAACCAGTACTCCCAAGGAACATACTCCTCGTAAAGAAAATGAACTGGCAATTGATTATTCCTTTGGTTTGATGAACATTCTTACCAGCAAAGTAAAAAGTTCGGTTCTTGATACTCAACTCAAGAACATTTATCGGGTTGCCAAATATCACGACCGCTCTAATAATGGTGGTTACTATTGTTCCTATCAAGCTCCTCACAGGATGTCTCTTTCTGGCACTCCTTTGAATGAGGCTCTGGTTGCCTTACATCAAATCCTCCCCAAATTCCAAAGTGAGAACAAACTGCAGAAAGTTCAGTGTGTTGTTTTAACTGATGGTGAAGCTGCTCCCTTGAAGTACTATCGTGAAATCAAACGTAATTGGGATAATGGAGAGTCTTATTTGGGATGTAATTATGTGACTGATAATTCTTATTTGCGGGATCGTAAGACTGGAAATGTCTATAAGTTTTCTGAAAAGAATTGGAATAGTGTCAGCGAATTCACCGACCTTCTTCTTCGGAATCTTCGTGATAATTTCCCCAGTGTGAATTTTATTGGAATGCGTATTCTTGAATCTCGTGATGCGGGGCATTTTATTCGTAACTACACTGGATATACTGATGGCACTTACGATAAAGTGATGACCCGTTGGAAGAAAGAACGTAGTTTTGCCATCACCTCCTCTGGATATCATACTTATTTCGGTCTTTCTTCCTCTGCTCTCAATAGTGATACAGAGTTCAAGGTTGCCGAAGATGCCTCAAAGGCACAAATTAAAACCGCATTTGTCAAGTCTTTGAGTTCTAAAAAAATGAATAAGAAAATTCTTGGCGAGTTTATTCAATTAGTTGCTTGATTTATTATGAAAACTAAATTTCCATACGAACACGTTGTTGATTGTATTCAAAAAATTGTTTGGATTAATTGGAATGGGAATGGGCAAATTGGACTTTATGGCATACCATATCTGGTAGAAAAGTATTATCCTGGTTATACTGCCAAAATTGCCAGCGATGAATATTTTGCGACCTTGAAAAACAAAAGGGTTTCATAAATAACTAAAAAGTAGTTGTAAGATGAACTCAAAAGAACTTCGCAATCTCCAAGAAGCATATTTGGAAGTTGTTGAAAATCAGCAACTTGATGAGGCATATGTAGATTTTACCAAAGATAGAAAGGATTCTTTGGGTAGACCAAAGCTATCGCCAAGAGGAAAGGCGCTGACAAAAGCGGTGTCATCATTACAACCTAAGCCTGGGGTTCGCCATCGTGATGATAAAAAGAACAAAGAAAGATCTGATCAGATAAAAACCGCTATAAATTCTTTTGATTCAAAAAAAGTACAAGCGAAATCAGCAGCAAATAAAAATAAGAAAAAAGCATTTGGAAATCGTCTAACCAGAAGTGATAGACAAGGTATTCGTGATAGTTATGAGTATGACCTTTACGACATCATCCTCTCACACCTTCTTGATGAAGGATATGCTGAAACTCCAGAAGCAGCAGAAGCAATTATGGCAAATATGGGTGAAGAGTGGAGAGAGAGTATTGTAAATGAAGGTAAATCTTCTAGACCACGTTATCCTGGTGGTAGAGGTGTTTTAGACCAGGAAACAAGAGATGAAAAAAGAGAAGCTTCTGTCGAAAATATGCGTGGACATACAGAGGGTCCTGGAACTGTAACAAAGAATCCTAAAAAACTCCGTAAGCAAGCGGCAATGGGTGAGAACGGATAAAACCACTTTCCAAACCGTCACAGGGGGCACCACTGCCCCCTTTTTTATTGCTATAATTACTTCAGTTAAACAAAACCACCTAACTAGATTATGTCTCGCAAAAATTCCGTGACAACTGACTACATCGTTACTTCCCTCAAGGCACTCTTTGGCACCGAAGT
>Ga0315902_10014664_pt1 | contig 10069 bp, 6 predicted proteins | sample LakEriMetagenome_9_FD_203523 | JGI IMG/M metagenome (GOLD analysis project Ga0315902, IMG submission 203523) | Freshwater fungal communities from buoy surface, Lake Erie, Ohio, United States - Buoy 12 MA117 | ecosystem: Environmental > Aquatic > Freshwater > Lake > Lake biofilm | place: USA...
GAGTCCGTTGGCTCGTTCGGATTTCCGATCGATCGGCGTGTGGATTCAAATTGATCCTGAGGATGTTGCCGTCGCTTCGGAACGCCTGCAGTTGCAAGTTGAGGTCCGGCTAGAGAAATAGCCGACTAGAGAAATAGCCGACTAGAGAAATAGCCGACTAGAGAAACAGCTCGTGTGCGGGGTGTTTAGGTCTCTATGGGAGGTCTCTATGGGAGGGGTGCTTTGGCGTTGACCAGGACCAGAGCGATCCAGAAGCTTGCGAGCAGCAGCACCCAGACGACGTCGAGGAAATGCCAGTAGAGGGTGCAGACTTTGAGCCCGATGTTTCGTTCGTGGTCGTAGCGGTTGGCCAGTGCATTGCGAGCCGTCCACCAGAGTCCGATCGCACCGCCGACGACGTGTGCGGCGTGGAGGAAGACCAGGATGAAGGTATAGCCGTAGGCGCTTTCGTTGCGGGTTGGGGCGTCGGCAAGTCCGTCGAGTAGGCGTTTCATGCCATCGGATTGGATAAAGAGGAACGCGACACCCATGGCGCAAGCGCCGATGGTCATTTGTTTGACTATCGCGAGACGATCTTTTTTCGCAGCGCGGTAGGCCCATTCCAGGCAGACCGACACCCCGATGAGCAGTAGGGTCGAGGGGATGAAGCTCCAGGGGAGGACCATTCTTTGGGTGATAGCCCGATCGGATCCGACCCTCATGGCGATGTAGATCACGTACAGAAGGATGCTTGCAAAGAAGAAGATCGCTAGCGATCCGATCATCAACCAGATTCCTTGGGCGGCACGGGCGTCTGCTGGGAGTGCCTGCGGTCTGCTTGCGGGTTGTTTTGTGGCGTTGAAGTCGGCAGGTGGATTGGGGATGGGGGGATTGGGGATGGTGTCCAAGGTGGTAATCTCGGTGGTTCTTTTGAGTTGGCTTGGGTCGATGGAGGCATCCGGGGGCGGTCCGAAAAAAATAGGGACGGCGAGTGCCTTTTTGTCTACCACTGTAGCAACGGGCCAAATGGCACGAAATGGAACGGTTTTGGTTCAAAACGGCCTTGGGGGCACCAAACTGGAGAATGTAGCGAATTTGCGGGGTAAAGGGGCGGCAATGCTGGCATATTAGCGCTGATCGGTAATTGAGTTCTGGCCCGATTTTTCGATACGCTTTACCTAAACCGACTCAATTCGACGGCATGGCAGTTCCGATAAACCAGCACATACCGAATCTAGTTCGCTTGGTACCGTGGAGTCCGGGTGATGGAATTTCGAGGAACGGGTGGGGAATCGACCATGTCAATTTTGCAACGAACTTTGCGAACATTTGTGATCACAGCGGCTGCCATGGCTGGGCAGTTGGGGTATGCCGATAGCGGCTACCATCCGTTTTCGGAACCTGTGGATTTCGATCCGGATTGGCAACTATTTGCTCCGATGCAGCTTCAGGATGTCGAGGATTTATCACCTCGGCAGCGAGCACCGCACGGGCTGTATTTGACCTACGATCGGGTGTACACCGGGATGACCCGACCGGAGGTCAACGGATCGACGTACCTGATGGACAGTACCTGGGGCAATCGCTGGGACTTTGGGTGGATGAATCGTCGCGAGAGCGGATGGGCGTTTTCTTATCAGGTCGTCACTGGTCCGAACGTTTACCATGGTTTTGAGCAATTGCGGCTCAATGGATTTACCGATTCGGAAGTGGAAGACGATGCGGATGTACCGTTTTTCCGACCTACGGCGTTTGACAATGATCCGTACACGCTCGAGCGGACTTATGATGTCGTTCAGAGCATCAACGTGGCGAACTATTCGAGCTTTGAGGCCAACAAAACTTGGCGTCTGGAGCCTTATCGATACGGTGGGATGCTCGAACCGTTGATCGGATTGCGTTATGTGAAGTTCCTCGATACGGCGCGGAGCGACAACTATTCGACGTTCCTTCAGGACGATCCGTTTGATCCGACGACGGTTTTAGGGACCGCTGAGGTGTATACCAACGACATTGTTCAGACTCGCAACGACATGATTTTGGGCCAGCTTGGGTTTCGATACTTCCGGAACATCCGTCGCTGGACGTTGTCGAACGAATTCAAGGTTTTCGCGGGTCATACTTTCCAATCGCAGGAGACGACTCGGTATGTCACGACCACAACGTATCCTGAGGACGTGGCTATCGGAGACGAGCCGATTTTCGATGGCGATCACACTGGGACGTCTTATTTCTCTCGCAGGAACAACGAAACGCCGGTTGGTTTCGATCTTCGGGCCGAGGGTGCATTCAGTGCGACCAAGCATCTTGATCTGCGGGTTGGATTCCAAATGATTTACTTTGGCCAAGGCATTTGGCGAGGTGCGACGTTGGACCAGGGCAACAACCACGAGACGAGCCAGCAAGTGGTGATGCCAGGGTTGACCTTTGGCTTTGCGATCAACCGATAGTCACCGATTGCCAGCAGCATCGAACTGAAGTGGAAAAAGTCGAGCAAGCGAGTCCTCAAGAGGCTCGCTTGCGTCATTAATTGCTTGCATTGAGTGCGACTTGGGATTGAGTCCGTTGGGTGAAACTTGATACAAGGTTTGGTTGGGACTCGGAGTGTATCTGTGGTGATGTTGGAACACTTGCGGGCTCAACGGGTCCTGGAAGAAGGAAGATCAGGGATGTTGACCAAGTCAAAGAAGCGAGAAGAGCAGGCCTTTGAGATACCGCTTTTGCCGGCGATTGTGGTCGGATCGGCGATCTGTTGTTTGTTTTACTTTGTGATTTTGCTTCCGCCGTTTCGTCATCCGTTGATGATACGCTATGCGTTTTGCCATTGGGTTGCCATCGCTTCGGGATGGTTATTCGCGACCGCAGCGGTTTATTTGGTACAGAAGCTCTGGGTGCTTGGGCGTCAGCAGCGGCTGGTCCATGCGCTTGAATTGGTGCTCGACGGGTGGGTGGATCATCGTGCCGAGTGGGATATTGAGCCTGCGATGGATGGTTATCGCCGCGCGACATCGCTGCAGGCGTTGTGGAAGCTTCAAAAGGACTATTTGGCGAGGTCCTGGTATGGAAAGCGGCTTGGGCAGCTATTGATGCGACAGGTTGAGCGACGATCGACGGTCCGATTGGACGAAGATCTTGAGAGTTTTGCGGAACGCGACGCTGAGGCGTTGCATTCGAGTTATGCGATGGTTCGCATTCATTGTTGGGCGATGCCGATGTTGGGTTTTTTGGGGACAGTGATTGGTATTTCCGACACGCTCGGTCAGATGGATGCCCAGGCGCTTGCGAGCGGTTCTAAAGAGGCGATGAATGGATTGACCAGTGGTTTGTATGTCGCCTTTGACACCACAGCCGTGGGCTTGGTGTTGACGATGATCGCGATGTTTATGCAGTTTTTCGTGCAGCGTGCTGAGCAGGACTTTTTGGGGAGGATGGACCAAGGTGCCGCATCGGCGATGCATCGATGTCTATCGGATAGAGAGCATAGCGATACGCGCGACGTAGAGGCGTCGTTGAAGCTAGTTGCCAACCGTTTGATCGATTCGATGCAGGTCTTGGTCCAGCAGCAAGCGAGCTTGTGGCGAGAGTCGATTGGCCAAGCTCAATCGGAGTGGTCTTCGATGAGTGTCAGGGCGACGGAGAGTTCGCTCGGTACGATCCAAAGGGCATTGGCGGGGACTTTGGCCGAGCACCGCGATTCGATGCGCGAGTGCTTGAGTCAGTTGTCTGTTTTGCAAACCGAGGGAGCCCAGCAGATCGACGGGCGATTGCAGCAATGGCAGACGACCTTGTCCGAGCAATCCCGATTGGCACTTCGTCAGCAGCAGGAGGTCAGTCGGAATGCTGAGCTTTTGCAAAAGCTATTGGATTCGACGCAGTTGGTCCAAGCCATGCAGCAACCGATCCAAGCGACGCTTGAGCGGATGACCGAGTTTGATCGATTTCAGGAAGCGGCATTGAGTTTGACCGAGGCCGTGATGGTCTTGAGCACGCAGTTGGAGCGATCGGGACATATTTCGAGGCAGGCGGTCCGAAGGCGTCAGTCGGGACTCGAAGCCGACGGCATGAGCGATGCGGTGGTTTTGAAGCTTGATTCCCCAACGATAAGAAAAGCGGGATGAGCAAACGATCGCGGCGTGGAAACGATTATGCACCGTCGACCTTTCCATTCCTGGCGGTATTGCTTTGTGTGATCGGCGCGTTGGTTTTGCTGTTGGTGATCAATGTGACCAACTCGCGAGCCTCGGCTAGGAATCAGGTGCAAAGCGAGTTGACCGAAGCGATCGAGGAGGCTCAGGAGCGATCGGATTACTTGGTCTCGATCTCCGAGGAGCTTCAAGCTAGGCGGCAGCAGGTCGGCAAGCAGATCGAGTTGCGTCGGAGCGAACTGGCCCGTGCCGAGGACCATATCGAGCGGCTTGAGAAGGAACTTCTAGAGACCCAAGCTCGTTTGAAGAAGCTTGACGATATGGAAGCGTCCTCCGAGATCAAGGCGAATGATCCTTCGAGGATCGAAGAGCTTAAGGATCGGATCGAGGAGCAAAAGCTTAGGCTTGCCGAAGCGATCGCCAATCGCAAGGACCAGACACCTGCGTTTTCGATCATTCCTTATGAGGGGGCTAATCGCACGACGCGCAGACCTGTGTACCTAGAGTGCACGGCGCAAGGGGTGGTGATCCAACCTGAGGGAGTGCTGGTAAGCATCGAGGAACTGGGTCCACCGCATGGGCCAGGCAATCCGCTCGATGCGGCTTTGCGGGTTTTGAGGAACGCTTATCAGTCGCGCGATGCGATCTATGGAATCACGATCCCCCCCTACCCTCTTTTGTTGGTTCGGCCTGACGGGATAGCTAGTTATGCCTTAGCGCGTTCTGCGATGTCAGGCTGGGACGATCAATTTGGTTATGAGCTGATCGACGCTCAGATGGAGTTAGCGTTTCCTGACGGGATTCCCGAGTTGAAGACCGATTTGGTTCGGGCCTTGGATGTAGCGAAAGATCGCCAAAGAGCGCTCGTTGCGGCGTTGCCTGCAAGGTACTCTCGCAATCCGTTTGCCACCAAAACGGACCAGACCTGGGATTCGATCGATGCGGAGTTGTCTCGGGGCGAGAATCGCTCGGAGGCGATGGCCCGAGGATCGCAGGTAGGCAAGGATTCTGGAGTTGAGCAAGATCGACGTTGGGAGATGATCGAGCCGTTGCCTGCGGGTTCTCTTGTTCGTTCGGATCGCAATGGACCGTCGGGTGAGGTTTTTCCGGGGGGAAAGGAGCTTGGTTTTGGGGGCTCGGGTGCAGGACCGTCCGTTGCTTCCGATTGGTCGACGGGCCAAGCAGATCGTTCTCAGGGATATAGTTCCGAGGAAGACAGTTCCGGGGGAGACAGTTCCGGGGGAGAGGGAGCTCAGGGTGAGGGATCCCAGGGGGGAGGTTCGCAGGGTGGGGGTTCGCAGGTTGAGGGTAGTATGAGTCCTACGAGTGGTGGCGCGCGATCCTCGGCGAATCGATTTTCAGCTTCGTCGTCGGGGTCTTCGGGGGGGGCTGCAAGTCTTGAGCAGTCTCCGCAGGACGAGCAGATGGAGCAGGCGATGCAAGAGCAGGCGATCAAGCAGCAGGCGGGCGAGAGTTTACCTGGTGCTCGTGCATCGAGTGCATCGGCGAGTGCATCGGCGAGTGAGTCGAAGAAGAAGACTTCTGGTGCCGATAGCGATCTCAAGCCGATCAGTTTGACGGCGGGCAAGGACTGGGCGACGAGCCGAATGGACAACCGATCGACTCCTGTGTCGCGTCCTATCCGGATCATTGTGCTAGAGGACCGTTGGCTCATGTGCAGCGAGGGGCAGGAATGGAAGTACGACGCGGAGATTTCGCTTGAGCAAGGTCCGCAGGCGGCTTCGGCGGAGCTTCAGGAATCGATCCGAGACCGGGTCGAATCTTGGGGATTGTCTTTGCCGGGGGGGTATTGGGTACCTTCGTTGAGTGTGCAAGTAGCTGGCGATGCCGAGCAGAGTTTGTTGCGTATGCAGCGTTTGTTGGAAGGCAGTGGAGTGATCATCAAGGTTCAACCGCTGACGACACCTAAGAATCGCAAGTAGTGGGGTGAATGATCGATGGCAAGACGCGATGAAGAACAGTTTGCCGTAGGTGAAGACGCGTTCATGGACACGATCGCTAATCTCGTGGGGATCATGATCATCTTGGTGGTGATCGTCAGTGCTAAGGGTTACACGGCGGCCCAGACGCTTGCGCGCGAGGAGGTTCGCGAGAAGATCGAGGATTTGGCAGTCCCGTCGGTACAGGCGGAGAATCTAGAGCGGGATCTTGCTGCGCATATCGAGCAGCTCCATCGTTACGAGGTTGAGACGGCGTATCGGAATGCGGAGCGAATGACGTTGGTGGATCGCAAGACGCACCTTGAGCAAGAGATACACAAGCGGCTCGAGGAGCTTGACGGTGAAACCCAGAGGGGATTCGAGCAGGACGCCCAGGTAGCAGAGCTTGAAAAGCAGCTCGGGGAGCTTGAGCGACAGCAAGGTGAGTTGCCTGAGGTAAAAAAGACGGTCATCGCCTTGCAGCATTTACCGACTCCGATGGCCAAGACGGTATTTGGCAAGGAGTTGCATGTGATGATTCGCGATGGGCGATTGAGTGTGATCCCGTGGGATACTCTTATCGAGCAGCTCAAAATCAATGCCAGATCTAGTGCATCGCGGAATTCGCAGCGGGACAAATTCGAGGATGTGCTTGGACCTATCGATGGATTTCTGATGCGTTACCGATTGATTTCCAAGAGTGGGCTTATGAGTGATGGTCGGGTAGCGGCCATGGGCAAGATGGTCGAGCTCGAGCGATTCGAGCTTGAGCCAACGGCCGAGGTGATCCGTGAATCGGTCGAGGAGAGTTTGGGACCTAGGGGGCGATTGCGATCGGAGCTCGACGCGGTTCGATCGAATCACACGACGGTGACGGTTTGGGTTTATCCTGAGAGTTTCGGGCAGTTTCGCAAGCTCAAGGAGTTGCTTTACCGCGAGGGTTGTTTATGTGCAGCTAGGCCTTTGCCCGAGGGGATGCGAATAGGGGCTTCGCCTCATGGATCTAGCAGTACGGCGCAGTGATTTTTGGCTTTGATGGCTAGTCGTCGATAGTTAGTTGTGTGCAGGTCTTTAAGATGCGGGTTGTTCGGGGGAAACTGAGAGGGACTTTTCGATTTTTTCGAGTTCCTGTTGATCGACTTGGGTCAGGGGGATTTTGCGAAGGGTTTTCGGGTCGATGGTAGAGAGGATTTCCTTGGCAAGTTCAACGGCATTGGATTGGACGTAGGCTTGGTAGAGGTGGAATCGAACCGAAGGCGAATCGTTTTTGGTGCGCAGGGTTTTGAGGATGGCGATTGCTTCGTTGGGTTTGTTGGATCGGATCAGGACGTAAGCTTTGGAGTCGAGGAGCGATGGGTTGGGTCCGATCAGGGCGATTGCACGGTCGATGCATTGCATGGCTTCTTGGGATCCGTTGGGAGCATCGGCAAGGAGCATGGCAAGGTTGTTTAGGGCAACGGCATCGTTGGGGCGATCTTGGACGATTCTTCGGAACGTCTCGATGGCTTGGGATTCATTTCCTCGCCAGACCCAAAGATCCGCGAGGGACTGGAGGAGTTTTCGGTCCTCTTGTTGTTCGACGCTGTAACTGACCAGTTGGGCTTGAGCTTGGGTCATGAGTTGCTCATCGGTATCTCCTTTTCGGACCAGGAGAGACAGCAGGATTGCCGATTCACTGGAGCCTTCGGATTTCAGTTGATCCATGAGAAAACGCACGGCGTTGTTTCGAGTTGCGGTGTCATCGGTCAAGAGGATCGAGCGGACGTAGTTGGTCCCTGCCCGTTTGTCGAGTTTATAGGCTTCGAGGAGGAGTTTCTGGCTTTGTTCGTTGGCATCGAGGATTTGGAGAGCTTGTCCGGCTTGGACGAGGAAGCCTGCGAGTTTCGTGGGATTATTGGACGATGACTCGAGTTGTCGTTTGTCGGCGATCCAGGCTTGGATGATGTTCAGAGCCCCTTGGGCATTGCCTTCGAGTTTGGTGATTCGGGCTTTGAGCAGGAAGGTGGGAAAGGCATCGGGGGCGATGGTTTCTAGTTTTTGGGATTCCTCGACGGCGTCGAAGAAGCGTTTTTGGCCGATGAGGTAATTGGCGTAGGTGTAGATGTTTTCGGGCTTTGGGGATGCTCCCGAGGCGACGAGTTTGAGGAGTCGTCCTGCGGCTTCGGTGGCTTGGGCCGCTTCGATTTCTCTGCCGGGGGTAGCTTCTAAAAACCTTGAACTTCTCAGGTAGAGCGAAGCGAGTTGGAAGTAGTCTTCGTCGGTTCGGACGCCTGGGAGTTCGACGATACGCTCTAGGAGGACTTGGGCTTTTTGGAGGCTTGCAAGGTCGTTTTTTTGGCTCAGCAAGATGACTTGGAGTCGCAGATCTTCGGGGGTATTGGATTGAGCGTTGGGTGAGAGCAGCGACGCGACTTTTTCCCAGTCTTCGTCGAAGCTTCGATTGGCCAGGAGTGTAGCGAGTCGACGTCGGGTCGAGGCATCCTGGGGGTGCCTTTCGATGGTTTCTGTGAGGCAAGCGATGGCTTCTTCGAGTCGGTTTTCTTTGATCAAGACCTGAGCGATTCGATTTTGGAGTTCCAGGTCGTTTGCACCTAACGAGATCGCTTTTCGGTATGCGTCGATCGCATTTTCGATTTGGCCGAGGGCTTCGTAGATTTGGCCTAGAGCGACCGATTGGACGGCGGGGTCGAGTTTTTGGTTTTGTTGGATTTGATGCAGGACGTCCAGTTGTCCTTGTTGGTTGTTGGAGGATTGATAGAAGTTAAAGCGAGCGGTGGCGACTCGGAGGTCTTCTGGTTTTGCGAATTGTGCGGCTTTGTCGAGCATCGATTCGGCTTTGGCTAGCTGCTCGGTGCGGAGTTGCGGTTCGAGATTTTTGGATTGGAGTTCGAGGATTTGGCCGAGCCAGATCCATGCCATGGGATCGGTGGGTCGGATTTCGGTACCGCGTTGAGCGATAGCGAGTTGGTCTTGGGGATTTTCTCTCTCGATTTCCAGTGTGACTGCGTTGATCGATTGGGATGCGAAGGCGCGGTTTCCGAGGCGTTCGATGGCAACTCGAGCGTCGGTAAGTAGTCCCTGTTGGTACAGCAGGTTGACTAACCGTTCGTAGGTATCGAGATCGTTGTTGCCGTATTGGATAGCGTAGTTGTAGGCGCGAATGGCTCGGGATTTATTTCCTTGTCCTTCGGCGATACGTCCTGCAAGCAGATGGGTTTCGGGCCATTCGGGCCGTTTGCGATCGAGAAAGCCGGCTAAGTCCAGGAGTTCTATGGAATTGATATCTTCTTGGTTGTTGGCTTCGGCCAGAAGGCGTCTTGCCTTGATGTATCGCCATTCGGTTCCTTCGGGGCCTTCGAATTCCTTGAGCAACTCCTCGAGGGATTTGAGTTCCCCCATGCGTTGCTTGAGTCGTTCCGCGCGAAGTTGAGGGTCACGTTGTTCGGTTTCGCTCAGAGCTAACGGGCTTTTGAGGTAGTTCCATGCGAGTTTTCGGGCGATAAACCAACCGTCTTGTTTAAGTTTTTTGATGGAATCGATGGCCTGATCGACTGGGGCATTGTTCAATTCCAAGCGAGCCAAGGCGTTTTGTAATTGGGTGTTTTCGGGTTGCGATGCGATTTGGCTTTCGAGCCATTTCTTGGCTTTTGTCTCGTCGCCCAGGGTGGCCAGAATCTCTGCTTTTTCTAGGTCATCGAACGTTTTGTCGCCTGTGATTTCCAGGGTGTCCTTGAGTTTTTTGAGGTAGTCGGATTGGTTCCAAGCTTTCCAGCGGCGGATCGCCGCTCGCACGGACTGGGCGGAAAAGTTTTCTTTTTCGAGAATGTTCCATAGACGATCGGCGGCGTTTTGGACTGCGCTCGAGCGGGTCGTGTCGGTCGATCGCATCACGTCGGAATCGGCTTGGAGGACTTCGAGATACCAAGTTTTCTCTAAGGCTTGAGGGTCGAGCGCCAATTGCCTTTTGATTTCGGAGAGACCTTTATCAAAGCTGAACCAATAGTT
>Ga0315902_10014665_pt1 | contig 10069 bp, 13 predicted proteins | sample LakEriMetagenome_9_FD_203523 | JGI IMG/M metagenome (GOLD analysis project Ga0315902, IMG submission 203523) | Freshwater fungal communities from buoy surface, Lake Erie, Ohio, United States - Buoy 12 MA117 | ecosystem: Environmental > Aquatic > Freshwater > Lake > Lake biofilm | place: USA...
GGCGGCTGGCGAGGTTTGTCCCGTTTGGCCGGGACAGCCCCTCACGGCTCATTGGGGCGTTCAAAGCCCGAGCGATCAAGGTAGCGAGGAAGAGATTCTCAAAGAGTATGCTGATATTGCGCAGATACTACGGCGACGCATTGAGCTGCTTGTTGCTTTGCCGGTTGAGAAGTTAGATCGTTTGGCCTTGCAAGAGAGTATCGATCAGATCGGAAAAGAGCGTTAGTACGAAATTGTCTTGTGCTAGTACGAAAACTCGGTAAACTCTAACTCATATGAAAAATACCTCTGCTGTCCTCGCATTTACGGCTCTCGGGCAGGAGTCGCGTCTTAATGTCTTCCGTCTGATTGTGCAGCGTGGGGACAAAGGGGTTACTCCGTCGGAAATTATTGAATTACTCGGTATTCCAGGTGCGACCTTATCTTTCCATTTGAAAGAGTTAACCAACGCTGGTTTGATTTCGTCGGAGCGACAAAGCCGAAGTCTAATCTATCGGCCGCAGCCTGCATTCATTCAGGATTTGATCAATTTTCTGTCGGAAAACTGTTGCGGTGGACAGCCTTGCGGCATAACTGCTTCCGCCGAAGTTTTGCTTACTCCAAAAATGAAAAGATCGAAACCTGAGAAGGCCTAATTGAGCGCCCCCTAGGGCTTTCAACTTTCTCTGTTTTAAACCGTTATGAGACTGACTGCTCTGGCTGAGTTTGCGGGAACGGCAGCGCTTTTGTTGGTCGTAACCGGCTCAGGAATAATGGGTGAACGTTTAGCTGGCGGTAACGATGCAGTGGCCCTTCTGGGAAACAGCATTGCCACCGGAGCAGGGTTATTTGTGCTGATCTCAGTTCTTGGTCCGATTTCTGGCGCCCACTTCAACCCCTTGGTGACGGCCTATTTTTGGGTAACGAGGTCTATAAAGCATCGCACCGCGGTGGCTTTCATAGCAGCTCAATTTAGTGGGGCTTGGATCGGTGTGCTGGTTGCTCACTTGTTATTTGATCTCTCGCTGTTGCAGGTGTCCTCGAAGGAACGGACCGGGGTTGGCCTCCTTTTTAGTGAGGCGGCTTCCGTGGTAATTCTTTTAAGCGCCATCACTTTGAGCCTACGGTACGCACAGCATTCAGTTGCGATGATCGTTGCGCTAACAGTTACAGCCGGATATTGGTTTACCTCTTCCACTTTTTTCGCTAACCCGGCAGTTAGTATCGCTCGGTCCATGACAGACACTTTTGTCGGAATCGCGCCGACCGGTTTGCCCTGGTTTCTTGCGGCGCAGTGTTTTGGGTTTCTAGCTTTCGTTTTATTCGCTCGTTCCGTTAAGCCGCCCTCTGGTTGATTTCGGTCGCTGCTGCGCCGCATCGTAATTTTTATCCGCGTGTCAAACGACTGCCCTAGACAAAAAATGGTGGCAAAGGAGTCTTCCAATAGATTGATAACTATGAAAATATAGCGATACAAAAAAACCGCCAGAGGAGGCACCATGTCAGAGAAAAAACATCGTGAGCAAGAGCAACAGATTGTGAAAGAGGCCTTGCGTGTCGGCCCACAAAGCGATCGACGTAAGTTTTTTGTCTCGGCGGCAACCGTGGGCGCAGCCGCGGCAGCAGCACCGCTTGTGTCTCTTGCCCAGGGCGCGCCGGCAGCAGCAGCACCACGCCGCGCAATTCTTAAAAATGACGCTCGGCTATTGAATATCGGGGCGACGGTTCGTAGCGGCAATTACTGGGATTTCTCCACCTTTATGACACCTGTGGAGGAGTTTTATGTCCGCAATCACTACCCAACACCGCTGGTTGAGCAAAAGCCAGTGCTCGACCCGAAGAACTGGAAGCTCAAGATTCACGGCAACGGCATTGAGCGACCAATTGAGATCTCGTATGACGAGTTAATGAAGATGCCTTCGCGCACCATCATTGCAACGATGGAGTGCCACGGCAATGGCCGCTCACTGTTTTGGGAGCAGCAGGGCCATGACAAGGTTGCAGGTGGTAACTGGGTCCTTGGTGCTGTAGGCCAAGCGGAGTGGCAGTACGTGCCGATGAGCCATATTTTTGCACTCGTGGGCATTAAGCCAAACGCCAAATCAGTGCTCTTTTGGTCAGGTGTAGATGGCAATGATATGGGCCGGCCGATGCCCGCTTCCGACATTACCTCGCGACCCGATGACATCGGTATCTGCTTTAAGATGAATGGCAATCCGCTCACGGCAGACCATGGTGGTCCAGTTCGCGTCATTGTCCCGGGCTGGGGCGGCACAGCATCGATTAAGTGGCTTACCGAAATCAAGATTGATACCCATCATCACTGGGTGCGGCTTAACACCAAGGGCGAGGTCTATATCGGCCCGGATTACAAGGCACCGGCGATTAACCCCACCGATGAGTTCATCGGCGTTACCGCAGCCGATGTGCAAGGCCCGATGGTGACCTGGATGCCGATTAAGTCTTTTATCACCGTGCCTTTGGTGCTGGAGAAGTCCCCCTCGGTGCCTGCGAATTACCCATTAAAGCGCGGCGAGTTGCCAAAGCTCACCGCCGGCAGGCAAATTATGCGGGGCTACGCCTGGGCGCCGCAGCACGGCATCTGGTATGTCGAGTACCGCATTGATGGCGGCATGTGGCAGCGGGCAACAATTCGCCAGCCCAATCTCGGCAAATACACTTGGGTGCGTTTTGATTTCCCGTGGGATGCCACCCCGGGGGTTCACGTGGTGGAAACCCGCGGGTATGACACCAAGGGTGAGACTCAGCCGGCATCGGTGCCCTTTAATCAGCTGGGTATGGCCAACGGAGCGATTCCGAAGTTTCGCATCCAGGTCGTTTAACCCGATGAGACGCTGCGGTCGCCAAGGTGCGGCCGCAGCTTTTCTCTACCTCTTTTTCGACTCTATGAAGACTAAATTTTTAGTGGGCCTGGCGCTTGCTGCCAGTGTCTCGGCTGCTGCTGCAGTGGAGATTCCGCAGGGCGCGAGCCCCCAGGTAAGCTTGGGTGGCACTTTGTATGGAAAGCACTGCGTGGTCTGCCACGGAGTAAATGGCCGCGATGCCGTGACCTTTCCGAGACCCATCTGGGGGCCAGGCCAAGACATCAAAAAGTTTCAAAACGCTAAGGGACTTGTTGAGTATCTGCAGATGCTGATGCCTTTTGATGACCCAGCAAAGATCAACGACGCAGAAAAGACAGCCATTGCGGCTTTCATGCTGGTGAAAAACGGAGACTTGCCGCCAAGTGCAAACTTGCCTCTTGGCGGTAATGCAAGTCCGATTAAATAGCAAAGCGTAAGTGAGCAAGAATCAGCGGAGGAGCTGTCGTAAAAAAAGTGTTTGATGGAAGCAATAGATGAATTTAGATTCAAAATTTGTTACGCTGATACCGAATATGACGGCGTCAATTCGCTAAAAATCAGGATTCAGATCGAATACTTTCAGGGAGCTGATTCGATTCTGAGTAACAAAAAATAAATTTTTATTCTATAAAAATCTATCTCGCTATTCGGAAAGATTCTTTATGAGGACACCCTCTTGTGACCATCAGTTACTAATTTGCAAGCGCGGCTAATACTTTTAAGGGGTGGGGCGGTAAAAAAGTCCAGAAACTTTTTATTAAGAACTGCGCGTCCAAATTCGATTTTGTAAACGTACGGTTTTCGTAATGTGGGATGCGCTACGAGTTCCTGTTTGCGCTGCCCAGAACTAGGAGAGACCTCTCCAAAGCAGCAGGATCGAGAGAACAATCATCACCAGCCAAGTTCCGAGCGTCCCGTAAAACCTGCCAAATGAATACCCACCCGATCGCCTAAGTCCATAGGCGTGAAGGATTCGAGAGCCAATTAACGCGACACCAAGGCCATGGATGACGGCTAAGGGTGTGCCCTGAGCCTCGGCGATCCAAAGCATCAAAAGTGTAATCGGGACATGTTCAATGAAATTCCCATGCACGCGGATTGCTCTCTGAAGTTCCGGGTCACCCCCATCTCCTAGACCAATCTTTTTTTGCTTACGCAGGCTTGCAATTGGCCAGGCGAGGTAAAGAAACATGAGGCTACAGAGCGCTGCGTAGATTCCGGTGACCATAGTACTCCGTCGATTAAACAGGTGAAGGCAAACGAGATCCTAGTTCAGTGAAAACGGAGCGTCTAGCCGTGATTGGCCTAATTATCTCTAGGCTAATAAGACGCATTCTCAAACTTTGGTAAAACTAATCGGTCAAGAAGACTTTCGTGCCGTAAACGCCATTGCCCGATACCCTCGGGCGTCATAGGATTATTTTGGAGTAGTGACCGCTGAAGAAAGATCGTACAGAGCTCGCGCGTCGCGCTCTTGATGCGCGCGCTGGTATCAGGCCCGCTACTTGTGGTCCGATCGGTGAAAATGCTGTGTCCACCAGTATTAAAGACTGCCAACGTCTTAGGCGATCGATTCATCGCATTAAAGATCGCGATGCGATCCTCTACAGAACTTCGGTAGCCGGGTAGGTTAATAGTATCCCCGAGACTGGTGATATGCAGCGTATTAATGCGGACTGCTTCGAGCACTTGCTGTATTGGCCCTTGGCCCACGAAAGGCGGGGCTGATATCAGAATTGCGGCGCGGATGCGCTGATCTCGCAAATCGACTGCATCGCCGCTGGCTGTTGCGACCTTCGCACCGGAAATAAGCATCGCCGTGCTCGCACCATACGAGTGTCCTGCTACTGCGATTTTTGAGGGGTCGATTAATTGCGCTCGGTCTGACTTTAGGATCTGATCTAAAGCAAAGCGGAGGTCTAGTGCCCGCGCCTGCGCTTCGGACTCCCGCGCGGCTGACTGTAAACGTTGCACCATCTCTACTGGATTACCCCGCCAGAGCGCATTGTCGCTGCCCACATGCTGGGGGTGCAGGCTGGCGATCCCTTCGGTGGCCCAATGGCTTCCTAGATAGCTGTAACCCATGCGTGAACCGCCTAAACCGTGGGAGAAAACGACCAACGGCACAGGCTCTGTAGGACTGGCGTGTTGGGGTAGATAAAGCCTTGCTGGTACAGGCCTGCGCCGCTCAGCATCAAACAGTTCGAGATCCAGAATGCGACGATCTCGAAGAGATGATGCTAGTGAACGCCTCCCTGCTCCTGCGACTATCAGTGTTGCCGCACCAGTAGTAAACCCAAGGGTACGACGAAGGAATATGCGACGGTTCACGGAGCGGTCAATTTCTTACTGAGTTGGAGCGCCGTGCCAGCCAAGGGCGGAGCCACAATGCCAGTCCAGCACAGGCTGCTAGTGGAAAAGCACCCCATTGAACAAGGGTCACAAAGGTAGAAATTTCTCGCAACGGACTTGCGTACACAAAGGCTCCAAGGATGGGCGTGGTCGCCAAATGTATATTGCGAAGCAGGCGATGGGATAAGTACATATTAAGACCTCCTTACTTTCATCATTTTTTGGAGTTGATTAGACCGAGTAAGCAGTGACCGCTAGTAGGCGAGACCTCTCGAGATCCTATGGGTGTCGATCGTCAGGACGGAGCAGTCGTTTAGAAATTGTCGCTACAACCGCTCTGGGTGCGAAGCGATTTCCGAGATTCATGAACTTGTTCTTCGCGCCGACGATACGGGTGAGTCCCCCGCTGAGCATTAGTTCAACGCCTACTCGGGCTACAACGCGAGGGTCATCCCGACCTGATTTTCGGAAGAGGCGGCGATCATCGCTGCCTCGCTTATCAAAGGTGCCAAAGAAATCGGTATCCGTAGGCCCTGGAGCCAGACAACTAACGCTGACTCCGCAATCTTCCATCTCTTTGGCGAGCGCTTCAGAAAAGTTGAGTACGAAGGCCTTGGATGCACCGTAAGCTGCAAAATATGGAGTAGGCTGAAATCCTGCAGTTGAGGCGATGTTCAGGATTCGTCCGGTGCGATTCTTCCTCATGATCCGTCCATAGCGTTGACAAAGTTCAGCGACTGCCACCACGTTCAGCTGCAACATGCGGTACAGCTCCATCGGATCAATATCAATGTGTTCGTCAACGATACCAAATCCCGCATTATTGATTAGGATGTTAACGTCTAGTCCTTGCTGCTGAGTGTGCTCGAATAATTTCTGTGCGGCTGAGGGTTCAGAAAGATCGATAGAGTAAACGTGAACCGTAATGTCATGTGCAGCGCGGAGCCCGTTTGCCGCTGCATTCAGGCGGTTCGCGTCGCGGCCGACCAGCAGGAGGCTGTAACCCAATGGGGCCAGTAGTTTGGCAATTTCCAGGCCGATACCACTGCCACCACCGGTAATCAAAGCGGTCTTTTTTGTCTCATTCATACAGGTTTCTTCGCGAAGGATCTAAAGTGTTGGTGTAAAAAATCATCGATTAAGGTATTCACCAGCGCCGGTTCATCAACGACAGAAATATGCGCTGTGTCTAGTGCTTCAAAGCGTCCCTGGGGTAGCGCTGCGGCTGCACTCTGCAAGGCGTCAACCGGGTACATTTCATCGTAGCGGCCAGCAATAAAAAGTGTGGGCATTGTGATGTGACTCATTCGAGGCGCGAGGGCTTCGCGCTCAATGAGCACTGCCCTTACTGCCTGCTCCAAAGCGGCTCCATTTGCCTTTCGCAGGTGCTGATGAAATTCTTTCAGCAGAGAGCCTCCGCGCTTTCGGGTCAAAGGAAGGAAAAAGGCCTTTGCGACTCCGTTTCGATAAATCGAAGTTTTGTGTATCCAGCGCGAACCCCAAACTACAAAGCGGTCGCCAAGACTAGGGCCGCCTGGTTTGGTGTGGACTGGAGTGTTGAGCATCACCAGCGCACGGGCTTTACTTGGCTGCGCCAGTGCGAATTCGCCTGCGACTAGCCCGCCCCACGAAGTACCCACAAAAATAACTGGTTGAGCGATTCCCATCGAATCGAGAATTTCAATTACCGCCTGGCCGCAGTCATACATTGAGAATGATCTCGGAGCGAGATCGCTTTCTCCGTGTCCTGGACCGTCGATCAGAACGAGTCGATATCGGCTGCGAAAGGCTTCGATTAGCCCGTCGTAGATGCGGCAATTGGCGAGGATCGATGGCCAGAAAACCATAACCTCTCCCGACACGCCTGCGGGCGCGATGTCGGTCACTGCTAGTCTGCCCACGCGGGTTGGGACTAACACGGTGTTTGAAAGGTGATTTGAAGAACCAAAACGCAATTACGAGACAAGTGCCCCTCCATCGGGGAATCCGCTTTGGTCAAATTTTGCCAATCTTGCAAGACAAAGTAAACAGTGATAACTTTTCTTTCGCCATGCGAAAAACCCCCAAACTTCGATGACCCCGAGCGCACGAGTTGTACCTTTGCGGGCGTTTCATCACGGAAATCTCCGGCAGGCTCTGATTGATGCAGCGCTGCGCGCCCCAGACATCGAGGGGCTATCGCTTCGCCAACTGGCTGCGGGCCTCGGGGTAACGGCTGCCGCTGCCTATCGGCACTTTGGCAGCCGGGACGACCTTCTATTTGAGGTCGCACGGATCGGATTTGATCGCCTGAGACAGCGCTTTGAAGATGCCTTTGATATTGCTGTCCCGCCTCCGAGTCCTAAAGAGGCTTGCCAAAGGCTATTTCGCTTAGCGCATGCGTATCTTCAATTCGCCGATGATGAGCCTGCCCTTTGGCGCCTGATGTTTGGGGCGCAGGCCGAGGTATACCGAAACACTGCTAATCCTGACGGGGAGCCGAATAGCTATGAATATTTGCCCGCAGCACTCGTTGGACTGTACCGGCAAGGTGTGATTACCAAGTTTCCAGATGAGCAAGCCGCGCTGTTCGCTTGGAGCGCAGTCCATGGAGCTGCAACGTTGCGTAGTGGCCGGGTTCCCGGTGCACTCATATCGATAGCTGAACTTGCAGAGCTTGTGGCGTTACGCGTAATTCAGGCGCTAAAAATCTGATGTCATAAGAAGGAGAGTTTGAGATGATTCTTCACGATTTAGCTCCGGGGATGCATCCTCGACGCGTTCGTATTTTTATTGCAGAAAAAGGCATCTCAATTGATCGGCGTGACGTGGATGCTGCTGGCGGCGCCAATGCTACGCCCGAGTTTCTAAGGCTCAATCCACTGGGTAAGTTGCCCGTGCTCGAACTCGATGATGGCAGCACCATCACTGAATCTTTGGCGATTTGCCGATACTTGGAGGCCTTGCATCCTGAGCCTGCGCTGATTGGCCGCACCCCCCGGGAAGCCGCGAGCATTGAGATGTGGATGCTGCGGATGGATAGCGAGTTGTCGCGCCCGATCGCCCAAGCCTTTCGGCATAGCAGTGAGTTTTATCGGACCCGTATCAAGCAGGTCCCGGAGATGGCTGCCTGGTACCGTGATTATGCGCTTGGTACTATGGCTTGGCTTGACCGAGAGCTGAGAGAGCGCAGCTATATTGCTGGAGGGGAATACTCAATGGCTGACATCGTTGCGCAGTGTGCCTGCGTTCTCGGTAAAGCAGCAGATTTGCGTATCCCCGCAGAGATGAAGCACCTGTCTCGATGGTTTATCGAAGTATCGGCTCGTCCGACAGCACGCGCCTAAAGCGGGCAAGAGGAAACAGTGATGCCTAAACCAGGTGTATGTTGTGTGATCGGTGCAGGCGATGCGACCGGCTCAGCGGTGGCAAAGCGATTCGCTAGAGAGGGCTATACGGTATGCGTGGCGCGGCGTACTGAGGCGGCGCTGAAGCCTCTCATCGATCAGATCTCCTCTGCGGGTGGCCATGCGCTCGCATTTGGGCTTGATGCAAGACGAGAAGATCAGGTCGTTAACTTCTTTAATCGAATTGAAGCTGAGGTTGGACCCATTGAGGTGGTGGTATTTAACGTCGGCGGAAATGTGCGCTTTTCGATTCTTGAGACTACATCGCAGAAGTATTTCAAAGTTTGGGAAATGTGTGCCTTGGCCGGGTTTCTTGTGGGCAAAGAGGCAGCGCGCGTTATGCTGGCCAGGGGGCGGGGCACAATCTTGTTTACAGGAGCAACGGCAAGTCTGCGTGGCAGCGCGGGTTTTTCGGCCTTCGCGGGCGGTAAAGCCGCGTTACGAGCCCTTGCTCAGTCCATGTCCCGTGAGCTTGGGCCCCAGGGGTTGCATATCGGACACATCGTAATCGACGGATTAATCGATACCGCAGTGATTCGTGAAAACTTCCCCCAGCGGGTGGCTGCCGCGGGGCAGGATGGAATTCTTCAGCCTGACCACATTGCAGAGGCATACTGGTGGCTACATCAGCAGCCAAGAGATGCCTGGACCTTCGAGCTCGATCTTCGCCCTTCAGTGGAGCGGTGGTAACAGCGTGTTACGGCTTGCTATCTTTGGCGCCACAGGTCTGACAGGAAGGCTTACGGTTCAAAAGGCGCTCTCGCAGGGCAATCAGGTCGTTGCCCTAGTGCGCGACCCGAACCGAATAGCAATCACGCACCCGAGCTTAACCGTGATCGGAGGTAGTCCGATTGTGAGAGATGATGTGGATCGCTGTGTAGGTGGCGCCCACGCTGTTATTCATTGTCTAGGGATCGGAGGTAAAGGAAACGGCCTACAGAGCACGCTCATCTCGGATTCAGTGGGGGTCATACTTAGCGTAATGGAAGAGCGTGGTGTTCCACGTATTGTGTGTATGTCCAATGTGGGTGCAGGTGGCAGCGGTACGTGGTTTGCCAACCGGATCGTCATCCCGCTGTTTCTTCGCTGGTTGATACCCATCATTGAGGATAAGAACCGCATGGAGGCCATGCTCGCTCGTAGCAAAGTTCAATGGGTATCCGTACGGCTGCCGAACATCGTTGAAGGCCCAGAAAAACCAATTCGTGTTAGTTCGGACGGGCGCGGTATTGGCCTTTCGATTACAGCGAATTCGGTCGCGGGTTTTCTTCTTGAGCAGGTTGCATCGTCAAGGTTCGTTTACTCGACACCGAGTATTGGTAATAGTTTCTGATTCATTGAGTTTTAAATCGCCCCCGGCAAAGTATCGGATAAAAAATCATACACAGCCCGAATTCGCTTATTAGTTCGGATTTCTCTGTGTACGGCTAACCACATTGGAAGGGGCTCAATTGTTAGTTTTGAAAGCACTGGGACGACTGCTGGGTC
>Ga0315902_10014667_pt1 | contig 10068 bp, 7 predicted proteins | sample LakEriMetagenome_9_FD_203523 | JGI IMG/M metagenome (GOLD analysis project Ga0315902, IMG submission 203523) | Freshwater fungal communities from buoy surface, Lake Erie, Ohio, United States - Buoy 12 MA117 | ecosystem: Environmental > Aquatic > Freshwater > Lake > Lake biofilm | place: USA...
TTTCAGAGAGGCGGTCCGCGAGCGCCTTGCAGCGTTGACGCCGGACGAAGCATACGAGGCGTGGATAAACGAGGATATCGGGCTGGCTCAGTTCGCGGCCTTGTCGCAGTCGTCGCGTGCCGCGGTAGGGAGGTTATATTCCGATTACAAGAACTGGAAGTTGAAGCTGGTGCTTGCCGGGAACCCGGCGATCCCGGGTGAAGTGCTCAAGATGCTGGCCGAGGAACAGTCCCAGCCGATTGTCATTGTCCGGGCTGTCGGTAAAAATCCGCGGACCCCAGTGGCGGTGCTTGCGGCACTGGCGAAAGATCCGGACGTGTTTCTTCGCAGCGTCGTCGCCGAGAACCCACAAACTCCGGTTGCGGTGCTCGAGGCACTATCGAATGACACGGATTGGTTCCATGTCATTCGCGCCGTCGAAAAAAACCCCCGAACCCCGGCGACAGTGTTGGAGGCTGTCCGCAGCCGCTATGCCAAAAGGTACACCCCTGTGGTGGATCTGGAGGCGATGGCGAAGGATCTGGACCCGTTCAAACGCCGGCGCGCCGCTTCAAACCCGCAGTCGCCAACGACGGTGCTTGAGACGTTGGCGAACGACAAGGATGCCGACGTCAGAAAAGCCGTCGCGGAAAACCCGCAAACTCCCGTAGATGTTCTGGAGACTCTGGCACATGACGAACATGCCGGCGTCAGAAGCGCAGTTACCCTGAACCCGCAGACCCCAGTAACGGTGCTGGAGGCACTGGCGGAAGATCCGGACCGGTTTGAGCGCAGTCTCGCCGCCGACAACCCGCGGACCCCGGCGGCGGTGCTGGAGGGGCTGGCGAAGGACCCGGACTTGTATGTCCGGACCCTCGTCGCCAAGAACCCGCAAACCCCAGTAGCGTGGCTCGAGAAACTGGCAAAGGATCCCAACGAGACAATCCGTTGCAGAATTGCTGAGAACCCGCACACCCCGACCCAGCTGGCTGAGTCACTTCTGAAGGCTCTCTCGAAATGCAAAGACGAGGGTTTGCGCTGCACGGTCGCCTCAAACCCGCGGACGCCGGCGCCGGTGTTGGCGGCTTTGGCGAATGACAAGAATGCTGATGTCAGAATGGCCGTTGCCGGTAACCCGAACACGCCGGTGCAGGTGTTGGAACTCTTTATCCAGTCGGTCGTCGCGGAGCTTGCCCTCGCCACCGGCTCTCCTAGGTTAACGTCAAAGCTTGCGAAATTGCCGGAGGACGCAAGGAGGGCATACGCACAGGGAGACTTCCTCTACTATCACGGCAAAGACCCTGGCAAATCGGTGCTGGCGCGGCGTTCGATGGCGTGCATTATGGCGTTGTGCGCAGGGCCGTTCGTGGAGCCTGCGCGCATCGCTCGCGTTGCCGGGTCAAGCGATTGGCTTGTGCGAGCGGCCATCGCGCGTAACCGCGGCACGCCGCCCAACCTTCTGAAGAAACTCGACAACGATGCTCATCCTCTTGTTCGGGCATTAGCACTCTCGCAAACGGCGCCGGCCCCCAAGTCCGGCAGTCATTCATTTGAGCAGTCACACTCCGGGGAGGCATCTCCCGATCCTCAAGCGGGCGCTGCGCTGCATTCGGATCTCAACCTAACACGTGTGTGGGATGCTCTGGCTCATGCAGTCAAGACAGCCCCCGGGAGATTCTCAATCCGGGTTCAGCTTGCGCAAAGTAAGGCTGCGCCATCGGAACTGTTGGATCTCCTCGCCTTCGACAAAAGTCGGGACGTGCGTGAATGCGTGGCGGCGCATCCGCATGTATCTGCAACGACGTTGGAGACCCTTGCGAGGGACAAGGTCGAGGACCTTCGCGGCTCAGTAGCCAAGAACCCCAACACCCCCGTTGCGGTTCTGGAGGGGCTGGCGAAGGACACGGATTCGTCCGTTCGCAGATCAGTCTCCGAGAATCCCAGCACTCCGGCCGTGCTGCTGGAGGTGCTGGCGAGGGAAAAAAATTCCCCGGTTCGCAGCGCAGTCGCTGTGAACCCCAACACACCGATCGCGCTGCTGGAGGTGCTGGCGAAGGACGAGGAGCGGTGGGTTCGCCCTTCAGTCGCCAGGAACCCGAGCACCCCCGTCGCGGTGCTGGAGGTGCTGGCGAAGGACAAGGACGAAAGCGTTCGGCGTTACGTGGCCGAGAACCTGAGCACCCCCGTCGTGGTATTGGAGGCGCTGGCGAAAGACATGGATAGGTTCGTTCGCTGGTCAGTCGCCCAGAACCCGAACACCCCCGTCGCGGTGCTGGAGGTGCTGGCGAAGGACAAGGACGAAAGCGTTCGGCGTTACGTGGCCGAGAACCTGACCACCCCCGTCGTGGTATTGGAGGCGCTGGCGAAGGACAAGGATCAGTACGTTCGCTGGTCAGTCGCCCAGAACCCGAACACCCCCGTCGCGGTGCTGGAGGTGCTGGCGACGGACAAGGACGACAGCGTTCGCCGGGCAGTCGCCAAGAACCCGAACACCCCCGTCGCGGTGCTGGAGGCGCTGGCGAAGGACAAGGATGTTCGCGCCTCGATCGGAGCAAATCCGAACACTCCAACCACGTTGCTAGAGGTTCTTGCGAAAGACAAGGAGAGCCACGTGCGCAGTGCGGTCGCACGGAATCCGAATACTCCTACCCGAATTCTGGAGGAGTTCTCGATCAGTAGGGTAAGTTCGGATCGGTGTTCGGTTGCGGGCAACCCTAACACCCCCGTTGCCCTGCTGGAGGAATTGGCAAAGAGCTATGAAAGCCCCATCCGTCGCGCAGTCGCCGAGAATCCGTCTACCCCCGTAACAGTGCGGGACGCGATTGGGGACTACGACGTACTTATGTGCACAGAGGCTCTTCTCATGTTGAGTCCGGGTGGCAATACCCTTCCGCCTGAATCTGCCATTCATCGGTGGCTGGAACGATTGTTCGGTTTCCCAGGCCTGCCCGACAACAAAACTCTCACCACGAGCTTGTGCGATAGCAATTGGCTGCTGCGTTTGGGCGTCGCCCTTCACCCACAGGCTAGTGATGCAATGCTTGAACGCCTCAGCGCTGATCCGGACCCTGACGTTGCCGGCGCCGCGCGGATAAAGCGTGTCGAAAGAAAAACTCTTTCAAGTATCAAAGGACAACAAACATGAAATTCCCCGGTTACAGGCTCTCCATTGTCGACGGCATGCTCTCCGTGTCCGTGACAGAGTTCGACGAAACGGAACTCTCCACTGCATCTGACTGGAAGGAGACCTGGGAAAACGCTGACGAAGCGTTGCCTCATGGCTATGTCGAACCCTTCGCCATGCTGCACGCGGTGTGCAGACGCGTCCTTGAAGGAACAGACCCTGAGTTGGCGGCGTCGTTCACGGCGCGGTTTCAGGCTGGCGAAGCGCTGCCGGTCAGCACCTTGGAGGACCTTGCGAGGTTGATGCAAATGACTCTGCCAAAGAAGCAGTGAGGCACGGATGGCAGACAAGGCCACGCAGACAAAGGCGAAGGCGGGTAGACGGAGTACAGCATCCGCCACGTCGCCCATGCCCACCACGAAGCCGCAACTCACCGCGTGGCTGAAGGATGCCTCCCGCACGGGATCTGAACTGGCCGCTGCCGCAGGGAAGTTCCCGGAAACGGATCGCCTGATCGCCGCACACACTTTGGCGCTTCCGGCAACGCTCTCGACGCTTTCGCACAGCTCCGACAAAGCCACCCGCTCCAAGGTCGCAGCAAACCCCAACACACCGCCGGCGGACTACGTGCGGTTGGGGCAGCAGTTCCCCAACGAGTTCTTGGCGAACCCGGCGCTCGATCTGTTGTTTCTGGAAAATCCCGGCCTCCTTGGCGAGTTGCCTGAAGCGCTGTTGCTGCGCGTGCTGAAGCGTAAAGCATGCCCTGCGGACTTCCTTGTGTGGGCGGCGGGTCAGCCGACAGAGAAGGTGCAACTGGCGGTGGCGATGAACCCGAAGGCGCCGGCCGAGGCGCTCGATCGGTTGCGCAAGAGTGCGTATGCGAAGGTGCGGGAGAGTTTGAGTGCTGCGCAGTCGGAGATCGATGGAGATCCGGAGACGCTCTTCCGGGAGGCGGTGAGGGAACTGCTCGGGGCATTGACGCCGGAGGAAGCGCAAGAGGCGTGGGCAAAGAAGTACCTTGGTTTGCCTCAGTTTCGCGAGCTGTCGCTGATCGCACGATTGAGAATCGACGATGCGGATAACCACGTGATGGACATGGTGGCATCAGTCGCTGCCAATCCAAATCTGCCGTCGCGTCTGCTTCTGCCGTTGGCGCAATTCGGGGGCTCAGCGGTCCGGCAGTCAGTCGCTGAGAACCCGAACACCCCCGTCGCGGTGCTGCAGGTCCTGCGTGAGGAGGAGGCTCGTCATTTGGATGAAGCCCTCCTCTTGTTGCGCCCTCATGGCGCGCCCGTTCTGCCGGAAGCCTCAGTCCTTCAATGGCTACAGCGGCTGACCGATTTCCCCCCCGTCTCTGATTACAAAGCACTCGCCAAAGCATCTCGAAATAAGAACTGGCTGATGCGCCTCGGTGTAGCGATTCACCCCCGGGCCAGTGACGCGATGAGGGAGTGGTTGACGGCCGACACCGACGCCGACGTGGCTGCCGCAGCACGGAAGAAGTTGTCGGAGCGCCGGTCATGAAGCAAAAGCGCCATGCTCACGCCGATGCGTCGGCACCGCAAAGCGCGGCATACCCCTCTCACTGGAAAGACTTCATCGTCGCCACCAAGGGCCGTGAGCTCAGCAACATCGAAAAGGACGATCCAGATGAGTGACACGATTTATCTGGAATTCGTTGAAGCCGGCGCCTCAAAGTTCTGGTCCGGCACCGTGAAGGGCAAGGTGCTCACCACACGCTGGGGAAAGATCGGCACGCAGGGCCAGAGCAAGGAAGAGGGCTTTGCGGATGCGGCTTCTGCGCAGGCGAGCCTGTCGAAACAGGCCGCGGCGAAGATGAAGAAGGGGTATCAGGCAGCGGGTGCGGCAAAGGCAGACAAAGCCGCGCCTGCCGCCAAAACACCATCCGCCAAGGCGAGCCCCGTCAAGCCGAAGGCCCCCGTACCGAAAAAGGCCACGCCGAAAGTGGCTGCGCCAAAAACAGCCAAGCAGCAAGCCACTCCCGCTGCCTCACCCATCCCCAGCACCAAGCCCCAGCTCACGGCATGGCTCAAGGACGCTGCGCGCACGGGCACGGAGCTCGCCGCTGCCGCAGGCCGTTTCCCAGAAACGGATCGGCTGATCGCCGCGCATTGGGTTGCAGTGAGCCTCATGTGGTGAGGTGCTCCACAGTGATAATGATGAATCCGTACAGAGGAATGACCCCGTGACCAGGCAAACCAAAAAATCGAATCCAGCGAAACAACCCAAAGAGCCCCAGCTGACCAAGGTCGCGTTCACGCTGGATGATGGAGAAAACGAGCCGATGGTCGAGACCATGTGGGCCGAAAAGCTCGGGCGATCGCGTTACCGCCTGTTGAACTTCCCGGCATTTCAGTACGACATCTCCTACGAGGATATCTTCGAGGCAAAGCCCGACTCCTCATCAGCGTACCCGCGTTTGTGCTTCACGCGGGTGCTCGAGAAGTGCGGCAACCGGACTATCCGCATCTTTTTCGAGCGCCACGCCGAGGATCCGGATGCAACCACTGCCGCGATAGATGCGCTCACCAACCTCGAGTGCCAGTACTCCGGAGGAGGCGCCATCTTTACGCTCAACCTGCCCCCCGCGTGCTCTTGGGATGCGGTTGTGGCGTGCCTGGAGGCGCACGGCGCACTCTACGAATTTGCCGACCCGAAATCCGGGCCTGACCCCGGCGATGGCGAGCCTTCCTGAGCCAACACCTGACCAACTTGCCGGACATAGCACCCCATGCGCATCCTCCACACCTCCGACTGGCACATCGGCCGCCAGTTCCACGGCATCTCGCTCCTCGACGACCAGCGGCATGCGTTGAATCACCTGTTGCGCATCGTGCGCGATGAGAAGGTCGACGCGGTTGTGGTGGCCGGCGACATCTACGACCGTGCAGTGCCGCCTGCCGAGGCGGTTGAGCTTCTCGACGAGGTGCTGCACGCGCTGTCGTATGACTGCGGCGTGCCGGTGATTCTGATCGCCGGCAATCACGACAGCCCCGAGCGGCTGGGTTTCGGGGCCCGGCAGTTGGCGCGCGGCGGGGTGCATATCACCGGGCCGTTGCGCTCGGAGCCGGCTCCGCTGGTTTTCGACGATGCCCATGGCCCCGTTGCGTTCTACAGCCTGCCTTTCGCGGACCCACCCGTGGTGAGGGAGGTGCTGGGCGTCGAGGTCCGTGGCCATCAAGAGGCCATGCAGGCACTCACGCAGCAGGTGCGTGATCACAACCCGCCGGGCCGGCGCTGCGTGGTCATGGCGCATTGCTTCCTTGAGGGATACGCGGGCAGTGAGTCCGAGCGGCCGCTCGCCATCGGCGGCGTCGAGACGGTGGATTCCTCGGTGTTCGAGGGCTTCCACTACGTAGCGCTCGGTCACCTGCACGGTGCGCAGGCCCGTGGTGCGCGGCATGTGCGCTATTCCGGTTCGCTGCTGCCGTACTCCTTTTCGGAGGCCGGAGATCCCAAGTCTGTGACGCTGGTCGACCTGGACGCAGACGGTACCTGCTCGGTGCGCACGGTAGAGCTTCAACTGCGCCGAGGCATGCGCACCGTAGAAGGTACGCTGGATGAGCTGCTGGAAAAGGGCCGTGAGGATCCCGCAGCCGATGACTACATCATGGCCCGCATCCTGGAAGACCGCGCCATTCTTGATCGCATGGCGCGCCTGCGTGCCGTGTATCCCAACGTGCTCCACTCGGAGCAGGTGAAATCAAAAGGAGACGACGCTGCGGTTGCAGCGCGTGCCGAGCGCATTGCGCGGGGTGAGCTGACGATGTTCCAGGACTTCTACCGCGACCTGACGGGCAACGCCCCGTTGGACGAGCACGTGAAAGTGATGGGTGAGGTGATCACCGCCGCCCGCCGCATGGGAGATTCCTGATATGCGGCCCCTGTTGCTTGAGATGACCGCCTTCGGCCCCTTCGCAGGCACCGAGCGCATCGATTTCCGCGCTCTGGGCGAGTCGCCCTTGTTCCTGATCAACGGCCCGACGGGTGCGGGCAAGACGACCATTCTGGATGCGATCTGTTTTGCGCTGTATGGCAAGACCACCGGCGGTTCTGGCGAGCGTGACGCTAACGATATGCGCTGCCAGATGTCTGCCGCGACCACGCTCACGGAGGTGCGCTTCCACTTCGAACTGGGCGGGCAGGAATACCGGGTGCACCGCATACCCGAGCAGATGCGCCCCAAGAACCGCGGCACGGGAGAGACGAAGCAACTGGCCGATGCCACGGTCTGGCGCGTGGGCCCGGACGGCAATGAGACGGTTGAAGCCTCGCGAAAGCTCACCGAGGTGAAAGAATGCATCGAGCGCCTGACGGGGCTCGATGCAGACCAGTTCTGCCAGGTAATGGTCCTGCCGCAGGGCAAGTTCCGGCAGCTGCTGCTGGCATCGTCCAAGGATCGAGCAGATATTCTGGAGCATCTGTTCAACACTTCGATCTACACGGCTATCCAGAATCAGTTGAAGGAGCAGTCGGCGGATATCCGCCAGCAGAAGAAAACGCTGGACGAGCGTCGCAAGTTCTACCTCGAGGGGACTCGCTGCAATTCCGAACAGGAATTGGCCGAGCGGATTCAGTCGCTGCAGGCGCCTCTCGCGGAGGCTACCGCGCGCCATGTTGCGGCGCAGGCGCACGATGCAAACGCCGAAAGGCTGTTGAGCGCCGCGCAGGCGCTGGCGCAGGCTTTTCAGCGGCTGAATCGTGCGCAGGAGGAGATCAGTCGGCTTGACGCCGAACAGGCGCAACATGCCGCGCACGTGCAAAGGGCCGAGGCAGCAGCGCGTGCGGCAGGTATCGACGCGCACTGGCAGAACGCGCAACGCACAGACCGGGAACTTGCTGATGTTTCGAGCAGGCTCGAAGGCTATCAACGCGGGCTCCCGGCGCTCGAAGCGGCTTTGGCCGCCGCGGTGCAGGCGAAGCAAGACGCCGCGTCCCGGGACCCTGAATTGCAAAATATCCGCCGTAAGCGCGATCTTTTACAGCAAAGCCTGGGCGCGCTCGATGCGTTGCATGTAGCGGGCGTGGAGCGTGATACCGCCAAGGCAGCACTGGACTTGGCACGGGGCGCACTGGCAACGGCTGAAACAGGACGTGAACAGTCGCAGGCCGGGCTGCAGGCGCAACTCGACGCCATTGCCACATTACAGTCAGCCGTGTATCTGCGGGGGGATGTGGGCACACGGGTGGCGGAACTCCGCAACCTGTGCCGGGATCGTGATCGCCTCGAAACGCTCGATGCCGAAGATGCCCGCGACCAACAGGCCGTGCAAGACGCTGAGCTCGCTGTGGCACGCGCTGACGACCGTGTCACCGCTGCGAGAGCACGCCTGCGCGAGCTCGAAGCCGCACGCGATGCAGGCCGTGCCGCCCTTCTTTCGCTCACCCTCAACCCGGGTGACCCCTGCGCGGTATGCGGCAGTACGGAACACCCGTCGCCTGCTCAGGCAGCGGGCGAGATGCCCGACGATGCGGCGCTCGAGCGCGCGCACGTCGCAGTGGACGACGAACTCCGTGAACGCGACAAAGCCCAGATAGCGTTCGCCGGGCCCGCCGTTCGCAGGGAACAGCGGGCCACGGAGCGCGATCCGCTCAAGGCACAACTCGGTGAGCACGCGCAGCTGCCCCCGCAGGCTCTGCGTCAGCAACTCGGCGAGGCAGAAGCGGAACAGAAGGCGCTCGACCAGGACAGGTCCCGCCTTGCGAGCGTGCAACAGACCAAGCAGCAGCTCGAGGAGAATGTCCGCACAGCAGAGCAGGACCGCGACGCCGCGCGCACCGCAGCCGAGCAGGCTGGCACCGCGCACACAACAGCTGAGGCAAAGTACAGCGAGCGACTTTCCTCAATGCCAGAGGAGGCCCGCGACGAGGCGGCGTTGCTGCAGGCAATTGCGGATGCTCGGCAGGCCGAGAGCGGCATCGTGGCGTTGATCAACGACACGCAACAGGCAGAGAAGAACGCTAGTTCGGAGCACCTCAAGCTGGCGGAGCTCGCCAAGCACGCCACCGAAGACCTTCGCCGGCGCAAAGAGGCCGCGGCGGTCGCGAGTGACATTTGGCAGCGGGCGCGTGAGAACGGTGGTTTTGCTGACAACGAGGCCTTCATGACAGCAAAGCTGCCCGAGGGTGAACTCGCCACGCTGCTAGCGGCTATCGGGCAACACGACAACGCGCTGCTCGGCGCCACAAGAATCCGTGACGAGGCACAACGCGAGATAGACAGCCAAGCGGCGCCTGACGTAGCCGCAGCCCAGGCAGACCGCGATGCAGCCGCGACCGCGCGTGACACCGCGCGTGACGAGCTGGGCGTGGTAGAGCAACAGATCAAACGCTACGAAGAGTCGCAGCAGTCGCTCGAAGCCGTAGCCCGCGAGCAGGCCGCCCTCGACGCCCTCTACGGCTGCATCGGCGAACTGAGCGAACTCGCCAATGGCAGCAACACCCAGCGCATCAGCCTGCAGTCCTATGTGCTCAGCGTGCTGCTCGACGAAGTGCTCGATCACGCGGGCGAGCGCCTGCGCCGCATGAGCAAGGATCGCTACCGCCTGTTGCGCCGGGAAGGGCTCACGGACGGACGACGCGGCGGGCTCGATCTCGACGTCGAAGACGGCTACACCGGCGCCACACGCCCAGTGTCCACGCTCTCGGGCGGCGAGAGCTTCATGGCGGCGCTGGCGCTCGCGCTCGGCCTCTCGGACGTCGTGCAGAGCCGCTCGGGCGGCATTCGCCTCGATACGCTCTTCATCGATGAGGGCTTCGGCGGGCTGGACCCGGATGCCCTGCAACTTGCGATCAATACGCTCATCGACCTGCAGGCCGCAGGCCGCACGGTTGGCGTGATCTCCCACGTGCCCGACATGAAACAGCAGATTCCGCAGCAACTGGTGGTGGAGCGGGGGAGTATTGGCAGCCACGTCCGCGTGGTCGCCTGAGGTATGTGACGG
>Ga0315902_10014668_pt1 | contig 10068 bp, 6 predicted proteins | sample LakEriMetagenome_9_FD_203523 | JGI IMG/M metagenome (GOLD analysis project Ga0315902, IMG submission 203523) | Freshwater fungal communities from buoy surface, Lake Erie, Ohio, United States - Buoy 12 MA117 | ecosystem: Environmental > Aquatic > Freshwater > Lake > Lake biofilm | place: USA...
TATGGAACTGCTCAAGCAGGTTCGCGCCGATGAGAAGTTGAAAATGCTGCCATTTATCATGGTGACGGCAGAAAGTAAGCCTGAGAACGTGATTGCCGCAAAACAGGCGGGTGTGAGCAATTACATCGTGAAGCCCTTCAACGCAGAAACGCTAAAAACCAAACTGGTCAGCGTTCTGGGCGAATTTTAATACGGAGCATCGCATGAGTGATACACAGGCAAGGCTTGGCCATTCTTTGCTGAAAAGCATCGTTGAGCTGAAACAGGAAAAAAAGGAAATCACTCTGGAAGATCTGGGGGGCATTTTTGAAGAAATTGCCAACCATTTTGGCAACCAGAATTCAAACACTGATCGCTTTATGCATCAGGAGATCGCAAGGCTTGCGAAATATATTCAGGAAGCCAAGCGCGAGATTTTTTCGATTGCCACGAATAACCATGCAGAGCCTGCAATTGTCGATGCTTCAGCCCATCTTGACGAGGTGATCAAAGCCACTGAGGCTGCGACCAACACCATCATGGATTCGGTGGATGCAATTTCCAGCGCGGCAACCGGCATCGGCGGCGATCAGGAGCAAAAAATTCTTGATGCCACGACACGCATTTATGAAGCATGTAATTTTCAGGACGTCACCGGCCAGCGTATCCGCAAGGTGATCAAGCTTCTGGAAAATATTGAAGAGCGTATCGCCAAGCTCAACGAACTGTTTGGCAATGACGATGATCTGATACAGATTGTTTCTGACAAAAAACCTGAACCGATGAGTGATGCCGCGCTGATGAACGGGCCACAACTAGCAGGCCAGGCCGCTTCCCAGTCTGATATTGATGCGTTATTTGCCAGTATAGGTGGAAAGTCCTGATCACCGGATGGCTTGCCATCACGGATAATACTTGTAAAAAAATCACTCTGGCCTAGGATTTGCTTCGCAATGTTTCAGCGTGGCAAACATGAAGTCTATTCACTGGTTGGTTATATCTTTCTGGCTCGGCGTGACCCTGGTAGGGCTGCCGCATGCTGCGCGCGGCGAAAAATCCGGGATTCCTGCTGTGAAAGGAACTGTGGTGCGCGATTACGCGCGTCTGACATTTGAGTGGCCACACACTGTTTTTTTTACTGCCAGTGCTGAAGGTAAAAAGCTGACACTGCGTTTTGACCGCAAGGCCAATCCGGATATGGGGCGGCTGCTCAGCCAGCTTTCACCTTACATCACACAGGCAGAACGCAAGGCAGATGGCCGCACCATTGTACTGACACTGAACCGCCCTTATCGCATTCGTACCTTTGTGAGCGATCAGATTAATGGGGTGGATCTGCTCGGAATCAACCCGAAAGAACACCGAATGGCTGCGGGTAAGAAAACACCGCCTAAGCCAGCTGCTGCGAACCTTCAGGCCAAGGCCAGCAAACCTGCTGCGCCCAAAGCCGCATCGCTGGCAAAACTGGCTCCTGCCGCTGGAGAACCACAAGCCAGCGCTGCTCCCGCTGCGGCTGCCATAGAAACCCCTGCAGCACAACCGCCAGCCGCGCCCGCCCCTGTGGCTCCGGTAACAGATCCTGCTTCTGTATCGCTGCCAGAGACTACTCCTGTAGCGCCACCTGCACAAATCGTGGAAGGTGACGGCATGCCCATACCGCCGGGTGAGCTGTTAAGACCAGCTGTTTCTCAGGATGGTTTAAAGGTCAATCTGTCTGCGGCTGCTGATAGCGCAGTGATACGCCTGCCATTCGGCGAGCGTGTGGCGCTTGCGGCTTTTATCAGAAATCGACATTTATGGATTGTCTTTAACCAGCGCACCAAACTTGACCTCAGCGATTTCTCAGCCATGCCGCAAACGGTGGTTGGTCAGGCGCAGCAACTTGTATCGGATCGTGCATCGGCGCTGAGGATGCCTGTTGATGATGGGGTATTTGTACAGGCGGTGAAACAAGAAGGCAGTGAGGACTGGGCGATTCTTCTGACAGGAAAAAAACATGAGCTGGTGCAAAAAACGGCGGTGGTGATGAATACTGAGCCTCCTTCTCCGGCGCATGTATTCTTAAACGCGCTGGATATTGCGGAGCCTGTAGAGCTTGTGGATCCTCATGTGGGGGATCGTTTGTCGGTGGTGCCATTCTTTACCCCAGGGCATGGCGTGGATGTTGGCCGTGATTTTGTTCAGTTCAGCCTGCTACCGACCGCGCAAGGCATTGCTGTGGTCAAAAAAGCGGATGACATCTCTGTGGTGCCGCTTCGTAATGGCGTTCGCATTTCGATGCCGGGTGGTGTCGTGCTCACGCCGGGTTTATCTGAGGTGCCGGTCACTACAGCGACGAATGTTTCGGTTGCGGCGGCTACGCTGTTTAACCACAAACTCTGGACCATCAGTGAGCAAACCAATCCTCATCGGTTTATCAATGAATTATTTCATAAAATTGTTGAATCTTCTGCGCAGCAGGAATCCAACGAAGCCCGGTTGAGGTTAGCACAGTATTATCTTTCTGAGGGAATGGCGCCTGAAGCGCTCGCTCACCTTAACGGGATTAATCGTGTGAACCCTTCCTTTTATCGCAGCAATAAACTCGCAGCGTTGCGTGGCGCCGCTAATTTCCTGTTGGGGCGATATGTGGATGCATCACGCGATTTTAATGCCTCGGAGCTTAACCAGAACAAGGAAGTTGACTTCTGGCGCCGTGTGCTAGCCGACCTGCTCGGCAACAATGACCAATCCTATGATTACATGGCGCTGAATGAGGATTACTTCAGTAAATATCCACCCATGATTCGCCAGCGCCTGGCGATTGTCGCGGCGGATCGTGCGATCGCAGCAAAAGAATATAACAACGCGCTCAAGATTTTTGATTCACTGCAAAAAGATCAGCAGATTGAAACCATCAGCAGCTATATCAATTTCCTGATGGCCAGAATCTCTCTTGAAACCGGCCAGACTGAAGAAGCGCTTGCGACCTATGATAAGCTGGCGGAGGATTACGACCGGCCGTTTGTTCGTGCGAATGCTGAATTTCAGCGCATTCTCTGGCACATGAACAAGGGAACGCTTAGCAAGCAGGATGCGGCAGACCGGCTGGAAAAGCTGCGCCTCAGCTGGCATGGCGATAACCTTGAAATTCAGGTGCTGACACTGCTGAGCGATATATATACTGAGCAGAAGGATTACTTAAACGCCATGCGCATCTGGCACAACACCATTCAGGCCTTTCCTAATACAGCGGTCGCGCTCAAAATGGATAGCCAGATGCAGGAGACATTCGTTCAGGTGTTTAACGATGGCGGTTTTGATGCGCTGCCGCCGCTGGAGGCTCTGGCATTATATTACGAATATTTGAATTATGCGCCAGCAGGTAAGGCGGGAGACAAGCTGGTTGAGCGGCTCGCTGATAAGCTTGCCAGTGTTGACCTGCTTGAACAGGCAGCCAGCCTGCTTGATCGCCAAATGAAGTTTAAAGTAGAAAAAGATAAGCGCAGCAGGCTTGGTGCGCGTCTTGCGACCATTCAACTGATGAACCGTGAGCCGAAAAAAGCCATCAAGGCGCTCGAAGAATCTATGTATGGGGATAATCCGCTGCTGCTCAAACTCTATCGCAACCAGCTCACTGCAGAATCGTTGATTGATGTTGGTGAATTGGAGCGCGCGATGGAAGTGCTGAATAACGATACCAGCATTCAGGCAGAAAAACTGCGCCAGACAATCTACTGGAAACGACGCGAATGGAAACCGCTGGCCAACAGCATTGAAATGGTGCTCAAACAACGGCAGGACACAACTGCACCCATCACGATGGACGAAAGCGAGCTGCTGCTTAAGCTTTCGCTTGCGTATATCTTTACCAATGATGTTCCACAGCTGCTTTATCTGCGTGACTATTTTGGGCCGCTGATGAAGGATAACCCCAACCGTGATCTGTTTGAGTTTGTGACAACGCCCGATATTTCGCTTACCACGCGTAATTTTGACAAGCTGATTGAAAGGCTTGAAACAACCCGCAGCTTCATCGGCAGCTATCAGGCGCGCATCAATGCTGCAGGGCTGGCTTCTGCCCCAGCCATGGCAAATGCTGCGCCATCCCTACAAACCCAAACCCCATAAAGGAGACCTATGCGCTGGCTTGATATTCGTGAAATTGCCATTCGCCTTGAAGAACTCTATCCCGATGCAGACAATATCAACCTGCGATTTACGGATCTTCGCCAATGGGTGACATCGATTCCTGAGTTTCAGGACGACCCCAATGGCTGCAATGAAAAAATCCTCGAAGCGATTCAGATGGCGTGGATTGATGAGCGGGATTGATACCTGCGTGGTGATAGCCGAAGGTGAAGCCGCGATGGCGCGGCTTGCCGCGCAGTTTGCTTCGTGGTTGCAGGCGCCGTGCTGCCTCGCGCTCAGTGGTGATCTTGGCGCGGGAAAAACCACCTTCGCGCGCGGGCTTATCCAAGCACTCTGCCACACGCCGGTGGAGGTGCTCAGCCCAACCTTTTTGCTGCATCAGGACTATACCGGACATCGAGGCGAGCTGATTCACCATCTCGATCTTTATCGTATTGCATCGCCCGCAGAGCTCATTCAGCTGGGAGTGGAGGACATGCTGCGCGAGGGCATCTGCCTGATCGAATGGCCGCAGGTGGCGCAGCAATTGCTGCCCGATGACACGCTTTCGATCCACATTCGCCACCGTGAGCAGGGGCAGGGGCGTGAATTGGCACTTGCCACCACCAGCCCGCGCTGGCAAACCCTGCTGGAACATTTCAACCAGATGAGGCCTGTGTGAGCAACCTGACCCCGCAGCAGATAAAGCGCTATGAAACTTTTCTGGCGACCACAGATATGACGGGTGCGCGTCTTTCGCCGCTGGCTGGCGATGCGTCGTTTCGTCGGTATGTTCGTCTGCACGGGCAGAAGAAAACGGCGATGCTGATGGACGCGCCACCAGAGCGCGAGGCACTAGCGCCGTTTATGCGTGTTGCGCGCTGGCTCTGCGAGAATGGTTACAGCGCCCCGCACATTCAGGCATGTGATGAGGCTGGCGGTCTGATGCTGCTGGAAGATCTGGGCGAGGATTCACTGACGCGATTATGCGCCGTTTCCGGTGGTTCTGAGCAGGCGCTGTATGAAGCCGCCGTAGATGTTCTGGCGGACTGGTATCTTCGGGCGCAGCGAAAGACGCTCAGCCCGCTGCCATTGCCGCAGTATGATCAGGCGCTGCTGATGCGCGAGGTGGAGCTGTTTTCGCAGTGGTTCCTGCCGCAGATTGCCTCGGGTTCGTTATTGCAAAAACTCAGCCATGATTATCTGTCAATCTGGCGGGAGCTGCTGGCAACCATGCCCGCTGCACCCCGGATTTTTGTGCACCGCGACTACCATGCAGATAACCTGCTGTGGCTACCGCAGCGAAGCGGCCTGCAGCGGCTGGGTCTTCTGGATTTTCAGGATGCCGTGCTGGGTAGCCCGGCCTATGATCTGGTTTCACTGCTGGAGGATGCGCGGCGCGATGTTTCGTCGCCGCTGGTGACATCGCTGCTTCATCGTTACCTTGCCGCCACCGGCATGGATCGTGAGGCATTCATGGCAGAATATGCGCTGCTGGGAGCGCAGCGTAACTGCAAAATTATCGGCATTTTTGTTCGCCTTGCCGTGCGTGATGGCAAAGCGCATTACCTTGATTATCTGCCGCGTGTATGGCGTCATCTGGCCACGGATCTTGCCCATCCATCGCTGCGCAGTCTCAGTGAGTGGATGGCGCAGGCAGTGCCGATTGCCCAGCGCGGCGCTGAGCTCGCTCTGGCGGGCGAAAGAAAAGGAGCCATGCAGCCATGACACGCTTTCATCGAGCCATGGTGATGGCCGCAGGGCTCGGCAAGCGCATGTTGCCGCTGACCGCGCATCAACCCAAGCCGATGGTGAAGGTAGCCGGGCGCGCCTTGATTGATCATACGCTGGACTGGCTTTCTGCCTCCGGTGTGCGCGAAGTGGTGGTCAATACCCACTATCTGGCACCGCAGCTGGAGGCGCACCTTGCGGCGCGGCACAAACCGGTCATCCACCTATCGCGTGAAGAGCTGCTGCTGGAAACCGGCGGTGGTGTGCTTAAGGCGATGCCGATGCTGGGGGATCAGCCTTTTTTTGTGGCCAATAGCGACGTTATTTGTGTGGATGGAGCGCAGCCAGCGCTCGAACGTTTGCGCCGCGCCTGGGACGATGACACCATGGATGTATTGCTGCTGCTGCATCCGGTGGATCAGGCGATTGGCTATCACGGCGCGGGAGATTTTTTTCTGGAAGAAGGAAGGCTGCGGCGCCGCATTAGCGGCGAAACCGCTCCGTATGTCTTTACCGGTGTTCAGCTGCTGCATCCGTGTGCTTTGATTCACGCCCCGGCGCAGCCTGTTTTCTCCCTGAACGTGATTTACAATGCATTGCTTGAGTGCAGGCCGCCCAGAATTGCCGCGCTCGTGCATGATGGCGCGTGGCTGCATATCGGCGATCCTGAAGGGGTGGCGAGTGCCGAGCATTACCTGACCAGCCATCATTCCCCGACCAAAATTTAAATCTAGTCGGTATCATCGTGTGCAAGAGCCGCTACGCGCTTTCATCGTGCGCGCACAGCCTAGCGTATGCCGGAGGACGGGAAGAAGTATGGCAGTTCGCCCGGCAATGATCCGCAGCCACTATTGTACGGTCTTTCTGCCGTTGATGTACGGGTGTCAGGCATTGGCGCGCACATCGTCGTGTCGGTGATGGCACCTGTCATGGCTCCTTTATACTCGGTGGAGTAGTGGCTTGGTGGATCATACCCCGAGTTCACACACCATGACCAGAAGTTGGTCGGCACCTGCTGAGTTCTTGCCTGATAGATCACATTCTGTTCTGGCAATACCAGGCGAACGTCCCCCGTTCTTGGAAGTCCGGCGGCTTCCTGGCTATATTCAAAGAACTGCCACCAGCGATAGGTATTCTCGAGGCTGAATTGCGATGGTATTTCTACATCAGGGTTTGATGGGCAAGCGCGTACATCCCTGTTTGGACGGTAGATTCTAACTTTATTCCAATCAATAGAGCCATTTGGAAACACGCATGCGCTGTAATCATTATCCAGGCAGCTTGGCTGGCAATTGTTGGTCATGCAGTTAGCTTCGTTCATTTCCGGCTTATCCATATTGGTGCGGCAATAGGTGTTCATGGCCGATGGAAGGGTGCCGTCTGGTATGAAATCGGTGAGTGCACGCAGGCGATTCCTTGCTGCTGCCGGGTCGGAGGATGATGTGGGGAGAGAGTCATTACAGACATCTTTACGATAATTCTCCGGTGCCATTGATTTATAGATGGTTTTTTCCGGCCCCATGCCCCATGCGACACTCATAGCCGTTGAGGATTGAAGTTTGCCCTGATCCCAGGATTGCACATAGATGCGTGTAGGGTAAACAGCGGCGCCTGTTGCATAAGCGTAAATATTGCCTCGACGGAATTTGCCAGACCCATGGTCAAACGTTACTGTGGTTCCTTCTGGCAGCAGGACTTCGCGGCCGTTCCTGACTTCGGCATATCCACCAACATCACTGACATAAAACACTTTGGGGAGGCCGTAGGTTGTACCACGATTACTTCCTGCTTCGTAACGCTCCGGCTGGTAAATAATGATATCGCCAGGAAGGACGTTGTCCAGCCCGCTTAGTGTGTATGGGTAGCGATCCCCGGTAGTGGGATTAGGGATTGAGAAGGAATTGGCTTGATGGCCAAAGTTAGGGAATCTGTCGGGAATATTGGTTGTTGTCACATAGCCGCGCCAGCCAAGAGACCACGGCCACTGCTCGCCCACGCGGCTGGTATAGCCTGCGCCTGCTTTTGCAAGTACAAAGTTTTCTGCGCCGCCCAGTTTAAACATTTTTTCATAGCGACCGATGCAGGAAAGATTATTGCGTCGCGTTGTCCACATCTGATGGGCTTTGAGCTCTGACCAGCCCCCCACGCGCGAGACCTCGCTTTTCTGGGGTTCAGTGACGCGTGAGGTGACATCGGCGGGAGCCCCCAGCATCTCATAGGTTTTTTTGGTCATTGTCCTTGTTTCTTCTTGTCGGTTCTCGCGTCCTACCCCGACAATCACATCGAACGTGCCCAGCGTGTTAATCGGGCTTCCACCATAATAAGGATTGCCCGCTGATGCTCCAGTATCCCACCAGCGCATGTAAGGCAGGTGTGAACCCATTTTCACGTTGTGCATGCAGTGCCGATCAGACGGCCTGCCCAAATCGTTACATGGAGCGCCCGGTGTCGCAGGTGGGAGCTCCTGATTGATGTGTTGAGGGAAGTAGGTTTCAAAGCGATATTCGGGAGGCTCGGTGCCGTCACATCGCGGCGCTGAGGACGAATGCAAATGCATTGTGTGCCATTTAGCCTCAGACTCACCTATTGCAATCACATCGATCAGCTTGCTCTTCATGCCAAGAAGTGGATCGTCATGTACTTTAAGATCTACCTGACTGCTGCCGCGCATGTCTGTTTTCAGGGTAATATGTGTTCGTAGATCAGGAATTTCTATACCTCGGTAAAGTCTAGTTTCGCTGAATACGTTGCGCTGTAGGTTTGAATCTCTGCGACGATTTTCAATCAACCCTTCGCACGTTCTGAGCTTGAGCAGATTGGTTGGAACCACATCTTTAGTGATAATACGGCAGCATTGCTGAATGCTCATGCGTACGGGGCAGCTACCCATCCCACCAGAGTCAGTTTCCCAGTAACGTGTTTTACAAGGAGGATTAAAGGTGCCGGGAACTACATTGCCATTTTTATCATAACTTGTTGGTGGAATATTCCAGCCAAGCGATCGTAGAAAAATGTAAACGTTGTAGTTCCAATTGATGCGTTGCATGATGCAGTTTTCAAATGCCTCGTTGCGGAAGCTCAGAATATCAACCGGCACAATGCCGCATTGTACTGTAGGCATGGCGGCGCGATAACGGCTCATATCTTCATATGGGGCAGGAACCGGCATATAACTTCTTGACTGGTCTGTATCCGAATTAAAATCGGTGTATGCCAACATGTAGTCATCGCCAGCACATAATCTTTCAGAGGGAACAATCCTTGGGATTACAGACGAAGTGGCGCGCGAATAATCGCGATCCGTCTTGTAAGCGCCGCCAGTGATATCATGACGCGGTGAGAAGGGATGTGACGGATCCAGAATTTTTTCAACATTCGGACAGTAATAAGGCTCCGATTGATAGCTAGGAGGATTGATATCAGTAGGCATAGGACGAAACCTAACACTACACGGTGGTGAGTCGGGCGGGGACTCAGGGTAGCAGCTATTATAGACATACGGAGGGGTGACGTCGGGATTAAATATTGGATAGTTTGTAATTGGGGGCAGGGGAGCATTGACGCGCTCTACGCAAGGTAATGATATGCGGGTGGCTGCGAATGGATTCCTGTAAATTTCCTCTGTTCGGATAGAGTTAATTCTTTCCTTTACAGTAAATAAGCCATCCGTTTTTTGAAGAAGCTCGTTCGGACGGAAAGTTTCATTCCATGATTTAGCAAGCTGGCTGCTGAGAAGATATTCAGACTGGTTCAGATCCGCGCGTCCCGGATAGGCATAAACGGGCGCAAGGCCAGACTGTTTTTCCATCAGCGAGGTTTCGCGCAAATTCTGCCACGCCGCCCACTGGATTTCACGGGCGCCGGGGATATAAGCCGGATTATTTCGGTTAAGGTTTTCAGGGTCTCGCGGATTGCCACGCCAGGTGTGCCATTGCTCTTCTCGAATAGAGCTGCGCGGTTCCGGATCGGGGCTTGGTAAGTCGGCTGCTGTGATCGGCCATGTGCTGGCGCCACGCGTGAAAGGTTGGCAGCTATTGAGATAGGCGCGATCCGGATCAAAATAGGATAAGGTATCATCGGTGCTGAGCCCGGGGCGTTCAAGATGAGCCCATGGGTTTACCGCGCGCCCCAATGCATAATAGCTGTAGCAGAAATCCGCCTTATAGCGCATGAGATCTGCACGAGCTACAATCGTCTCGCGATCATTCATCCTCACCCATCTTAGGCCCGTCGCGGAGAGAACCTGTT
>Ga0315902_10014672_pt1 | contig 10065 bp, 8 predicted proteins | sample LakEriMetagenome_9_FD_203523 | JGI IMG/M metagenome (GOLD analysis project Ga0315902, IMG submission 203523) | Freshwater fungal communities from buoy surface, Lake Erie, Ohio, United States - Buoy 12 MA117 | ecosystem: Environmental > Aquatic > Freshwater > Lake > Lake biofilm | place: USA...
ATGGGGGTCGAGGTTCTCTTAACCATGAGCACTCTTTACTTCCTGGAGAGCACGTATTGTTTCTTGCCTCAATGATTGTGGCTCGATCACCACGACGTCATCACGGTGCCAGAGAATGAGTGAAAGTATCCATGTGTGAGAAAAGATAGGAACTTGAGCCCTGTCCCATTCATCCCCAATCTCAATTGAAATCGCGTTGGCTCGAAACTGATTACCCCGGTTCTTGCGGAGTAACAGTGTTGCCACGGGTTGATCTTCGGTCGACTCTTCTTGGAGGGTCGAAGGCGTGGTGAAAGCCCCACTCTTCTTTCCAACGCTTACTTCACCTGAGATCCGATCTAAGCGAAATGTGCGCTGTTCACCTTTATTCACATCGAAGGCGATAAGAAACCATGAACCCGCTCGCCCTCTCAGAGCAAATGGATGGAGTTCGCGAGTACTTACTGTTAGATCCGCCGAAACATAATCGAAGGAAAGAATCGCTCGGCGCATAATTGCATCGGTAATCGCCGTGAAGACAGAGTTCGTTGCGCCAATACGAGGAGAGAGTGAGATCGATTCTAGGTCAGCGTCGATTCCAATCGATTCAAGTTTTACTAGCGCTGAAGTCGAGACTTCTTCCATCGCTGCACCAGACCACGATGAAGCCGCAAGTGATAAGAGTGCGATATCGCGACCATCCAGCGTTCCAAGATCTAACTGATATGAAGACGGTGTAATTCGGTAACCCGCCTCATCTTCAAAGAGCGGATCAAAGGTTCCTAATTCAATGGCAATACCTAAGCCTCGCAGGTCATCCTTATCTCGCTCAAACATTCGCTCCATGGCTTCGGCGGAACCTTCATAACCTTCAACTGTTCTGAAAATTTCAGATTTAGTGAGATAGCGTTTCGTTGCTAAGAGTGCAATGGTGAGATTGACTAGACGCTCACTCTTCCGCGACACCGTATGCACCCTTTGCTGGCCTGCGTCTGCGCGCGAGCACATCAACACCTGGAGCCATTCGTCTGCTCTGGATAAGAAATCCTGTATGGCCAATCATCCGCTGCTGAGGTCTCACAGCCAAACCCTCATGATGCCAACCACGAACAATTGTCTCTGAACTCTCTGGCTCGGTGAAGTGACCATCTGCCTTCAACGCTTCTGCGGTGGCTGACAATTGTGTCGTCGTTGCAACGTAAGCGAGGAAAACTCCCCCAGGCCTGAGTACCTTCGACGCCATCTCAACGCACTCCCACGGAGCAAGCATGTCCAGAACTACGCGATCATATGTATTCGTATGAGGATAATCTTGAACTGAACCAACTGTGAGAGTCCATTGATCAGGAAGCACACCAAAGTACTCGGCTACATTCTTTCTGGCGATCTCTGCAAAATCATCTCGTCGCTCAAACGAATCAAGCGATCCTTCACCTCCAACAGCACGAAGAATTGAAAGTGAGAGCGCTCCACTACCAACGCCAGCCTCAAGAACTCGCGATCCAGGGTAAATATCTGCAACCCCGATGATCATTGCCGCATCCTTGGGATAAACAATTGTGGCGCCACGTGGCATTGAGAGAACGTAGTCAGAGAGAAGAGGAATAAACGCAGTGAACTTTAAGCCGGCGGTAGTTGAAACTACAGAACCCTCTGGCAATCCAATGAGTTCGTCATGAACTATCCAACCTTTATGCGTATGCCATTCTTTCCCTGGGGTAATGGTGAAGCTATACAACTTGCCTTTGGGATCTGTGAGTTGGATCCGATCCCCCGCCGCGAAGTAGCCTGGCGTTCTGGCACCTGAGATTGAATTTTTAATGGAATCCGACACAGCCCTATCTTATGGTGAGAAGTATCGATGTGTGGAGGTATCGTCGCCAGTGTGACTTCGATTCGCCTCTCCCCTAGCCGAGTTTCTGAATTCAACAATTGTCCTCGCCTTTACAAGTACCGAGTAATCGAACTTCTGCCTGAGCCACCGAGTATTGATGCCGAACGCGGAACTTTGATCCATACAATCCTGGAGGACCTATTCGATCTTCCTGCAGAAGAGCGCAACCATCAGAGCGCTACTGCAATGGCACCATCGCGATGGAAGGAACAGATCGAGGCCAAGCCAGAGCTGGCAAACCTTGTACTCAACGAAAAAGAATGGCTCGATCGAGTAGAGGCACTACTTAAAAACTACTTTCTCCTCGAAAAGCCTGAATCATTCGAGGCAACTCATCGGGAGATGCATCTTGAGCAGGATCTCACCACAGAGGTTTACCTCCATGGTTATGTAGATCGCATTGATGTCGCTCCAACCGGTGAAGTGCGAATCGTTGATTACAAAAGTGGAAAATCACCAAAACCAGGATGGGAAGAGAAAGCGCTCTTTCAACTTCGAGTGTACGCTCTTCTTTATTGGAGATTGCACGGTGTCATACCAACGCTACTCGTACTGCATTATCTAGGTGACGCGCGCACAGTTAAGAGTTCGCCGAAAGAGGCAGAATTAATCTCAACGGAGAAGAAGTTGCTCGCAATAGCCGATGAAATCATTGAGGCTATTGAAAAAGATCATTTTCCGCCCAAAGCCAGTCGATTATGTGATTGGTGCTTCTTTAAGAGTATCTGTCCTGCACATAATTAAAGACCGTTATAAAAATCCTGTAGCACTGCTGCATTGACTTCATGCAGGCTCTGCGCCACTTTTACAGAACGAGATTCGATGACCTCTACGTAGTGAGGCACTGCAATGACCGCGCACCCTGCCTCCTGCGCAGAAGAAATCCCTGTAAGTGAATCTTCGAAAACTACGCACTCACCAGCTTCTACATTCATCCGCTTCGCTGCTTCGAGGTAGGGATCTGGGAAAGGTTTAGTTCGTTGAACATCATCTGCACTGATCGTGAATGAGAAGAATTCAGGAGGAAGGGTTGAGAGAGCAGCGTCCATCAAATTCCGTGGGCTGGCACTGACTAGCGCCACTGGCATTATCTCGCGCACCCGAATCACAGCATCAAATGCACCTGGCATGAGCGTTGCTTTACTCGAAAGTTTCACAAGCATCATCTGAGTGAGTTCTTCGACAACATCTGCGCCGGACATATCTTTCGCGCACATTTCCGAGATATAGATTCCCACACGAGAGAGTGGTCCCCCTATGCAAATTCTCTGATCCTCGTCATCCCATGAATACCCGTAACGAGCGCAGAGCTCTTGCTGAGATTGATGCCATTGTGGTTCTGAGTCGAGAAAGAGACCATCCATATCAAAAAATGCTGCCTTAAAGGTCATTGGTCAGACCTTAATTCGCGTTGAAGTATTTTGCTTCAGGATGGTGAACGATGATTGCGGAGGTAGATTGCTCAGGATGCAATTGGAACTCTTCCGAGAGCTCCACACCAATGCGACCCGGTTCAAGAAGTTCACAGAGTTGAACTTGCTGTTCAATATCAGGGCAGGCTGGATACCCGAATGAGTAACGCGAACCGCGGTAACCCTGATCGAGAATCCCGGCTATATCTGGTGAATCTTCGTGACGTACATTGAGTTCTTCTCGGATACGCGCGTGCCAATGTTCAGCAAGGGCTTCTGTGAGTTGTACTGAGAGACCGTGCAACTCCATATATTCGCGATATTTATTCTCCGCGAAGAGTTTTGCTGCCGCCTCAGAGACAACGCTTCCCATCGTTACTACATGGAACGCTACAACATCTGTTTTTCCAGAGTCTTTATCTGCAAAGAAGTCAGATAGGCAGAGTCGACGATCACGACGTTGACGTGGGAAAGAGAAGCGAGTGCGTTCTTTGCCTTTGTCAGGACCCTCGTGATGCAGGATGACGAGATCATTTCCATCGCTTACGCAGGGAAAATATCCATAAACAACTGCTGCGTTGAGCCAACCCTGCGATTGAACTTCATTAAGCAGAGAGCGAAGGCGTGGTCGTCCTTCGTTTTCGACCATCGCTTCATATTCTCCGCGCCCACCCTTAAGTCCCCACTGGCCCATAAAGAGTGCGCGTTCATCGAGCATTCCAACATAATCCGCTAACGGGATTCCCTTAATAATTCTTGAACCGTAGAAGGGTGCATCAGGGATAGAACAATCGATCGCAACATCACTGCGCTTTGTATCGATCGGTTCGTCAACAATTACTTTAGATACCGCCTTGACCTTGCGTTCACGAAGTGCTGGCAGCGCTGCACCCGGTACGCCTTTCTTCACTGCCATGATCGCATCCATCAGATGAAGACCTTCAAAGGCATCTCGTGCATAACGCACTTCGCCGGGAAAACTCTCGGCCAAATCGACTTCAACAAAAGCTCTGGTGAGTGCGGCTCCCCCAAGGATTACTGGCCATTTTTGATCGAGACTGCGCGCACTAAGTTCTTCTAAATTCTCGCGCATAATCACTGTTGACTTCACTAAGAGCCCAGACATTCCGATTGCATCAACATCAGATTCTTGAGCAGCATCAATAATTTGGTTGATTGTCTGCTTGATTCCGATATTGACGACCCGATATCCATTATTCGAGAGAATAATATCGACAAGATTCTTTCCGATATCGTGAACATCTCCCTTGACTGTTGCTAGCAGAATAGATCCACGACCTTCATCATCAATCTTCTCCATATGTGGCTCAAGATATGCGACAGCAGACTTCATCACTTCAGCTGATTGGAGAACGAAGGGAAGTTGCATCTCTCCCTTACCAAAGAGCTCACCAACAGTTTTCATGCCTTCGAGAAGGTGATCATTGATAATTGCAAGGGGGGCGATAGAGGAAGCCATCGCCAAATCCAAATCATCGGTGAGGCCAACTTTCTCACCGTCGATGATTCTGCGCTGTAAGCGTTCTTCCAACGGCAAAGCAGCAAGTTCGGCTGCTCTTACATTTCGTGATGCAGCCAATTCAACGCCTTCAAAGAGTTGAAGGTATGCGGTGAGTGGGTCGTATATGCAGTTCTCCCCCTCAAACCGCCGACGATCGTAGATCAGATCGAGTGCAACCTCTCTCTGCGCCTGATCAATACGAGCAAGAGGCATGATCTTAGAAGGGTGAACAATTGCTGAATCTAGACCAGCAACAACACACTCATGAAGAAATACTGAGTTGAGCACGACGCGTGCCGCTGGATTCAGACCAAAGGAAACGTTGCTTACTCCCAGAGTAGTTTGAACATCTGGAAATTCACTCTTGAGTGTGCGGATAGCGCTAATTGTCTCTAATCCATCGCGTCGGGTTTCTTCTTGTCCAGTAGCGATGGGAAATGTCAGGGTATCGATAAGAATGTCACCGGTCTTTATGCCCCAGCTCTCGTTCAGATCTTTAATCAATCGTCTTGCAACACGAAGTTTCCATTCGGCAGTTCGGGCCTGTCCTTCTTCATCGATGGTGAGAGCAACTACCGATGCGCCATGTTCAACGACCAGAGGCATGATTCTGGCAAAACGTGAAGTTGGGCCGTCACCATCTTCATAATTAACAGAGTTGATAATGCTGCGACCGCCTAGTTGTTCAAGACCAGCTTTCAACACCGCCGGCTCTGTTGAATCGAGCATCACAGGAAGAGTCGACGCAGTTGCAAAACGCTTGGCTATCTCAGTCATATCTCTGACACCGTCACGACCCACATAATCGACAGAGAGATCGAGCATATGCGCGCCATCGCGAATCTGATCACGTGCAATCTCTACGCAGGTTTCCCAGTTCTCTTCAACGAGAGCATCACGGAAGGCTCTGGAACCGTTGGCATTGGTACGTTCACCGATAGCCATATAGGTGTTGTCTTGGCGAAAAGGTACGTATTGATAGAGAGACGATGCGCCAGGGTCTGCATACGATGTGCGACGCTCAACCACTTTTCTATCTAGACGTTTAACAACAGCAGCAAGGTGTTCTGGTGTCGTTCCGCAGCAACCACCAATAAGGGTAATTTTGTAATCGTTGACAAAGGTTGCTAGTGCATCTGCAAGTGCATCAGGTCCGAGAGAATATGTAGCTCCCTTTGGCCCCAACACCGGCAAGCCAGCATTAGGCATCACTGAAATCTCGCACTGCGCGTTCTTGCTGAGGTAGCGCAGGTGCTCAGACATTTCTGCGGGACCGGTCGCACAGTTCAGACCAATCAAATCAATATTCAGTGGCTCGAGCGCGTTGAGCGCCGCGCCGATCTCTGATCCAAGGAGCATGGTTCCCGTTGTTTCAACAGTTACCTGCGCGATAAGAATTACGTCGCGATCTGATTTATCAATCGCTGCACGTGCCCCGTTTACCGCAGCCTTGGCTTGCAATAAATCTTGAGTTGTTTCAATCAGAAGAGCATCCGCCCCTGAATCAACGAGTGCTTGGGAGGCAGTCTCGTAAGCATCACGTAAGAATGAATATGTTGTATGTCCGAGGCTCGGCAACTTAGTTCCAGGCCCCAAAGAGCCGAGAACAAAGCGTGGTTTCTCAGCCGTTGAGAAGGCATCCGCGGCAGCGCGTGCAATAACACCGCCAGCGTAGGCAAGTTCATAGATTCGGTCTTCGATCCCATACTCGGCGAGATTTGCCCAGTTAGCGCCAAAGGTATTTGTCTCAATCGCGTCAACGCCGACCTTGAGATATTCATCGTGAACTGATCGGACCACATCGGGACGTGAAACATTGAGTATCTCGTTACAGCCCTCATGCCCCTGAAAGTCTTCAAGCGAGGGGTCAGCCGCCTGAAGCATTGTTCCCATCGCGCCATCGGCGATCACCACGCGGGTGGCGAGAGCTTTTCTTAGCTCAGAGGGTGTTTTAGCGTTCGTCACGACGCAAAGGTTACCTTAAGGTGGGAGATATGGAGATTTTTACAATCCCACACCTCAGGCGACCAACGATGATTGTCGCCTTCTCTGGCTGGAGTGATGCAGGAGAAGCAGCAACGGGTGCACTTACTCATCTCCTTGAGAACTTAGATCAGAGTGAGGATCCTCAGGAAGCGATACTGATCGCTGAATATGACGCTGAAGAATTTTACGACTTTCAAGTGAATCGACCAATGATTTCAGTTGATGAATCCATGGTGCGCAGCGTTAATTGGCCATCAACGCAAGTCTACGGAGTACACACACCTCATCTCGATCATGATTATGTACTTGTCTTAGGTGTCGAACCATCAATGAAGTGGAAGACGTTCACCTCACTTTTGCTGGACTTAGCCGATGACCTTGAAGTAGATCTGATCATTACTCTTGGGGCAATGTTGGCCGATGCTCCACATACTCGCCCAATTTCAGTCAGTGGTAGTGGCGGACATCCAGATATTGCTGCGCGACTAGGAGTTGAGATAAGTAAGTACGAGGGACCAACGGGAATCCTCGGAATAATTGCAGATGGTGCACTTAAACGAGAAGTTGACTGTGTTTCGCTCTGGGCCGGACTCCCTCACTACGCCTCAAACTCACCTTCGCCAAAGGCAACGCTGGCACTGATCAATGCTGTTGAAGATTTCCTAGAAATTTCACTTCCATTAGCTGACCTCGTTCACCAATCTCAAGAGTGGGAGAACGAGGTTTCGGAGATGGCTCAAGAAGATACTGATGTATCGGATTATGTGAAGGCGCTTGAAGAAAGTAAGGATGCTGCCGAATTTAAGGATGTTTCGGGAGATGAAATTGCTCGCGAACTTGAACGATTCCTGCGACGCCAGAATGAGAATTAACTAGAAGGCTAACCCCAGTAGATCATCGAGTACACGTGATAACTCCCCTGGGCTGCCGCCTACATACCCAGCATCGCAGCCATCACACCATGCTTTCAGCGCCGCAAGTGCGCGAGGCGTATCTAAATCCTGAGAGATCGCAGAAACAATGAGTTCAATGATCGGACCCGTTGGAGCAACTTCTACACGAGATAAATTCAGACGAAGACGGTCCACAAGGGCGGTTGCTTCATCGATCTCTGATGCGCCCCACATGTGATCACTTCTGTAATGGTGTCCCATCAGAGCGATTCGAATTGCCATCGGATCTGCTCCCCCATCAATCAGGCGAGAAACGAAGAGAAGATTGCCGAGTGACTTACTCATCTTTTGACCATCAAGGCCAATCATTCCTGCGTGAACAAAGAATCGCGCAAACTTCTGACCAGTTGCGATTACTCCTTGCGCAGAAGACATGTCGTGATGAGGAAAAATCAGATCACTTCCCCCGCCCTGGATATCTATTGCAAAATTCTCATGAGGATCGGGCTCTAGAAAATGTAGCGCGATTGCCGAGCACTCAATATGCCAACCTGGTCTGCCAATACCGAATGGACTGGGCCACCCAGGTTCGCCTTCGCGTTGAGCCCTCCATACGAGCGCATCCAGTGGATCTTCCTTACCTTCCCGGCCTGGATCTCCTCCGCGTTCTGAGAAAAATGAGAGAGCAGTCTCAAGTGAGATATGACTACGTGTCAGAAAATCTGGATCTAAACGAACTCGGAAGTAGAGATCATCTTCGACAGAGTAGAGCGAACCCTTAGCCTGAAGTGCCAATATCGAAGAAATAATTTCATCAATCGCCTCTACTACTCCGATGTAATGATCGGGTGGTAGAACTCTGAGGGCAACCATGTCGCCTCGGAACAACTCAATCTGCGAATGTGCGAGATCTTGCCAATCAACCTGGTCTCGTCGAGCACGTTCGAGTAAAGGATCATCTATATCTGTAATGTTTTCTACAAAGCGCACTCGTGCACCAGCAAATCGCAGATAACGATTGATCAGATCGAAAGCGACATATGTACTGGCATGACCTAGGTGCGTTGCATCGTATGGCGTGATGCCACAGACGTAGAGTCGATACAACTCTTTCTCTTCAACTGCCTCGATAGAGGCCGAAGCAGTATTAAAAAGCGATAGTGGCGGAACAATCCGAGTGCCCTGTTGTAAAGATGCGATCGAGCCAGCCCAGGATTTCATGGGGCGATTCTAATACGCTGGCCAAGGAATAGGAGGCCAATCCTCACTTGGTGACGGCATCTTCGACGTATCTAGAAGACGCGCTATTCGATTACGTAGGGCTAAGAATTCATGCTCAGTGATATGACGAGTAAAGATCTCGACACTTCTTGAAAGAAGCTCATCAGTTGCGACTAATAATTGGATCTCTGTATCAGTGAGAGGATCATCGGCCCATTGCCAAAGAACTGTTCGCAGCTTGTCTTCACTGTGAAATGTGACTCCATGGTCACAGGCAAAGAGATGACCATTGTCAGCAGGAAGCAGATGACCAATTTTTCGATCAGTGTTGTTGATAATTGCATCAAAGATTGCAAGATGTCTCAGAGATGGTGCGTCGCTAGCGAAAAAATTTGTGAGCTCAATTGATTCATCGACATCGATCCAGCGCTGCACCATTCCAAAGCCCGCTGGTCCCTCTCGAAGAATCGTAGGAGGAACGAGATCAAAGCCGGCAAGATCGCTGAGAAGGAATGCAGCAAACTCGCGATCCGCCAACGTTCCGTCTGGGAAATCCCATAACGGGCGCTCTCCCGCCACTGGTTTGTAAATCACCTCAAACTCTTCATCGTCATGACGCACCATTCCAAACAGTGTTGCATTTGATGCATCCACCAAGCGTCCAGTTATCTCTAATTCGCCCAAAGTGGCCACTTCAACACTGTGGTCGATCCATGCTCTATCAAAGGTGTTCATCGTCTATAGCCATTGGCGCGAGGGCAGAGATGACCCTGCGGATCTATTGGCGAGATACAGAAAGGACAGAGCGCTCTGCCACTAGCAACGAGTGCCTGGGTTCGTGAGACGAAGGAGAGGGCCATCGATAGATCTAATCGAAGGTCAACTGTCGGATACGCACTCTCTGAAAATTCTTCGCCATCATCGAGCTCGGAACGAAAAGATATTTCGATTTCAAGATCTGATGGATCAAATGCAATACCTATTGCCCCAACTGTGAACTCGCTATCAAGAGGCAGCTCAAGTGGGCCGTCATCAACTTTCATCGGCGTCACCGTGCTCAATGGCGCGCTCTTCTTTACCTCTCGAATAATCGTCGAGATTCTTGCGGCAAGTGCTGAGGCTTGAGACTTCTCAGTTGCCAGGGAGACAAGTTGTGCA
>Ga0315902_10014674_pt1 | contig 10064 bp, 9 predicted proteins | sample LakEriMetagenome_9_FD_203523 | JGI IMG/M metagenome (GOLD analysis project Ga0315902, IMG submission 203523) | Freshwater fungal communities from buoy surface, Lake Erie, Ohio, United States - Buoy 12 MA117 | ecosystem: Environmental > Aquatic > Freshwater > Lake > Lake biofilm | place: USA...
GGGCGATCTGTTCTGCTTCGACGCCGCGACGGGAAAGGTCTTGTGGTCGCGGGATCTGAAGAAGGACTACGCCACGAAGGCCGCACTCTGGGGCTGGGCAAGCCACCCGCTCGTCGACGGCGAAAAGCTGATCTGCATCGCGGGCACCGCCGCGGCCCACGCCGTGGCCTTCGACACGCGCACGGGCAAAGAACTTTGGCGGGCCGGCACGGCGTCCGAGCAGGGCTACGTGCCGCCGTCGATCATCGAGGCGGCGGGCGTCCGGCAGCTCGTGCTCGTGAAGCCCGACGGCGTGTATGCCGTCGCCCCCGACTCCGGAAAACTTCTCTGGGAGACGCCCTACAACGCCGACAACGGCTCGATCATCATGACGCCCGTGCGGGTGGGCGATCACCTCTACGTCGGCGGCTACCAGGGCAAAAACCTGCTCCTGAAGCTCAAGGCCGACGCGCCGGGCGTGGACGTCGTGTGGCGGAACAAGCCCAAGCAGGGCATCTCGGCGGTGAACGTGCAGCCCTTCGTGGCCGACGGCATCGTGTATGGCTTCCACGAAAATGGTGAGCTGCGGGCCATGCGGATCCCCGAGGGAGATTTCGCGTGGCGCGGCGGCGGGCCCCTCGGCGCACGGCCACAAGGCTCGGGCACGGCCTTCATCACGCGGCACCGCGACCGCTTCTTTTTGTTTACCGAGACGGGCGACCTCGTGATCGCGACGCTCACGCCGGTCGGCTACGAGGAACTGTCGCGGGCCCACCTCATCGAGCCGACGAACGTCGCCTTCGGGCGGCCCGTCGTGTGGTGTGCGCCGGCGTACGCCAACCGGTCGATCATCGTGCGGAACGACGCCGAGATCATCCGCGTTTCGCTTGCGAAGTGAGCCCGTGGGGCAGGCGCATGGCCTGTACTGTTCGCATCCCTCAATTGGCCCGCGCCGGCTCGGGGTTACCCCGTACCGTCTCGCCGGACGACAGGGCAGCAGGTAACCACCCACATTCGGAGCCGGCGGTAGGCATGCTCGACTCCGGTCGTCTTGAGAGTACAGAACTCGTGGGTTTTGATCAGATGCCGATAGTCCTCAAGCACTCCCTGCGTCTGCGCGTGCCCACCGACCGTCTCCGCCGAAAGTTCTCGGCGCCTACGAGTTGGGGAGGCGAGGGGCTGCCCCTGCCGTTGAGACGGCGTATGTGACCAGCGAAGCCATGGATGGCGCAGCGCAGGCACATCCGAGTGAGCGGAGGCCACGAGGGCCGCAGCGAACGTCCGGCGAGACGGTACGGGGCAGGCCCGAGCCGGCGCGCCCAAACAGGCGAACGTCCGGCGAGCGGGATATGGGGAGCCCGAAGCCGGCGCGCATGAATGGAGCCGGGCACTCGGGCAGAACGTTACCCGCAGAGGGGCAGTGCGCGGGTGAGGCGGGTGAGCGATTGCTCGCGGCCGAGGATCGCGAGGCAATCGTAGAGGCCCGGGCCGACCGTCTTGCCCGTGATCGCTACGCGGATCGGGTGGATGAGATCGCCGATCTTGAGACCGGCCGCCTCGACGATCCCCTTGCAGGCCGTTTCGAGTTCCGCCGGTGCGAAGGGCTCGGTAGCACCGAGCACGGCGATCGCCTGCTCGAGGAGCGCCCGCACGCCTGGCTTCGTGAGCCGCTGCTTCACGGCCGCCTCGTCCAGCGGCGGCTCCGCCACCAGGAAGAAGTCGGCGTAGCCGAGGATATCGCCGGCCACCTTGAGTCGTTCGCCCGAGGCTTCGATCACGCGGCGCACCGTCGCGATCGCGGCCACCGACGGCGGGTCGGCGACGAGCTTCGCCTTGATGAGAAACGGCAGCATCATCGTGAGCTTCTCGTCGGTCGTGAGCTGCCCCATGTAGTGGTCTTGCACGGCCCACAATTTCTTGGGATCGAAGCTCGCCGGCGACGAGTTGATCCGCTCGAGCGTGAAATGCCTCACGAGCTCGTCGCGCGAGAAGAACTCCGTCTTGTCGTCGAGCGACCAGCCGAGGAGGGCCATGTAGTTGTCGATCGCCCACGGCAGGTAGCCGACTTCGCGGTAGAAGTCGACGATCACAGGATTGAACGTGTCGGCCTCGGCTGCGAGTCCGATCCGCTCGGCGATCTTCTGCCCGTGGTCCATCACCTGTTTGAAGTCGTGGTTCTTGAGATACTGGGCGAGCTTTCGTTTCGAGAGCTTCGTGCGGCTGCCCGGCTCCGCCACGAGCGGGAGGTGGGCGTAGGCCGGCAGCGGATATCCCAGCGACATCGCGATGAAGGCCTGCCGCGGTGTGTTCGAGAGATGCTCCTCGGCGCGGATCACGTGGGTGATCGCGAAGTCGTGATCGTCGACGACGCTCGCGAGGTGGTAGAGGCAGGAGCCGTCGGCCCGCTGGATGACGTGGTCTTGCTCCCGTTCCCATGCGAACTCCACGCGGCCGCGGACCGCGTCGTCGATCACGAGCGATCCTTCGCGCGGCATCTTCAGGCGGACCACGCTCGTGCGGCCTTCCGTGGCAAACCGGGCTGCCGTGGCGTCGTCGAAGGCGGCGAAGCGCCGGCTGTAGAGAAACGGCCTGCCCGCAGCCTGCGCGGCCTTGCGCTCCTCGTCGAGCTCTTCCGGCCTCGCGAAGTCGCGGTAGGCATGGCCGGAGGCGAGGAGGCGCTCCGCGGCCGCCTTGTGGCCCGCGGCTCGCTGCGACTGGAAATACGGCGCGTGGGGGCCGCCGACGCCCGGGCCTTCGTCCCAGTCGATGCCGAGCCAACGCAGCCCGTCGAGGATCGGCTGCAGGGCCTCGTCGACATTCCGCTCCGCGTCGGTGTCGTCGATCCGCAGGATGAAGGCGCCGCCGTGTCGGCGGGCGAAGAGCCAGTTGAAGAGCGCCGTGCGGACGCCGCCGATGTGCAGATAACCGGTGGGGCTCGGAGCGAACCGGGTGCGGACAGTCATGGGGCGAAGCGGTCGGAGGAAGGGGAGCGGCTCACGCCACCCGGTTCATCCGGGCCAGCTTTTTGAGACGCTTGCGCTCGGCTTTCGAGAGGTGTCGCGTGTCACGATCCTCGTCGGAGTCCGAGCCGTCAGTGTAGCCGGTCGCTTCGGACGGGTCGGAGCCCCAGTCGGGCGACTCCTGCGGCTCGTCGTCCTCGTCGGCAGCCTGCTTCATCGGGAGGGGCCGCACGGCTGCAGCCTGCGGCTTCGGCGCGGCCGCCTTGGCTTCGCCGCGCACTTCGCGAATCACCGACCGTGCCGCCACGAGCATCGCAATCGCGAGCAGGCCGCTGCCTGCCGCCCATGCCGCGGGGGCCACGCCCGGATGCACGCCCTGCGTCGCACTGAACCATACCGCTGCCGCCGACACACCCCATGCCATGAGGCCGCTCGCGAGCCAGAGGGCCGTGGCGGCTCGTTCATGCAGCGGGAGAACGGCCCACAGCGACACGCCGCCGAAAAGCGTGGCTGCGATCGCCACCCACCAGCCCGAGCCGGCCGGGCCGAAAGCCACGCCCGTGGCTTCCGTCATGAAGATCCCCACGGCCCGGCCCACGGGTGCCTGCGCCGAGCACGAGGCGGCGACCAACAGGCCGGCCAGCCAGCCCCAGGCACGATACCGCCCCGCGAAGTCGTCGCGTCGATGCCGGCGCATGAACCGCACGACCAGCGCCACGGCCGCCGCCACCACCAGCAGCACGTGGGAGAGCCAGCCCGCGAGCGACAGCATCGAGCCGGCATCGAAGCACGCCGCCGCCGCCGCGACCGTCCGCGCGAAACGCGGCCCGGCCGCCCGCTCGAGCGCCGAAAACGTGGGTGCGTGAAGCCCGGGGGCCACGACCGCCGCGACGGCGACGGCGATGCCGACTGCCCAGGCCGCGAGGCGACCACGATGGGTCGGCAGGAGCGTCGCCACGGCCGGCTGACGCTCGGGAAGCGCTACGGGGTCGTATTCGGCCGGGGTGCGCGCTGCGGCCACCCTGCCGCCGGATGGCGGCGCGGTGTCTCGCGACCAGGCCATGAGCAGCCGCCGACGCTGTCCGCGCCGCTGGCTTCCCGGCAGTGCCATGAAAGTGCCCCGGATCCTTCCCTGGATCCATCCCGACGAGTAACCCGGCCCGGCGGTGGCCGCGACGGCATCCTGCCGGCGGACCCACTGCCCTGGAGGGAGAGTCGACCGGCGGCGGCGTGCGGATTCAGCGGCCGGCTGCCAGAACGGGCAACGCGCACGCGCGTTATCGTCGGCACGGTCGACGGCCCGTTCGCCGGCCCTACAATCGTCAACCGCAGTCGGGTCGTCCGCCCCGACCGATCCTGTTCGACCGTCCTTGGAGATGACCCTCATGGCTTACACACTGCCTCCCCTGCCCTACGCCTTCGACGCGCTCGAGCCGTTCATCGACGCTCGGACGATGGAGATCCATCACGACAAGCACCATGCCGCGTATGTGACGAACGTCAACAAGGCGCTCGAGGGCAACGCGCTCGGCGACCTCCCCGTGGAGAAACTGATCGCCGATCTCGAGAAGGTGCCCGAGACGATCCGCACCGTGGTGCGCAACAACGGCGGGGGGCATGCCAATCACACGATGTTTTGGGAGACGATCGGCAAGGGCAAGGGTGGCGAGCCCGCCGGCCATCTCGCCGAGGCGATCCGGAGCGTGTTCGGCGGCTTCGACAAGTTCAAGGAACTGTTCACCGATGCCGCCATGAAGCGGTTCGGCAGCGGATGGGCCTGGCTCTCCGTCGATCCGAAGGGAAAGCTGCTCGTGGAGAGCACGGCCAATCAGGACAGCCCGATCATGCACGGCAACACGCCGGTCCTCGGCGTCGACGTCTGGGAGCACGCGTACTACCTGCTCTATCAAAACCGCCGGGCCGACTACGTGAACGCTTTTTACAACGTGATCGACTGGGACGCCGTTTCCAAGCGGTTCGCGGTCGCGAAGAAGTAGCCCCCTTCTTCTCCAGGTTGCCCACTCGCCGGCGCGTGCCCCTGGCACGCGCCGGTTTTTCTTTTCGGACCCTGCTGGCGTTGACGGCACGTCGACTGCCCGCCTATTTCCCTGCCATCGACGGGGCCGCAGGGCGGTCGGTCCGCGTCGACGTCCGATCTGCACCGTCCGGAGAATTTCCCCATGGGCACGCCTCGTCTGCGCATCAGAGACCTGCATCGCCATGCCACCGGGCGGCCGCTGACGGCGGTGGCCGCGATGGCCGTCGTCTGCGGTGCGATCGCGTCGACGGGATGCCGCAGCGGTGCCACGGCGATGTCAACGCCGTCGTGGTGGTCGCTGGGTGGATCGAAGACGTCCGACGCTGAAAAACTCGCCGCCGCGCCTCCCTTCGAGGGCAGCATCAAGAAGCCTTCGGAATCGGCCGCCCCCTACCCGACCACGACGACGCCCAACGGCTATGCGGTGGCCGACACGGCCGCCGGGCAGCCGAATCAGCCGGTCGCACCGCCGGCGCTCGCGGCGACGGAGCCCGCCGCGATCACCTACGGCAGCCAGCCGGCGCCGGCCGCCATGGCGGCGGCCGCGGCGACCACGGCCGTCACCGCCCCCCCGCCCCAGCAAACCGCGCCGTCCATCGCCCCGCAGGTCGGGCCCTACGCGCCGCTCGCGGGCGGCCCTCCCACGCCGACGATGGCGGCCGCGCCGGCGACGCCCTTCAGCGCCCCGGCCACACCGCCGCCGGCGATGTCCGGCGCCTTCCCGGCCACCGCCGGCTACGAGCCGGCACCGCTCGGCCGCGCGGCCGATTCCTCCGGCTTTGCCGCCCCGCCCGCCGCGGGCCCTGCTCCCCAGAGTCTGGCTGCCCCCGATGGGGTCGATCCGCTTTCGCCGGCGTCGCGCTATGCAAGCGTCCCGGGCAGCCGCTTCGGGGCGACCAGCTTTGGTGGTTCTCAAGCGCCGCCGCTCGAGCCTGCGATGTCGGCCATGCCGAGCGCTGCAGCGCTCCCGGCGGCCGCTCCGCCGCTCTCGGCCGCTCCGCCGCCGCTGCCCGCCACCCCAGCGCTTCCCGGAGCTCCGCCAGCTCCGGCAACGCCCGTGACCACGCCTGCGCGGCGGCCCGATCCGGGCTACCGTCCGGGCGGCACGTCGAGCTATCGCCCGACCCGCGCGATTCTCGTCGAGGCCGCGCCGGCGGCGCCATCGGCCGTGCGCACGGCGTCGTTCGAGACGCCGGCACCAGCCGCCCCGTAGCCCAAGTCCGTCCACGACGGCTCCTTCGAGCGGGCTGGTACGATGCGGAGCGATGGCTGCAGTGCTCCCACATTTCGTCGCTCGAATGTGCATGGCGGCGTTCGTCGCAGTGGTCGCGGGCGTGAGTCCTGTCTGCGCCGCCGATCGAACCCCGGTCGGACTGCACGTCGAACACCGCGGCGCGGTGTCGCTGCCCGACGAGGTGTCGGCTGCCAACGGCCCACCGCTTCGGCTCACGGGCCTGAGCGGCGTGACGTGGCTGGGGGGTGATCGCTACGTCGCGGTCTTGGACAACAGTGCGAATGTGCTCCGCTTTCGGCTCGAAATCGCCCCGGATGGCACGCCGCGGTCGGCATCGGCCTTCGAGGCGATCACCGTCGCCGAGCGACACGACTACGAGGACGTCGCGCCCCGTCTGGGTGGGGTGCCCGCCGTCTTTCTCTGCGAGGAGGAGACGCCTGCGATTCGGGTGTTTCGCCTCGACGACGGCGCGGCGGACGGCACCATCCCGCTGCCCGCAGTGGCGCGGTCGCGGCGCGTCAATCGCGGCCCCGAGTCACTCGCACTCGATCCCGATGGGGCTCATTTGTGGACGGCCAACGAAGAGGCGCTCGTTCCCGACGGCGGCCCGGCGGCGGCCGGGGTCGGGACGGTCGTGCGGCTGATGCGGCTGCCGCTCCGGGCAGGAAGCCCGCCGCTCCAGGTCGCCTACCGGGTCGATCCCCCCCACGACTTCGTCCCCGTGTTTGCCGGGCCCACACTCTCGGGGGTCGTGGCGCTCGTCGCCCTCGGGCACGGTCGGCTGCTCGTGCTCGAACGCAGCGGCGGGCCGGGGCTGCCTCCCTTCGAAAGCCGCCTCTATACGGTCGACACGTCGACTGCCGCCGACGTCTCTGGCATCGGGAGCGATCTGGCCGGCATGCCCGACCGCCTCGTCGGCAAGACACTCGTCTGGTCGGGGGCGTTGGGGCTGAATCTGGAGGGGCTGTGTCTGGGGCCGAAACTCGACGCTGGCCGGAGAGCGCTTCTCGGCATCTCCGACAACGGCGGCCTTGCCACGCCCACGCAGGTCGTGGGCTTCGAACTGACGGCCGTCACCAGCCCATGACCATGTTCGATTCGATCACCTTGCGGGCCCGCTCGAGATCGTCGCCGGTTTCGTGCATGTAGAGCCGGATCGCGTGGAGTTTGTCGCCCGACGCTTTCGCCAGGCACTCGCGGGCAGTGTGGCAGGGGTTGGCATGCGACGAGTTCAGCCCGAGCGCCGACTTGGAGATCACCCAGCAATCGCGCGGCCGCCGCACCATGCGCACCACCTGCTCGCCTGGGTAGGCGTCTTCGACGACCGCGGCCGCAGCCTGCTCGTCGGCCGCCCACGAAATGATGATGTGGGCGCTGGTCTCGATCTCGAACAGCGGCATGATGCGGCCTCCACGTTCGAGAGACCTTACGCCAGTGGCTGCGGCGCGTCAATTGTGAGGCCGAGGTGCGCGTGGCTACGATGTCCGCGGAGCTATGATGATCTGGATGGCAGTGCGATGGCGACGCCATTTCGGCCCATCGAGTGCGCGGTGAAAGGGTGACCGCATGCGGTACGATCGCGATGGATTTCCGGTTCCGCCGGGTTTCGAGCCGACGCCCGCGACGCCGGATCGCGATGGCTCGGCACCCCGCAGTGGCCGTTCGTGGCCCGCGTGGAAGCGGCTTGTGCTGCTCGGCCTCGTGGCCGGCGTGCTGCTGCCGGCGATCGTGCTGCCGGAAGCGGCGCCCCTCGTGCGGCAGCTCGTGGTCGGCTGGTCGCTCGAGCGGGCCGCGGCCTGCGAGGCGCGCGACGACGTGCGGGGCGCCGTCGTCGAAGTGGGGCGGGCGCTGCGCTGGCATGGTGTCGACGCGGAGCTGTTGTGCCTGAGGGCGATGCTCCGGCTCGAGGATCGTGACGCCCCGGGCGCTCTCGACGACGCCGAGGCGGCGGCCGCGGCCGCACCGTTGTCTCCGCAGCCGCTCCGGGTGCGAGCGCTTGTGCGGGTCGTGCTCGGCGATGCCGATGCCGCCCTGGCCGATGCCTCGCAGGTGGTGTCGCTGGCCACACCGGGCGATGCCGAGGCCCTCAACTTCCGGGCCTACGTGCGGGCGCTTGTCGGCCGCGAGGTGCCCGAGGCGCTCGCCGACATTGATGCCGCGATCGTGGCCGTCGGCGAGGCCCCGCCAGAACTGCTCGACACGAGAGGCTACATCCTGTTGCTCGCCGGCCGCACCCAGGAGGCGATCGACCAGCTCAATCTCGCGATCGACGGCATGCAGCAGCAACGCCGCCAGCTCACGCTGCTGGCCGGCCGCATGGATCGTGACGAACTGGCCCGCCGGCTCCGCACGTTCGACCACGGCCTGGCCGTGATGCTCCACCATCGCGCCCAGGCCTGCGAGAAGGCCGGCCTGGCCGAGCAGGCGAAGCAGGACTTCGAGCTGGCGAAGAAAAAAGGGTTCGATCCTTCGCGTGGGATCATGTGACGCGGCGAATTCCAGCCGCTCTTTCGGCGCGGCGCGGCCGCGGTATACTTTGGGGCACGCGAGGCTTTCTTCCCGGCGGCCCCATGCAGATGGGCGTCACACGGGGGTGTAGCTCAGTTGGTTAGAGCGCCAGCCTGTCACGTTGGAGGCCGCGGGTTCGAGTCCCGTCACCCTCGCTTGTTTGCCCGCGTTCCGTTTCTCCCCCCGCCCTCTCGCTCCGGATGCCGGTGCGTCGAACTGCCGTCATCACGGGTGCGGCAAGCGGCCTGGGAGCGGCCCTCACCCGGCTGCTCGCCGTTGAAGGCTGGAGCCTCGCCCTCGTCGATCTGCCCGCATCGGCGGCCACGCTCGAACGCATCGCGCCCGCATCGCCCGGAGGGGCGTCCACCGCGCTCGTGGCCCCGTTCGACGTGCGCGACGCTGCCGGCTGGCAGGCGCTCCACGACCGCCTGCGGGCCGCCTGGCCAACGCTCGACCTGCTCGTGAACGCCGCCGGCGTCGGTGCCACCGGCGAAGTCGGTCGGCTGCCCGACGCGCAGTGGCGCCGGGTGATCGACACGAATCTCGTCGGCACGGCCCTGGGTTGCGAAACATTTCTGCCGTGGCTGCGCGAGCACCCCTCCGGCGCACGCGTCGTGAACGTGGCCTCGATCTCGGGCCTGCTCGGCATCCCCTCGATGGCCGCCTATTCGGCGAGCAAGGCCGGCGTGATCGCGCTCTCCGAATCGATCGCGGCCGAAGCTCCCGCCGGCCGGCCTGGCGTCACGATCGTGTGCCCCGGCTTCTTCCGCTCCGGGCTCCTCGACACCTGGCACTTCACCGCCGACCGCGAGGCCCGTGAGGCCCGCCGCCGCATGGACGCGACACCCCTCGACTCCGCCGCCCTCGCGCATCGCATCCGCCGCGCGATCGACCGCGACGAGCGGTATGTGGTCGAAGGCTTTCAGGCCCGCTGCCTGTGGCGGCTCAAACGGCTCGCGCCGCGTCTCTCGACGGCGCTCCTCCGACGGGTCTATCGAAGGCTGGGGTGAAGCGCCGGCTTCGGGCTCCCCATATCCCGCTCGCCGGACGTTCGCCTCCGCCCTCCAGGCTCCGGCTCACTCGGATTTGCCTGCGCTGCGCCATCCATGGCTTCGCTGGTCAAATACGCCGGCGAGCGGGACACGGGGAGCCCGAAGCCTCCTCCAACGATTGATTGCCAGGCCCGGAGGGCCGGGTAAGTGCCAGCCGACGGAGGTCGGCCAAGGGAAAATGGCACGATGCCATGTTTCCCGTGAAGACGTAGGCTCGGGGTTACCCCTGCCGTTGAGACGGCGTAGCTGACCAGCGCAGGCAGGATGCCGGAGCGCAGGCAGGTCCGAGCGAA
>Ga0315902_10014676_pt1 | contig 10063 bp, 19 predicted proteins | sample LakEriMetagenome_9_FD_203523 | JGI IMG/M metagenome (GOLD analysis project Ga0315902, IMG submission 203523) | Freshwater fungal communities from buoy surface, Lake Erie, Ohio, United States - Buoy 12 MA117 | ecosystem: Environmental > Aquatic > Freshwater > Lake > Lake biofilm | place: USA...
CCCTTACTAAGTTCCGGCAGATGCTGAAATCGTTGATTCCTTATGAAGAAATGATGCATTCTGCGGATTGTATTGATTGACATCCTGGAACGATTGGCAATCTGATTTGCTCTGCGTAATCCGATCAATGTTCCTGCCTGGTTGCCTCTGGGCATTGATGCACGCAAGGACAATGCCTTGCGTGCTATCTTTGCCATTGTTGGTGTTGATCTGTAACTAATCGGCATCCTGCTCTGACTTAATTTCAATTGGCTTGGATATTCGTGGTCTTTTGCCTTTTGATGTGGGCAGATTCAAAGATACTGCTTTCTTCTTCCCAAAAAATACGGGCATCAATGGTGATGTGGTTAAGATTCTTGAATAACCTTCCGGACATTCAATCAACACAACTTGTGCTTCCTTGCTGAATGCTGAATGTTTTTGCATCATTATCGGATTCTGATCAACCATCGAAATTGTTCCGGCATTGATGCAGATTTCTTGTGGTTCAAAGTTGTCTTGTGCAACTTGTTCGGGGAATAGAATGAAATATGGATTCCATACACCCCAGGTTGGTAAGTTAGTTTTCATTGTTGTCTTCTTCGATAAAAATGATTTTTTTGGCAATCAGTGACATAAAATACTTTGCTTCTCCGGTTTCAGGATCAATCCATCTTCTACCGGATAATCGAACTTCTGCCACAATCATATCACCGGATTTTACTTTTGGGAATGTTCGACCTTCCCGAATGAAATAAGTGATTGACAGATAGTTTGGTACTTCTTCGGTTGTGACCAGGATGATTTCGACAATCTTCTTTTCCTCATTGGTCTTCATTCTTTCAATTGTTCCTACAATTTTCATTTTACTTGGTGTTTATGGTTAAAAATAAATTACTTTATCGGTTGTGGTTTCGTTTTTCACAAGATTACCTTGATCTTCGTAAACCAAAAATCTTTTGACTAATTGGCTCTGCAGAATGCTTTCATCGCCTTGGATTGGATTCAGGGACTTAAAATGCCTTAAATTGACATACATATAAATGTCTTTTACGGCATTCAATTCTTCCATCCGGTCACAAAAGTCATTGATTAAATCTTGGTATTCTTCATAATTATTTTCTGCATCATAGATTTCGCTGAACTGCTGAACGGCAAAATCTTTCATTCCTTGAAAAGTTACAATGTGATATTCGTTATAGAATAAGATAGTCACAAGATAATCACCCGTAAGGTAAAAATTACCATCAATGATTTCTTTGGGCAAATCACCATCAAATTTCAGCATATACAATATATCTTGCAAATCTCTCAATGCTGAATTTTTGTTATTGATCGGATAAAGATGAATCTTGTTGTGAGCATTGATATGCTCCTGCTGACCTTGAATCTTGATCTGAATTCTGTTAAATTTTTCCATTGGTTTTTGGTGTTTATATAGTGAAATTAAAATGCAAAATAGATCTCTCATAACTGATGTTATGGATTAACAACTGATTTATCAATTCAGCATTATACTCTGAACTGATTGTTAATTTGCATCCTGGTAAGTGATGCCAATAAAGGTGTGATGTTATTGATGCCAAATATCCAAGACTTGGATATGTTAGAATTTTGGCGAATTCCTTATCAGGAATCAGTAAAAAATGTACTTTTGTGTCCATAACTTTGTTAAATGCGATTCAAAGGTATGCAATCCGGATTGATTTTTCCAAATCTTTCCGGATTTTTTTTTTCATTCATCCGTTTTCTTTGGATTCTTTGACGCATTCCACAAGCGAATCAAAGCAGTTATGCCTGAAATGATCAGGATGATGGCTTCGATTGTAGGATTAATTCCTTCAATGGTGGTGACACCAGATGCAGTGATTGCAGGTGTTGCATCCAGGAGATAAGGTGTTAGATTTTTCATTTTTCGTATGTTTTGATGTTCGTTTTTTATGGATATGCCATCCGGCAGGGGAAACACTATAACGGAGAATTTTAGATTCAAAAAAAAAATCCGGAACATATTGTCCGGATCATTCTCCGATCAGGGGCAGGTTTCCAATCCATCCCCATCACATCGGCAAATGTATCAGGATCTTTTCAGAAAAAAAAATGCTCCAATTGCAATTGCCAAAATTCCCAAAATTCCGGTTGTACCTGGTGTGGATGGTGCAGGATCAGACATAAATTCCTTTCTGAATCTTTCTTCCCTTGCAATCCATCCTTTGAGATGCTTTCTTGCTGATTTTGCTCCTTTCAGCCATTGCAATCTTCGCTTCATTAATTCATCGTTTAATCTTGCAGGATTTTGTGCATTGATGGTGTTTAGCAGATCAGCAGTCATTCCACCGGTTAATCTGACATTGCTCAATCCCATATTTTCACGCAAGGTTGCACGGAAAATGATTGGCACAACTGACTGACCAGATCCCCAGGCAATATTGGTTGCAATGAATTGTGTGACCGGATTGTTAATTCCTTTGCCGGCAACACGATAATATGCGTGAAGAAATTTGTTTGCTTCCTCTTTGGTAAGCATCAGGAATCTTTGGTATGTTGGTGCTAAACCAAATGTTGATGCCATTCCTTTGTAGGTGCAGAAGGTAACACCACGATTGGTATGGTACATTCCAGGACCTACGCAAGATTTTGCTGAATCTTCCTGATCTCTGCTTAATCCACCTTCTGCAATGCCGGTGAAGTTTGCATATCTCTGAAATAATGGATCGCTGAACGCTAACATATTACATTGGTGAGATTTGTAGAATTTGTTCTATGACAAACATATTGATTGATACTTCCTTGCCTTCCGGATCAGGATTAAATATTTTGTATTCTGTAGAATCAATTCCAAGTGGATCTAAGGTTGTATCCAACAACAATACCGGATGCGTTATATTTGCTCCAAAATTGATGTTGTTACCATTTAGGTGTATGAATAATGGATCTTTTGTTGGTTGAATGTAATTAATCCAAATCTTCCATCCGTGTGTAACACGATTGCCATCGGCTATGTTACCTTGTGGTCTTAATGTAACAACATTGGCAGTTTGTCCTATACCTGCAATTGGTGGTGATAAGACATAATTCTGAACTGAACGGAAGAAAATATAAGGTCTTTGTCTTACCGGTGTAGTCGGTCTTTTGGATGCGGTTGCAGTTAGATTTTTCATTTTCCTAAGGGCAGTTTATTGATGTGATCGTAAATTGGTTTCAATTCATCGGCATTCAGATTCTTTTGCAGATCAGTAAGCAAATCTCTCCCATATCTTTCATTATACTTGAATGAAAGATAACTTACTTGGTTTTTGTACTTCAATGCTCTGAACGCGGATGTAATTTCTGCTTCGTCATCGTATATGTAACCAATGGCATCTTTAATCTTTCCGGTCAACACCATTGATGCGGAATCTGTCAAAATCTTCCCCCCAGATCTCCAATAGTTCGGATTGAAATATACTTCGATTCTCTGCAAGGTCTGCTCATTAACCAATTCAGTATTGCTTTTACCGAATGCCTTCGATAGTGGGCGAATCAGGAAGAAATAAACGGATGCAATTAAGATTGCTCCACCGATCAGATTATCCTTTTGGTTTTTCATATTTTGCCGTTTTTATTTTTAAGAATCGGATAATCTCCTTCAATGCTTCCGGATCTTTTTTTCCCAAGTTTGCCAATGCAATCACCATTTCCTTTGCTCCTGAAAAATTGGATAGGAAGTTCAATGCCATCATTAATTCCATCACAGATTTTGATTTAAGGTGATAACGAATCCTTTTAACTTTTCCGGATCTGTTTCTGCAAGTTTTCCTAATTTGACCAACAATTCTTCTGATTCCGGAGATACGGATTTAATCTTCATCAATGCTGACATCACATCTGAACCACCACCAATTGCTTCACCAGGATTCTTGGTTACAAATCCGGACAACATATTCACCAGGGAAGCCGACAATGGATCTTCTTCTGCTTCTTCCAATTCATCAAGCATTTCTTCCAGGTCCACAATCTGACCCTGCAGATCTTCGACTTCTTTTGTCTTATGCTCCAATTGGATTTTCAATCTTTCGTTTTCGGCAGATAGAAGAATCAAATCTTTGGGCATTCCCGTTGATGGGGCGGTGGTGGAAGGTATATCGGCATTCAAGATTCCCTTCGACACACCATTCCCATCTTTTACAAACGGATTTATAGTCTGACCTTTATTCCCTCGGTCATATAGTACCATCCAATATTGGCAGTTTGCTGACCTTCTATCCATCTCCCTGACAAATGATTCAGCAAGATCATCTGTTGTGTCTGCTGATATCATAATACACGGAGATGAATCCTTTCCTTTCGGATTGGAATCATATACTTTGAGATTCAGAAAATGCTGATCTCTTATTGCGTCTGATGCTGATTGAATGCCTTGAATCATATCTTACTTCTTAATGGGATCGTAATAATAAACACCAACATTGAATGCACAATTAGCCACCGGTGTAACGGATGCCGGATATTCAATGAATGATTTATTCCAATAGATTGCATAACCCAAGAAATCTCTTGGATTGGCATTATACTTTCCTGCTCCATTGTTGTTGAATAATGTTTGCAGATTTTGCAATGGCATTCTTGTGATGTTGTTGACATCTCCGACAACTAATGTGATAAATGCATTATCGGAAGTGGTTTGTGGGACATTCGGTGTAATCAGATCGGATGTGATCGGAAGGACATTAATATCCTGGAATTCAATTCCGACTACTCGTGCATTCCGAAGATTCGGTTGATCGGGAAAAAATACTTGTGTGGGGAAGGCTGGACCAATTACATTCAATGTGATGTTTTGGTACTTCAATATTTGTGCAGGCATTGTATTAACTGACTAAGATGAATGATAAAATTGTTTTTGGATTGGTTCCTGGGCAGGAATAATCCTGCCCAGGTTCACCAATAAACCCCAAAATTAGTTTGATGTGCTTGAATTCTGTGCTAAGTAACCACGAGTCATAATGACTAAGCGGTCAATGTTGATGGTGTAAGCCGTACCACCTTGATTGCTATAACCGGTAATAACTGCCGGTGCCAACTGATTGTTTGGCATATTGATGGTAAATTCATTTTTGGCGTTACCATTCAAGACAATACCAGGTTCAACCGGGAAGAATGCATCCTTATTGCCTGCAAGTTCATTCAAAGTATTGACTGAACCAGCGACAGAAGATAATTGTGAACTGCCGGCATAGAAGTGGCGTTGAAGATCCCAATTCAATAGATAAGTAACTTCATTAACCAATACCTTCAAAGTACCTTCGTACAATGGATAAAGATTCAATGCGGTTGCATCAAGATTTGCATTCGGATTGAATGTGATAAATCTGCGAGAAACACCACCAGGACCGGCAGTATTGTATGTTCCGCTGAATCCGATTGCCATTGTAGAAACTACGAATAAATCCTGCAATGCAAGACGGATTTCCCCAGGCAACACGGGTGCTTGATTCTGCAATACACCGAAGGTATAAGAAGAATTACCGGCAACAATAGGTTGTTGGAAAATGAGTGTTGATTGACTGATCCTTTTGGTCTTCAATCCTCGGCGTGCCAATTGGCGTGCAATGTTGTTTACTCTTGCTTTCATTGTTTTGTATAAAATAAAATGTTAAATTCCCATTAATTCATCTTCACCGAATTCATCAGACAATTCATCTGATTCATATCCCATATCATCATCTTCACCAAGATCATCATCTTCACCGAATTCATCACCGAATTCATCAGCAATTTCATCGGAAGTATATCCGAATTCATCAGCAATTTCATCAGATGTGTAACCATCCAATTCATCCATTGCTTCGCTGATTAAAGAAGGTACATCACCGGAAATCAAAGATGGGATATCTTCTGAAATCGCTTGTGGAGCAAGGGCAGATGCTAATTGTGCTCCTGATACTGCAAGCATACCTTTTCCAATACCACCAACAATGCCTGGTTTGGACATCAGGAAGTAACCAAGACCTGCTTTGACTGCTGATCTTACTTTGGCATCAGAAAGGACACCAATTCCGGATAATGGCTTGTCAACTAATCCTGCGACAACACCACCCAACAATAGACCAATGGCATCACCGGTTTGTCCTGACATAATACCCTTTTTCCGTGTGGATCTTCTGCGACGATAGTTAACAGATCCTGACAGACCTGAAATCTTCCGGCGTTTTCTTGTTACCGGCTTTCTTGAAATTCTTTTACGCTTTTTCATTATTTCTTTTTTGTTAAAATAAACACTAACAATGCTCCACCACCTAATAATAGCAATGGATTAATTTTACTTGTGGATGGTGTATCACCATCTGAATCACCTGATCCTGATCCACCTGATGGTGGTGCAGTAGGTTCAGGAATATCTCCTTCTGCATTTTCATTGAATTCCTTCTGCTGATTTGGAGATAGTGCAGATTTAGCATTTTTGACTGTCACGGCTAATGCCGTTGAAATAGTTCCGACTGCTCCAATTACCGGTGCTGCATCAATGATGGCTTTGGCAATTGCTGCTGCCGTTACTTCTCCCAATGCTCCCGAAAGTATTTCAGATTCTTTCCGGTTCAATTCTCGTAAGAAGTTTGATTTTTTGAATCCGAATCTTTTAATAACCTTCCGTTCAATATCTGCTTTCTTGCCACCTTTCCACGCTTCTCTTAGTCTTGTACGAAGTTTGAAAACATTCATCTTCAATAATAAGAAGAATGCCAATCTTGTTGGTGCTAATACCACCTTCTTCAAGCGAGATCCACCACGATCTTCCCGTTTCTTTTTTCGTTTTTCTTTATTGGATGCTCGTTTTTCTTTTCGCTTCTGCTTCCGAGATCCAATTTCATCAAGACCAATCAAAGACATATTATTTCTTTTTGGTTAAAAAGTAAATTCCACCAATTGCTAATAATGCAACACCACCAATGATAAGAAGATTTCTTCCACGAAACATTCCACCACCGGCAGTTCCTTCTGATGCTGATCTTCCAGCTTGCATTGCTGATTGTTCAGCCGATTCTGCTTGTGCTTCTGCATCCGGAGATAATGGCGCTCCTGGTGCAAGACCTGCTCCTCTGCGAACAAGTTCCTTGAATCCACCTTTACGGATTGCTCTTCTTTCTTGCCTTGCAGTTTTTCTTGCAGACCTTCTTTCTTGACGCATTGCTCTGCGACTGCCACCACCACCGGTTGTTGGTTCGGATGGTTCAAGACCTTCACCGGAATCACCTTCGGATTCAGGCATTGATGGCGCTGATGCTCCACCAGATCTTTTGGCTTCCCTTCTCTCTTGGCGTGCTTGCCTTCTTTCTTGACGCTTGGCTTTATTGCCAATTTCATCAAGACCTAATAAACCCATTTCCATATCTTCTTTTTGAATTTTAATGGCTTGACGCAATTTGCGTGCTGAATCCTTGGCGTATGCTCTTGCCTCGAATGCTTTTACCGGATTCATTCCGGCATCTCCTGATAAAAATGATAAACTCATATCTTTATGTCAATTTTTTTGTTGTATGTGGTTTCCCTATTAAAATATGGGTAAGTTCCATCAATAATAATGGTCTTATGCGGATATTTTACCACAACATATATATGATTCCATCTGCCGACCTGGTCAATTACTCTAAAATAAACGGGTAATCCAAGACATTTCAAAATTGTGCCGGCAGTGGTGGAAAAATGCTTGCAGTCACCGGATGCTCCATCCCTTGAATCTGCAATAATTCTTGGCAATGTTTTGGCAGTTTGGGCAGAAGATCCTTCACGCTTATATATGAAGTTTTTTCGCATAAAATCATAAACTGCAAGACAGGTTGCTTCCGGTGTTTCTCTCCGAAATCTTTGAGCAAGATGTTTACATTTCGGCATTGAAACCCGAACTGCCATCAGTAATGCCGATACAATATCACCGGCAGATTGATTGTTTTTTATCAATCTTCGCTTGAAATCCGGAGATCCTGCCAATCCTTGATAATAATTAAGTAGTGCTGACATCTTGGGTAAAATTGATTTTTACACCATTGGCAATGGCATAACCACTAATATTAATCTTCCTTTGTGATGGTAATATGTTGCTGATGTTGGTTACTACACCAGGCATTAAAGAAAAATTGAAATAATGTTGTGTGTTACTTTCACCAGGCAAGGTAATTTTCCTATCCAGGCTAAACCGACCAAGAGATACACCATTTGAAACGGCAATTGCTGATACTTGTGAAATAGACAATGGCAATTTTGATGGATTGTAAATTCTTACCCTAACACGAAGTTTGGGAAATCCATCAGACAAATTTAATGCAATACCCGTTGGTGTAATTGAGATGTTTTCTTGTTTAAGAAGATTCACAATCAAAAAAACTGCTCCAAGAATGATTAATGCCGGCATAAATTATTTTTTGCAAATATAAAACGGATATTTCAATAATCAAAATATCTGAAAAATATGCATAAAATGCCGTTTATTAGGGTAAATTCCTAACTTTTACCTAACTTTTACCTGACTTTGTCCTAACTTTTACCTAACTTTTTCCTAACTTTTTCCTAACTTTTACAAAAATCGGATATATTTTCCCCCCATCCACCGAACAAGATTGATGCAATTCTCTGTTAAATTCCTATTGTGCAATTTTACATCTTCCTTTATATGCTCCCAATTACCCCTTCTATCTCTGATGTATATGCCATCAGGAAGATCAGCATCAATTTCTTGTGATTGCAAGGACAATGTGTCTTCTTCTTGCTCTTCCTTCTTTGGTTTGAATCCAAACGGCTGAAAACATCGAATCCTTTCCAATGCCTGGAAGATAACATCCTGACCATTCAAAAATCTTTTTACATTCTTGTCTTCCTTAAATATCTGCTCCCAAGTTTGACCTTTGGTCTTCTTGGGCAGGATCTTTGTTGTGTACTTAAACAATTCCTTCATTGAATTTAGATCTGCGGGTCTTTCATCCTGCCATTGGCGATCAATCTCAATGCCGGCATCATTAACTGCCCAAATCCATTGATTAATAATCCATTCAGCATTGTCTTTCCCGTTAATGATGGCGTGAAAATGCGGATGGAAATCGTTAAATCTTTGGTTGTGTGTTACTTCTAATTTACGATATCCTTTGGTTTTTAGTCTTCTATGCAATTTTCGCTGAATCTTCGACCAGATCGAAATCATTAGTTTTACCCTATCTCTCAATTCCTCTGCTTTGCAGTTTTTTAAGGTCAAGGTGACAAATCTTGGATCTTCTATATTTTGTACTTCCGGAAGGTAAGAATCCATCAAGATTGCAGTTCGATTTCTATTGCAAGTAATACACCATCTCTGATTGCAATACTTGCCGGTGATTTTGTTACCTTCTTTCAATAATTTTTCATTGCAGAAGGTTGAATATCTATATCTGTCCCTTATTGGTGAATCTCGATTGGCATTCATCAATGCAATCTTGTAATTGGTAGAAAAGAAATCTGCCCTTCCTCTCTTGCTAAATACTTCGTTATGTGACAATTGATGCATTTTGTGGATGTTGGTTTGGTTGTGTTTGTGCAAGTTATGCTGACTTATCAAGCATTGTTGTGATTGTCCTTCTGCAAATCTTCTTGGATTGCCCAATCTGTCTTCCTTTCTTGGTAAATGATGCCTGAATTATTTCGGTCTTTTTTTAGCCAATCGTTCAATGCATCAGATGCATCTTTTTCTTTATTGTATGTATGTATAAAATCCTGATGTGACCGCCAATAAATATTGGTGAATCTAACTTTGAAAAATAATCTTTGTGCCGGATGTGCCGGTTTTTCAGATTCAAATAGTGATAATTGACTCATTTTTTAAGCAAATAAATTTAACTGATAACCAGACCATCCTTTTAACCGGCTTTTATGAAAACCAATGCAGATTCCGCTTGGTTTTTCCTCTGTAATAAAAATAAAAGGATCTTCACCAATTATTTCTGCCAATACAATATCTCCGTAGGCATCAACAAAAAATCCTTTTTTTGGATATGGATATTTGTGCCATCCGTTTTCAGTTCGTTCAGTTTTTTTTGAATTCACAAAAGACCTTCCTTTCTTAAAATTCTTTTGGACCAAT
>Ga0315902_10014679_pt1 | contig 10062 bp, 7 predicted proteins | sample LakEriMetagenome_9_FD_203523 | JGI IMG/M metagenome (GOLD analysis project Ga0315902, IMG submission 203523) | Freshwater fungal communities from buoy surface, Lake Erie, Ohio, United States - Buoy 12 MA117 | ecosystem: Environmental > Aquatic > Freshwater > Lake > Lake biofilm | place: USA...
CGCTGTGGCGCTGGGCGTACCGTGGGCGCGTGTGGTCCGCGTGCACCTGGTCCCGCATTTCCTGCCGGTGCTGGTCGTGAGCAGTACATTCGGCGTCGCGAATGCCATCGCCCTTGAAGCGGGATTGAGCTTTCTTGGCCTCGGATTGCAACCACCGACCGCAAGCTGGGGCGCCATCATGCACGACGGAGCCGGCATGATCGACACGCACTGGTGGTTGACGGTGTTTCCCGGAGCGGCGACCGCACTCACCGTGCTCGTCGCCAATCATGTGGGCGATCGCTTGCGTGATCACTTCGCCCCAGACCACGTTCTCGCGACCGACACGCTCTCCCTTCCCCGCGCCAACACCGCGTGACCGTCTCCGTGACCGTCTCCGTGACCGTCTCCGTGCCCCGCTCCGCTTCGCCGATTCTGGCGATCGAATCACTCCGCGTCCTCTTTCCGGGAGCCACCGGAGAGATTCCGGTCGTGGATGATGTGAGCCTCACGATCGCCCATGGCGAGATCGTCTGTCTCGTTGGCGAATCGGGCAGCGGCAAGTCGCTGACCGCCCTGTCCGTCTTGCGCCTGATTCCATCACCGGGACGCATTGGGGCAGGCACACGGATCCGCTTCGCGAACGAGGAGCTGCTCGCGCTCGACCATGAGGCGCTGCGCGCGATCCGTGGACGGCAGGTTGGCATGGTGTTTCAGGAGCCCTCCGCGGCACTCAATCCCGTGCTCCGCATCGGCACCCAGCTGGTCGATGCGATTCGCGCGCACGTCCGCTGTACGCACTCCGAGGCGTGGAAGCGTGCCGTCGATGCACTCGCGAGCGTCGGGATCGCGGATCCGGAAACGCGGGCACGGCAATATCCGCACGAGCTTTCGGGCGGCATGCGACAGCGGGTCGTGCTGGCCATGGCGCTGGTCCACGCCCCGCCGTTGCTGATCGCCGATGAACCGACAACGGCGCTTGATGTGACGGTGCAGGCGCAGATCCTCGACCTGCTGCGTCGTGCCGTCGCCGAGCGCGACATGGCGCTGCTGCTGATTACGCACGATCTCGGCGTGGTCGCGGAGATGGCGACCCGTGTGCTCGTCATGTATGCGGGGCGCCTGGTCGAAGAGGCGCCGGCCGAGACAATTTTCACGCAGCCGGCGCATCCGTACACGCAGGCGTTGCTGGCCGCGGTACCGTCGCTCGCCACCGCCGGAGAGCGACTGGTGACCATCGCCGGTCAGGTGCCGGCGCCCGGGTCGGTCGTACGGGGCTGCGCCTTCCGCGCGCGCTGCCCACACGCCATCGCCATGTGCGAGTCGGAGGCTCCACCGCTGGTGCAACTGGGATCCGCCCATCGCGTACGGTGCCACCTCGCGCACGAAAACATGCAGACACCAGCCGCACGCGAGGGGACGCCATGATGTCGCAGCGGGCGCTCCTCGAAGTCCGGCACCTCGTGAAACAGTACGCCGTGCGGCGTGGGCTGCTCGCCCGCCCGACGCCCGTGGTGCACGCCGTTGACGACGTGTCTTTCGATATTCACCCCGGTGAGACGTTGGCGTTGGTGGGGGAATCCGGGTGCGGCAAGACCACGACGGCACGCGCGGTGCTGCGCCTCATTGAGCCCACGTCGGGGACGGTGCGTTTCGATGGGATCGATCTCGGCGGGCTGGATGCGCGCGCATTACGCGCCATGCGCCGGCACATGCAGATCGTCTTTCAGGACCCGTACAGCTCGCTGAATCCGCGCATGACAGTCGGCGACGCCATTCGGGAAGGGTTGACGGTGCATGGGCTCGCGGACGGGCGCACGGCAGACGCGCGCGTCGCGGCCCTGCTCACTGAGGTGGGGCTCCATCCGGACCACGCAACGCGGTATCCGCACGAGTTCTCCGGTGGGCAACGGCAGCGGATCGGGATCGCTCGCGCATTAGCGGTCGAACCACGCCTGCTGGTGTGCGACGAACCGGTGTCGGCACTTGATGTGAGCGTGCAGGCGCAGATCATCAACCTCTTGCGCGACCTGCAGCGCGAGCGCGGCCTGGCCTATCTGTTCATCGCGCACGATCTCGCCGTCGTGGCCCACATGGCCGACCGCGTCGCCGTGATGTACCTCGGCCGCATCGTGGAACTGGCACCACGCGCCGCGCTGTTCGCGATGCCACGCATGCCCTACACGCAGGCGCTGCTGTCCGCCATTCCGCAGGTGTCCCCGACACGTCTCGCGACGCGTCTCGCGGCCCGTGATGCCGGACAGCATGTTGCCGGTCCCGGTCGTATTCTTCTGGCCGGCGACCCCCCGTCGCCGACCGATCCGCCGTCGGGATGCGTCTTTCATCCCCGCTGTTTCCATCCTCGAAAGGATGCGGCCTGCACACAGCAGGTCCCGCCGCTTGAGGAAAAGTCCCCGGGGCACTTCGTCGCGTGCCTCAAGGAACCGTCCCACTCAACCCCCGTCCGCTGATGTCCGACTCCACCGCCCCGACCCGCGATACCGGATTCTTCGGCCATCCCCGCGGTCTCGGTCTGCTGTTCATGACCGAAATGTGGGAGCGCTTCTCGTACTACGGACTTCGTCCGCTGCTCGTCCTGTTCATGGCGGCCGCGCTGGCGGACGGCGGCTTCGGCTTCGAGCGTACGCAGGCGTCGGCCATCGTCGGCATCTATGCGGCCTGCGTCTATCTCGCGTCACTCCCTGGCGGTTGGATCGCCGACCGGTGGCTCGGGCTCCGTCGCGCCATTCTGATCGGCGCCATGCTCATCACCGGCGGGCATCTTGCGATTGGTGTCTCGGGCTTTGCGGGCGCGGGGATCGGGAAGTCGTTCTTCTTTCTGGGCCTCGTGCTCATCGTGCTGGGCACCGGACTCCTCAAGCCGAACATCTCGGCGATCGTCGGCGATCTCTATCCGGAAGGTGGCGCCCGTCGCGACGCCGGCTTCTCGATCTTCTACATGGGGATCAACGTCGGGGCGTTCGTCGGACAGCTGATCACCGGCTACCTCGGCGAACGCGTGAGCTGGCACTGGGGCTTCGGTGCGGCCGGCATCGGTATGGCCTTCGGTCTGATCCTCTTCTGGACGAAGGCCAAGGCAATGCTGGGGCCCATCGGTGAGGATATCGTGCGCGATCCGGATCCCGCGGTGCAGGCGAAGCGGGAGTCCACCGTACGCACCACGACCATAGGTGGCTTGATGGTTTTGGCGGCGGTGTTTGTGCTCGCCTCGACGGGGATCATCACGATCGACCCGCAGGCCGTGGGTGGGGCGATGACGTTCGTGCTCGTCGGTCTGGCGGTGGCGTTCTTCGCCTACATCTTCGCCTTCGGCGGACTGACGCGTGACGAAAAGCTGCGCTCCGTGGTGATCTTCGTGCTGTTCGTCTTTGCCGCGATCTTCTGGGCGGCCTTCGAGCAGGCGCCAACCTCGCTGCAGCTGTTCGCGAACGACTTCACCGACCGCCGGATGTTCGGCTTCGACATTCCGGCCACCTGGTTCCAGTCGGTCAACTCCGCGTTCATCATCCTCTTCTCGCCGCTCTTCGCGGCGATGTGGGTGGGGATGGCCAAGCGCGGGATCGATCTCTCGAGCCCGACGAAGTTTGCGATGGGACTCGCCTTCGCCGGCATCGGCTTCTTGCTGATGGTCGTCGCCGCGAACGCCGTCGTGGCGAGCAACGGCCAGACGCTCGTGTCGCCGTGGTGGCTGATCTTCAGCTACATGTTCCAGACGATCGGCGAACTCTTCCTGAGCCCGGTCGGCCTTTCCTCGATGACGAAGCTGTCGCCGCGCCGGTACGTGGGGCAGATGATGGGGATCTGGTTCCTCGCCGCGTCGGTCGGCAATCTGGTCGCCGGGCTGGTGGGCGGACACGTCGACCCGAGCAAGCTCGAGCAGACACCGGCGGTGTTCAACGGAACCGCGATGGCCCTCTTCGTCGCGGCTGGTATCCTTGGCCTCCTGATCGTGCCGATCCGCCGCATGATGGCGGACAGCAAGTAATTACGGCCAGGTAAACAGCGACGCCGGAGCCGTGCGTTCGCGGGACTGCTCGACATCCCGCGGATCACGCCAGAACACACGGCTCCGGTCGAGCCCGGTGACGCGCACTTCGAAGCGCCGCCGCGGATCGGTACTGATCGGCACGGCAAAGTCCACGCGCCACAAGCGGCGCGATCGCGGCGGCACGGCGGCCAGCACGGATACGCCCACCGCACTGCGCCACGGCGTGTCGGTGGCATAGGGCACCGACCGCTCGGCCCACAAACGCCCCGTTTCGAAAAAGCCGGCGAGCCCGAGGTCGGCGACGTTGAGCCGCGTGGGAATGACCAGCCGCTGCTCGCCGCGCAGCACGAGACGGCGCGCGCCGCCGATTTCCGAACGACGATGGCCGAGGAGGCCTCCCTCAGGATCGGACAGTGAGAGTTGGAAGGGCACCTGCATTCGGCGTCCCGTCGCCCACTCGGCCTGCAGCACCGTGGTCTGCCGCACCGCCGGACGGAAATACCACGCGGCCCGTCCGCTCCCGATGATGTTGTCCCAGCGATGCAGGGTGCGATCGTACCGTGCTTCGGTAATGCCCTGCGCGCCCGCAAACCATTTCTGCCCACCGGCGCCGAGATAGAGATTGGTGGCTACGAATTGATCGCGATCGCGTGCCGAGCCGATACCGAGCGATTGTCCGAGCACGAGCCCGAACTGCAGACCGACGCGAATGTCCTGCGCACCGGTCAGTGCGTCGAACCCCTGCACGCGCACGAACCGGATTGCGCGAACGCCGAGCAGCGCGTTCGCCCGCACGACCTGCTGCTGTCGGAACGCGAGCGTTGGCCCTGCCACCGTATCCGGCTTCACACCCTCGCGCGTGAGCATGACGGGCATTTCGTCCGTACGCTCCGCTTCCCGCGTGATCGACGCACCCACGAGGCGCAGCCGGCCGACGGAGCCAACGCGGACCAGCCCACCCAGATTGGCGTATTCACGGCGCACGGTGACCGCATTGGCGGGCCGATCGCCACGCAGCAGCCGCTGCGGATCGCGCGTGCCCCCAACGTTACCGATCCAGGCGAATCGCTGCAGGTCGGTGAAATACGGACGCACGACCCCCAATTCGAGCCGTTGCCCGAACGGATTGCGTCGCCCTTCAACGCGCAACTCGGTGCGGCTCCCCGCGAACTGGTAGTCGGTGTACGACAGTCCGAGGATGTCGTTGTACGCGAGGCCTTCGCGCCACTCGACGAGCGTCTGCGTCGCCGCACCCGCGAGATTCGTTTCACCGATCCGGAGCCCGCGAAACATCGGCGAGGAACCGCGCAGCTGCGGTTCGATCAGGAGACTGAAATCATCGCGCGTCTCGACCTCGAGACGTACCCCGCCCTGCTCGTCGTCGTACACCTGAATGCGCGCGTCCACGAGATACGGTTGTGCGCGCAGGATACGCTCCGACTCGGCGCGTTTGATCTGGTTGCAGGCGTCGCCCACCTTGAGCAGCAGGAAGCGCCGCACCACGGCATCGCGCGTATTCACATGCAGCGCGCGCACCGTCCGCCGGACCCACTCGAGCTCGCGTGGCAACCGCTCGGTAAATGGCGGCTGCGTGATCACCACAATGGCGCTGATCGGCTGCCCGGCGCATCCGGTGACGGGCCGCAGGCCGCGGCTCGAGCCCACCGGTCGCGATGGCGGGACGGCCAGCATCGAGGTCGCGGTGGCTCTCGTGGTCGCGGATTGCGCCACGACCTCGCCACCGGACCCCAGCACCATCATGACTGCCGCCATATGCCACGCCCGCATGGAGGCAAAGCTAACCGGGCGATACGGCAAACGACCTCCGTCGGCAGCAGGCACGAACGCGTGGCAGGAGTCCCTCCGGCACAGGGATCGGGAAATACCCCGCCGAGCGGCTCCAGTGGTTATGTTCGATGGTTCGCATCTTCGCCAGAGTCCCGTCCCGTTCGGCCCTGGCTCGCCCGTTCCCCGTACCGGAAGCCGTGCTCTACCTCGCCATCCCTGCGCACAACGAGGTCGCCACCATTGGCGTGCTCTTGTGGCGCCTACGCACCGTGCTCGCGGAGTTCCCGCGTGAGTACGAAGTCGTGGTGTACGACGACGCGAGCACGGACGATACGGCCGCCGTGGCGGAACAATACGAGCGGGCCATGCCGGTGTCCGTGATCCGTGGCACCAAGCGCTTGGGGTACGCGGGTGCGACGGACGCCCTGCTTCGGCACGTCGCCGGGATGACGCGCTACCCCCGACGGGATGCCGTGCTGCTGCTGCAGGGGGACTTCACCGATCCGCCGGGGATCATTCCGGAGTTTGCGCGCCGCTTCGATGGCGGCGCGGATCTGGTTGTCGGGGAGCGACTGGCGGTGGCCGATGCGCCGTCTCCGGTACGCCGCCTGTTCAAGAGCGGCCAGTGGGTCATGCGCCCCTTCGTGCGCGTGGAAGGGGTCCGCGATCTGACCGCATCGATGCGGCTTGTACGGATCTCGGCGCTGCGCGACGCGATCCGCGCCGTCGGTGACGCCCCCCTGCTAGACGGCGACAGCTGGACCGCGAACGCAGATCTGCTGCTGCGCCTCGTACCGCACGCCCGCCGCGTCGAGGCGGTGCCGATGGAGCCCACCTTCGGGGTGCGGATGCGCGAGACCCGTCGGGTGGCGCTGCGCGACGCCATGGCGCTCCTGAAATGGAGTTGGGGGTCCCGCGGGCGGCGTGCCGTGGCCGGCTCAGCCTCATCAGAGGGGAGCCCGGACGGTGAACGTCGTCCAGGGCGGCAAGGGCGCCGGCCGGAGCGTGGTGAGCGCCCTGCAGAGCGTCAGGAGCCTGAGCTCGATATTGAGCGGCTCCGTGAACGGGTGCGGGAAAGCGGAAGTCAGCGCGACACGGACGGTTCGCGCGAAGAGCGCGGCCGCCGTGGGCGGGATGCCCGCCGCGAGCGCGGTGGCCGCACCGACGGCCGAGCAGACGGACGCACTGAAGGACGTGACAACGGACGAGAGCAGGGGCGCCGCCAGGAACGAGCAGAGCGCACCGATCGTCCGGAGCGGAACGAGCGTTCGGAACGGCCGCCCCGCCCGGAGCGTGCAGAGCGTGCAGAGCGTGCAGAGCGTGCAGAGCGTGCAGAGCGTGCAGAGCGTGCAGAGCGTGCAGAGCGTGCAGAGCGTGCAGAGCGCCCAGAGCGTGCAGAGCGTGCAGAGCGTGCAGAGCGCCCAGAGCGTGCAGAGCGTCCGCCGCGTCCTCCCCGTGGCGAGCGCGTCGAGCGGCCGGAGCCAACAGAACCACGCCGCCCCGCCCCCCGTGGTCCCGAGACGCGCCGCCCCGACTCGGCGCCGCGCGTCGATCCCACGGTCGAACTCGATGATCCCTTTGCGGCACCCGCGCCGCGCCGAGAGCCGTCGGACATATCGTCGACGGTCCCCCCCGCGGCGTCCGCAACGCCTGCCGTGTGGACGCCAGCGCCGGAGCTGCTCGCCAATGACGAGGAGCGCAGTGAGGCTGAGGGGATGGAGTCCGGCGCTGAGGACGCGGCCGATGATGGGTCCGGCGAGGTGGCCGACGGCGACGTGGCGGGGCGCCCCCGCAAGCGGAATCGGCGTTCGCGGCGCGGACGCCGCCGTCGCACCGGAGATTCCACGGCCGCTGGGAGCGGCGTGGACTCGGACCCCGAGTCGGCGGTCGAGTCCGATAACGGGAACCGGGATGGAGAGGCCAGAGAGGCTGGCAATCGCCGGACCCGCGATGCCAATGGCGATACCGATAGCGGTGCCGACGGTGGCGACGAGCCGATGGCTGACGACGACGGCGGGGACGACTCCGCCGGTGACAGCGAAGGCGATGGCGATCCATCGCGGCCGCGCCGTCGTGGTCGTCGCGGCCGTCGTGGTGGGGCTCGGCGTTCGCGCGGACGCCGCGATCGGGAACCGGGAGACTCCGACCCCTTTGCGCCGCCCCCGCCCCCACCCGATCCCTTCGCCTGACCTTGGAAAACCGACGCGGCCGTGAGTCTGAGATGACTCACGGCCGCGTGCCGTTTGTGCTGCGGAAGAATCGCGATCCGTCGACGCGTCGGGCCTCGACGATCGGCCGCCGTCAGCTGCCGCGCACGGCTCGGTTGATGCGATCGGCGGTCCGCGGGCTGACGACCCGGATGACGAAGTACACGATGGCACCGACGAACAGGACCTTCACGGCCAGCCAGAGCAGCATGAAAAGCAGCGCCACCAGCGGTCCTAGCAGCCCGAACACGAGTTTCAGGATGACCAGCCCGATCAGAGCGAGTCCACCGACGACGAACAGGGTGCGCAGCATGACGACCTCGTGGCTGTGGAAGGAGACAGCAGCCCGTACGGCGATCGGGCGCGGGAGTTTCAGCCCGACACAAATTCCATCTATTTTCACTTTAGGGGTTACGTCACTGTTTCCCCCTTCCCTGCACCGGACTACCTTCCCGAATCCACGTCCCGGCCACCACCGGGCCCTTCCACGCCGCCATGGCTGAGCAGCTCGTACAAATCATGGGACGCCACCGCCGCGACCCGCTCCCGGAGCGGAAGCCGCAGTGGCTCAAGGTGAAGGCCCCAGGCGGAGACAACTATATCCGTCTCAAGCACATGATGCGGGAGCTCAAGCTCCACTCCGTGTGCGAAGAGGCCCACTGCCCGAACATCGGTGAGTGCTGGCAGCACGGCACCGCCACCTTCATGATCCTCGGGAGCGTCTGCACCCGGAACTGCGCCTACTGCGCGGTCTCCCATGGGCGCCCCCCGGAATACGATATCGAAGAGCCGAACCGCGTCGCCCAGGCGATCGCCGAGATGAACCTGCGTCACGCGGTCATCACGTCGGTCGACCGCGACGACCTCCCGGACTTCGGGGCGTACATCTTTGCCGAGACGATTCGGCAGATCCACGCTCGCCTCCCCGGCTGCTCCGTCGAAGTGCTCGTCCCCGACTTCCAGGGGAGTGAGGCGTCCATCCGTGCCGTCCTCGAAGCGCGGCCGGAGATCTACAACCACAATACCGAAACGGTGCCGCGGCTCTTCAAGCGCGCCCGTCCCGGCGGTCGCTACGAGCGCGTGCTGGAAATCTTCCGCACCGCCAAGCGTATCGCCCCCGACATCCCCACCAAGACCGGCATCATCCTCGGACTCGGCGAAACGAACGAGGAAGTGGTCGAGGTCATGCAGGACCTCCGGTCGGTGGACGTCGATATCCTGACCCTCGGGCAATACCTCCGGCCATCCGATGCCCACATCGAACTGGATCGGTACGTCACCCCCGAGGAGTTCCGCTGGTTCTATGAAACCGGCATGCGCATGGGCTTCCGCCACGTCGAAAGCGGGCCGCTCGTGCGCTCGAGCTACCACGCCTGGGAGCAAGTCCAGGCGGCGTCGCTCGCCCCGTAACCCAGGCCCGCTCCCTTGTCGCAGCCCACTGACACTCCCCTGTATGCCCCCTAAAAAGAAAGCCGACGCGCCGGTGAGTTCTGCGGCGAACGGAAAGGCGGAGTCCTCCGCCGCGCTCAATCGCGAGCTGTTGTACTCGATGCTGATGCAGCGCCGCTTCGAAGAGCGGTGCGCCGAGATGTATGCGATCGGCCGGATCGGTGGGTTCTGCCACCTGTACATCGGACAGGAAGCGGTCTCCACCGGCGTCATTTCGCAGCTGCGTCCGGACGACTACATCATCACGACCTACCGGGATCACGGGCAGGCGCTCGCCCGCGGCATGACGCCACGCGCGGTCATGTCCGAGCTGTTCGGCCGTCAGGATGGCTGCGCCCGCGGCAAGGGCGGGTCGATGCACATGTTCGACAAGCAGCTCGGCTTTTTGGGCGGACACGGCATCGTCGGTGGACACATTCCGATTGCCGCCGGCGTCGGGTTCGCGATCAAGTATCGCGGCGGCGATCAGGTGATCGTCTGCTTCATGGGGGAGGCGGCGGTGAACAACGGCGCCTTCCATGAGGCGCTCAACATGGCCAGCCTCTGGAAGCTGCCGTGCCTGTTCATCATCGAGAACAACCGATACGGCATGGGCACCGCCATCGAGCGGGCGTCGGCCATCCACGACAT
>Ga0315902_10014680_pt1 | contig 10062 bp, 13 predicted proteins | sample LakEriMetagenome_9_FD_203523 | JGI IMG/M metagenome (GOLD analysis project Ga0315902, IMG submission 203523) | Freshwater fungal communities from buoy surface, Lake Erie, Ohio, United States - Buoy 12 MA117 | ecosystem: Environmental > Aquatic > Freshwater > Lake > Lake biofilm | place: USA...
CACGGATAACACATTTGTTGTACCTACAGTATTCATTGTATATATAAGAAAACCAAAAGCCATATCTATAACAACTGGAGTAGGGTGTGAACTTCCAGAACACACTCACCAAGAAATTGTAGAGATGACTATTAAAAGCATACTGGAGGGCATTGAGTCCCAAAGGTATCAATCACAATCGATAGAAAACCTCGAAAGTGAATAACTAAAATCAATGTTTAACGCCTAAATTAAAAAAAATGGCTCCTTCTAATTTAAATCAAGTGTTCGTAATGAACAATAATGCTCTTGCCACAGGTGGTGTTTTCAACACTGTCGATGGTACTGCAGCATACTCTACTTTGGCGGTTTCTGCCAACAGAGGTGGTGTGTGGACTCGCCCGCTAGCAACTGGTACACAAGTGTATACTGTAGCTGCCTTGTTTGGTGGAAACACAGGTGCTCCAGTAGCCCCTCTTGGTATGACTACTGACTTTTTTCAAGTAGTTCAAGGTACAAATAAGTCTTTGCCTATCGCTACGCCTTTGATCTCTCCTAAGGATGTACGTCGTATCAAAGCAACTACTTATACTGCAACTACCTTGCATGCACAGGGTTGGACTTTTCCTGCTATTCCTGCAGCAGTTGCTGGAGTTAATGGTAGCTGGATGGTTAAGTGTGACATTCGTGTTGCTCCAACTTTCTATGAAATGTTCTCTAACCCATCAAACGGAAACTTGGACTTGTCTGTAACTCCAACTACTGGTGGTGGTAAGATTTTCCCATTGCTCGGTAACTTCTCTGCTGGTAGAACTATGATTCCAATCGTAGAAATTCCTGCTGGTACTTCTGCTGCAAATGCTGCAACCCTTGTTTATAATGCTATTATAAACAATGCTACTTTGAACAACTTGTTCTACTTCTCTGCTGCTCCTACTACTGGTGCTGTAACAGTTACTGCTCGTCACCCAGGTGTAATCTTTGATATTGCTATCTTCGATACAGTATCTAAAGCATCTGATGTTACTTTGGGTGCAACAATTGCTACTACTGGCTTTAATGCTGGTAACGGTAACTACTGGCAGGTAATTTCTGCTGAGAAGTCACAACGTGCTCGTTATGGCAACTTCAACCGTATGTACTTCCCATTTGAGCAGCCTAACTATGCTCAAGTTGGTACTCAGTACGCTTCTATTGAAGTTAGCTATGAGCACAACTGGCCAAGTTCTACAGGTATTGCACGTGCTGGAGAGTTGAACAACTTTACAATTTATGCCCCTACTGCGTTGGGCACTTACGGTACAGTATTCGGAACTGGAGCTGCTTCTTCTGAATTCAACTACTAATCGAAAATTAATCATTAAAAAGTGGGGGAGTAATCCCCTGCTTTTTATTATCTTTACAAAAACTATCTAATGGCTACAGTAATAGACTCAGTAACTATTGCTCCTGACGGTAAAAAGCTAACTGTCATAGCTTCAGGAGACTCAGTAACAGTTAACTTTACTTACTACAACTACATCACAGAAACTACTGTGCCTAGTGGTCCATTAACTACGGTTGGTGGGGATGTTACTTGGATATTAGACCATGAGGTAGCTGGAGAGTTATTTAATGGTGTAATTAGTATTACAGATACATTAGATACCCTACTTCCAACAACCTATGTAGTTGGAGGAGCTGAAATATACTGCTGCATAGCAGCCTTAGTTCAAGCTGCCATCGACTGTCACTGTCATTGTGATAGATGTGATGAAGACCTAAGAAAGGCTGAAAAAATTGAACTATTGCTTAAATCAGCACAACATGCTACTTATTCAGCAGCTAACATCACTGATGCTATAAACAAGTATAACAAAGCTAAAGACTTCTGCACTGAAACATGTGCATGTGGTTGTTAATAAAATAGAATGGCAACACCCGTCTGTAAAGATTGTATACAAGCTGCAGCACTAGACGTTAGAGCTAGTAGTAGTGCTAGCCCGTGTGATGGCCTTATTGTAAATTTTACCGCAGCAGCTGGTAGAACAGGAACCTCTGAAACCGTAGTTTTAAAACCTGTAGATAACCCATCATCTGTACTGGGATACGATTTTGTCTTTGATTCGGCAGAATCAGGAGATACGTATAATTTAATACTCTCAGGAGGTCAATGGATTGTATTAAACAGTCGTGGTGAAAAAGTATTTTACTCTACCGCTACAGGAAGCAACAATAATGCATGCCCCCCATTTACAGGATGGACAAGTATTACTGGAGAATTTGCAGATTTTTCGGTAACTAGAGAAACTGTTCCTGGTCCTTCAGATCCATGTTCAGTAACAAATGGAACTTTTGATTCAAATGCTACTGGGTGGACTGTTACAAATGGTACTTGGGATTCATTTTCAGGTGGCTCTGTAAAGTTTGACTCTGCCCTTTTGGGGACTTTATCGCAGGCAAATGTTTTAACAGTTGGGGAAACTTACGATATAAGTTTTAATTATTACACTAGCACTAGAGCTGGGTTTTGCACTCCTACTCAAATAGAAGCTGCCTATATAAAAGTATATGCTGGGACAAAAGTATATACAGCTCCACTTGAAGATAATTTTGGAACTATAAAAACTCTTCAAGTAGAACTTACTTGTGAGACTAACACTACTCTTAAAATAGAAATATTTGACCCAAACCAATGCTTCGGGACAGTAGCAGGAGGTAAGGGTAGGTATATAGATGAGGTTTGTGCAGTACTAAAGACAAATGTTACTGACCCTACAGGACCGTCCCCTCTTGCTAAGGTAGAATATAGGGATATGGCAGAGGTGCCTGCTCAAGTAAACGGGGTAGACTATAATACAAAACTTGATCAGTATCAAGAATGCCTTGCAACAAAAGGCACTACGTTCTATAACAAAATAGCAGGAGCTGTTAAATGTGATCATAGAGAGCTTTCAAAGCTTAAGTTAATCATTGAACTTTTAGGTCAAAAGAACGAGGATAGATCATTAGATTGCATTTACGATAAATCTAGCTTTCCGACAGTACTATACCCTGAACCGCCCTGCAATATCACAATCCCATTTATAGAAGGGGGAAGCAATGTAATAGTTTTAGATGGAGACTACTCTCAATTTGAAACTTTTACATTTGAAACTTTTAGCCCTGCAGGATATGCTGTAGCTACAGGAAATATAATATACTTTACAAACCCAGCATATTTCTATACAAATCCCGGAGAGATAGGATTTGATCCAACCGGGTATTACTACTCATTAAGTAACGCTCTAACAATACAGCCTATAGATGACAATGCTCCGTTTGATGTATTTAATCCACTCCCTATAACAACATTTTTACCAGGCATGCCTATTCCTCCAGCTAGCACTGGAGACATAGTAGTATCTGGAACTGTTATAAGTGAGTTTGGATTGCTGACTCCTGCAAATAACACACAATATACAATCTATGACCCAGGAGCTCCAGGAGAAACTTTCTCAGCTACAATAATAGATGCAGTATACGATCCAGTCACAGACACCACAACAATAACTTTGTCGGAGGTATTCCCTGGAGATGCTGCAGGATCTACTCTATGCATTAAGCAAAATAAAGAAGATACTAATAACTATCTTGAAACCTTTATAAATTTTGCTAACCAGTTCTGTGCAGATTGCATAGTTACTGGTCCAGCCCCAACACCAACAGCTCCTACGAGACCAGACTTAGACATACAACCACTCCCACTATCAGGAGAGTCAGGAGAACCAATAACTACTGAGTTTAATCAACAAATTACTTTTTAAAATGGCAAAAATAACTAGCCTAGCAGCCTTAGCAAAAACAAGTGTAGGAGCAAATGACTACTTGCTTACAGCAAATGCAGTAACTCCTGCTAACAATAAATTCTTGCTTCAGGACTTATTCCCAACAGTTAACACTCTAGGAGCTACTAGTGAGGCATTGTTTGTTAGCATTACTAATAAGAATGTACTTAACTTCAAAGGTATAAAGTCTCTTAATAGCTTGCTAACTGTTGCCACAGCAAGTAACAACATTACCTTACAAGTTAACGAAGCTAATATCAACTTAGCTAACTGTAACAATGTTACTTCAGCATTCTTGTCATCTGTAAATTTAGCAACGAACGTAACAGGCACCCTCCCAGTTGCTAACGGAGGCACAGGAGCAACTACTTTGGGAGCTAATGCTTTGTTATTGGGAAATGGAACATCAGCAGTAGGATCACTAGGTGCTGCAACTAATGGCCAGATTCCAATTGGAAGAACAGGACTATCCCCAGTTCTTGCTAATCTTATTGCTGGTGCTAACGTAACTATTACTAACGGCTCTGGTACAATCACTATTGCTGCTTCACTTTCTGCATTTACAAATACAGTAAATGCTGCGGGATATAACTTGTACGGAACAGGGTGGATTAGTGGAGATACTGGAAGCAGAGGTATTAAAGTAGGTACTACTGGTCAAACATTCATTGGTAGCGGCTCCCCAACTCCGTTCTTTAATGGAGACTTAAATGTAGCTAGTAATATTTTTGTTAATGGTAATGCAGCTCAAGTTATAGGAGCTGTACTTACCGCAGTAACTGCTCCCGCGCCTTTAACTATTAAAGCTGCAGATGCTAATGCTGCTAACGTAGGAGGTAGATTGGATGTTAGAGCTGGTAATTCACAAGGTTCCACTGTACTAGGGGGAGATCTTAACTTATACCCGGGTAACCACGACGGTACTGGAGGATCTGGAGATGTTAATATTTGGGGATTTAATGTTGGAGCTGTAGCTCAGAGTGCTATAAAAATTAAAGGAGCAACTAAATACGTAGGTATAAATAATCCCTCTCCTGTAACATTCCTTGATGTAAAACAAGATGGAACAACGGCAAATATTCCTGTAGCAAGACTTGAACAACTTGACACAGACGAATCTTTCATTAACTTTGTCGGAACTAGTGGAGCAGCTAGTGCTAATTCACTTTCTAGCTCAGCAGCAGTAGCAAGTCCTAAGACTGGGGCAATTAGAATTAAAATTAACGGGGTAGATGCTTGGATCAGAGTATATGCTACCGCAGACTAATGCAAACTTTTTAAAACCAAATACAATGTTAAATCAGACAGAAAAGTACGGAGTACATGTAACAGCAACAAACAGAGAGTTCTTGAACATTTTTAAAACTCTCAATGAAACGAGATCGGTTAAAGGTGTGGCTTATGCCAAAGCAGTAATCAAAAACTCTGAGGTTATTAAAGCCCATCTTGATCCAATCGAAGCTGAAGCTATTCCGTCAGAAGAGTTTATGACCTTGTCTATCGAGGCTCAAAAGTTTATTGAAGCTGAGGACGGAGAAGGATTGAAAAAATTTGAAGAAGAACATGCAGAAGTAATCAATAAAAGAAAAGAACAGCTAGCTGCTGTTAATGCTAAACTTGATGAAACTTCTACATTGGAACTTAAAGTAATAAACGAAAAAGTCCTTCCAGAGGATCTGTCAGCAGAACAACTGGAGGCTATTATAAAAATTATAAACTAATGGGTTACGTACCGTATACTGGGACTAAAGATTATTTTGAGGAACCTCAGAGTGGGAATGATTTAATACTCTTATTTGATTTCTCCTCTGGAAGTTTGGAAGTAACATGTATAGAAGAAACTGACTTAGGAAGATTAGGTCTTTTAAGTCCTTCCTCTAAATTAGGTACAACATACGGTAAAACCCTAGACTTGGTTAAAGTCTATGCCAGTGCAAGTCCTTTTACTGCGGATACCACTCTTTTGTTTACTAATTTAAACTCTACGTTTATAGAAGCTATGCAGAGTGGAGTATTTAGTAATACAAAAAAGTTTGCAGCTACAGCAGGTGTGACGCTTACAGCAAATGCATATGCTGGCAAAATTTTGAGAGTAGACTACATACCGGAAAGCACAGGTCGTGCAGGAGGAGCGGTAATAACACTTTTACTTTATATCTAAAATGATAAAATTAAATAGCTTAGATAGTAATGGTAAACCAGTAATCTATCGATATGATGTCGCGGGTGATCTTTGGGAGTACGGATCTTTTTCAGATATTGTAGTAAAAGATGCTGCACCCCCATCTAAAATATTTCCTACAGATGACGTTGCCGCTGGAGGGATATTTGACCATGTTTTTATAACAGGATCTCTAGGAAACGGAGATCATAGCATAAAACTTCTTGAATTAGGATCAGCGTATTCTATTTGGACTTCTTTAGATGATGCTGTTGTTGATATAACTGCAGGATTAACAGTTACATATATATACTTTGCTATAACAGAAATAGAGTATGTAGGGTTTAATCAAACTAATTTTAAATCTTACTATCATTTAGGATTCGATATTTATGTAGCAGCATGAACCTAAAAGAACTGGTAGACATATTAAAAATGAAGCCAGGCTACCTTAAGAGTGGGCCTAGCAGAGTGTCTAGTAAGTTCGAGGTAGAAGAAAAGATAGCATTAGAGGCAATCAGAGAGGCTAAGAAACTTCTTAAACAAGCTAGACTTGGCCTCGCTGATAACTCTAACGATAACGAAAGTGTTATCACAGAGTTTGAGAGCTACCTACTAGAAAATGGAATTGACAGAGATAATGTAGCCTCTGTTAAATTCTGGCAGACAATGACAGGAGAACAACGGTTCTCCGTGGTAACTAAGAATGATAGAATATCTATTGAAGAGATAAAAAAAGAGATTGAAGAATTTGCAGCTATATTCAGTCCAACTGTATATAAGCAATCCCCTCCATTTCAGGAGACCGAAGGAGTAGCTTATGAAATCTCTCTTCCTGATATTCACTATGGCAAACTTACTGAGTTAACTGTAGAAGCAGCAGAAGAACAGTTTATGAACACTGTTCAAAACCTGGTTGATAAAGCAAAGGGATTGAATATTGAAAAGTTCATTCTTCCTATTGGGAATGACGGAATGAATTCTGAAGGGATGAGGTTTACTACAACCAAAGGCACCTTTCAGCACGACTCAATAGGATGGAGAGAAAGCTTCCATGGTTACTGCCACTTAATGACTAGAGCAATAGACTATCTAAAAGCTAAAGCTCCAGTACAAATAGTGGTTGTATCAGGGAATCACGATTTTGAAAGAATGTTTTACGCTGGAGATGTCATCAAAGGATGGTATCGTAACGATAAAAATGTTGTTGTAGATAACAGCATGGAAAGCAGAAAGTATGTAGAGTACGGAGTAAACATGTTAATGTATACTCACGGGGATAAGGAAAAGCCAAGTGAAATGCCACTGATTATGGCAACTGAGCAACCAGAGATGTTTGCCAGATGCTCAGTTAGAGAAGTACACTGTGGGCACTTACATAAGGAAATGGTCAATGAATACCGTGGAATTAAAGTAAGATTTATCCCCTCCATTTGTGCTAATGACGACTGGCACAAGACTATGGGATACTCAGCTATTAGAACAGGCCAGGCTTATATCTGGAGTAAGACTAATGGACTAGAAGGCTATCTACAAACTATTGTAAAATGAGTGACGAAGAATACGACGAAGAATTTGACCAGACAATGGACGAGTTCTTCGAAAAAGTAGCATCGATTGATGCTTGTTACAACAATGGGTATAAGTTAATAACAGCTAAGCAGACACTAGCTGAGTTAACTACTGAAAAGCTTGTGGTGTTATTTCCATTTAACCCCAGCAAGCTTGAGGATTTTTTGAATGTTGCAGACCTTATGATAAGTTATTTTGAACAAAACGAAGAATACGAGAAATGTAGTGACTTGGTTAAAGCCAAGCAGGAAATGACTAATAAAATAAGTAACTAAAACATTCATAGATGACCTTAGATGAGATTGCATATAACCTTCTAAATGCCTTTCGTGGGGGCAGGTCCTCAAACGATGACAACATATCTCTTGACCAGATTAAGTTTAATATTAAGCATTACCGTGCTGTATTCATTCGTAGAGACTTTGCTAGAAATGGACTAGTAACCAGGCACTTAGAACAAGACTTAAGATGTGTTCAACTTGAAAGAGTTGACCTATCTAAATGCTGTAACATTCAAATCGATTGTCCAGCCTGGAGAAGTGTCAGACCTCTCCCAAGAACTGTAAGGTTTAACTTCGAAGAAGCTATTACCTATGTGGGGGATATAACTGGAACTGGAAGGATACAGATGATTAAGCCTTATGAGGTAGCTTACATTGCATATGATAAGTTTACCGGAAACAACATGAAGGCTTACATGATTGAAGATTACTTATACATCTTAAATAATAAAGGGGCAGATTACGTCAATGTCAGAGGAATATTCGAAAATCCAGAGGAGGCTTCTAAGTTTACTGATTGTAACGGCTTACCTTGTTATACTGATGACACCCCGTTTCCTATGCCGATGGACATGGTGCAAGCCATTACCCAGGGCATGATGGCTGGAGAACTTAGAATGCTTGCTGGTACATTTACAGATGCCACTGCAGATAGAGCACAGGATATTACTCCTCAGGCTCCCCAGACTCCTCAACAAAATTCTAACTACGATAACCAACCTCAATAAATTTAAACTAACTTTGTAGCAATGGCATCCGCAGCATGGCAACGATCTGAAGGTAAGAACCCAAAAGGAGGGTTAAATGCCAAAGGCAGAGCATCTTACCGTGCCGCTAACCCAGGCTCTAAGCTTGGAGCCCCACAACCTAAAGGAGGAAAAAGACGAGATTCTTTCTGTAACAGGATGTGTGGCATGAAGTCTAAGCTTACATCAAGCAAAACTGCAAACGACCCAAATTCAAGAATAAACAAGTCTCTTCGCATCTGGAAATGTGGGAGCTGCTCAAACTGGTAACCTAATGAAAAACTTTGAATTTGATAACGACATGACTCACCAACTTGAATGGATCGGACTTAATGCAATATGGGCAGGATGGACTTGGGCAATGATGTCTAATGCAGTCACTTGGGGCCTAGGAATCGTAGGGGCAGTTACCCTTATTTGGTTTAACATAGAACGTGCTCTAACTGCTAGAAAGCAAAGAGCTATGTACGATAAAAAACTTTCAGACAATGAAGAAAATGCTTAAAAGAGCTGACGGCTCTACCAGCCAAAGAGGCCTTTGGGATAATATTAGAGAAAAAGCTGCAGCTAATAAAAAAGCTGGAAAGAAAGGTAAAGCTCCTAGTAAAGACATACTAAGAGCAGAAGCCTCAATTAAAACTAAGGGCATGGGGGGACCTGGTGATCAAGGCAAGCCTGCTAAGGCTGCGTCAGACACCACTACTACTCCTACATCTGAAATGACCAAGTCAGCAATAGAGCAGATTTCTAAAAATCAACCTCAAGCTCAAGACATGTTAAAAATTGCATCTAAAAAAGATACAAGAGAAGATAAACTAACCATTCTTGATAGAGCTAACTTAAACATAGAGCCTAGAAGGAAGAAATCTGGTGGAAAATCTACCTGGTTAATGGAATCCAAAGAACTTATGTTTGGTGGGCCTGATACGGGAATTAAACCAACCAACACTGCACCTGCAACTCCTGCACCTTCAATGAGTTTTCAGCAGGCTTTTAAAGAATACTCTTCTGGAAGAATGACTGCGGCTCAAGCAAATGCTGCAAGTGGTTATGGAAATAAGCAGAAAAAATATAGTGACGCTGAAAACATTGATAACCTTAAAAAAGTGTTTGTAGGCTCACATAAAGTAGATACCCAAGGAAATGTAATTCCTAAAAAAACTGGGGGTAAAAAAAGAATGGGTGGTAAAAACTGTTAATACTAAATAAAATGGTACCAATGTATAAAAAGGGTGGTAAGAAACCCAAAAGCAACTGGATGAAAGAGTCTAGTGAAATAAAGTTTGGAAATGGAGGTCTTTACTCTGCAGCTGAAAAAGCTGACAATGTCGCTAAACTGAAAAAGATGCACGGCATGGAAGGCACTAAAAAGAAAACTGGTGGAGCTGATAAACCTCCATTTAAATTTAGAACTAGGGAAGAAATTCTAAATGATAAAAAACGTAAGGTTAAAGAAGAGAGAGAAAGCATTCTAAAAGAAATAGAAACTTTTTCAGATGAAGACAACATCCCTGGAA
>Ga0315902_10014682_pt1 | contig 10061 bp, 10 predicted proteins | sample LakEriMetagenome_9_FD_203523 | JGI IMG/M metagenome (GOLD analysis project Ga0315902, IMG submission 203523) | Freshwater fungal communities from buoy surface, Lake Erie, Ohio, United States - Buoy 12 MA117 | ecosystem: Environmental > Aquatic > Freshwater > Lake > Lake biofilm | place: USA...
GCGCCATCACGGCTGGGGGCTTGCTCAGCCTGCCCAAGCTCGCATTCCCAGGCGGGGCGCTGGTGGGCTGCGACGCCGGCACGCTGAACGCCGCGCGCATCAAGGGCAGCCACGCCGCCATCAAGACCGGCATGCTGGTGGCCGAAGCCATCGCCCCGGCCCTGGCCGCCGGCCGCGCCCACGACGAACTGGCTGCCTACCCCGAAGCCTTCGAAAAGAGCTGGCTGCACGCCGAGCTGAACGCCAGCCGCAACTTCAAGCAGTGGTTCAAGAAGGGCAACACCGTGGGGGCCGTGATGACCGGCATCGAGCAGTGGCTGCTGCCCAAGTTGGGCCTGAAGTCACCGCCCTGGACCATCCACCGCCACGCGCCGGACCACGGCCGCCTGCACGCCGCCAGCCAGGTGGCGCCCATCCGCTACCCCAAGCCTGATGGGGTGCTCACCTTCGACCGGCTGAGCTCGGTGTTCATCAGCAACACCAACCATGAGGAAAACCAGCCAGCCCACCTCACGCTCAAGGACGCCTCGGTGCCCGTGGCCATCAACCTGGAGCTCTACGCCGGCCCAGAGAGCCGCTACTGCCCAGCGGGCGTGTACGAGTACGTAAAGAACGACGATGGGTCAGACCGTCTGCAGATCAACGCGCAGAACTGCGTGCACTGCAAGACCTGCGACATCAAGGACCCGACGCAGAACATCGTCTGGGTCACGCCCGAGGGGGGCGGCGGGCCGAACTACGCGGGGATGTGACGGGCGCAGCCCGGCGCAGGCCCCGCATTCCTGATCCTCGCGGGGATGTGAAGGGCGAAGACCGACACAGGCCCCGCACAGCTGACACTCGCGGGGATGTGACTGTTCAGCCCGGCCAGTCCTGCAGCGACTGCACGGCGGCCTCCACCCCGCCCTTGCCGAACGGGATGCCCTGCACCGTCATGGCGGCCTCGATGGCGGCCAGACAGCCCAGGATGCTGGCGGGGTTCTGGTCGCCGAGGTGGCCGATGCGAAAGCCCCGGCCTTGCAGCGGGCCCAGGGCGCCAGCAAAGGCCACCTGAAAACGCTCGCGCGCCACGGCGCGCAGGGCGTCCACGTCGGTGCCGGGCGGCACGGTCACGGTGGTGACGGACACCGATCGGGCCGAAGGCACCTGGCAGAAGAAGCCCAGGGCGCCCGCGGCGCTCCAGGCCTGCACAGCGGCATGAACCGCGCCGGCCAGGCGGCGGTGGCGCTCGAACACCGCGTCCAGTCCTTCAGCGAACAGCAGGCCCAGCGCCGCCTGCATGCCTGCCACCAGGGTCTGCGGCGCGGTGCCGCAGAACTTGCGGTAGGACAACTCGCTTTGCCGGCGCACCCAGTCCCAATAAAAGCGCGGCGCCGGGTTGGCGCGCGAGGCCTCCATGGCCCGGGCATTGACGGCCACGATGCCCACGCCCGGCGGGCACATCAGCCCTTTCTGCGAAGCTCCCACCACCACGTCGGCACCCAAGGCGTCCATGGCAAACGGGGCGGCGCCCAGTGAGGCCACCACGTCCACCACGTAGAGCGCGGGGTGGCCGGTGGCGTCGATCGCCCGCTTGAGCGAGGCCAGATCGGTGGTCACACCGCTGGAAGTGTCGGTGTGCACCACAAAGATGGCGCGGATCTCATGCGCCGTATCGGCTTGCAGGGCCTGCACCACAGAGGCTTCGTCAATGGGCAGACCCTCGATCCAGGGCGTGCGCACCACTTGCCGGCCCAAGGCCTCGGTCTGCACCGCCCAGGATTCGGAGAAGTGTCCGGTACCCGCTACCAGCGCCGTGCCGCCCAGTGGCAGCAGGTTTTCCACCACGGCCTCCCACACGCCGTGGCCGTTGGAGGCGTAGAGAAAGACCTCACCCTGCTCGGTGCCCAGCAGACGTTTCAGCCCCGTCTCGCAAGCGGCAATGGTCTGGTCGACCCGGGGGTCGGCCAGGTCCATGGGCTGGCGGCACATGGCCCACAGCACCTCGTCGGGAACGGGGGTGGGCCCGGGCGAGTGGAGGAAGCGGCGGCCTGGGATGCGGGTAGAGGGGTTCATCGGGCGGAATCAAAGGTTGGAAGCCACGGCGTGGTGAAGGCAGCCGGTCAGAAGCAGGTGATGAGCGCGTCGACGACGTCACCCTCGTCGTTGATCATCGCCATCCAGCGCCACTTGTCAAACGTGGTGCACGGGTGGGAAATCCCCAAGGCAATACGGTCGCCCACCTTCAGCGCGCCGGCCGCGGCACCCAATCGCAGGTAGGCGTGCTGGTCGTTCATGCCGGACACCGACCAGTCTGGGGGCGTCGACACGGGAGCGGCTGAGCCGGACGGGCACCAGCGCACGGGAATCGGCATTTCGATGTCGTAGGACAGGTCACGCCGCCCACCGGTCAGCAAAGCCAGACCCGGCTCGGGCATGGATTGCACCATCGTCCACACCTCCAGGGCTGCCTCCAGGCCCCGGCCGCAGCCCAGACGCCGGTTGACGGCGCTGACCAGGCGGCGGTAGTTGCCGTCGTCGTGGGTGACGTAGCAGCCGGATCTCAGCACGGCAACCACCGGACGGGACAAAGCGGGTTTGAGCGCCGGCGCCACGAGGTCGAAGATGCCTGAGCCTCCGGCGGATACGATGATCTCGGGTGCTTCAAACAAGCTTTCGGCATCCAGTTGCACGGCCAACGAGTGCACACGCGTCATCAGAGAGTGGACTGAGGCTCGGTCCGCATCGTCTTGCCCCTTGACGCCCAAGCCTTCATAGCACTCCACGCCGACCAGTTGCACGGCTGGGCTGGCGTGGGCCGCTCGGGCAAGTTCCACCGCCTCGTCGTAGCCCCGCACACCGGTGCGACCCGCCGGTACACCCACTTCCACCAGCACCTCGAAGGCACGTGGAAGCGTAAGCCTCTCGATCATGCGCAATTGCGCTATCGAATCGAGCAAGAACACCACCCTGAGACCTGGGTTCAGCGTCAGCAGGCGCGACACCTCCTCAAGATCCACGGCCTGCAACACCTGATTGGCGATCAAGACGCGGTGCACGCCCGAGCCCACGGCCACGCGCAACTGCGCGATGGTGGCCACCGTGATGCCCCAGGCGCCCTCGTCCAATTGCGCCTTGAAGAGCTGGGGCGACAAGGTGGTCTTTCCGTGCGGCGCAAAGGCGATGCCCTGGCCGTTCACGAAGTCCTGCATCCAACGCAGGTTGTGGCGCAGCTGGGGCACCTTGACGGCTGCCAGTGGCAGCGGCAGATCACCGCGCCAGATGTTCCACCCCTGCGCCGCCACTTGCGAGCGCCGCAACGGCGCCGCACTGTGCGGAAAGCCCTTCAGCCAGGGACCGAGCCAAGGGTCCAGGAGGTCGGTTTGCGCGGGCTCTTGCATGGCAGGACGTGCGGGTGTGACGCCGAGTGTGGGAGAAGGGGTGACGCAGGCGGTCAGGTCGAGAGCTTGCAGCACCGCACTCTACGCTGTTGACCGGCACCTGGAGCCGGTCACGCAGGCCTTGCACAGCTGGCCTGAAGCAGCCGACAAGCGATACTGACCTCTGAACTTGGCAGCTCCACCCCTTGTCAAGCTCTTCTTTGACTTGAGGGCTATGCCCGCATCGGCGACCGTCGCCCTTTGTCGCCAACAGCGCTGTTCCCTTCAACACTTCTCAGCGAAATTCATGACTGAACGCCAAGCCATGCTGTTGGTCGTCGCCTGCACACTCATGTGGAGCATGGGCGGCGTCCTCAGTCGTTTCTTCCAGACAGCCGAAGGGTTTGAAGTCACCTTCTGGCGCAGCGTGTTTGCGGCCCTCACGGTGCTGGCGTGGTTTGCGTTCAGCGGTGCGCGTTCGCCCCTGCGACAGCTCAAGGCGGGCGGTGCGGCCGTTTGGGCCAGCGGCCTCATGTGGGCGGTGATGTTCACCTGCTTCATGTTCTCGCTGTCGCTCACCACGGTGGCCAATGTGCTGATCACGCAGAGCCTGGCGCCCGTGTTCACCGCGCTGCTGGCCGGGGTGGTGCTGCGGCGCCCCGTAGCCCCGCGCACTTGGCTGGCCATCTTTGTGGCGGCGGCGGGCATCTGCCTGATGTATGTCTTCGATGTATCGGCCCTGGATGGCCGGCACGCGCTGGGTGTGATGGTGGCGCTGGGGATCCCGGTGGCCGGAGCCATCAACTGGATCCTGCTGCAGCGGGCTGGGACGTCGATGGACCTGACCAGCGCCGTCTTGCTGGGCGCGGTGATCTCGGCCGCTCTCACCCTGCCCATGGCCTGGCCGCTTGGCGTGGGCCTGCATGACCTGGGCCTGCTGGCCGTGCTGGGGGTTTTTCAGCTGGGCATTCCTTGCATTCTGGTGATGCGCGCCGCCGCGCGTCTGCCTGCGGCCCAGATCTCCTTGCTGGCCTTGCTGGAAGTGGTTTTTGGCATCGTCCTGACCTGGCTGTTCGGCAGTGAGACGCCGGGCTGGGCCACGGTGGCAGGTGGCCTCACGGTGCTGGCCGCACTCGTCTACGACGAAGTAGGCCGGGCGCAACCCAGCGCCGCGCCGGTCAAGAGCTGAGTACCGCCGCCTGCACGGGCTGCGTGCGGCGGTTGGCCAAAGCCCACACCTCCCGCGGCGGCCGCAACTTCAGGCGGTGGTCGCTCCACACCTGTCGCCAGCGCCGCGCGCCGGGTGTGCCGTTCCACAGGCCCAGCATGTGCCGAGCCATATGGGCCCAGGGCGTGCCATTCCGGGCCTGCTCGCGCTCCATGTAGGACACCATGGCCTCCTCCACCGCCTCGCGGCTGGTGGCAACGGGCTCGGGCGCGCCCCAAAAGGCCTGGTCCCAGGTCACCATCGACCAGGGGTTGTGATACGCCTCGCGCCCCACCATCACGCCGTCCACCGCGGCCAGTTGCTCGGCGATCTGGCCTTGCGTCTTCAGCCCGCCATTGATGGCGATGGTCAGCGCCGGAAAGTCCTGCTTCAGCCGGTGCACGAGCTCGTAGCGCAGGGGCGGGATCTCGCGGTTCTCCTTGGGGCTCAGGCCTTGCAGCCAGGCGTTACGCGCATGGACGATGAACACCTGGCACCCGCCACGCTGCGCCACCGTGCCCACGAAGTCGCGCACGAAGTCGTAACTCTCCAAACGGTCCACGCCGATGCGGTGCTTCACCGTCACCGGCAGGTCGGTGGCTTCGCGCATGGCCGCCACGCAGTCCGCCACCAAGGTGGCCTCGCGCATCAGGCAGGCGCCAAAAGCACCTCGCTGCACCCGCTCGCTCGGGCAGCCGCAGTTCAGGTTGACCTCGTCATAGCCCCACTGCTGCGCCAGCTTGGCGCAGCGCGCCAGATCGTCTGGTTCACTGCCGCCCAGCTGCAGTGCCACCGGGTGCTCTTCCTCGTTGAAGTCGAGATGCCGCGGCACATCGCCATGCAGCAACGCGCCCGTGGTCACCATCTCGGTGTAAAGCAGCGTGTGGCGGGTGATGAGGCGGTGGAAGAAGCGGCAATGCCTGTCTGTCCAATCCATCATCGGCGCGACGCTCAAGCGCCAGGGAGAAAACTTCTCAGAAAACTCTTTGCTCACGATGATGAGTTCTGCAGGTCGCCGTCAGGCCACCTGATCAGGCAAACACGTCCAGCAGGCTGCCCGTAGCACCTGTTCCTGCACGAAACACCGCCAGGTTGGCCAGAAAGGCGTTCTTCGACTGCAACTGCGCCACCAAGTCCGCTTCCAGCGAGGCGCCTTCGGTACGAGATCGGGCCGTAGCGGCCGAGACACCACCGTCCGCCTGCGCGGTGTTGACCACCCGCTCGCGCCGGAAACCCTCAGTTTGAAGATTCGCGAGGTTATGGGCCGAGGCACGCAGGGCCACATCCGCTGCGCGCATGCCTGAGGCCGCGATGCTGGTGATGTTGGTCATGGTGCTGATCAGGAAGCGTTGTGTGCAGGCCCGCTCGACGGGGCGAGCTTCGGCATGGGATGGCGATGATGCCTCAAAGGCCTGTGCCCTTCACCGCGAGTCACCAAAGAGCTGCCCATGAAGGCTCGGACCGACGAGGACAGCTCCAGCGACGGGTTGCCGGAACTGGTGCACACCGCCGGCCATAACCACGTTTGGAGTGGCCCGTTCTTGACCGACCAGGAGGCCTTCAACGATGCTGTGCGGCTGTTGGACCAGGAACCGCTGGAATTCATGCCAAACGCCCGTACTGCCAATGCCGTCCGCCTGGAGTTCGCCCCGGACTCCCTCGTCAAGACCAACCTTTCGGGCGCCGCCTTTACCGGCGACTGGCTCTGGGTGGCCGGTGACGAAGCCTGCGGCCTTGACAGGCTGCGCCTGCTGGAACGTACAGGGCCAGAAGCCCTGCGCTTTGGCGAGCCACAAGACTTTCCCCTGGCCAGCTTGCTCGATCTGCCCGGCACGGCCGACGAAGAGGCTGATCTGGAGGGCATGGCCGTGGCCGACGGCTACCTGTGGGTGGTGGGCTCGCACGGCCTGAAGCGCAAGAACGCCAAACTCGACCGCGACCACGCCAACAACGCCAAGCGCCTGGCCAAGGTGTCGCTCGACGCCAACCGCCGGCTGCTGGCCTGCCTGCCGATCGAGCCTGACGCCAGCGGCGCGCCCTGCCTGGTGCGGCAAGCGCAAGACGGCCGGCGGGCGCTGCGCCTGAAGGGCGACGCCCACCAGAACCTGCTCACGCGCGCGCTGGCCGACGACCCCCACTTCGGCCCCTACATGGCCATTCCGGGCAAAGACAACGGCTTCGACATCGAGGGCCTTGCGGTTGACGGCCGAAGACTGCTGCTGGGGCTGCGCGGGCCGGTGCTGCGCGGCTGGTCGGCCGTGCTGGAGATTCAGGTTGAGCTGCGCAGCGAACAACTGCGTCTGGCACCACTGGACGACCGCGGCACGCTGGTGCGCAAGCACTTCCTGCAGCTCGACGGCCTGGGCGTGCGCGACCTGCACTTCTCGGGCGACGACCTCTACATCCTGGCCGGGCCGACAATGGTGCTGAACGGCGAAATCCGCGTGTTCAGGTGGCCAGCCGCCCGCCCCCTGCTCGCGGCCAACCGTGAGCCGGTGCGTTTCGAGTCGGCGCTGAAGGAGTCGGTGTCGTTGCCGCACGGGCGCAGCACCAACCGCGCCGAGGCCCTGTGCGATGTGCCGCTGAATCTGTCGGGCGGCAAGCCGAACTGGCTTGTGCTCTATGACGCACCAGGCCCCGACCGCAGGGACGGCGAGAGCACGGTCTTCGGCGACCTCCTGCGCCACGCCTGAAGCCGCCAGCGATGAGCCCGCCCAGCGGCGCCAAGCCCAGCTGCCCCGAGATAGACCCCGCAGCGCCGCTGCTGTTCGTCATCAACGCAGCGTCGGGGGCCAACGATGCTGCCGCCAAAGGCCAGGTCATCGAAGCGGCGCTGCAGGCCGCCGGCCGGCGAGGTGAACTGCTGTTCTGCCGTCCAGCCGAGCTGGCCGACGTTGCCAAAGGCGCGGCGGCACGTGCCCTGGGCACACGAACCGCGGTGGTGGCCGTGGGCGGCGACGGCACACTCAACACCGTGGCGCAGGCCGCGCACAGCGTGGGCTGTGCGATGGGCGTGGTGCCGCAAGGCACCTTCAACTACTTCGCCCGCACCCATGGGATTCCTTCAGACCCGGGCGATGCAGTTCGGCTGCTGATGAGCGCGGTACCGGCACCCGTGCAGGTGGCTGCCATCAACGACCGAGTATTCCTGGTCAACGCGAGCCTCGGCCTCTACCCGGACCTGCTGCAGGACCGCGAGGCCTACAAGTCCCGTTTCGGACGCAGCCGCTGGGTGGCCTTTGTGGCGGCGTGCGCCACGCTGCTGCGCGCGCAGCGCCAGCTGCGGCTGCACATCGAGATGGGCGACAGCGCCCGCGACGTGCGAACCCTGACGCTCTTCATCGGCAACAACCGGCTGCAACTGCAGCAGTTTGGCGCCGAGCCCGAAGACACCCTGGCCGGCACGCCAGGGTACGGCAGCATGGCCGCGCTGATGCTGCGGCCCATTGGCACCTGGTCGATGCTGGGGCTGCTGCTGCACGGCGCCATGGGACGGCTGGGCGAAGCCGCTGGCGTGGAGAGCTTCGAGTTCCAACACCTCGTGGTGCGGCCCACCCTGGCGCCCGGACGAAAGGACATCACGGTGGCCTTCGATGGTGAAGTCAGTCGCATGCGCTCGCCCGTCGACATCCGCGTGCTGCAGCGGCCCTTGTACCTCCTGCAAGCCCCCAAAGACGCCCATGCGGCCACTGCGGCCTGTGAAGCGTCATGAGCGCGCCGGGCCGCTCCCAAGCGCTCATCCCGGAGCGCGAAGCGCGAAGGGCAGTCCAGTGAGCACGCTGCTGCACATCTCGGACACCCATTTCGGCACCGAGCAGCCGCCCGTGGTGGAGGCTCTGGTCAGCCTGGCCCTGCAGCAAAGGCCCTCAGCGGTGGTGCTGTCGGGCGACATCACCCAGCGGGCGCGGCCGGCGCAGTTCCAGGCCGCCCGCGACTTTGTGCGCCGCCTGGGTGCGCCGGTGCTGGCTATTCCCGGCAACCACGACATCGCCTTGTTCGACCTGTGGTCACGCCTGCGCCAGCCCTACGCCCGCTACGCCGCGGCCTTCGGCAGCGAGCTCGAGCCCGTGCACGCATCGGCCGGTTTTCTGCTGATTGGCGTCAACACCACACGGGCCTGGCGCCACAAGAACGGCGAGGTCTCGCAGGCACAGATCGACCGGGTGGCCCGGCAGCTGGCCAGCGCCAGCCCGGAACAGTTGCGCGTGGTGGTGGTGCACCAGCCCGCCGCGGTGACGCAGGCCGTTGACCGCCCCAACCTCTTGCGCGGCCATGCCCAGGCCCTGCAGGCCTGGGCTGAGGCTGGTGCCGATCTTGTGATGGGCGGTCACATCCATCTGCCCTTCACGCTGGCGCTGCAGGGCCTGGCGCGGCGGCTGTGGGTGGTGCAAGCCGGCACGGCCGTGTCAACGCGCACGCGCTCTGAGACCCCCAACTCGGTGAACCTGGTGCGGTGGGGCACGGCCTTACCCAGCCCAGCTGAACGGGGCTCCTGCGTCATCGAGCGCTGGGACTACGCGCTGCTCGACCAAGCTTTTGTGCGTGCTGATGTGACTCGGGTGGAGCCGCAACGCACCTGAGCAGGTTCACGGTCGAGCGGCGGGCTTGACAGACAGCTCAACGGCCGGCGGCGCTGCTGCGCCCTGCTCAGACGCTGCCGAGCGGGGCACGTGCAACACCTGGGTATCGGGGTGGAGCACAAACTCGATCTGCAGCCCGGTGAGCATGAGGTCGACCTTGGCGGTGAGGGTGACCGGGCCGTCAATGATGGGCCGCGCTCGCAACTCTTCGGCAGCCAGCGCCAGCATGTCTCGCATCTTCACCACTGCCTCGCGGGTGGCTGCGGTGCCAGCCCTGTCGCCCAGCTCAGCGGCCTTGCGGCGGGTGGCCTGCAGCGCATCCCCGGCTTGTGTGGCCACGGTGTCGGCGCCGCCTTTCACCGAGCCCGCCACATTTGCCGCCGATGTGGAGATCTGCCCCCCAAGTTCCTTGATTCGATTCAGCATGGTGTGGCCACTGCGTGGGCAGGTCCCGTTGATGACAGGCCGAGCATAGGAAACTCAAACGCCTTTCACAAGCCGCGAGCCGCCTCGCACGGTCGCGCACATGGGTTTGCAGGCTCATGAACGGCAACCGTCGCGACGGGCCGCCTTCAGACCCAGCCTTGACGCCACAGGCTCGTGTCACGCAGTTCGCGCCAGGCGATGCGGCGCACCTTGCCGCTGTAAACCGCCTCGATCTCGATCCACTCGATCTTCGGCACATTGGCCGCCGGTACTTCGAGCGTCTCGGGCTCGATCACCTTGGTGACCACAAAGTGCTTCTGCCGGGCCACGGGCTGCACCGCAGTCCACTTGGTAAGCAGCAGCTTATTGGGATGCACGGGGTTCATGGGCGGTACCCGTTATGCGGCCAGCAGGTGACCCACCTTCACCAAGATCAGGCACCCCTCCTGGCTGAACGGCTTGTGTTCACTCAGGTGCGGGCTGCGCAGC
>Ga0315902_10014686_pt1 | contig 10060 bp, 9 predicted proteins | sample LakEriMetagenome_9_FD_203523 | JGI IMG/M metagenome (GOLD analysis project Ga0315902, IMG submission 203523) | Freshwater fungal communities from buoy surface, Lake Erie, Ohio, United States - Buoy 12 MA117 | ecosystem: Environmental > Aquatic > Freshwater > Lake > Lake biofilm | place: USA...
GGAAGATGAATTCTTCAAGCCGAAGCAACAAGCGGTTATCTCTGTTCCACAAAAGGCACCAAAGGGTGCAATCACTCGTCAAGAATCTGCGCTTGACCTTCTTGGACGTACCAGTAAGGTATGGAAGGAATGGGTAAAGGCAGGACATCGTAAGGGTGAGAACAAGAATAATGTATCGGTCACCGTCACTATCAAGCCAGACGAATGGGTTGGTGTGGGTGAATGGATGTGGGACAATCGTGAGAACTTTACCGCACTTTCAGTCCTTCCGTTCAGTGACCACAGCTATATGCAAGCTCCATTTGAAGATATTGATGAAGCACAATACAACGAAATGGTCAGCCACCTTCACAAGATTGATTTGACGAAGGTAGTAGAAACCGAAGATGCTACCGATCTCGCAGGTGAAGTCGCCTGTGGCGGTGGTGGGTGTGAGGTGCAATAATGCAGGAACTGACGTTACAAGAGTTTGAAGAAAAGTTGGCATCCAAGGAGCCGTTCGTGGTGGATTTCTGGGCTCCTTGGTGCCCCACCTGCATCGAAATGTTACCTACGGTGGAAGAATTAGCAAATGAATCTACGGTTCCTTTTTATAAGGTGAACGTTGATGAACAACCAGAACTGAAAGAAAAGAATCGTATTAAAGCGATTCCAATGTTAATGTTCTACAAGGATGGACGGACACGGGAATTCCTTTACGGAAAGAACGATAAGACTAAGATTGAGCAGAAGCTGAATCGCATCAAGTGAGGTTATTATGATAATTGATTTAACACCAGAAACCTTCTTTGAACACATTAATAAAGAAGGTCCGCTTCACGTAGTGATGCATTATGGTGCAACATGTGGTCCGTGTAAGAATACAATGCCACATTATGAAATTCTAGAACGTCATTTTTTAGAATATAATTTTACTAATGTAAAGTTCTATAGATTTCATCAATGGCAGAATGAGTATAAGCCATTTATTGAAGAAAATAAATTGCAAACAAACGGAGTACCTACCTTCCGATATTACTATATGGGTGAAAAGCTGCATGAAGTAACTTCTGGATATGGTGACCCAAATGATATGAAGAAAGTAATTGTTGAAGTTATAAAAGGTATCGAAGCAACTATGGGGGAGTTTCCAGCACATGAAAGTTAAAAAGTTATCAGAATATGCGCAATTGCCACAGAAAGCACACGCCGGAGATTTAGGATATGACCTATTTAGTAACGAAGGTTCGGCAATCTTTCCAGGCGAAACGAAAGTAATTAAGACAGGAATCGCTATTGAGTTTCCAGCAGGATATGGTGGATTTATCAAGGACCGTTCCTCTGTGGCTACAAAGAAAGGATTATTTACTGTGGCTGGGGTTATTGATAATGGGTATATTGGTGAAATTTGTATAGCTCTCCACAACGGAACGGATAGTTTAATCCACGTTGGACCCGGTGAGAAGATTGCTCAGCTGGTGTTGATTCCAACCGTCAACTTTGAAGTCACCGAAGTAGATGAGGTAATTTCCGCAGACCAACGTGGAGTTGGGGGGTTCGGTTCCACGGGAAATTGATACTTATAGGAAACCCTTAACCGAGAATGTCGCATGAGAGTTTATGTCACGGCGTAAGAATGGTAAGAAGGTTTCCTCATTAAACACGATTGAAACAAAGGTTGCGACAATATTAGAATCATTAAATGTTCCATTTGAACAACAAGTATCAATTGACCGTTACACGGTTGATTTCCTTATAAACAAGAAGTATATTGTGGAGTGTTATGGTGACTTTTGGCACTGTAATCCTCATCAATATACTTCTTCGTATTTTAATAGGGGTAAGAAAAAGACCGCAGAAGAAATCTGGGAACGTGATATGAAGCGGAAAGAACAATTTGAAAAAATGGGTTATAAATTCCTCTGCCTATGGGAAAGTGATATCCGTAATAATCCCAAGATTGTAAGGTCTAAAATAAAACGTAATATTAAGCTGGATTGACAAACTGTTATCTGCGGGTTATACTTCAAGGATAACGGAGGTTATTTATGTATCAAGCAATTTATATTGAACGTGGTGAAGGGTTTGGAAATGATATCGTGCATCTCTGGGATGATGAGATGGGATATCAGACCATTCCGTATAACAAATTTGACTATGCGTACAAGCCAGACCGGAGCGGTACGTATATCAGTATGACGGGTGTAAAACTCGCAAAGGTCAAGCGTTATAAGCGTGATGACCCATCTCTATTCGAGAGCGACCTTCCCCAAGAGACTCGCGTTCTCACCGACCTCTATCTGAATGAGGATGACCCATCCAAGGGGCACAAGTTGATGTTCTTTGACATTGAGGTGTCAATGGAAAATGGTGTGCCCAACATTGAGAATCCAAATAATGAAATTACGTCTATTGCCGTGTATGATGCAATTACACAGCAATATACCGTGTTGGTATTAGATAAGTCAGGCACACACCCAAGTTACGAGAAAGAAAATATCAATGTCGTAATGTATGGGTCTGAATTGGACTTGCTCTATGGATTTGTTGATTTGTATGAGCAGATTGGACCGACGATTATCACGGGATGGAACAGCGACCATTTCGATATTCCATATCTCTATAATCGGTTGAAGCAACAATGTGGACCGAATATCGCTGGTCGATTGAGTCCGATTGGTAAAATCAAATATTCAAAGTTCCGCGGTCGGTATCAGATTGCTGGTGTATCTTCGCTCGATTACTTGACGCTTTATAAGAAGTTCACCTATACCCAGCAACCGAATTATCGTTTGGACACGATTGGTCGGTTGGAAGTCAATATGGGAAAGGTGGATTATGAAGGGTCGTTGGATGAATTATTCCGTAATGATTTGAATAAATTCATCGAATATAATCTTCAAGACGTGCGTATTATCGTGGAGATGGACAAGAAGCTCAAGCTGATTGAACTCGTCCGTGGTATCTGTCATTTGGGTCACGTATCATACGAAGATTATTGGTTCAGTTCGAAATTCTTAGAAGGAACCATCGTCACTTATCTTCATCGGAAGGGTATCATCGTGACCAACAAGCCCGCCGGTGGTCGTGAGATGATGGATAATAAGGTGGAGAATGATGAAGAAGGATTCGCTGGTGCATTCGTGAAGGAACCTGTGCCGGGATTGTATGAGTGGGTGTATTCCCTCGACTTACAATCGCTGTACCCGTCCATCATTATGAGTCTCAATATCAGTCCAGAAACCAAGATTGGGTTCGTGACCAACTGGAATGTGGACAAGCATACGAATGAGCAGATGACTGAATATCTCATCCGTGGTACAAACGATGATGATGTGGTTCGGTTGTCCCGTGAGGCATTCTTGAAGTATATGAAGATGGAAAATCTGATGATTAGTTCTAACGGCGTGTTGTATAATGGAAATGGTGTTGGGATTATTCCAGAGGTACTTGACCGTTGGTTCGCTCAACGTGTGGAGTTTAAGAACACGATGAAGAAGTATAAGAACGAGGGGAATACAGAACTGGCAGAATATTATGACAGACGCCAACATATTCAGAAGATTTTCTTGAATTCTCTGTATGGTGTGTTGGGGCTTCCCATCTTCCGATTCTTTGATATTGATAACGCTCTTGCGGTAACCGCATCTGGTCAAGATGTGATTAAGAAGTCTGCGGCATTTGCAAATCAACTCTATCAGAATAAGTTGAATACCCAAGAAGATTATTGTACATACATTGATACCGATTCGTTGTACTTCTCAGCAACCCCGTTGATGCCTGAGAATGGTGGAAAGGATTTCACTATCAAGCTCGCTCGGGTAATGGAAAAGAAGTTGAACGAGTATTATGATGTGATGGCACAAGACTTGTTCTTCTGTAAGAATCATCGGTTGTATATCAAGGGTGAGTCGGTCGCTGAAACTGCGGTCTGGATTGCCAAGAAGCGGTATACAATGAATGTGGTCTATGATTTGGAATCGAATCTTGATGTCGCAAACAAGATGAAGGTCAAGGGATTGGATGTGGTCAGGTCGTCGTTCCCACCAGCCTTCCGTGACTTTATGAATAAGATGATGAAAGATATCTTGAACAAAATTAGCAAGGATACGATTGACAAAAATGTTCTGGATTTCCGTGATTCAATGAATGGAATGAGCTATTTGGACGTTGCCAGAAATACTGCGGTCAAGAATATCTCTGAATATTCCACCAGTGGGAAACTCAATGACTTCCAGAAGGGAACTCCCGCTCACGTGAAGGCGGCATTGACGTATAACGCTTTGTTGAAGCATTTCAAGTTGGAAAACCGATATGAAAAGATTACGGATGGTGCGAAGGTCAAGTGGTTGTATTTGAAGCAGAACCCGTGGAATCTGGAAGCGGTGGCGGTTAAGGGATATAATGACCCACAAGAAATCGTTGAGATAGTAAATACTTATATTGATTATAATGCATTATTTGAGAATGAATTGCAGAAGAAATTAGAAGATTTTTATTCCGCACTGAAGTGGGGGAACATCCCCACGGAAGTCAATCAGAACGCTCAGGAATGGTTTAGTTTCTGATATTTATATATTCACCCTTGCGTCACACTAACCCATAGCGGTGTGTGGTTAAAGAGAATCGTAGTATGATAAAGAAATTGTTGGCTACCGCGTTAGCAACTGTGATGTTGTCGGTACCTTCTTTTGCCCAAGGTCGTATAGTTGGTCGTGTGGTTGATGCAAGCAATGGTGCAGGAATTTCTGATGCAGGCATTCAAGTTGTCGGAACTATGATAGGTACAATGTCGGGGACCGGTGGTAAATATGCTATCAATGTCCCTACTGGAACCGTTACCCTTACGGTTCGTCGTATCGGATTTAAACCTGTAACCTTATCAGGTATTTTTGTAGCTAGTGGACAGGTGGTTGAAAAGAATATTGAGATGTCCGCAGTAAACATTGTGCTTTCTGCGCAAGTGGTGACCGCAGGAGCGAATCGTGGGTCAATCAATGACGCACTGGATAATCAGAAGAATTCCAGTAATGTCATTAATAGTATTACTGCGGAACAAATCGCTAAGAGTCCAGACGGTGATGCGGCACAAGCAGTCGGTCGTGTTTCTGGGGTAAGTGTACAAGACGGAAAGTATGTATTCGTTCGTGGGTTGGGTGACCGATATACTCAGACTTCATTGAATGGCGCACGTATTCCAAGTCCAGAACCAGAAAAGAAAGTAGTTCCGTTGGATATGTTTCCCACAGGACTTTTACAAACGATTACTACAATTAAAACGTTTAGTCCTGACCAACCAGGTGACTTCTCTGGCGCACAGGTAGATATTCAAACACGGGAATTTCCGAATACTCGTACTTGGACGATGGGATTCAGTTCGGGGATGTCAGATGCTGTCTATGGTCGGACAATGATTATGCCAAGTTATGTACGAGGTGATAACTTTGCATTAGGAGCAGTTCCTCGTAAACTTCCATCATTCTTATCAAGTTTTGGAAACTTCTCTCGTAACGTCCCCACACAGCAAGACTATAATAGAATCGTTGGAGAGTTCCGTAATTCGTGGACACCTTCAACTTCTGTAGGCGGACTCAACGGGTCCACCTCATTCTCTGTGGGTGGGAATGACCCTATCTTTGGTCATAAGGTCGGATACTTGGTGTCCAGTACCTATTCATATTCACAAGAAGCCAAGCTCAATCAAACTCGTGCTCTCGCATTAGCACAAGGTGGAGCAGAACCAAGTGCAGTAGACCAATACACCGGCGAAACTGGAAAGAGTAGTGTCTTGTGGGGTGGATTGGCAAATGCAAGTACCTTGTTGGGTACTCGTACACGATTAGCGTTCAACAACACGTACAATCGTACAATGGATTCCGAAGCACGTAGAGAACAAGGACTTTCGGAGAATTTAGGAATTCCATTTATTATTAATCGTCAGAAGTATGTGGAACGTGGGGTGTACTCATCACAACTACTCTTACAATCGGATATCACCGACAATCAGAAGATAGAAGTATCCGCTACTGCAACTGGTGTATCACGGGTGGAACCAGACCGTTCAGAATTCGTCCAAGCAATCTTTACTGACCCAAATACGAGTCAAGTATTAGCACCACAATGGTTCTCGTCATCCAACGAAGGTGCGGTCAGAACATTCAGTAATTTAACTGAACGAGCATACGAGTTCCGTGGATTCTATCGTATTCAATTCAATACGCTGTCGTTGAAGGTTGGAGGATTGGGTCGGTGGGCAGGTCGTGATGCAAATAGTACCGCATATAGTATTAGTGCTTCTGGGTTGACACAAGTACAAAGAGAGCAACAAGCAGAAAATATTTTCACATTATATCCCACGGGTCGCGTCTGGAACGTCACTCCGATTGGTGTGGGTGGAACCTATACCGCATCAGATTATTTGTCGGCGGGGTTCGTGATGGTTGGACAGGATTTTGGTTCACGATTGAACGTCACGGGTGGAACGCGAGTAGAATATTCTAACGTACTGATTAATGCCGCACCAACTATCGGAACACAATCCAGTAAGGTAACAGACTGGTTAGATGTACTCCCTGCGGTATCCGCTACATTCAAGTATAATGACTTTGTGAATTTCCGTGTATCAGCATCACAAACATTATCTCGTCCAGAATATCGTGAACTTGCACCGATTATGTATCGTGAAGTAATGGGATTTGATAACGTATTCGGAAACCCAAACTTGAAACGAGCACTTATTCAAAACTATGATTTCCGTTGGGAATATTATTCAAACGAAGGAGAAGTCTTTAGTATCGGAGTATTCGCAAAGAATTTCACGAATCCGATTGAACGAGTTTATCAAGGGTCATCTGGTACTCGTATCATCACGTTCGTGAATGCGGAAGGTGCAAGTAACTATGGAGTAGAAGTAGAACTCCGAAAGAATCTTGGTGACTATTTCATCGTATCCACGAACGCAACTGTTATGAATAGTGATATTCGGTTGACCAAAGGAACAAGTGCAGTAACCAACACCAATCGTGCGATGGTCGGTCAAGCACCATATATGTTCAACACAGGACTCACGTGGAATTATAATGACGCAAGTATTTCGTTGTTATATAATGTGGTCGGACCTCGTATCACAGAAGCAGGAGAAATTCCACTTCCTGATGTTGTAGAACAAAAACGAGATATCGTAGATATTTCCGCACGATTCCCGTTATGGAACAATCTATCAGTTCGTATGGATATCAAGAATATTCTAGATGCCCCATATCAATTATTGCAAGGAAATATCGTTCGGGAAAGTTATACCGTAGGTCGTGGGTTTAATATAGGATTTAATTGGAAACCTTAATATGCAAGATTTACTTACAATTGTTATCCCATGTAAAAATGAAGAAAACTATATTGTTCCTTTATTGGAAGATTTGCTACAACAGCACGATATTGGAGATGTCCGCATTATTATCGCAGATGCCGATAGTACCGATGCTACTGTCCCTCTTATAAACACCTATAAGGGTGACCTCAATATTGAAGTCATCAAAGGTGGAAATGTGTCTGTTGGACGAAACAACGGTGCGAAATTAGTTACTACTCCGTATATATTGTTCTTGGATGCTGATGTTCGGTTCTTCCATTCACGGGCGATTAGTGATACCTTATATCAGATGCGAACATATAATTTAGATTTGATGACATTGAACATCAAAAATTACGGAACAGATTTACGTGCATCGTTCTTCTTCTGGGGATTCAATATTATCAATAAGATTATGACCAAGAAAACTCCATTTGCTATTGGAGCATTCTTTTTGACTAGACGGGATGCATTTGAATACTTTGGTGGATTTCCAAACAAATATGAAACGTCCGAAGATTACATTCTCAGTAAACAATATCACGCAAAACAATTTCAAATCGGTGACCACTACTTCGGTCAAGATGAACGTCGATTTAAGAAGTTGGGATACTTGGGAATGTTATGGTACATGACTGTGAACTTCTTTAACCGAAACAATCTGAAACACTTTGAGAAAGCTAAAGTAAATTACTGGAACTAATATGAAATATATTTTGAACAAGTATAAGGCGGAAATAATTGTTGGAGTAATTGTTTTTTCATGGTTACTTTTTAGAGATATTTTATGAAACACCACAAGGCAATTATCATTTCCGATGTCCATTTAGGAACTGAAGCAAGTAAAGCAGCAGAGTTGTTGGAATTCTTAAATGAAAATCACACCGATATCCTTATTATCAACGGAGACTTCGTTGATGGATGGGCATTAGCGAAGGGATACAAGTGGAGAGCAAAACACACGAAGGTCATCTCAAAGATACTGGACATATCCAGAAAGATACCTGTGGTGTGGATTCGTGGGAATCATGATGAGTTCTTACACGAATTCATGCATATGCACTTAGGGAAGTTACAGGTCGAAGAAAACTATATCCTCGACTTGGGTGAAGGAAAGAAATATTTTATCTTCCACGGAGACATTCTTGACGTATTCGTTGCCAAGTGGAAATGGATTGCCAAGATTGGGGCAAGTGGATATGAACTCGCCCTCTGGATTAATACTCTATATAACAAATGGAGAAAGTGGAGAAAACTTCCATATTACTCTATTTCCAAAGATATTAAGAATGGAGTGAAGGCGGCAGTCAACTACATTACAGACTTTGAAGTAAGTGCAACCAAGCTGGCTCGTCAGAATAATTGTACGGGGGTGATTTGTGGTCACATTCACAAACCAGAGAATAGACAAATTGCAGGAATTCATTATGTCAACTCTGGGGATTGGGTAGAAAATTTAACAGCAGTTATTATTGACCACGATAATAACATTATAATAAAAGACTTTCACAAATAATATTTTATAATAAACAGACTTGACAAATTAGGGATGTGTGGTATATTCCATACATCCCTTAATCTTTGGAGAAAAGATGCTATTCAAGATTGGTGTGGTTCTTGTGTTTGGGTTTGCAATCTTCACATTATTGAGTGCAATCTACGCCCATATCAGTTATTCCCTTATCAAGATGGACGAGGAGCGTGATATCTAATGAACATCGTTAAGTCAAGTGAGTGGTTGATTTCCGAAAATAAGGCTGGTGGTGAGAAGTTCTGGCGGTTGCATATCGTCAAGGACGGAAATGATTATTACACCCAGACTGAATGGTATCAGATTAGTAAGACGGGTCGTGAGACAAAGCGTCAGACCTCCGAACCCTATTATGCCGAACCTACGAATGTCGGTCGCTCTAATGAGCGGGACTCTGAGGCACAAGCAGAGTTTGAGTTTGATGCCGTTATCAAGAAGCAACGTGACAAGGGATTCCGTGCGAAGGGTGAACGGAAGAATGTCCGTCCGATGCCGATGCTCGCCCACAAGTTCGTTGACCACAAGAAGAAGGTGGAGTTCCCCGTGTATGTCCAACCCAAGTTGAATGGCATGCGAATGCTGTTTGATGGGGAGAACGGATGGAGTCGGGGAAACAAGGAAGTGATTCCCGAAGTCATTCAGCACTTGAAGTTTGATACGGGTGGGTTTATTCTTGATGGTGAATTGATGCTCCCGAACAATGTGCTTCTTCAAGAGTCAATGACTGCGATTAAGAAGTATCGTCCAGAGTTGTCTCCGAAGTTGCTGTATCACGTTTATGATATTGTGGATAGTGAACTTCCGTATGCGAAGCGTCAGCAGATTATTCACGATATTCTCCACACCGCTCCCAGTAACGTGGTTCGTGTTCCTACGTGGGAGGCGTTCAACGAGGTGGATGTGATGGTCTGGCACAAGTCATTTGTTCGTGACGGATTTGAGGGAACGATGATTCGGAATCCCGATATGCCGTATGAGATTGGTAAGCGTTCGTATTCACTTCTTAAACTAAAGGACTTCGTAGATGCAGAATATCGTATTGTTGCTGTTACTGATGGGGACGGTAGTGATGTTGGGCTCGCCATTTTTGAATTGGAGACTGATTCTGGTGAGCGCTTCAATTGCCGTCCAGAAGGTTCGCAGGAGAATCGGGCAGACCTATTCAAGAATCGTCGTGAGTTGGTTGGGAAGTATCTGACGGT
>Ga0315902_10014688_pt1 | contig 10059 bp, 9 predicted proteins | sample LakEriMetagenome_9_FD_203523 | JGI IMG/M metagenome (GOLD analysis project Ga0315902, IMG submission 203523) | Freshwater fungal communities from buoy surface, Lake Erie, Ohio, United States - Buoy 12 MA117 | ecosystem: Environmental > Aquatic > Freshwater > Lake > Lake biofilm | place: USA...
GAGCGCGGCCGGGCCTGTGGCGCGGCGCGCGGCGGTGCGCGTGCTGGCGCAGCTGATGGCGCCGATGACCCCGCATCTGGCCGAGGAGGTCTGGGCGATGGCGGGGGGCGAGGGGCTGGTCGTGTCCGCGCGCTGGCCGGTGGCGGACCCGGCCATGCTGGTCGAGGAGACGGTGACGCTGCCGATCCAGGTCAACGGCAAGCGGCGCAGCGAGGTGACCGTGGCCAAGGACCTTGGCACGGCGGACATCGAGGCGCTGGTGCTGGCTGATGAGCATGTGCTGCGTGCGCTGGAAGGGGGGCAGCCGAAGAAGGTGATCGTCGTGCCGGGCCGGATCGTGAATGTCGTGGTCTGACCCCGTGCGGGTGGCGGCGGTCTGCCTGCTGGCGGGCTGCGGGTTCACGCCGGTCTATGCCCCCGGGGGGGCGGCAGAGGCCCTGCGAAATTCGATCACGGTCGAGGCGGGTGAGACCGTCCTTGACTACCGTCTGCGCGTGGCGATCGAGGACAGGCTTGGCCGGGGAGCGGATCATGTCCTGACCGTGACCACACGGACAGAGGAGCTGCAGACCGCCGTCACGCCCGAGGGAACGATCATGCGGTTCAACCTTGTGGGCGTCGCGGAATGGGTCTTGCGCGATGCGGCAGGTGCCGAAGTCGCGCGGGGGGAGGAGCGGGCCTTCACGGGGTATCTGACGACCGGATCGACGGTGGCAACCGATACCGCGGCGCGTGATGCCATGGAACGTCTGGCCGTGATCCTGGCTGACCGGATCATCATCCGGCTGGAGATGGGGGCAGGCGGCGGCTGACATGAAGCTGACGGGGCGCGATGGCGCGGCGTATCTTCGCAGGCCCGACCGGACGCGGGCAGGGCTTCTGATTTCCGGCGCAGAGCCGATGCGTGTGGTCGCGGCGCGACAGGAGGTTGTGGCAGCCCTGATCGGTCCCGAAGGCGAGGCGGAGATGCGTCTGACGCGGCTCTCTGCCGCCGAAGTGCGCGGCGATCCTGCGCTTCTGTCCGATGCGGTCAAGGCGATGGGGTTCTTTCCGGGGCTGCGGGCGGTTCTTGTCGAGGATGCGACGGACGGGCTGGCCGAGGTTCTGGGCATGGCATTGCAGGACTGGCGGCCCGGAGATGCGGTGATCGTCGTGACAGCCGGCGGGCTGACGGCCCGATCGGCCTTGCGCAAGCTGTTCGAGGGCAGTCCGGCGGCGGTGGCGATCACGCTTTATGACGATCCGCCGTCAGCGGAGGAGATCGGGGCGCGGCTCGCCGCGGCCGGGCTCGTGCGGATGGCAGGCGCGGCGCGGGCGGCCATCGGCGAGCTTGGCCGGACGCTCGACCCCGGGGATTTCCGGCAGATGGTCGAGAAGCTGGGGCTCTACAAGATCGGTGACGACAGCGAGGTGACACTGGCCGATGTCGAGGCCTGTGCGCCGCTGTCGAGCGAGGCCGAGACGGACGACCTGATCCGGGCGGTGGCCGACGGAAAAGCGGGCGAGGTTGCCGGCGTCCTGAGGCGGCTGCAGGCGCAGGGCGTGGGGCCGGTCGCGGTATGCATCGGGGCGCTGCGGCATTTCCGGACGCTGCATCAGATTGCCGCCGCACCGGGCGGCCCGGCAGAAGGCGTGGGCCAGCTGCGACCGCCGGTCTTTGGGCCGCGCCGGGATGCGCTGGTGCGGCAGGCCCAGACCTGGGGGGTGGCGGCGCTGGAGAAGGCGATCATGCAGCTTGTCGAGACGGACCTGCGGCTGCGGTCCGCGAGCCTCGCCCCGGGGCCGGCGCTGATCGAACGCACGCTTCTGCGGCTTGCGATGGGCGTTCGGCGTTAAGGCAGGCGCGGAGGTCCCGAAAACAAAAGACGGACCCGAGGGGTCCGTCTTTCCGCCAAGTCTGTGACTTAAAATCAGCCGGGAGCGTCGGTCGTTTCATCCGACGAATCGTCCGACGACACGGCCAGTGCCACGAGCAGGCCAAGCGCGGCCAGCGGCAGGATGATGCCCCAGGACGAGGTTTCGGCGACAGGCTCGACGATGACGGCCGGTTCGGTCACTGCGGGGGCAAGGCCACCGGCCATTGCATTGCCAGCGACGAGCGTTGCCAGAACGGCAGCGGTAAGGGTCTTGGTGAGGCGCATGTTTCTACTCCCGTTGATGACCATGCTTGTGACTGTAGTTTAACCAATCAACCATCTTTCGGGCAATGCAACCAGATGATTGTCGTGGTGCGACGGAATGTCGGCTGCGGCGCAAATCTGCAACGCTGGGGGAGCCGGGACGGACGTCCCGTGCCGGAAAAGCAAGAGGCGAGTCCGGACGGACTCGCCTGTCACTTTTTCGATATTTTACCCCGTAAAACGGGACTGGCTCTTATTCGCCAGTCGTTTCATCCGAAGAGTCGTCCGACGACACGGCCAGGGCGACCAGCAGGCCGAGCGCGGCCAGCGGCAGGATGATGCCCCAGGACGAGGTTTCGGCGACAGGCTCGACGATGGCAACGGGCGCTTCCACGACTTCCTGCGCAAAGCCACCGGCCATGGCAGAGCCGGCAACGAGCGATGCCAGGACGGCAGCGGTGAGGGTTTTGGTCAGGCGCATGTCTCTACTCCAGTTGATAACAAAGCGTTGGCTGAACGGATAACTCAGTCGTTGAATGAACTCAAGCCGGTTATCCGGTGACGGGAAAGTGACGGGCCAATTCAGAGCCTGTTGCTGCGCAAATATGCAACAGTCGGCGAAACATACTGACGTGATGCGATGATCGCCCCGGTTTCGTCGAGCCAGTAGATGTTGTCGAAGACGACATCGCGTCCGCGGCATCTTTCGTCGAATCGGTCTGCTTCGGTGGACCGGATGCCCAGGTTGATCGTTTCGGGCCCCGCCGGGGTGAATGTGCAGCTGTAGCTGAACGTCCTGATCCTGTTGCGGCCATCGAGCCTTTCGATGTCGCGGGTGATCGTTCCGCCGCCTGCGGCGAGCGTTTCGACAACGCCGGTCGCGCTGGCTGCCATGATGTCTTCGCCGATCAGCCCGCGGGTGGCGACCAGAACACCGTCCCTGAAGGCGGCGGTAAATCCCGACTGGGAGACAAAGGTCTCGTGACCATCGGCCGATGTCAGACGCCGGGCGAGTTCCGCAATCCCGAGCGCGTTGATGGTAAAGAGCCGGTAGTCATCGGGACTGTCGGCGATGGCTTGGGGGGTGAAGGCGTCCTTGGCCAGCGTGGTGGAGGGGGCGTCTTCCGTGGTGCCGCCGCTGAGCACCCCGGCCGAGGTATTCAGGACACCGACCACGGTATCCACGGGGTTCCTGCCGCCGCATGCCGCCAGCAGCAGCGCGCATCCCCAAAGGCCCAGGTGCCGGATCATCGCCAGAAACGCCCCCAGCTGGCCGACATGTCGCCGTAATGCGCATCGCGCACGATCTGGTAGAGCCTGCCGTTGACCGACAGCCGGGCGCCGCCGTCACGGTTGAGCGATTGCAGTTCGGCGGCGACATCGGTCCGGTTGGGTTTTCCGAGAATGAAGTCGGTCGGGATCGTGATCCGGATGCCCTTGTCGAAGGAACCTTCGCCGAATTCGTCAAAGGGCATGTCGGTCAGGGTGAAGTAGGCCCCCACACGCCAGCCGTTTTCGAATTCCCGGTCGACGCTGAAGGTTCCGCCCCAGTCGCCGGCAAGGTAGCGGCCAAGGTCGATCTGGCCGTGAAAGCCGTTGGCAAAGGCGTAGTAGGCCGAGACGTGGCCGGTCGCGGTCTCGTAGTCCTGGAAGCCGAGCCGTTTGTCGAAGTCGCGCTGCACGACGTAGTTGAGTTCCGCGCCCAGCGCCCAGCGGCTTTGGATGGGTTTCCAGAGCACCTCGGTCGAGATGCCGCCATACATTTCTTCGAGATAGCCGAGTGTGACACGGCCGAAGACGGAGTCGGCGACGCGACCGTAATGGGCAAAGTTCAGGTATTCGATGCCGGGATTGCCGAGGTCGTTATAGAGATCCTGGTTGCGGCGCACGACGGGCCAGTTTTCATCGGTGACGAGTTCGGCGTCCCCGGAATTGGACAGGAGGCTCTGACGGATCGAGCCTTCGACGAATGTACCAGGTCCGAATCGGTAGGTGGCCGAAAGTTCGGCGCCGAAGGAAAACTGGAACGGGTCGGTGGCGTTGAAGAGGGTCAGTTTGAAGAAGGGTGCGAGACCCCAGGTGAAGGGTTCGGTATCGGTCGGGACCGCAATCAGGCCGTCTTCGGGGCCTGCCGCGCCGAACCCTGTCCGTTCCAGCATCGCTTCGCTGCCGCCGACGGTGTTTTCGAGGGTTTCGAGATCGCTGCGCCGGATCGTCTGACCCGACAGCGGCATGCCTTCCCGCATCGGTTCGAGAATGAAGGTTTCGATTCCGGGGGGCATGGCGCCGGTCAGCACGCGGGCGACGCGGCCCATGCCCTGTGCTTCGGACCGGTAGCGGACATTGGTGTAGCGCAGGCGGACGGTGTCGTTGCTGACCTCGATTCCGTTGAGCACGATGCCTTCGCCGCGCAGTTCCTGGCGCAGCGATTCGGTGGCATCGGCGGGGGGCGCCGAGGCGGTGTCCCAGGAGGCTGCGGCGCGGGGGTCGCCGCGGGGCACCACCGGATGGGGCGGCGCATCGAGCCCGCCCGGAAAGACGCGGTTGTTGGGGTTCACGGCAATGGTCCCGGTGAAGGCGAGTTCGGAGCCGTAAAGATAGCTGAGCGCGAACTGGTAGCCCGGAAACGGGATATAGGTCAGGCCGAAGTTGAGCGGCGTGGCGCGGTCGAAAAGCCGTTCTCCGCGGTTGTTGCGATAGCCGTCGTCCGAGGAATATTCGCCCTTGAAGATCAGCTTTTCGGAAAAGGCCCATTCGAAGCCGCCGAAGAGAGCCATGTCGCCGCGGAATCGGTTGCCGATGCTGGGAAGGCCACCCTCATCGCCCGATTCGAAGCTGGCGGGACGGCTGCACCATTCGGTCCCGAGGAAGTCCGGGCAGAAGCCGTTTGACGAACCGAGCCTGCCCCAGCCGAGACCGCCGGTGATCCGCAGGGAATCGTTCAGTGTCTTGCTCGCCACGACGAATTCGGACGAGTAGATGCCGGTTCCGAGCACATCGCGCATGCCGACAGCGATCATCGGCATCACGTCGCCTTCGTCGGTAAAGCGGTAGGCGACGTCGAAGCTGCGGTCGAAATAGGCATCTACGTCGGGATTGAAGTCCTCGATCCCGCTGTAGCGGAAGGTGCCCGACAGGCGAGGTGTGATCTGGAAGGTGAAGCTGTTGCGCAGTTCCCTGCCGAACCAGCCGACGGTGCCGGAGATTTCGGCATCGGGGGCGCTGATGGCCGATGGCATCTCGATCAGGCCGGGGACGCCATAGAGCGTATAGGTCTGGCCGCGGCTTTCGGCAAAAGCCGGAATGGCTGCCGCGATGGCGAGGCCGCTCGCGGCGGCAAGACGGCGGAAGGAGGCTCGGGGCATGGGCAGCGGTTCCTGGGGCAACTCTTCTTTCCTAACCGCAAAGTGCCGGCGTTGGAAAGATCGCCGCCGCGATTGTGCCGCATTTGCACAGCCGGGGTCATGCCCGTGCCGCAAAGGCGGCGGCGGCGCGGCCGGCATGGCGGCCGGTGGCCAGGCAGGCGGTCAGCAGGTAGCCGCCGGTCGGGGCTTCCCAGTCGAGCATCTCTCCGGCGGCGAAGAGGCCGGGGCGGGAGCGCAGCATGAGCCCGTCGTCGAGCGCATCGAAGCGCAGGCCGCCTGCGGTGGAGATCGCTTCGTCAAGCGGGCGGGGGGCGGCAATGGGCACGGGCACGGCCTTGAGCGTGCGGGCCGGGTCGGGGGTGGTGCGGCCCAGTTCGAGGAACAGCGCGCGGCGGGCGGGATCGAGCCCAAGGCGCGAGCGGAGTGCATGCGAGAGCGTCTCGCCCTTTCGCGCGGCGGCGAGGCGGGCGCGGACCGTGCGTTCGGAAAGGTCGGGGAGCAGGTCGATGGTCAGGGTGGCGCCCTCGCGCAGCGCGCGGGAGAGGGCGTAGAGCCCGCCGCCTTCGAGACCCCGGGCGGTGATGACGCATTCCCCGCGCAGGCGGGTGTCGCCCGCGATGAGCGTGACGTTCTTGAGCGGGGCACCGAAATGCGGGGCCATATGCGCGGACCAGGCGACGTCGAAGCCCATGTTGGCGGGGCGGAAGGGGGCGGTCAGGCCGGGGAAGCGGTCGGCCCAGGCACCGTCCGAGCCGAGCCGCGCCCAGCTTGCCCCGCCAAGCGCGAGGACGGTGACGGCGGGGGAAAGGCGCCGGTCGCCGCCGGGGGTGGAGAAGAGGAAGGCGGGGCCGTCGGTGCCGGTCCAGCGCCAGCGGGTGTTGAGCGTCACGCCGAGCGATCCAAGCCGGGCGAGCCAGGCGCGCAGGAGCGGCGAGGCCTTCATAGCCACCGGGAAGACGCGGCCGGAGGACCCGGTGAAGACCGGCTGGCCGAGCGATTCGGCGAAGGCCATGACCTTTGCCGGGCCGAAGGCGGCGAGGGCTGCGTCGAGCTGGGGCGCGGGCGGGTGGAAGGCTGCGCGAAAGGCGGTGGCGTCCTGGTCGCGGGTGATGTTGAGGCCGGACTTGCCGGCCATCAGGAACTTGCGCCCGGGCGAGGGCATGGCATCTGCGACCGTGACCTGCAGGCCGGCGCGGGCCAGTTCTTCGGCGGCCATGAGGCCGGCGGGGCCGGCGCCGATGACGAGGGCGGACGGTCGGGTCATGGCGGTGCAGTCGCTGCGCGGACGGGCATTGTCAACGTTGGGGCGCAGGTGTCGCGATCCCGGTCACCTGCTCTTCACGGTTTCCGCGTTACAGCCTGTGGTGGAGGGTTGGAGCGGCGCTCCCGGCCCTGGCTTGTCGCCATCAGAAAGGAACACGGCACGACATGAAACGATATTCGTTGCCGACCGGCCTTGCCGGTCTGGCGGTGGTGGGCTGTCTGGCCCAGCCTGCCGTCGCCCAGGACCTGCCCCGGCCCTATGTCTCGCGTGCGCTCGATGCCGTGCTTCTGCCGGTCGACTCTGCCGTGATCTCGGCCTTCGGGCTGGGACCGAATGACTCCGGCGCGCTGGTGCTGGCGACCGAGCCTGCCGGGACGGCGGACAAGGCCGGAATCCTGCCCGGCGATGTCATCGCGAACGTGCGGGGTACGCGGGTCAAGGACCCGGTTCAGCTCGATTCGGTGGTCTCGTACTGGATCGAGGCGGGCGTGGACGACTTCGGATGGGAAATCTCGCGGGGCGGGGAGTACGCTTTCTACGAGTGGGTGATCACCGAGGAGGAATTCTGGACGGAGATCGACATTGCGTCTGCCGCGAGCTGGACGAGCTGGGAGTACTCATCCTGGAGTTACAGCGAATATTATGAGGAATATTCCGAAGTGATGATCGAGGAGTATTCCTATTCGGAAACCTTGATCGAGGAGACGGTGAGTTCGGAGGAGTTCGTCTCCGAGGTCGAGACGTCTTATGAGGAGTCCTATTCAGAGGAGTCGTATTCCGAGGAGGAGGTCAGCGAGGAGTCCTCTTCCGAGGAATCGACGACCGAGGAATCGATGTCCGAGGAGACAGCGAGTGACGATGCCTCCGCGGAGGAGGTCGTCGAGGAGGAGGCTGCCGGGGAAGACATGGCCGATGAAGAGGCCATGGCCGAAGATGACGGCAGCATGGATGACGGCAGCGAAGACGACGGAAGCGCTGATGAGAGCGCCGAGGACGACAGCTATGACGAGGGTGCCGACGACGACAGCTATGACGAGGGTGCCGACGACGGCAGCGCCGACGATGGCGGCGGGGATGACGGCGGGGATGACGGTGGCGGAGAAGATGATTCCGCCGAGGAATAGGCCAGCGATGGCCGGCCCGGGGCGGATGCCCCCCCAGGGGATGATCGCAGGCGGGCGTCCCCGGGGGCGCCCGCCTGCTTGCCGGATCAGGCCATGTCGAATTGCAGCGCCTTGACCTGGGTGAACTTGCCCGTGGCGCGCAGCTTGTCGAGCACGGGTTCGGGGACGGGGTCGTCGACATAGAGGATGGCGATGGCCTCGCCCCCCTTGGCCGAGCGGCCGAGGGTGAAGTTGGCGATGTTGACCCCGTTTTTGCCCAGCGTCTGCCCCAGCGCGCCGATGATGCCGGGCACGTCCACATTGGTCGTATAGACCATGTTCGCACCGATTTCGGCATCGACGTTGATACCCTTGATCTGGATGAAGCGGGGCTTGCCGTCGCTGAAGACCGTGCCGGCGACGGACCTTTCGCGCAGGCCGGTGACGACGGTGACCTTGATGTAGCCTTCGAACATGCCCGACTGATCCTGCCGTGTGGTCGAGGTCAGGATGCCGCGTTCGCGCGCGATCACGGGGGCCGAGACGAGGTTCACGTCCGGATTGGCCTTGCGCATGATCCCGGCGATCACCGCGCATTCGAGCGCACGGAGGTTCATCCGCGCGGCGATGCCGTCAAACAGCACGTTGATGGCGACGACGGGTTCATCCGTCATCTGGCCCACGAAATTGCCCAGATGGCCGGCAAGCCTGATCCAGGGGCCCATGACGCGCGCCTCTTCGGCGGTGACGGAGGGCATGTTGAGCGCATTGGAGACGGCGCCGGTCAGCAGATAGTCCGACATCTGTTCGGCAATCTGGAGGGCGACGTTTTCCTGCGCCTCGGTCGTGGAGGCGCCGAGATGGGGGGTGCAGACGACGCCGGGCAGGTTGAAGAGCGGCGAATCGGTCGCGGGTTCGACGGCGAAGACGTCGAAGGCGGCGCCGGCAACATGGCCCGCGCGGATCGCGGCGGCGAGCGCCGCTTCATCGACCAGGCCGCCGCGGGCGCAGTTGATGATGCGCACGCCCTTCTTCGTCCGCGCGATGGCCTCGGCCGAGAGGATGTTGCGCGTCGCGTCGGTCAGCGGCACGTGGAGGGTGATGAAGTCGGCGCGGGCAAGAAGGTCGTCGAGCTCCACCTTCTCGATCCCGAGCTGGTCGGCGCGGTCCTGGCCGAGGAAAGGGTCGTAGGCGATGACCTTCATGCGCAGGCCGCGGGCGCGGTCGCAGACGATCGCGCCGATATTGCCCGCGCCGATGACGCCCAGTGTCTTGCCGGTGAGTTCGACGCCCATGAAGCGCGACTTTTCCCACTTGCCGGCATGGGTGGAGGCGTTGGCTTCGGGAATCTGGCGGGCGGCGGCGAGCATCATGGCGATGGCATGTTCGGCGGTGGTGATCGAATTGCCGAAGGGCGTGTTCATCACGATGATGCCGCGGCGCGAGGCGGCGGGGATGTCGACATTGTCGACGCCGATGCCGGCGCGGCCGATCACGCGCAGGCGTGGCGCGGCGGCGATCAGCTTTTCGGTGGCCTTGGTGGCGGACCGGATGGCGAGGCCGTCGTACTGGCCGATCACGGCGAGGAGGGCGTCCTTGTCGCGGCCGAGCGCGGGCTGGAGGTCGACCTCGATGCCGCGGTCGCGGAAGATCTGGACGGCGGCGAGGGAGAGGTCGTCGGAGATGAGCACCTTGGGGGTCATGGGGCGTTTCCTTGCGGGAGGGGCGAGTCAAGGTGCGCTGAAGCGCACCCTACGATCGCCGGAAGGGGTAGGGTGCGCTTCAGCGCACCTTCAGGCAGCGGCCGGCAGGGCCGCGATTTCGGTGTGGAAGGCCCAGTCGAGCCAGGCCAGCATCGCGGTGATGTCGGCAAGCTCCACCGTCGCGCCGCACCAGATGCGCAGGCCGGGCGGCGCGTCGCGATAGGCACCGATGTCGAGCGCCGCACCCTCGGCCTCGAGCCGGCGGGCCATGGCGCGGGCAAAGGCCGCGCCATCGGCGATGCGGGGGTCGGTGAAGCGCAGGCAGACCGAGGTGTTGGACCGTGTGGCCGGGTCGGCGGCGAGGTTGGCGATCCAGGGCCGCGCATCGCAGAAGTCCCAGACGGCGCGGGCATTGGCATCGGCGCGCGCGATCAGCGCGGGCAGGCCGCCGATGGCCTCGGCCCAGCGCAGCGCGACGAGGTAATCCTCGACGCAGAGCATGGA
>Ga0315902_10014691_pt1 | contig 10058 bp, 9 predicted proteins | sample LakEriMetagenome_9_FD_203523 | JGI IMG/M metagenome (GOLD analysis project Ga0315902, IMG submission 203523) | Freshwater fungal communities from buoy surface, Lake Erie, Ohio, United States - Buoy 12 MA117 | ecosystem: Environmental > Aquatic > Freshwater > Lake > Lake biofilm | place: USA...
TGGCTGCGTAACGGTCCCACTTGTCTTTTTGGCTGTCTGCATTCTGCAACCAGTACACGGCCTTGTGGCCAGCGCGTGGGACATATTCAATGGTCTCTGGCGATGTAACGGGCTGATACACGTCAACAGTGCGCAGAGGACGTGGGATGAGAGTGAGGTCGTCGACGTACTTGCCACGATCGGGGATTTCGTCTGGAGGGAAAACAAACTGCTTGCCGCGGTAACTGAAGCGTTCGTTTGTCCACGCAGATTTGATGATTTCGATTGACTCTTCAAATGTCTGACGGTTAATACGGTCGTGTTCTGCGGACATGGAATTGTCTCCGCTCGCTACAACGGTTCCGAGGCTCCATGCTTCTCTGGGAACTGTTCCTCGACCAACTCCGAACTCCATGCGGCCACCAGTGATGATGTCGGCCAGTGCAAAGTCTTCGGCAAGTCGAAGCGGGTGCCATTGGGGAACGACGTTGAACATTTGTCCGAGGCGCAAGTTCTTGGTGAGCATTGCGAGGTGTTGTCCGAACATGATCAAGTTTGGAAGAACTTCGTACCCTTCAAACTGGAAGTGGTGTTCGGTGAGCCACATGGTGTCGTATCCAAGTGAGTCAGCGGTTCGTGACCACTCAACAAGGTTTTTGTAACACTCAATGACAGCGTCATTGCCGTACCGACGATCTGTGGGGTTGATATTCGGGTCTCCGGCATCGGGCATCGGAACGGTGCAGAAGAAGTTGGTGTCAACGCGCATTCCACGAAGGTACTCCAGAAAGGGTTGACTTCGTGCCCCCGAATGGTGAACAAGATGTAAAGGTTGTGTTGCCGACCGTTGGCTACCAGTGTCCGCGTGCCTGAAAGACATCGCGAAGTGCTCGCGTGTCATCGCTCATAACGCCATCAACGCCCAAGTCAAGAAGGCGAGCAATTTCTATGGGGTCATCAACAGTCCATACATGCACCTGAATTCCCATGGAGTGTGCAACATCGACGAGACGTTGTGTGGTGACAGGAATTGGGCCCTGCTTGACGGGTACTTGAGCGGCAAGCGCATGGCGTGATGGATGAAGGGGGACTCTGGTGGAACTACGCGCAACAAGTTTGGCTACTTCTTTCGGGCCCATTGACGTACACACGGAATCGCCAAACTCTGCTCGTATGCGGGCAAGACGTGCATCGCTAAAGCTTCCGATACACACTCTGTCGAGAATGTTGCGAGTGCGAAGGGTCTGTATAAGCGGCTCAAGCGCAGAGTCGGCTTTGCAGTCGATGTTGATGCGAATGTCTGGCCATTCATCAAGAAGATCGTCGAGTAGGGGAATGGGGTCGGTTCCGTCAATGCGTGCCGATTTCAATTCCGCCAGCGTGCTTCCTTCAATGGTTCTGTCTTCGCCGCATGTGCGCTTCAGGTCGTTGTCGTGGAAGGCAACAAGTACGCCATCTGACGTGGCATGAACATCTGTTTCTATATAGCGATAGCCAAGTGCAACGGCATCGGCGAATGAACGCAGAGTGTTCTCTGGCGCTGCCGATGTTCCACCGCGATGCGCGAATGCAATTGGCGTTGTGTTGTCTAGGTAGGGGTGACGCGACGCCATTAGATGGAGCGTCCCGCCGCTTTCCAGTACTCGTCTTTCAGCAATCGCTTGTACAACTTGCCCGTTGGGTGGCGGGGAAGTTCGGGACGGAAATCGATACTGCGAGGGCACTTCACATCTGCCAGCTGGCTGCGACAGTACGCAATGAGTTCTTTCTCTAGCGCGGCAGCTTCTTCTGGAGTTGCAGGCATAGAAACAGGTTGAACGACTCCCTTGACCTCTTCGCCAAAATCTTCATTTGGAACTCCGAAGACTGCAACGTCAACAACTGCCGGGTGATTAACCAGAACGTTCTCTGATTCCTGCGGATAGATGTTCACGCCGCCAGAGATAATCATGAAGGCTTTGCGGTCGGTGAGATACAAGAAGTTGTCTGCATCGAGATAGCCAACATCGCCCAATGTTGTCCAACCACGACCCTTTGGATCGCGAGATGACTTCGTCTTTTCCGGGTCGTTGTGATATTCGAATTGTGCTGTGCCTTCGAAGTACACCGTTCCTGATTCGCCGTTTGGCATTTCATTTCCTTCGTCGTCACAAATGTGCACCACGCCTTGAATTGCGGTGCCCACCGTTCCGGGGTGGGCTAGCCACATTTCACTGTTGCAGTACACAAAACCATTTCCTTCTGTGCCTGCGTAGTACTCATGAATGATGGGTCCCCACCATTCGATCATTGCTTTCTTCGTTTCCGCTGGACATGGTGCGGCGGCATGAATGGCAACTTCTAGAGAAGAGATGTCGTATTTGGTGCGCACTGCAGGGTCTAGCTTCAGCATGCGGATGAACATGGTGGGTACAAGCTGCGTGTGCGTTGCCTTGTACTTGTCGGCAAACGCGATGTAGTTCTCTGCGTCGAAGTGTTCCATCACAACAGTGGTTCCGCCTTTGACATGAACTGACATGTTGAAGCGAAGTGGTGCTGCGTGGTACAGCGGCGCAGGGGAGAGATACACCATTCCATCGCGGAACTTGAATAAGAAATCAGTAACAGCAACACCAAGACCAGCAGATGTTCCAAGCGGTGTTGTAGCAAATGCTCGCGCAACGCCTTTTGGCATTCCCGTTGTACCGCTGGAGTACAACATGTCTGTTCCGTCGACCATGTTCTCAAGAGGTGTTGTTGATGCAGAGTTGACAACTGTCTCGTACGAGTCGTAGCCATCAACAGTTCCACTCAGCATGAGACGCAATCCCACGTTGGGAATTCCGTTCGCAATTTCTAGTGCTTGATCTGCTTTATATTTCGATGTGATGTAGGCCTTAGCAGCACAATCGTTGATGATGTATGTCAGTTCTGCACTAGTGAGGCGACTTGAACATGCGGTGTACACAAGGCCCGCGTAGTGGCAACCCCAGATGACTTCCAAGTACCGCGGATGGTTTTCCATACACAGAGCAATGTGATCGCCTGGTTGGAGACCTGCTGCTCGCAACACATTGGAAAGCCGGACAGCGCCTTCGTGAAGCTGTGCATACGTGATGATTTCGCCGGTCTCGGCGAGAATGACAGCGGGACGGTTGGGGTGAGTTTCTGCATGAACGCCTGGGTACATGGGCTACAAACTAGTGAATGACGCAGGTCACAATGGTTTCGGGGCGCGAGCGGCTCGTATATTGGCGAGAAAGACACCTATTATTCGTCCCAACTACTCACTAAGGGGAATCACATGAGTGTTGCAACGTCAACGGTGGATGAGGCTCGAGTTCTAGAACTCGCCAAGGAATTGCTGGCTGAGTTCCCACCAAACAAGGTGTCTGCCCAAGAGTTCCTCGGTGCACAATTCGACAAGGGGCTTGCGTGGGTTCATTTCCCCGTCGGTCATGGCGGTTTAGGTGCAAACGCAAAATTGCAAAAGACTGTGAACGAGGCCATTTATGCCGCGGGAGCACCCAACCCAATGATGCGTAACCCAATTGGTCACGGCATGTGCGGTCCAACTGTTGTTGAGTGGGGAAGCGAAGAGCAGAAGAAGCGCTACTTGCGTCCGTTGTTCACCGGAGAAGAAGTGTGGTGTCAGCTGTTCTCCGAGCCAGGTTCGGGTTCTGACTTTGCCGGACTTTCGTCAAAGGGCGTAAAAGACGGTGACGAGTGGATCTGTAACGGTCAAAAAGTATGGACCACTTTGGCTCACTTGTCGCGATGGGGTCTGTTGGTCGTTCGTACCGATTCCGACGCTGTCAAGCACGCAGGTCTCACCGCGTTCGTGGTTGACATGCAAGCACCTGGTGTTGAAGTGCGACCACTGCGTCAAATGACGGGTGAAGCCGAGTTCAACGAGGTGTATTTCACCGATGTACGTATCTCTGAAAAGGAAATGCTGGGCAATCCGGGCGACGGATGGCGAGTCAGCCTCACAACATTGATGAACGAGCGCGTGTCCATCGGTGGTTCAATTCCTCAGAAGGGTTCAGGATCAATTGCCCATGCAGTCAAGACATGGAAGTCGTTGCCAGAAGACAAGAAGGATGCTGCATCACAAGATGAACTGATGAAGCTGTGGATTCGTGCTGAAGTTCACCGTCTTACGAACATTCGTGCAAATGCTCAACGACGCATGGGTGCTCCTGGTCCTGAAGGCTCCATCGGCAAGATGGAAAGCGCAAACCTGAACAAGGCTGTCTACGAGTTCACCATTGGGCTCATGGGTGCCGACGGAATGCTTTACGGGTCTTACGAGATGGTTCGCCCAGAAACGGCAATGAGCTTTGAAGGAATTCAGAAGGCTTTCTTGCGTTCACGTGCGAACTCGATTGAAGGCGGAACTACCGAAGTGATGAAGAACATCCTCGGTGAGCGCATTCTTGGACTTCCCGGAGACGTACGTGTCGACCGTGAAGTTGCATGGAGCAAAGTTCCTCGCAACTAAAGCGAGGGCGCTAGCCCACGTGTGCCATTAAGACACCCGCAAAAGCGGCGAGTAAAGAGGTGAGCAAACTTGCTGCTCCGCCGATTCCTTTTGCTGCCTTACTTGTGCCATTCGAATGAATCAGTGTTGCAATGACTGCGACGCCAACGAAGAGCATCTTGAGTCCAAATGTCACCATGTATTCAGTGCTTTCAGTGGACATATCGGTGCTGGCTAACCCCCACATGCCAGTGAACACCACAACGATGAATGCAGGCCAGGCAATGCGAGCAAAACCTTGCGCCACTGTCTTCATTGCTTGAGGGGCAACAGTGCGAAGCGATGGCACTATGCCGGCAAGAACGATTTGCCCACCAATCCATATTGCGACCCCGATGAGGTGGAGAAAAACACGAATGGAATCAAGTGTGGGAGAAATCATGTCTCAGAGAGTGCCTCAAGGACAGTGCTTGCTGCAAGTGCGCGGTCATCCATTGTGGGAGTTGCAAGCACCGCCGCGCCACTCATGGCGGTGATGGCAAGATCTATTGCCGCTTGGAGATCGCGAATATTGCGTGGCGGAGGAAAGTATTCGTCCTCATCGGTAACGAAGACTTCTTCCACACCATTGATGGGTGCCAGTCGCGCCAAGACACCAAGTACAAGTTCTTCCGGTGCAGATGCGCCAGCAGTAACACCTATGGTGCCCGACAGTGAATCAGGCAATTCGTCTGCTGAATTCACGCGGTACACCTGTTGACAGCCTGATTCGGTTGCAAGACGTTCAAGTGCTCGTGTGTTTGAACTGTTCGATGATCCAATAACAATGAACGCGTCGACACGTGGGGCAATAGATGTCAACGCACTCTGTCTATTTGTTGTTGCGAAACACAGGTCACTTCGACCAGGGGTCCACACATTCGGGAAACGCGACTTCACTTGCACTGCCACTTCGTTCCATTCTCGATGGGACAACGTGGTCTGAGCGAGCATGGCAACGGGTTGGTCAAACTCTGGAAGGGCATTTACTTCTTCAACTGATTCGACTCGCGTAATGGCGTGTGGTGCAACTGCCATAGTGCCCACGGCTTCTTCGTGACCTTCGTGGCCGACATAGACGATGTGGAATCCTTTGCCAGCACGAGTCTTTACTTCGTGATGAACCTTGGTCACTAGCGGACATACCGCATCGACCACATAACTGCCGCGCGATCGCGCGGCCGCCACAACTTCGGGTGCTGAGCCATGTGCTGACAGCATGATGGGTGACCCTTGGGGTACTTCGTCAATGGAGTCGACGAACACCACACCCTTTTCAATAAATCGGTCAACAACTATCTTGTTGTGAACTATCTCGTGGTAGCAGTACACGGGTTCGTCAAAACTGCGAACCATCCAGGCCAGCGCTTTAATGGCCATTTCTACGCCAGCACAGAATCCCCGCGGAGACGCAAGCAGTACTTTGTCAACAGCCATAGAGCAACTTCAGACTAGCGAGAAGCCACGAAGGTAGCCTGTGACAGGTGAGTGCGGTCATTGACTCTCTACCGGAGATTTCAGCAGTAGAGCCATCGTCGGCTGCGTTTCGTGCTGGGTTGCTTGCTGGTGACCGAATCGTCTCTGTAAATGGTGTGTCGCCAAGAGACATTCTGGAATGGCATCGACTGGTGGAATCCGACCTTGTAGACCTGCATGTTGCACGTGGTCGAGAATCGTTAGACATTGTGGTGGAACGGCAGTCAGGTGAGCCATTTGGGGCAAGTGTGTCAAGTGCTGTGTTCGACCGAATTCACACGTGTGACAACCACTGTGAGTTTTGTTTTATTTATCAGTTGCCCAAAGGCATGCGACAAAGCCTGTATTTGAAAGACGACGATTACAGGCTCAGTTTCTTGTTCGGAAACTTCACCACTCTGACGCGTTTTACCGAAGCCGATCTAGAGCGAGTCATAGATGAACGACTGTCGCCGCTGTACGTCAGTATTCATGCGGTCGATCCACATGTTCGCTCCGAGATGCTTCGAAACAATCGAGGCGGATTCAGTCTTCGTTGGTTGCGTCTGATGTTGGACAATGGCATTAATGCACGTGCACAAATAGTTTTATGCCCTGGTGTTAATGATGGCGATGTTCTCGATTCAACATTGTGCGGACTGTTAGAGCAGTTTCCTGAATTGGAATCAATTGCCATAGTTCCACTTGGTCTGTCGCGATATAACAGCGAATCTCGCATGCGTGTGCACACACCGGACGAAGCAGCAAATGTCATCACCATTGTCGAGACTTGGCAAGAACGCTTCCGTGGTGTTTTGGGTTTCCAACCCATTCACTTGGCCGACGAGTTCTACATGGTGGCTCACCGCGATGTCCCGTCTGCTTCTCACTACGGCGACTATCCCATGTTGGAAGATGGGGTAGGTCTTGTTCGTTCGTTTATTGAATCGTTTGGTGGAAATGGTCCAGAGGTGATGGGGCGTTCAGATGGCTTCTTCGCATCGGTCGACGCCCCTAACCCCTCTGCGTACACACGGCCGGCGAATCCTGCAGCAGAAACGTCCCTGAGACCAGCGTCAGTTGTCAGTGTCGCGCTGCGGTCGCGAGCCACGCGAAGTGCCAAGCCACCAGCAGTGGTATCGGGTTCGTATGGGGCTTCTATGTTTCGTCGCATTCTTCCCGAACAAGGCTTTGGTCACGTTCCAGTAGTGGAGGTGCGCAATGAGCACTTCGGGGGCAATACCGCCGTGGCTGGTTTATTGACCTATTCCGACATAGTCCGCACTTTGAGGGATTTTGGCGGCGAGAATGTCTACCTGCTTCCTGATGTGTGCCTTAACGAGGGTGTGTTCCTCGATGGGGCAACAGTGGACGATTTATCGAAGGAATTCGATGTGGAGATCATCGCGACGAGCGGTGTGGCTTTGCGTCATCGTTTACTGGAGGCACAGAAAGTAGAGCCCCATGTCTGACGTTGAAGAATCTGTAGAAGTTGAATTTCCCACGGTGGTCATTGTTGGTCGCCCCAACGTTGGAAAGAGCACATGGTTCAACCGAGTCATTGGCGAGCGTGCAGCAATTGTGGAAGACCGCCCCGGTGTTACTCGCGACAGGCACCAACGTTTGGCGCAATGGTTGGGAATTGAATTCTGGATTGTGGACACAGGCGGCTGGATGCCCAGTGGTTCTGAACTAGACGACAAAGTCAGTCGCCAAGTAGAAGAAGCTGTTCGTGATGCCAACTTGGTCATTTTCATGGTGGATGCGTCCGTGGGTATTACCGACGAAGACGAACTCATCGCTGCATGGTTACGACGCAGTGGAGTAGATGTCTTGCTCGTCGCTAACAAAGCAGACAATGAACGCAGAGAGCAAGAGCGTTGGGAATTTATGTCTCTTGGTCTTGGCGAGCCTTTTTCGGTCTCTGCACTTCACGGTCGTCGCTCTGGAGATTTCCTCGATGAAGTTGTTGCGCGTATTCCACGAGTTGAACGTCCATCCGATCGCCCAGAGCCAGTGGGGGCAGACGGTGTTCCCCGTGTTGCTCTTGTTGGTCGTCCCAATGTTGGAAAGAGCACACTGTTTAATCGCCTCGTTGGTGAAGAGCGCTCGGTTGTGCACGACATGCCTGGTACAACACGAGATGCCATCGACACATTGGTGGAAACTGAAGATGGGCCATTGGTGTTTGTGGACACCGCGGGTATGCGCAAGCGAAGCAAGGTTGACGATTCTGCCGAGTACTACTCACTGGTGCGTGCGTTGAAGGCTATTGACGAAGCCGATGTGGCCATGCTTGTCATTGACGCAACAGTTGGTGTGACAAGTCAAGATCAACGTTTAGCAGAGCGTGTGGATGTTGCCGGTTGTCCCATTTTGATTGTGTTGAATAAATGGGAACTTCTTGAGTCGGAACAGCGCCGACAAGTCGAAGCAGATCTCGCCCGCATGTTGTATTTCATCGATGATGCTCCCGTGTTGAAGATTTCAGCACTCACGGGCAAAGGCGTACATAAGCTCCGCCCAGTTCTTCAAGACGCCATCGATCAATATCATCGAAAAATCCCTACACGCGATGTGAACAAGGTGATTGCCGAAGCACAACAGAAGCAGCCCGCGGGCGGTGGCGCACGTGTTTTGTTCGCTGTGCAAGGTGCTGCAGACCCCCCAACGTTCACGTTGTTCGTGAATCGCGAGCTGCCACAGCCCTACATTCGTTACCTCGAGAGATCCATTCGCGAAGCGTTTCAGTTCGGCTCTACGCCGCTGAAATTGCGCGTACGTCGTAAAGGTGATTAGTCGTGCCGTGGTGTGAACCGTGTGCTCGCTACTTTGCTCCATCAGCAATGACAGTGGACGGGCGCTGCCCTGAATGCTCAAGTGAAATGGAGACTCCCAATGTCTCTGGTCACATCACGCCCGACACACTGGACCTAAAGAAACTCGCAGGCCTCGATAACGAAAAAGCTCCGTGGCACTTCAAACTGTTGATGGTGTTGCTCTGTTTGTATCTCGGTTGGCGAGTCGTTGACCTCTTCGTTTAGGGGCGGTTCGCAGCAAAGCCGATAACATTGCAAGTCATTCGGGCTGTAGCGCAGCTTGGTTAGCGCGCTTGTCTGGGGGACAAGAGGTCGTGGGTTCAAATCCCGCCAGCCCGACCATTACGGTTGACACTATGTGCGGCAGGTTTGTTGGCTCCTTTTCAACTGACGACATTCTGAATGAGATGCAAGATGCCGTTAACTCGGCTGGTCTACGCATGAACCTTCCAGACTCCGATTTGCCGTTACTTCACAACTTCAATGTTGCGCCAACCCACGCCATTCCCATTCTTCGTGTGGTCGATGGTGTTGTAGAGGTAGATGTTGTTCAGTGGGGTCTGTTGCCCATTTGGTCGAAGGATGCTTCAAAGGGCGCCAGCATGATTAATGCTCGTTCTGAAACCATCACGGAAAAACCTTCGTTCAAAGGCTTAGTGCCAGGGCATCGCTGCATTATTCCCATGTCCGGTTTTTATGAATGGGACAGAACAAATCCGAAAGCCAAAATTCCGTACTACGTCACTCGTGCAGACGGCCATCTCATGTTGGGTGCAGGTATCTGGAGCGACTCTCCAATTGTTGATGCCGGAAAAACGTGCGCGCTTATCACGCGCGACAGCATCTTCGATTTGTCAGATATTCACGACCGAAGCCCGGTGGAGTTTCACGCTGACGAAGCGGTGGAATGGTTACTGCCAGGCGACGCACCCTTGGAGTTGTTTCAGCCAGATCACCAGCCCCGTTTTCGTACGACACGGGTTTCTACGCGGGTAAATAGCGTTCGTAACAACGACGAGACTCTCATCCAGCCAGTTGACGGTGAAGAAGAAAAGGAACTGACGCTCTTTTAGGAGTTCAATGCAGAGATAATTTTCTCCGCGTTGTTTTCGAGGGTTTCACGGTCAACGCTTGCTGCCGCATTAGCGAAGCTGAGTTGACTCATGTTGTTGGTGGGCATGAGGTGAATGTGGCAGTGATTCACTTCGTAGCCAGCGATGATGAGTCCGACGCGTTCACACGGAAAGGCCTTCTGAAGAGCTTTCGAGATGCGATGGGATACTTCAAATAAATGAGTTGCCATA
>Ga0315902_10014692_pt1 | contig 10058 bp, 4 predicted proteins | sample LakEriMetagenome_9_FD_203523 | JGI IMG/M metagenome (GOLD analysis project Ga0315902, IMG submission 203523) | Freshwater fungal communities from buoy surface, Lake Erie, Ohio, United States - Buoy 12 MA117 | ecosystem: Environmental > Aquatic > Freshwater > Lake > Lake biofilm | place: USA...
GACGAACCCCACGACGACACGGAGGAACCCGATGAACCCGCGAGCAGTGGTCCTGGTCGGTGCCGGCCAGTTCACCCAGAAGACGGCCGACCCGGCCACCGCACTCGAGCCGGTGGCGATGATGGTCGAGGCGGTCGAGCGCGCCGCCGATGACGCCGGTACCCGTGACCTGCTCCGCCAGGTCGACTCGGTCCGGGTGGTCAAGGGGGCCTGGCCCTACCGCGATCCGGGTCGCATCGTCGCCGATCGCATCGGTGCCGCCGCCCGCCAGACCCTGGTCACCTTCGACGGTGGCAACACCCCGCAGTCACTGGTCAACCAGAGCGCCCTCGACATCGAGGCCGGCCGCCTCGACGTCGTGGTCCTCGTCGGCGCCGAGGGCATCTACAGCCGGCGCCGGGTCCGCCGTTCGGGCGGGACGATCCCCTACACCGACGACGCCGCCGCCGAGCCGTCGCAGACCTTCGGGTCCGACGTCACGATGAGCTCGCCCCTCGAGATGCAGCGTGGCTTCGAGGCGCCGATCAACGTCTACCCGATGTTCGAGACCGCCATCCGCCACCACCGGGGCGAGAGCGTCGCCGCCCACCTCGCACGCGTCTCGAAGCTGTGGGCCGGGTTCAACGCCGTTGCCGTGCAGAACCCCTACGCCTGGATCCGCAAGCCGATGACCGCCGAGGAGATCGCCACCCCGAGCGCCGACAACCGGCTCGTCGGCTATCCCTACACGAAGTCGATGAACAGCAACTGGGACCTCGACCAGGCGGCGGCGGTCATCCTGTGCTCGGTCGAGAAGGCCGAGGCGCTCGGCATCAGCCGTGACCGCTGGGTGTTCCCGTGGGCGGGCACCGATGCCCACGACACGTACCTGATCTCGAACCGGGACAACTACCACTCGTCGCCGGCCATCCGCATCGCCGGGTCCCGCTGCCTCGAGCTCGCCGGTGTCGGCGTCGGGGACATCGCCCACGTCGATCTGTACTCGTGCTTCCCCTCCGCCGTGCAGATCGCCGCGTCCGAGATCGGGTTCTCCGAGGACCGGCAGCTGACGGTGACCGGCGGCCTGCCCTTCGCCGGTGGCCCGCTCAACAACTACGTGATGCACTCGATCGCCACGATGGCCGGTGTGCTGCGGGCCCACCCGGGCGAGATCGGGTTGTGCAGCGCGAACGGCGGCTACGTGACCAAGCACGCCATCGGCGTCTACAGCACCGAGCCGCCCGCAGCCGGGTTCCGCCACGCCGACGTCCAGGCCGAGGTCGACCGGACCCCGACGCGGGAGGTGACCGGCGACCATGTCGGGGCGGCCACGATCGAGGGCTACACGGTCATGCACGACCACACCGGGCCGGTCGAGGCGCTGCTCGCCGCCCTGACCCCGAGCGGTGTGCGCACCTTCGCCCGCAGCCGTGACCGGGCCGTGATGGACGCGCTCGTCGCCGACGACCTGGTGGGCGCGGCGCTCGAGATCGACGCCTCCGCCACGGCGCACCTGGCCTGAACCGGGCGCGGCGCCGGCTCGTCGTAGCGGGCCGGCGCCCGCCGAGGGTGTCGCGGCGGGCACGGTCGGTGCCGCTTCGATGCCGTTGCGCAAAGGTTGCGTGACGAAGTGCCTCCCGGGGCCGAGCGCTGGAAGGGCCGTCCGTAGACTTCGTGGTCCAACGGGTCCAGGCGGGACCCGGCTCCCGGGGTGGCGGACCTGCGGGGAGCCCGAGCACCTCGGAGGTGGGCACCGGTGCTGCGACGGAACCTACGGACATGGTTGCAGCGCGGGCTGCTCGCCGGACTGGTCTGTGCCGTCGTGGTGTTCGGGCTGCGAGCCGGCGGGTCCGTCGCACGCGAGTTGAACACGGTCGACGGGTCGGTGTGGCTCGTCGACCCGCCCAACGGTTCGCTCGTGCAGGTCAACGCCCTCGCTCGTGACGTGACGGCCAAGGTCGCCGTCGCCGGTCCGCGGCAGCAGCTCGTGGCCGCCCAGGTCGGGCGGGGAGCGGTCGTGCTCAACCGGTCCACCAGTAGCGTCGGTCGGGTCGACGGGGCCACCGCCGAGTTCCGGCCCGGTCGCCAACTCGCCGCCACCGGGTCGGATCTCGCCCTGGTCGGCCAGGACGCCGGCGTGTTCGCCATCGACACCGCCGCCGGCAAGCTCGTCGCCCTCGACGCCGAGGACCTGTCGACCCGCTACGAGACCACCATCACCGCCGGTCAGGCCACCCCCTCGGTCGTCGACGACCGTGGTCGGCTGTGGGCCTACGACAGCCGCCGGGGCGAGCTGGTGCGTTTCGACGCCGCCACCGGTGACGAAACGCGCCGGGCGCTCCTCGAGCCCGGCGTCGTGGCCGCCCTGACACTCAGCGGCGGGAGACCGGTCCTGGTCCGGGCCGACACCGGCGAGGTGCTGCGCATCGGCGCCGACGCCGATGCAGGGCAGCGGTTGTGCCGGCGTGACGTCCCGTTGTCGGACCGCCTCGTCGTGGCCGGCAGCGCCCCGGGTGACGGCTCGTCGTTCGTGTTCGCCCTCGATCCCGACAGCGGCGAGTTGTGGACCGCCGACCTGCAGAGCGGGAGCTGCCGCGGTCTGCCGCTACGGGGCGACCGCCGGGACATGTCCGAGAGCTTCGGTGCGCCGGTGATGAGCGGGGGGATGCTGTACGTCCCGCTGCTCAACCGTTCGCGGGTCCTCGTCGTCGACGGCCGCGCCAATCGCATCGAACGCACCATCGATCTCGCCTTCGCGGTCCCCGACGGCAACCGCTTCGAGCTGTTCGCCGAGAACGGCCGGCTGTGGTTCAACGACCTGCAGGGCGCCAAGGCCGGGGTGCTGTCGGCGGTCGGGGCCGTCATGGTGGTCGACAAGAAGGCGTCGAGCTCGTTGACCGGCGGTGACCTCGGAGCGGGAGGAACCGGTACCGGCACGGGCCTGCTGCTCGATCCCTCGGCACGCATCGACCGCCTGGGCACCCGTGGCTCGGCAGCGGCCGACACCGACGCCGCCGCGGCGCCGGGATCGGCGGTCGGCGGTGGAACCGCCGGCCCGGCGGTGCGGAACCGGCCCGGCACCGGCGGGACGCCCTCGGGTGATCCCGAGCCGGCCACGGCCTCGACGCTGCCGTCCTCGGGACCCCGTTCGGTCGTGGCCGGTCCCGACGGCAAGCCGGTGCCGCCGTCCGAGTCGCAGACCGACACCAGCGGCCCGCCCCGGGCGCAGTTCTCGTACTCCCCGCCGGGGATCCCGACCACCGGTACCGTGCTCGACTTCACCGACGGGTCGACCGGTCGGATCGACCGTTGGCGTTGGACCTTCTCCGGCCCGGACGGCTCGACCACGACGGTGGACAACCGCAACGTCACCCGCACACTGGGTGTTGTCGGGACATGGACGGTGCTGCTCACCGTGTCCAACGACAGCGGTGCCTCGGACACCACCGCCCCGGTGGTGCTGCAGGTACGTGACGTCAACGAACTGCTGCCGCCGCAGGCGAACTTCAGCTGGGACCCGGCAACACCGATCGTGGGCCAGTCCGTGCAGTTCCGCGACCGCAGCACGACCGGCCGCAACAGCCCGATCACGTCGTGGTACTGGGAGTTCGGTGACGGCACGACGTCGACCGCCCAGAGCCCACCGGCGAAGAGCTACAGCGCCCCCGGCACGTTCGTGGTCCGCCTCACGGTGCGCAACGCCCAGGGTGCGCACTCGGCCGAGGCCTCGCTGCGGGTGGCGGAACCACCGACACCGCTGCGACCCGATTTCTCGTGGACGGTCGACGGCGTGCTCAACGGGGCGATCGCCGCCGGCCAGGTCGTGGTGCTCACCGACCTCACCTCGGGCGGTCCGACGTCGTGGTCGTGGGACCTCGGCGACGGGTCCACCGGCTCGACCCCCACCCTGTCGCACGTGTTCCGCAACCCCGGCGAGGTGACGGTCCGTCTGACCGTGGCGAACAACTTCGGCTCACAGACCATCGCCCGGACGTTGCGGATCGATGCGCCGAGCCGTCCACCGCAGGCCAAGATCTCCTTCCCTGCCCCCGGCGCGACGCTCGAACAGAACCGCCAGGTCGTCTTCGCGAGCGGGAGCACCGGCAACCCGACGTCGCAGGTGTGGGACTTCGGTGACGGGTCGGTCGGGGTCCAGGGCTCGTCGGTGCTGCACACCTTCACCGCGCCCGGCACCTATGTGGTGACCCTCACCGTGTCCAACGGCGTCGGCTCGACCTCGGACGCGCTGTCGGTCACCGTGATCGCCGAGGCGCCGCTCGTCCCGGGCTTCACCATGTTCGTCGGCTCGACGCCGGGTACGACGACGGCGGTCGGGGTCAACGTCGCATTCGTGAACACCTCGATCGGGGTCGGCACGTTCAGCTGGAACTTCGGCGACGGCTCGACGTCGACCGATCGGAACCCGCTGTACGCATTCACCCGGACCGGAGCGTTCCCGGTCACCCTCACGATGACCGACGGGGTGCGTACGGCGACGGCGTCGGTGACCGTGACGGTCACCCCGGCCCCGGTTCCGGTCGTCGCCGCGTTCGACTACACGCCGAAGAACCCGACGGTCGGCCAGGCCGTCGACTTCGTCGACCGTACGACCGGCACGCCGTCACGTTGGACGTGGAGCTTCGGCGACGGCACCCCCGGATTCGTCGGCAAGGCCCCGCCGGCCAAGGTCTACGCAGCTGCGGGGACCTACGAGGTCTCCCTCGCGGTCATCGACAGCAACGGTGCGGTGACGACCGCACTGGCCTCGGTGGTCGTCGTGCCCGCACCGAGACCTGCCCCGGTGCCGACCTTCACCTACTCGCCGAGCACCCCGGACCAGTTGTTGACGGGCAAGGCCGTGCTGTTCACCGACACCTCGGCGGCGCCGTACCCGCTTGCGACGCCGGTCTTCACGTTCTCGGGCACGCCGGTGTCGCCCCCGGCGGGGAGTCGCAGCATCGACCACGTGTTCACCACGGCCGGGACCTACGCCGTGACGATGTCGGTGTGCTGGGTGGACGAACCGGCGAACTGTGCCTCGAGCACCCAGAACGTCGTGATCATCGATGCGCCCACGGTCCCGGTGCCGGCGTTCACGGTCGGCGGGGCGGGCGTCCTGCCGGGCACGTCCCCCGCGGTGTTGCTGGCCGGACAGTCGGTGACCTTCTCGGACACCTCGACGGGGTCGGTGACGTCCTGGCAGTGGATCATCGGAACGGGCACGTACACGACCAAGAACGTGACCCTGTCGCCGTCGGGCGCCGGGACCCTCACGGTCACCCTCACGGTCACCGGCGCCGGGGGTTCGGCGACGGTGACCCGTGACCTGCTGGTGCTGAGCGCGGCTCCCAGCGCGACCTTCACCGTCGACCGGGCCACGGTCTACGTCGGCGACTCGGTGCTGTTCACCGACAGCGCGCCGGCATCGGCGACGAGGACCTGGAACTTCGGTGACGGCAGCAGCCCGGTGGTCACCACCTCGGGCTCGGTGAGCCATACGTTCACGGCTCCGGCCACGGTGACGGTGTCGATGACCCTGTCGCTCAGCGGCTACACGGCGACGTCGACCCAGACGCTGGTGATCCAGCTGCTGGCGCCGGCACCGGCCGTGGCTGCGGTCAACAACACCGACGGTTCGACCTCGTCGGGCTCGTCGTTCTCGGTGGTGGTGGGCAGTTCGGTCAGCTTCGCCGACGTCGGGTCGTCGACCCTGGTCGACAGCCGGTCGTGGACCTGGAACGACGGCGCCCCCGGTGCCACGACGGCGACGACGACCCGTACGTTCACCGTCGAGGGCACCTACGTGGTGACCCTGCAGGTCACCAACGCCGCCGGGTCGACCTCGGTCACCTTCACGGTGATCGTGACCGCCGCCCCGACACCCTGACCCATCGGGTCTGTGGCCGGCCCGGCCCGGTCCGGTCGTCGGTCGTGCAGCAGGCCTGGTCGCAGCAGGGGTCCGCGCCGGCCCCGGTTCCTCCGGCCGCTCCGGTATGTCCGGCCGGTCCGGGGCCCGGGGGTCACTGCCTTCCGGTCGGCGCGCCGTTGCGGGTCGATCGTTCGGTTCAGCGTGCGAGCCCGTGGACGGGCTCTGCGTCCGGCGTCGTGTGCGCCGCGGGTTGCTGTCTGCAGCTATCCGTACCACAAGGTACGTTCCGGGAGAGGGCATCCACGACCGTCGGGCCGGTGCGGCTCGGGAACCTTCGGGATCGTGCCGGCACGTGCGTGCGGCAGGTGCGTGCGGCCCGGGCCCGGCCGTGAGCGACGTCCGGCGGAGTGCCGGGATGCGATCGGTCAGCGAGTCCTGCGGCCGAGCAGGGGCCGGGGGTTGAGCCGGGCCACGATGCCGCTGTACCACGGCCTGCCGTCGAGGACCTCCCCACCGAATCGGTCGGCGAGGTCCCACATCTCGGCTGCACCCTGGGGCGTGGGCGGTTCGGGCGAGTACAACGCCACGGTCACGTGGGGGACCATCGCCCCGAGCCGTGCCGTGGCCGTCGCCGGGACGAGCGGGGCACTCACGGCGACGACCTCGCGTGCGGTCATGGCCGGGTCGACCTCGACACCGGCCTCGAGCAGCCGGTCGGTGACCTCGGCCCAGGCGCCGAGGACCTGTTCGGCGGTGGACGGCGCCCGGCGCCGACGCCGGCGGCGTAGGCGCTTCATGACGAGCAGGAGCATGGCGAGCAGGACGACGGTGGCGAGCAGCGTGTAGGCCGCAAGGGCGGGCGTCGACAGCAACGGATGGTCGACGGGCCCGTCATCGGCCGGTGTGGTGCCGCCGGTTCCGGCGGTCCCCCCGCCGCTCGCCGCCGCCTCGCCGGTGACCAGGCCGGCGGCGCGGGCATCGTCGGGGGCCTCGGCGCGCGGCGCCGCCGTGGCATTGTGCGGCGGCGTGGGCTCGAACGGGACCCACACGCCCTCGGCGAGGAGCACCTCCGGCCACACGTGGGCCTGTCTGCTCGTGATGTCGGTCAGGCGCACCGCAGCACCACCCGGTGCGGTGTCGGTGACCAGGTAGCCGTAGACGAGCCGGGTCGGATAGCCGAGCGAGCGGGCCATGACGGCGAACGCTGCGGCGAACTGCTCGGCGTAACCGGCCCGGTCGGCGTCGAGGAAGCGGCTCAGGCGGGCGTACGAACTGCCGGAGGGCACGTCCTCGCTGTACCCGTACCCGTTGACCAGGGCGTCCTGCAGTCGGACGAGCCTGGCGTACGGCGTCGTGTCGGTCGGGGACGGCTCGGCGAGGCGCTGGGCGAGTTGCCGCAACCCGACCGGCATGCCGGCGACGGCGGTGAGCGCCGCATCGTCCTGCGTCATGCCGGATTCGGTGGTGGCGCGTCCGACCCGGGACCGCCGGGGGACGTCGGACACCACGGTGTAGGTGAGCCCGTCGAGTCCGGCGTCGGTGACGATCACCACGCCGGTGTCGTCGTCGACCCCCAGTCCCGGCGTCGATCCGGCGAAGCCCAGGCTGATCGGACGGTCGGCCGCCGGGAGCCACGGCCCGGCGAGGGCCTCGATCGTGACGCGTTGGGTGACCCGCACGGTCTCGCCGTCGGGGCCGGACGCCGGGTCTACGGCGGGCAACGTCGGACCGGAGCGGGCGAACGTGCCGCTCGACGACCAGCCGGCGCCGTCGAACCGGTCGAGCACGGTGAGCCGCACCCGGTCCACGGCGTCGGGGCTGTCGGGGTTGTCGTCGGCGGCGAACCGGAAACGGATCGGCGGTGCCTCGGGGGTGAGGGTCAGCTCGGCCTTGAGGCCGTCGAGCGGGTTGGGGGTGTCGACGCCGACCACCTCGAGGTCACGGAACCGCCGGGGGTCGAACGGGTCGCGCACCGCCGGTACCCGCGTCACGGCGAGCCCGGCGACCAGTGCGGTGGTCGCGACGATGGGCACGCCGAGCAACGTCCAGCGCTCGGCGGACCGGTCGACCGACACCGGTCGCGGCGAGTCGAACGCATCGTCGTCGTCGTCCTCGCGGCGGCTGCGTTCGAGAACCGTCGCCCGGTTGGCATGGACGAGCAGCACCACGAGGACGGCCACGGTGAGCCCCACCGCCGGCCACACCGAGCCGCCGCGCCGGGGGGCGGCGAACCCGAGGACCGCGACCTCGAACAGCAGCGCCGGCACGACCGGCGCGACCGAACTGCGGCTGCGGTGGGCGAACTCGGCGCCGAGGGCGGCGGCCGCCCACGTGAGGGCGAGAACGGCCACCAGCAGTCGGGGCTGCACCGGCACCGGCAGGCTCATGGTGAGCAGGTCGGCCCAGCCCTCGGTGAGCCCCGCCGTCAGCTCGCGCAGGCTCGCGGCGGTCGGCACGACGTTCGGTGCGGTGTCGCCGAGCGCGGCGTACAGCGTGTAGACGACGAAGCCGACGCAGGACCACAGCAACGACGACGCTGCGGTGGTCCGGCGTGCTCGTCCCGCTGCGCTGATCAGCACGGGCACGACCACGGCGCCCACGACGGGGCCGAGGTGGCCGGACCCCGAGAAGACCCGTCCGAAGCCGAGCGCGGCGACGAGGGTGAGCGCCGCCACGGCGGCGAGCTCGACGGCGAGCAGCCGCCTCATCGCCGGATCCTCCGGTTCCAGGCCTGGGCGAACTCGGAGCTGCTGCCGGCGTTGATGAGCACGGCACCGGGCAGCTCGAACACCCCGCCGGACGAGCGGACCCCGAGACGGCCGATGGTGACGTTCGAGAAACGGGTTCGCATCGGCCCGACCGCCGCCAGTTCGGCCACGCCCGCCCGGCCGGTGACCACCGCCAGCGAGAACCCGCCCCGCTCGGTCGTCATCTGGGCCGGGAGGTTGCGCAGCGAGGCGCTCCGGCTCGGCTTGACCAGTGCCAGGTGGTCGAGGAACCGCTCGACCCGGTCACCCGTCTCGGACCCGAGGACGAGCCCGGCCGTGGTCCGCAGCCGGATCGGGAAGTTGTTGGCGCAGTTCGCCACGACCAGCGACGCCACGACCCGCACGGCGTCCTCGAACGAGTCGGCGTCGTAGAGGCGGCGGTCGACGTCGAGGATGACGAGGGTGCGGGGCTGGAACGTGTCGACGTTGTGGCGGACCATCAGCCGGTCGGTCTTGGCCGACGACTTCCAGTGGATGAGGCGGAGGTCGTCGCCGACGACGTACTCCCGCAGCGTGTGGAACGCGACCCCGCCCTGGGGAGCCTCGCCGGAGGTGGCCCCTTCGAGGCTCCGGGTGGCGCCGTTGGGGAACGGGGACATCGGGTGGGTCCGGGGATGGACCCACAGGGTCTGACTCGCCCGCTGGTCCTGGCCGGTGCGGATCAACTGGAACGGGTCCGCCCGGCTCACGGTGAGCGGACCGACGCGGAACTTCCCCCGGTGGTCGGTCGGCAGGCGGTAGGGGCGCGTGTGGGACGCGCCGGGATCGAGGCGCGGGACGGAGACCGACACGGCCGACTCACCGAAGTGTTCGAGGGCCACCATGGCCGGGCTGCGCCGTCGGGACGTGTTGGTGACGGTCAGCACGGCGGTGGCCGCGTCGCCCTCGACGACGCGGTCGGGTTGCACCGTCCGGCTCGCGACGAGTCGTGGGCGCGAGGCCATCCACCCCACGGCGACGAGCAGCACCACCGCCGTGGCGATGCCGACCGACAGCAACTCTCGGTAGCCGAGCACCAGGCCCGCGACGATGCTCGTCACGGCCAGGATCAGCGCGGCACGTCCGTACCGGGTCATCGCAGGGCCCTACTCGTCGAAACGGCCTTCGACACGTTCCTGCGGGACGGGAACGCTCTGCAGCAGGTTGGTGAGCAACTCCATCGAGCTGCGGCCCTGCAACTCGGCCTCGGGCGTGAGGATCATGCGGTGGGTGAGGACGAGCGGGGCGAGATCCTTGATGTCGTCGGCGGTGACGTAGGGCCGGCCGGCGGCTGCGGCGTAGGCCCGGGCCGAGCGCGCCAGGGCGATGCTGCCGCGAGGGCTGACCCCGAGCCGGAGCTCGGGCAGCAGACGGGTGGCCGAGGTGAGCTGCACGATGTAGCGGGCGAGTGCCGGGGCGATGTGGATCCGCTCGGTCAGCGCCATCATCCGCCGCACGTCCCA
>Ga0315902_10014694_pt1 | contig 10057 bp, 13 predicted proteins | sample LakEriMetagenome_9_FD_203523 | JGI IMG/M metagenome (GOLD analysis project Ga0315902, IMG submission 203523) | Freshwater fungal communities from buoy surface, Lake Erie, Ohio, United States - Buoy 12 MA117 | ecosystem: Environmental > Aquatic > Freshwater > Lake > Lake biofilm | place: USA...
GATTCCATCGGACATAGTAGAGAAGGTAAAGGTAGGGCTAGCCGAAGACAGGAAGTGGGTTGACCTGAGAGTGTTTCAAGTGAGGAATGAGGACTTCAAGGACAAGACCGTCGAGAAAAATCCATCGGAACTTGAGCTGGTGGAGTTGGTGAAGTCTGTTCTGGCATGGCCTGTGACTCTTACACCGGTTAGTAATGGCACCTGGAGGGATAGCCGGACTCAGTATATAGCTTTCTTCAAAGTTGCAGAGCTTAGCAAACTCAATGAACTGGCTAAGAAGGAAAACTACGGAACCAAGTTGTTTGGCGATAACCCACGAGGGGGACTAGGATTCCACAACAAAGTAAACAAAGAAATTCTGCGCACGCTGTGTGAAGAGCCTGACAGATTTTGTGCGCGCAACATGGGACCAACGATTACATGTAATAAGCTGGCTGCTGTGAATGACAATGGAGCTATTACTATAAGCATTGCCGACGAACCTCAAGTTGTGAACGGAGCTCAGAGTTGGCACTGCTTTATCCACGAATCAGTTACGGCACAGAATGCCAGCATAGCAGAAGTAGCTGTAACCTTCGTTTTTGAACCCGACTCTGAGAAAAGGAAGGACGTAAGCAAGTGTCGCAACTACAGCACGCCAGTCAAAGGGTTACATGTTGTTTGGAACGATGACGAGGTAAAGTTGCTTTGCAAAGCGTTCGAAGAACGCTATAATCTCCCGCTTGCGCCAAACACGGCAAAAGGCCCTTTGTCCGCACAGCAACTAAACACGGTTCTGATTTCGCTGAAAAAGCCAGGGATCGCCTCCGACCTTTGTAATGGTGGAAATGCATGTGGTAGGGCAACAAAACTCAGAGACGAGTTGATTCAACTTTCGACAGACGATGCGCTGCGTCAACTTAAATGTGCAATCGAGTTGCATACGGTTGTCTCAGATGTCCTTGAGGTTTATGCAACTAGACTTCGAGAGGTACCTCAAAGCGAAGAGGTAAAAAGCAAGCGTAAAAACCATAAGGCACTTATTAAGCAGTCAGCGTTTATGCTAACTTATGCCATAGGACATTCGCTTGGCTTTGATGTTAACAACGCAACAACTAGCTTGGAGAAGATGATTCATTGGCTAAAGACAGATCCAAGAAGCAGTAAACTGCAACAAGCTCTCGTTGACGACTTTTTGTATCCCTATATGAATGGGTCTCAAGAAAACCTTATGCAAGAAGCAGCGTATTCTCCCGAAAAGGGAGTGTCGGGCATAATGAAGTTGGACTCTTTTTTGACGGGTACAAACACGTCGCCCAGAGCGATTAGCTATCCGAACTTTTGTTTACGGATGATGCTCATTAAATCGAATCTCAAACTGTAGCTGTGCATATCAACAATATTCCTTGACTTCCTCCATCTCCTCTGCTATGATAGGGATATTCAACGACACAGCATCTCTCAGAGGAGCACGTAAGGTCACATGGAACTCAAGAAGCGATATCTGTTGACGGCAGGCGATGGTTATTACCCTTGTTCGGGGACAAGGGACTGGATTGCCTGCTATGAGACTCAGGAAGAGGCTGAAGCGCAGGTTACAAGAACCGACGACGGAAGCTTCAGGGTTGCAGGGTATGCAAACACCTTCGACTGGTATCATGTCATCGACCTTGCATCGTGGGTTGGGGCAGAAGACCACGAATACGACGAGCGAACGTTCTGAGTTATAACCCTAAGACTTGCTCACGTCAAGGTTGAACATCTTGACGATGTAGTCCGGGATTTCGCAGTCAATGAACTTGGAGCCTGTCAAGTCGGTGTTCTTGAACACCTGAGTGACAAGGTTCTTTTCGTATTCATAGCCGCCCACAACGAACCTACATTCCTTGAATGTGCAGTTCTTCGCCGAGAACTTGAAGCGGTCTTCGAACTCTCGGATAGTAAACTGGCAGTCCGTGAAGGTTGAGTTGTCGTAGCTAGCTCCCCTTGTTCTCCACACAACAGCACAACCCGTGAACTTGCTGTTCTCGAACGAAGGTGCTTCAACGGCGGTTGGTGTCCATATACTGTTGGTGACCGTGACGTTGTCCGCATTCGTGCCTTCGAAGTCAGCAGCTATGTGAGCGTTGATGAACGTGGCACCCTTCATGCTCGATCCTTTTCTCAGAAAGGGAGAGAACGAGTGTGCTATGCCAAGCTCTACGCCGTCATAGCTGATGTTGTCAAAGCTTGTGTTGTCGAAGATGGGACCACGGAAGTCAGTCTTGAAGAACTCTGCATGAGAGAAGTTCACGCTGTTCAGCGTTCTGGTTTCGAACGAACCAAGAATGAACTTGCTGCCGGAGAAGCTTACACCCGCAAAGTTCTTCAACGTTCTCCATGGTGTCATGGTGTTGATGACAATGGTTCCAACGTTCATGTTGGCGAAGTCTTTCTTCTTGCCCGACTGAATCATCTGCAGCACTTTCCTGCCCGTCTCCATATGTCCGAACTCTGCGGAAGACTTGATTTCAGGTTCAACAGAGATGGGCTTCTTGATGAGCTCAACAAGGTTGAGAGTGTTGGCCGTGAAGAACACAGCTTGGTATGGTTCAGCACTGTAGATGATCCCCTTGCCTGTGTCATCCACAACGCCTTCATATCCCAGCCCTGCCCTGAACACAGCAGCCCACGTTGTCATCGCCGCAGGAAGCATCTTCTCTCGCTTGTCCATGGCAACGGGAGCCGTGCCCCCGAGTTTGAGACCCTTGCCTGCATAACCCTTGGCTTGCATGGCGGTCATCTTGCTCTTGAACAGTTCGTCTGCTATGCGCATGGTGAAGAACCAGATTACTTTCCCTGCCTTGAAGGTTGCTGACGATGAGCCTGAAGCCTGAAGCGCAACTTGGTGTGCCTTCTCGATAGCTTCTTCCGGTAGACCTTGCTGTGCTGCATATGCTTTGAGCTTGGCGATGTCTCCCGCAAGCTGGTTGTCATCGTATGTGGACAGCGTAAGCAGTCTGATTCCGGGCTTCGGAGCAACAACGAGAGCATACTCTCTTGCAGTTGCGAACCTTGCCACTTGCCCTTGCACAAGCGGGTAGGTGTAGATGCCTGTTGGTGTCTCGGTCCAGATGTTGACAGGGTTGAGACCAAGCTTCGGAATGTCGGTGAAGGACACGAAGTATCCCTTGCCAACGTACTTGTGAAGCTGGGACTCCCAACGAGGGTAGTTCTCCCCTGTCTCTTTCTTGTACCTTGTTATCTCTGCTAGAACGATAGCCCTGACCGCTTGTTCTAGCTTTGTTCTACTTGAAGAAGTCCTACTCATATCAGGTAAGTAGGACTCCTGTGGGGTATGCTCTAGGGCTTGTTGTAGAGCTCTCCTAGCCGGTGCATATGCAAGTGATGTTCTTTCACCATAGCTGTCTGCATGTCCTTGATCAAGTCATGCGTGGCTTTCAGTTCGGTTGCCATCTTCTTGTTCGCATCGCTGGACTTCTTCAGTTCTGCCTTGAGTTCTCGAACCTCTTCGAGAACAAGAACCATGGTTCTTCGAAGTTCTTCTTCTGCTTTCGTCATTGTCATAGGTCACCAACCAATCATTTCTGCTGGGAAGCGCATGTCATAGCCCACGAAGTCTCCGAGTCTCACAAGGTAGTGAGGAGACTCTCCTAGGGAATAGGTCTTGTATCTTGGATGCATCATGTTACTCATCACCTTCCGCTGTGGGGTTTGCTTTCGGCCACAGTGTTGTTTGAAACAGCTCGTAGAACGCAGCAAACGCCGCAACGAGCATAAGCCCAGAGCAAAAAGCAAACGCACCTAGGCTCAGCGTGACTACGGCGTGAAGCACTGTGTTCAGAACCTTATATGCAGGTGCTAGTTTCTGAGCCAGCATTGACAGTGGCAGCAACAGAATCAACGCTATAGCGCTCATGCCAAAAAGACCAACCCACGCCATGAAGAGGTCTTCTTTCTTTCGTTTGGTTTCTTTTGGTTTGGGTTGTTCTTGTTTTGGCGGTGAAGCCTCTCTATAACTCATGTGGTTGTTTCCTTCTCTTTCTTGCTCTGCTTCTTGGCACGTTGTTTGAACAGGGACTTCACGACTTTCTTCTGAATGACGACAAGGTTTCCCTTCGCTGCATACTGAACGGAACCATCATCCCAAGCAACACGAACGAGCTCTGAGATGATGGGGTCATGGTCGATATAGCCCTTGTATTCAAGACCGCTTGAGGTTTTGGTGCTTACCCGCTGTCCTGTCGTGAACACCGGATATGGAGGAACCCAGTTCGGGTCTTGCATAAGCTCTTTCAGAATCTCTTCTGAAGTCTTACGCTTCGAACCTGTGGGCTGCTCGCTCAACTCTTTGTTGAAGCTCTCCAGGGATTCAGCAGCTTGTTCGGCATCAACGACAACGGCAGTCTTCATGATTTTCGAACCGGTGTGAACGGTCTGAACCATGTCCTTCTGCCTATCCGCTAGCGACTGTCGAAGCGCTTCGGCTTCTTTACGCTTCTTGTCTTCTCGCTCTGCTATCTCTTGGTTGGAGGGTCTTCCAACTTTCTTGACTGGCTCTTCGGGAACAACAGGCTCGGATGCCTTGCCCTTCTTCTTGGCAGGTTTCTTGCTTGCATCCTTACCCTTCTGTTTCTGCTTCGGTGCAGGCTTGCTCTTGTCTTCCTTGGGTTTCGAGGAAGCCTTGGGCTTGCTGTGGTTGAGAAGGGTTGAGCTACTGAACAGCGGTACAATCTTCATACTCCCATAATGTCATGGGAATATCGATAACCCAAAGAATAAAGAGTCATCCACCTTTCACAGCGGCTATAAGCTGTTGAACCATCTGTTCTTCCGGAATTCCGAGCTTGCAGTTCATCCAGAACAGCTGAACGCCTTTCACTGTTCCGATGCTGAGTGTCTCTTGTTGATACCAGTAGTGACCCACAATATCCCGCAAACCCGACACAACGTCAGGGTTGATGAGGAAGTTGTTGCCTTGGACGGGAGCTTTCATAAACACGATGAAGCTGTTGGGCGGTTCTTGGTTCCCTTGTCTCGAATATGGCATCTTGCAACCCAGCGTGTAGAACTTCTGCTGAAGCTCAACAAACATGTCAGGGTCAACGGTCCAGGAATAGTGCTTGCGCTGGTCATATGGAGATATACGCCTTCCTCCTATACGCCCTTCCAGTGGCAGCTTGTCTTCTGGTATACCAGTGAGTGATGACAGGGTTGAACTGTCAGTAGTAATCGTCCTGAAGGCGTGGGTGTAGTGTTTTGGAACGGTGAGCACCTTCAGGTACTTGCCGCTGTTCTTCAACTTGACAAGCTTGTTGATGGTGGCTGGAGTAAGCTTCTCCATGTCTCCCTCATAATGCTGTTTGAGTTGAGACTTGAGTTTGTCTTCCTCTTTCGTGTTCTTCTCTGGAGGAGATGGTATGTCGTCCCCTTCGTACCATCGCTCTGGTGCAAACAGATACTTGCCGAAGATGTCTGTCTCTTCAGCTTCTGGTTTTTCTGTTGTTGCCGCTGTTGCTTCAAGGCGAAGCATTTCAGCAAGCAGTATGTTGTGTGTTCTGGCCATGCCGCATAACTAGCAGCGATTCATCTTCAGGTTCCTGGCTTGTTCTTCTCGATCAACCGTCTCACTGCTCGAATCCGAGAATTCTTCCTTGAGGCATCTTCCACAAGGATGTTGTGTCCCATTCCACCGAAGCCTTCCTTGAGTTTCTGTTCGGCGTCTAGACTCCGCAACAGCTCTTCTACTTCACCAACAAGACTGACAAGTTCCATGTGAAGGCTCTCAACGGTTGGAGCGATAACCTGGGAACAGTGAGAACAGCTCACAGGAGACCAGTGGTTGTGCTTGCTGTTGTCTTCGCCGTTTTCATCGAACACTGACATTGTGGTTCTTCTTTCTTTCACATCGAGAGGTATCGGTCGGACACGTTCTTCAGGGCGATTCTTCCAAGTCGCATATCCCTACGCTCTTGCACAGGCTTGATAACAACCCCTTCTCTCACAAGTTGGTTCGGGTAGATGCTGTCAAGCTCGGACAGCGAGAACACAATGGTCTTGTCGAGTGGCCCTCTGTAGAGAAGCTTGACGGTTTCAACAAGACCATCGGTATACGCCGGGTCATCGAACAGTCGAGTGTTGTCAACCCAGCGACCATGATCAAGGATATCGAACACCGCAAACCCATATTCACCTTGGTTCTTGCCGTAGTGAAACTGAGCACCTTGAACGTTGGGACCGTAGACTTCACCATAGAGAACAACACCTTCGTGTGCTCTGCACCATGCTTCGATCCATGGGTTCTGCTTCAACGCAGCCCACCACGCAGAGTCAGGAGTGAACATCTCCCTTGTGATCTCTTCGCCAGTTTCCTCGTTCTTGTAAGTCTTCACTCCAAGAGAAACACCAGGAGCCTTCTTCCAAGTGGTTCTGGAGCCGCAGAACATCTTTCCTTCGGCGAACACAAATCTCCCGTTGGTTCCATGAACCTTTTCGGTAAGAATCACTTCTTCGCCCTCTTCGAACAGCTTGTGGTACTTTTTGAATGCCTCAAGGTCATAGACAGGCACAGGAAACTCTGGCCCGGTCTCACACAGCCCGGACATAAACCCAGTGGGTCCGCCCTTTCCAGAACCACCCATAGGAGGTTCATATCTCTCAACGTCAAGCAATGACATAACGTCGTCACCTTCCTGAGACCCAGCAGGAGCTTGAATCAACAAGCCGTAAGAGGGTTCACCACGAAACTTTCGCATGGTGATTCTCTCACGCAGCTTTCCCTTGCCCTTGTCGAGAAAGGCAAACTCTGCTCTGTTCAGCGGAACGGTGTAGTCAGGCTCGATGAACGCCAACAGGTCTCCAACCTTGTGCTTTCCCTTGCCAACCACACACTGATATCCCCACACATCTGTGATCTCCAACGAATCAGCGTTGGGATGCACTCTGATGTTCTCAACCTTCACAACCTTGACTTCGTGCTTACTCATCGTTCCTCTATCTTATCATAATCAGCTCGGTTTATCAACCATTATTTGAGCCGGTGAATGCCTGTGTGGTCCACCATAGTTACACTTACATGATGCCTGCCGTTGTCAGCCTATATAACCTGCTGTTCGAGTATCAAGTGCCAACTTGCTTTCCTCGTCCGCACAAGATGCTGTTGAAGCTGTCCCAAAAAGTGATGGAGAACGACAAGTTCGCTTCATGGTTCCTAGGCTCAAAGCTCGTTGACTGCGACGGTCTTCCTCTGCCTGTTCTGCATGGAACAACAAAAGACTTCGACAGGTTCGATCCAAACAAGTCCAACACAAGCGGAACAAGCGTCTCGGTAAACTATCTCGGCGTGTTCTTGACAACAGCACCAGAAACAGCTGAAGTATATGTGTCGAAGCACTGGGAACGAGAGCGTGGCCCCAAGCAAGGTGCTCACACCAAAGTTCTGTTCGCTAAGTGCAACAAAATGTTCCCTATCACCGAAACCGGCTATTGGAAGCTCACAAGGCTGTCAAGAGTCGAGCTGGACAGCTACAAGTCAGAACTTACCAGAAGAGGCTTTGACTCGATTCTAATGCCCTCTGTGTGGCGTGGCAGAGACTTCAACGGTTGGGATATCCTTGTGTTCGATGCACAACGGATTATGTCTGCCACCGATGCTCTTGTGATGTAGTAGACCCAGCAGGACTCGAACCTGCGACCTTCGGTTTAGGAAACCAACGTTCTATCCAACTGAACTATGGGTCCGTGTTAGCGTCACAACGGATTTATGATTCTGAGAATCTTGTTCGCCGAACCGGTGACAACAGTAGAATAACCTGCATCATTGAATTCTGGCTCCAACACTTCCGGAGAAAAGCTGTATATCACTCCGTCTGCCAGCGACCTTTCACCAATGAAGTTGTTGGTGATACGAAAGTTGCGCTCGTTCCTTTTGGTGAAGGCGCACTCGATTATTGGCCACACATGTTCTAGAAACTGCTCCTGTGTTCCTGCAGGAGCAGCGCTCGCAGACAACTCAGCAAGAAGCTTCGCTAGAGGCTTGATTGGTTTTGGCATAGTGCCACTAAGTAGTGGTTGCACATAGGGAGATTCGAACTCCCACTTGACAGATTCTTTGTGCAGTAGCCCAAGTCTGTTGCCTCTGCCGTTGGGCTACATGTGCGTGATAGTTCAGGACCAGGGATTCGAACCCCGATAAGTAGATTCAGAGTCTACTGGCCTGCCGTTAGCCGAGTCCTGAATAGTGTCGTGTTGCTAAGTAGAGGTAGAGAAGAGAATTGAACTCTTTATGCACTGTTTTGCAGACAGTGTTACCGCCTTGGACCCTACCCGGAGTGTGTGTCGATGACTGAATGTATCAGTCCTTGATTATGTTGTCAACGAATTAGTGTCCCGGAGGACACACGGTGATGTGATAATAGGGCATTGCCTTGTTGATGGCCGACGTTGGACCGGAAAACTGTGGTGATATCAGTGCTGCTGCCAAGTCCGGCGGATTGACTATAACAGAGCCCTGCATGCCGGGTCGTATACCAGGAAACAAGGCTCCCATAGTCAAGTCCAGCTCCACACCTTCATGTATGTAGCATATCTCAAGCCTAATATCCATGCTCCAGCCGTTCTGTTTTGTGCTAGTGTCGAATTCTGGGATGTTCGCTAGCTCGAACGGCTCTGGTTGTTCTGTGCGAGGCGCTGCGTTGAACGTGATGCACTCAACCGTGATGTTCTGTTGGTCGCATATGATCAGCTCGCCAGAAACACCCTTGCTCGTCAACACGCCATATTTCGTGAACGTATATCCCAACGTGGACAACTCCGAAGACTTCTTCATCACAACAGGACAAACAGAGAAAACAGCAAAACTGTCCATGTTTGTCACTTCTGCTATACGCACGAACTCTGCAATCGAGTTGTAGAGCGTCATCGAGTTGGCCAACACAGGGAAACGATACACACCACCAACTCGCATATCCGCAAGCTTCACTATATGGGTCATTCCCTTGTTATGAAGGCATATGCCGGGGATGTAAACTCACAAGGGCATGAATCCAAATGAGAAACATGATTTGTCATCTCTATCTCTCGGAGTGTAGGCGCCAATAACCGTTTCACCAGAACTTGTGTGATACTCAACGAACAACTTCCAAGAGCTGTCATCATCGATGCCTTCCTCCATCCGAAGAATCAACATGGTTTTATAAGACGGCCCGCTTGACGGCATCACAACATTACTTTCATCATGAAAGATGCCACATATCGACCCTTCTACATGATAGGGTGCTGACTTCCTCACGCTAACAACCACATGGCACGCCACCCAGTCTTCTTCGTAGGTATGCCCACAAGGGCCTTCCACGAGAGCTCCAGGCTTGAACCATTCAGGCAATTCGACGAGAGCCATTTGTGTTTCCTTCATGTCAACGGACTCAGCCCAAGCGGCACACAGTCCAGAGCTCTGGAAGCCTTCGAAAACTGAAACCCGGCAACAATCGTACTGCCGTCTCCACCAAGAAACTCAACGAACAAGCTCCATGGGTTATAGGCCACGTTGGCAGCCTTCGCACCAGCCTTCGCAGGGGCTTGTTCCAGACGAACAACCAACAGTGTTCGTGGCGGTCCAAACGGCAGAATTCCTCCAGTATACACAGTGTTGCTATCGTTCATGAACAGGCCGTGAAGAGTCCCTACTTCGTCAGGATAAATCCCGTCAGACTCTCTCGTTGCAACCCGAACATAGCAGACTGTGTATGAGTTGTCATCGCCATAGTATTTCCCGTTGTGCTCCACGACTGCTCCTGGGACAAGCCATTCGGGCAGCTTGATTCTGTCTGAACCCATGTAGCATTCCTTCACCGTGCAAACACGTATGTATCAAGTTCATCGAACTCTTCATCGAGCGAGAGCTTCCGCAAAGAGAAATCCTGGGATATCCCAAGCGGCTCGAAGTTCATGTCCACGAATCCAAAGGATACACGGGCTAGATCATAGCATTGCAGCTCTATCGACAACGGAATCAACTGAACATGCACACTGACAACCTTGAACACAGCATCCTTCGGGTATTCCACGAAGTTCGTCCCCG
>Ga0315902_10014695_pt1 | contig 10056 bp, 7 predicted proteins | sample LakEriMetagenome_9_FD_203523 | JGI IMG/M metagenome (GOLD analysis project Ga0315902, IMG submission 203523) | Freshwater fungal communities from buoy surface, Lake Erie, Ohio, United States - Buoy 12 MA117 | ecosystem: Environmental > Aquatic > Freshwater > Lake > Lake biofilm | place: USA...
TCCAAGTAACTCTTGGAACTACTCTTCCTTGTGGATAACTTTCTGCCATTCTTTCAAGTTCCAAAATTTCGGTATAATTCAAAAGTTTCAATTTAACTTTTGCCCCTGATTTTGGTAAAGTTGTTTCAAACAAACCATTTTGGTCTGGTTCATTAAATGGTTTTTTAATATTTAATTCATCAAGAACTAATGTTGCGGTAAATGGTCTACCCGTATCAGGATCCGTGACTTTTACCGTATATTCAGGGCCAAAGGAAGTGTTTCTTAAAAAGATTAATATTGCTTCAATGTCTCCATCCAAAAGTTCTTCAGCTTTTAAATCTGTTTCGTAAATCTTGTGTTTAATAAGACTCAAAGCCAATTGATCTCGATTAACACCACTTATTGCCGATGCAATTACATTCTCATCTGCAGCGGTTAAATAACCAACTTTAACAGATTTCTTTTTTGATTTATAGAATACTCCTTGAGAAGGTAAGGTTACCACATCGTGAGGTAAATTAAAATTCATTTGTCCTGCCTGTTCGGATGTCATTTGTTGTTCCATATTTTTTAGGTTTTACAAAAAAATATAGATAATAAAAACACAAATTAAATATAATCTCCTAAATTATCATTTATATTTTTTTTGGTATAACTCCAATCGGGATATTCAGGAAAAGAAACGCTTAAACACTCATAACTACCGTGTGAGTCCATTAAATGATTGACTAATCCAATAAATGAACCATAATACCCAGGTGGATTGTCATTATAATCTTTATTGTCATCTAAGTAAGCATCTATTGCGTTTTCAACGGCAAATTTATTTAATGGGATTTGAAATCTTTCTAGTGTTTTTTTTCCATTATTTGAGGGTATTGTTATCCATTCTTTTTTATCAATATCAAAATATTCTGAAAGTTCTTTAAAAACATCATTATATACCTCATTATATAAGGCACTTTCTTCAGCGAAATTTAATAGTCGTTTAAGTCCTTGTTCAATTTCATCAGTTTCATTTTTTATAATCCAAGACAATGTTTCATAATTTTCTAAAAAGATATCCACATTTTCATTTGTAATTAAAACTTCACCATCTTCATTCTCATAATCTTCTAATAACTCTGTTCCTGCTTTGATTGTTTGACCCAATATCTCTTCTTTAACCCTCTGTTTTACATAGTTTTGATTCTGAGTTGTTAGATAATCATAAACATTATCCATAACATCATCCGTCCAATAGTCATTAAATGTATCTACATCACCTTGTAAGACCTTTTGGGCAACTTCCCTTGGTGACCAATCTCTTCTTGATGAATGACAAAATAACTCACTTAAATCCTCTCTTATACCAATCCAAACATATGTGTCATCTTTCTTTTCAATGTCATTAAATTCATTAACAATTGCATTATATATTTTTCTTTTCTCTTCTTTGGTTCCGTGATTTAGAACCCAATGATAATAAATTGCTTCTGTGTCATTATCTATTTGTTCAAGAAGATTAATTATTTTCCCTGAATTGGTGCATATGGAAAAAAATCTTTCATATGATCCAAACCATTTTAAAATTTCTTGTTGTGATTCATAACTATCACCAAATATGTCTATGAAATGATCTAAGTTCATTAATTATTGAAAATTATGATATTTAATAAATATACAAGTTAATCATAATGAAAAGAAGAAATTTAAAAGAAGGTATGACCGAGGAGGGAACTCCCGATATGAAATATTACGCTTTTGATTGGGATGACAATATATTGGAAATGCCGACCCAAATTGTTCTTATTGATGAAAAAGGAAGTGAAGTTGGTATGTCCACTGAAGACTTTGCTCATTATAGAAGTAAAGTTGGTCTTGAATCATTTGAATACAAGGGATCTAAGATTGTGGGTTTCGCGGAAGAAGCTTTTAGAAACTTTACAGTAAAAGGTGATGAAAGGTTTATGACTGATGTTATGTTAGCCAAACCAGGACCCGCTTGGTCTGATTTTTTAGAATGTGTTAATGGCGGATCAATATTTGCAATAATAACAGCAAGGGGTCATAGTCCCGAAACGATAAAAAATACGGTATATAATATGATTATATCCGACTATAAAGGTTTAGATAAAGAAGAGATCTTAAAAAACTTGAAAAAATTTAGAGATTTTACGGATGAAGAAAGTCTATCAGATTCCGAAGTCTTAAGAGAATATTTAGATATGTGTAAATTCTATCCTGTGAGTTATGGAAACGAGTCGGGGGCACAAAAACCCGAGATTTTAAAAATCCAAGCTATGGAGGAGTTTATTAATTATGTTAAACAATTGTCCAAATACTTGGAAAATCAAAGTCATATTAATAAATTACGAAAAGATAGAAAAATATCATTTAAAAATAAGGTTAGTAATAATTTCATACCTACAATTGGTTTCTCAGATGATGATAGAAAGAATATAGAAAGTATGAAACAACATTTTAAAGATAAACAAGAAGATATTTTAAAGATTTATTCTACTGCTGGTGGTGTTAAGAAAAAAGAAGATTTATCTAAAGATGGTAAAAAAGATACTAGTACATAATCTTGAAAAATTATTTAAAGTAAATAGAAAAAATTACTTGGGTAATATATTTATAAATAAATAAAAACAAAAAAACTATAATACAATGGCTGATTTATTAATGAAAATGCCCATACCTTATGAGCCAAAACGACAGAATCGATTTATTCTTCGTTTCCCAACCTCATTGGGTATCAACGAATGGTTTGTGGAGTCTACTGCCAGACCACATATTACCGTAAATGCGGTTGAAATTCCTTTCTTGAATACATCAACTTATGTAGCTGGTAGATTCACTTGGAGTGAACTTAATGTTAAGTTCAGAGACCCAATTGGCCCATCCGCGTCTCAAGCTCTTATGGAGTGGGTTCGTCTATGTGCTGAATCTGTTACAGGTCGTATGGGTTATGCTGCCGGTTACAAAAAAGATGTTGATCTTGAAATGTTAGATCCGACTGGTGTGGTTGTTGAAAAGTGGATTCTATATGGAACCTTCCTAAGAGATGTAAACTTCGACACATTAGCATACAATAGTGATGCATTAGCATCTATCTCTTGTTCGATGCGTATGGATCGTTGTGTGTTAGTTTACTAAAATTTACTACAAACAAAAATCCCGTATTCAGGTATGGGATTTTTTTTGTGCTTATTATTTTTTTTTATTAATAAAAGTTTGATAATAAATTAATATATAATAAAAAACCCCCACATTTCTGTGAGGGTTTCTTTTTTGTGTATCCTTCGATTAAATGTCTTCGAAAGACGCTCCAAGAGGAGTGATCAAGAATTCGATGTCGATAAATTCAAGAGCTTTTGTAGGTTTGAGATAAACCTTACCACTCAATTGTTGTTTATCAAAATCTTCAGCGGAAGAGGAAACTGTTACTCTAAAGTCAAACAAACCTCTATCTCTTCTGATAGCATCAAGGATAGGATTAACAGCGTCTAAGAAATCCTGACGAAGTTTTTCATCATTTTGCTCGAACAGAAGTCTTACTGCCACAGCGGAGATAAGTTTTCTTGCTTGTAACAACAAACGACGAACATTGATTCTGTTAAGGGCTCCTTCAGAGATTTGAAGAGTTTTGTTACCCCAAATTACAGTACCTACATCTTGGAAGGTAGCGATTGGGTTAATTCTACCCTTATACAGGATGTCTCTATCTTCTTGAGTTACTTTCTTACGAGCTTTTACAGAATTTACAAGACCTCTTGTGTAACCCGCAGTTGCGAACCAAGGGAATGCGATGTTATCTGTAAGAGCCAAGTTACGAGTAACTTCAGCTGTAGGTGGAATGTATATCTGAGTAAGATTTACATTATCACGGGTCAATACCCAAGGGAAGTAAGTTGCTGTGTAGTTAGAATCTATTTCAGTATCTTCTAATCTATCAACAGCATCTTCAGGAAATATGTAATCGTTAGGGTTCTGATTTGTAGGTGTGTACATTTCCCAATCAGGCATTGTAACGATATATATTGAATCCGCTCTGTCTTGTTCAACCATATCTATTGCTGACTTAACAAGTTCAAGGTTGTTGAACATATCTATACCAGGAGTTGCCAATACATTTATATTAATTGCCACTGGATTTGCGAATGTTTGCATACCTATCAAATATGCGTAGTAATCAGTGTTTGCATAATCAATAATGTTACCATCGTTATTGATAGTTTTAAATGCTCCCCATCCTGTTGCTTGAGGGAATCTAATTGTAGGACAAGAACCTGCCAAATATGAAGGTTTACCGATCTGATATTCATCAGTATTTGTTCTCCATTGTCTGTATGTGTCCCAACCATCAAAACCACCTTGGAATACTAAAGAGAATTTTCTAGAATAAAGGTAATAATAAGGGTTGTTCGGATCTTGAGGATCTGATGTAAAGTCACCAGCACCACAATCAAACGCTTGTTGACCACTTGTAACATAATCTTCACCTATTGTGATTACAGTTGCACCTGAGTCCATATGGAAACCTCTAGTTAAATAATTCCAAACTAAATCATTCGTTGCAACACAAAGATCATTATTTTGTTTACCTTTATATTGTAAAAGGTCAGAATCAACACCAATTGTACTTGTAAAACCTAAATATTGTCTTCTTGGTTTGTCACCCAACGATTGAATAGGTGCTCCAAAAGGAGGATTGTAGATTACTTCACCAGGATAGTTAACTTTAGTTTTGTAAATTGGTTTTGGTGGTTTTGCGGAAGTCAAAGGACAATTAGAGTAACCTGAGTAAGTAGGAAGTACATATCCTTCAAAACCACAAGGTAATGTGTCAATTGGTGCAAACTCATTTACATCCAACATAATGAATTTTGATAGTGTTGCGTACTCACCATTACTAGTACCTATTTTCTTAGCAACATAGTTGTTAAGATTTGGATTCATTGTACAACCTTCAAATTTTTCAAACACAACAGGATTTCTATCGGTATCGTAAAAATCTCTAACAAATACATCAAATGTACCATCAACATATGAAAGATTTGCAATTGAAATTTTTACCTCTGTGTTAGCCGCGTTACCATCAGAGATTGAAATAACTTTAAATAACTTGTAAACTACATTACCACGAAGTTCAGATACAACCCAAGGAGTTTCAGGAGTTTGGAATTTATCCAAATAATAACCCAAAGAATATTGATTACCACTTCTAGCACTAGGTAATGAAACTAATGTACAATTTAAACCTTTAATATATGAATTCATATACAAGTTATATAACATCACAGGATAAACCTCTTCAACAAATACAGGTACTTCTGTTGCTGACTTGTCAAAGTTACCTTTACCTAAAACTTTAGAAATAAAATTCTGATCATTATCTTGTAAAGAAACTTCGAACTGAAATACATCACCAGATACGGTTAATCCTGAAATTCCAAATGCCGCGTAAGGATTAGAGTTTACTTGTGCATAATCACCTGAACAATCCATAACAACACCTGTTGTTGCTGAAACTTGATATTCAGGTCCTTGGTCAATTGATAAACCGCGTGATCTTAGAGTTGCTAAAACCAAACCTTCATAATCACAATAGCACGTTCCTGAAAATTCATTGTAGTATATATCGATACCACCAGTAATTTCTGTTGGTACACTTATAGCATCATAAGATGAAAGTGCAAATGTGAAAGAATATCCTACATATGTACAATTTGTAGAATCGAACAAAGTATAGAACCAAGTATTGTTTAAATAAGAAGTTAGTGTATTTGCGGTAAAATCTAAATTCTGAACACCAAATACATTTGTCGATGCAGTATATCCAAGACCCTCAACAGTTGCAATATCTGCAGAATCTAAAGATCCGTAATAATTTACATCTGTAGTATAGTTAGCACCCGAATTTGAAATCTGATCGGAAATGAACCCTTCTAACGATTCCAATAAAGTAACACTATTACCATTGTTGTCTGTAAATGTTGTACTTAACATACCACTAAACGGTAAAGATCCTGTTCCGATTACTTCGATTGATGATTCAGTAAATGCTGAATATGTTAAAGCACTAAAAGTCAAAGTGTTGATATTTTGTGCAGTACTTGTTGAAACTACGGTAGAGGAATCAACATTTGCAATACTTGTAATAGACCAAGATGGGCCCGCATCGTAACCCGATAGACCCAGAATTCTTGTTACAAACAATTGGTTAGATTGTTGTAGGTAGGATTTAGCGATGTAAGCAGATTCATATTTTGGGATTTGGGTATTAACAAATCTTTCGGATTTTGTATCACCGAAATATGTTCTGAATTCATCATAGTTAGTTATGAAGATAGGTTCGAATGCAGGCCCCTTCAGAGTTTCACCCACAATACCTAATGTTGTCACACCCACACTTTGAGCCACGAAGCTCAATTCTCTTTCTGAGGTGTACACACCAGGCGACACAAATACTTTACTAGATGTTGCCATTATTTTTTATATTTTTTTTGTTTATTTTACAAATAAATATTCAAATAAATGTCAAAATACTTTACATTATGAAAAGTATTTATGAATTAGGATAATAAATTCTACCTAAATTATCTAAAAGTATGAAAGACATTAAAAATCTAAAAATCAGTAGTAAAACACACGAAATTTTAAAATCTTATTGTGAAAAAAAAGGATTAAAAATTTATAAATTTGTTGAAAAATTAATAATTGAAAATTGTAAACAAAATAAAGATATATATGGTGAATAATTAAACTATTATTGTTTTGAATCTAATGTTGGAGTCTTCCATAACATTCAACTTTGTAATATTAAAAGTAATATTATCATTTGTATTTATCTGAATCAAGTCCACATCTGTACCAAAAAAATCCCCATTTATAAAAACATCATAGGTGATCACATTTACGGAATCTAATAAACTAAGATCTACTCTATAATCAAAAACATCACTCAATGAGGTATTACCATTCAAAAATTTTACATCTAATTCTGTTTTATTAATTTCTTTGTTAGTTGGTATATTTTTTTTGATTTTCTTATTTGTCTCTACCATATGTAAAACTCGAGTAACTGCAGGATTAACCTCAAATTCATTTTCATCTATTAGAAATCCTAATAATGTAAAAGAATATGTCTGTATATAATACTTTCTTTTTTCTACCTCCTTTACAGATTCATCACTTATATCATTCATAACAATTGGTATGTAATGACCTTTAATGATTTGATAAGATTGTCTTGATGAAAATTTTTCCAAAACAATTTTGTTGAACTCGTTTATTTCTCTCATCCTATTACAAACAATCTTAACTTGGTATGTGATATCAACAGGAACTGGTTGGGGTATTGTATATACATCCATACCTTTTCTATTACCATCCCAAGTTGGGACCGACGCATAAAAATATTGTTTTCTATTTGGAATGTTATACATAAGAGCAGGATTGGTTCCAAATTTAACTTCAGGTTGACGAATTACAGTAATAAATGGCAATGACACATTATCATCCAAGTCGTGTATGTTCCAAGTTTCAGTAAACTGAGCCCAATTCTGTGTTGTAATCAAAATGTCAATCATAGGTATTGTTTTACCTGCGACAGTAGTTTTGAGTTGATCTTTTGTAAAATCCAAAAATCCACGATCCAAATCCGCGTGTAAAACCGACTTGGGTAAATAAGTTCCATCTTGATTGATTTTTTCTAAAAGTTGTCTTCTTCTTTCCAACAGAATACTCTGAGGTTCAAGAGGAATGTGCTTTTTTATTTTTTTACCAAATATCATTATATTCCTTTGAATTCATTATTATTAACAGGACTTGCAATATATGTTTTATAAAAAGGTTTGAATCCTGCATATGTATGTTTATTATCTGAAACAATTCTACCATCATTTACTACTGAATAATATCTAACAGTATCTTCTGTTTCATAGTATCCAATATAATCACCTAACCCAATTTCTATTCCTAACTCATCAAGGTGTTTAGTATATACCGAAAATCTCATATTTCCTGGTTCTGTTTGAACCACTTGAGATGTTCCGATATATCTGTTTTCAGGGGCATTAACCAAAACATAAGCTTTAAATTCTATTGGTGGGTGAAACTTTACACCATCGGGTAAAACCTCACCATATACATCATCGATCTTGGTTCTTAGTCTATCAACTCTATAAAGAACCAAAGTGAAATTCATATCACCAAGTAACCACTCTTCACCCATATCGATGTCCAAATTATAATCTTGGCCATCAAAGAACTTACCTAATCTGGTAATTGGAACCTTTTTGTTCATATTGATAAATAGTTTAAATTTACTATTTTTATGATTATTGTGGAAAATACCATCAAAACGATAGAACAAAAAGCTTTAGATATTTTATCCAATTACGAAGGATCTAATAACTATCTTTTAAAACTACAGAACAACTTAAAAACAAATAAGAAGTTCTATCCTACTCGCGCTCAATCCGATTACATTTTAAATTACCATACCACAAACCCAAAGGTTGCCAAAAAATGGGTTGATTTAGATTTCTATTTTTCTAAGAAGTTTGCTGACGAAAAATTGTTAGTGTCAATACCAAAACAATTATGGGTAGAAAAGATCTTAGTTGAAAAAGACACATCGTATCACATATGGGGAAAGTTTTTTAGTGGAGATACAATTCAAGATATGTGGGTTCCAAAATCCGCAATTATTAAAAGTAATAGAACCGAACCTATTGAGATTGATTATATAAAGTATGAACATAGACCTCCTTTATCTCATCAAAAGGAAGCTATTGAAAAATTAACAAGTAATAAAAAATTTATATTAGCCGATGATATGGGTTTGGGTAAAACAACTTCTACCATTATCTCATCGATTGAAACCAAATCAAAAAAGATATTAATCGTTTGTCCTGCATCACTCAAAATTAATTGGTTTAGAGAAATACAAAACTACACAGATAGGTCTATCTATATTTGTGAAGGAAAAAAATACGAAGATGCTGATTTTGTAATTGTTAACTATGACATTATAAAAAACTTTCACGATCCAAAAAACAAAGAAGAATCTATTCTTTTAAAATCAAATTTTGATTTGGTTATTTTGGATGAGTGTCATTATATCAAAAATTCTCAAGCAATCAGAACAAAGCTGGTAAACGACTTTGTTAAAAATGTTGATAGACTTTGGCTTTTAACGGGAACACCAATAACCTCAAGACCAATTGATTATTACAATTTATTAAGATTGGTTGATAGTCCTGTGTCACTAAACTGGCAAGCATATGTTATAAGATATTGTGGGGGATATCAATTCAGAGTTGGTGGTAACAAAAAGATATGGAACACAAATGGTGCCACAAACTTAGACGAATTAAGAGAAAGAACCTCTCTTCAAATACTTCGTCGATTAAAAGAAAATGTTTTAGACTTACCTGAAAAAATAATTACACCTGTTTATTTAAAACTTAAGTCAAAAGAATATGAAGAACTAATGGGGGAATACTTTGATTGGTATCGAAACAAAAGAGATGAATCATCATCATTAACAATTCAGTTTTCAAAACTAATGAAAGTTAGACAAGTAATTGCAAATGAGAAAGTCGAATCAACAATAGAACTTTGTGAGAACATTTTAGAACAAGATAAGAAAGTTATTGTATTCACAAACTTTACAGATACCCTTCATAGGATACATAGTCACTTTGGAAAAAAGGCTGTTTATTTGGATGGGAGTTGTTCCAAAATAGCAAGACAACATGCAATTGATGAGTTTCAGAATAATGATAAAATTAAAGTGTTTGTTGGAAATCTAAAAGCTGCGGGTGTTGGTATTACTCTCACCGCTGGTGAGGTAATTGTTATGAATGATCTTTCTTTTGTTCCTTCAGATCACGCCCAAGCCGAAGACAGGGCTTACAGATATGGACAAAAAAATAATGTGTTGGTTTACTACCCCATTTTTGAAAATACGGTAGAAGGTGCAATTTATGATATTCTATCACACAAAAAACAAATTATTAATCAGGTTATGGGTGATAACCTAAATAATGGTGATGTTGTTGAGGAAATAATGTCCAAGAT
>Ga0315902_10014696_pt1 | contig 10056 bp, 9 predicted proteins | sample LakEriMetagenome_9_FD_203523 | JGI IMG/M metagenome (GOLD analysis project Ga0315902, IMG submission 203523) | Freshwater fungal communities from buoy surface, Lake Erie, Ohio, United States - Buoy 12 MA117 | ecosystem: Environmental > Aquatic > Freshwater > Lake > Lake biofilm | place: USA...
GCCGCGTCGCGAAGGTCTAGGCGAAGATCCGCCTGCCTAGCGGTTGGGTCCGGACCGTGGCACGACCAGCAGTGATTTGTGAGGATCGGGGCGACATCCCGCGCGTAATCGACCAGTTGGCCTGACACCTGCAGGGTAGTCCCGGTGAAGACAATGAACCAAGCAGCAAGCAACACACGTGGCAACATGGCAGTCCTTGAGGATGGGTGGGAGGGGACCAGGTCGGCCTCGTCATGGAGAAATCGCAAAAAACGACTGGAATTCGCCTGCGCCGATGCGATCCGCTCCAAGTCTCTCGCCCTAGGATAGCAGACAGTTCGCCACGAAGAGAAGGAGATTCGCAAGCCATCGTAGATCCAACAAAAGTCTGCTGGAAATGGGCTAAAAGAATCACACCCAAAGCAAGGTAGATCCTGTGAACCAAACACATTGCTCCAGGACCAATTGGGCACAGCACTTCGCGGAATCATCGATCTCCAATCTTCGACTCGCTCGATGAGCTCCAAAGGTAGACTACGCTGCTGATCGTGCGCTACGCGAATTGATCTAACTGCCGAAGATGGTCGACACGTCGGCGTGAATCCATCGCGAATTGCATTCAAGCTCTTGAGCTCCATGGCCCATGGTCGTATGGGATGGCAAATCATTCCGTAGCCAAGGGTAGGCGAACCGTAGCCGGCAGGTTCGATCCTTCGGCAAGGATCCCCGCAGGTAGGCGTCGACGAACTCTTCGTCAACGAACAATCAATGAGTGGGCTGCTGTACTGCAGGCTTGACCGTCGCAGGCAACTGGGATGTCAACATTTCATCGGTTTCTGCAGGCGAAGCCTCCCTTCATCATGCTGCAGTGGCATTGCGACCCTTGAAAGCTAGCGATCAGAAGAAGGTACGGTTAAGTAGCTTCGAGCGCGTGTACCAAAGGGCAGAGTGCGCCGGGGGGGGAATTGCATGAAGGAGCCAAGTGGGGCTGGCCGAATTTTTCGCTAGACGGCTTGGCGGCCCGTGCACCCATCTTTCGAGGTCAACGATGCATTCGACTCAACGCACCAACTGGATCAAGAAACGACTCCTTACCACCTGCAGTGCCCTTCTTGCTGCCGGACTGCCCCATGTGGCGACGGCACAGCAAGCGTTCCACGATTCCGATGACATCCAGCTAGCCCAGCGTGTTGCCTGGGCTGAGGGAGTCGATGAACCAGTCACGCTAGCCGGCCATCAGGCATCGTGCGACCGCAGCCAAGGATTGGCATGTGACAGCATGGCCATTAACTCAGCGGGATGTTCGGCGGGTGCTTCAGGAGTCGGCAGCAGTTGCTTGGGCTATTGGTGGATGGGCGGAGACAGCGCTCTTCGCAAAGACTATGCAGCCAACGGCATCACGCTTCAGAACAACGTAACGCAGTTCTACTATGGAGTTGCCAGAGGCGGCGTGGACGAAATGTTCAATTACGCCGGACATGGCGACTACCTGATGAATGTCGACTTCCAGAAACTGGGAGGGATGCAGGGACAGTTCCTGAAGATGCGCACCGAGCATCGGTTTGGCGAATCGCTGCGTGAAGGGACTGGGACCATTCTTCCTCCCAATCTGGCTGCCGATCTTCCAACGACGGAAACCAACCATCTCTACATCACCAATCTGACCTTCATGCAGTTCCTCTCCGAGTCGTTTGGGCTGTTTGCCGGAAAGGTCGATACGCTCGATGGCGACCTGAATGCGTTCGCCAGTGGGCGTGGCATCCATCAGTTTTCCAATGCCGCGTTCGTCGTCACGCCACTGGGCTTGCGCACCATTGCCTATTCGACGCTTGGGGCTGGTTTTGTGGTTGTGCAGGATGGCGAGCCAATTTTCACCTTCTCGGCGCTCAATGCCAGCGATACCACACGAACCAGTGGATTTGATGAACTCTTTGCCGATGGCATCGTGCTCTGCCCCGAACTTCGCTTGCCCACCAATTTCTTTGGCCTGCCTGGGCATCAACTGTTCGGTGGAACCTGGAGCAGTCGCGACTACGCGACGCTCGACTTCCCACCCACAGTCATTCTTCCGAATGTCCCGATCCCTCGCGCCAGCGACTCCTGGTCGCTCTACTGGAACTGCGATCAATACCTGGTCGTCGATCCGAACGACTCCAAGCGCGGCTGGGGCTATTTCGCACGCGCTGGCTTCGCAGACCCCAACACCAATCCCATCGACTGGTTTGCCAGTGCTGGTCTAGGTGGCAACAGCAACCTCTTTGGTCGCGCTTACGACACCTTCGGCATCGGATACTACTACGCGGGGCTCAGCGATAATCTATCGCCGTGGTTGGGAACCGTCCTGGGAGGCCTGGGAGCAGGACAGGGGGCCGAAATTTTCCACAACTTTGCGGTCTCCCCGAGACTCTTCATCACCGCCGATACTCAGTATCTGGTCCCCTCGCGTGATGCGATCGACGATTCTATCGTAGTCGGTTTGAGAGCCAACCTGAAATTCTAAAGATCATTAGAATAAATGAACCGAACGCGACGGCAGGTTCTCCTGTTCGTCGCGTTCGCATTGGACGGCTCCCTCGGTTTTATCGACTGGGCGTCTGGGCTCACCGCCCAACTCAAATCACTCGCCGCCTCCTGACGCCACACCGCTGGCCCACCAACCCAGCGGTATTCTCTTTCGGTCAGGAACTCGACTCACTTCGCTTCCTTCCGGGAAAGATGCTTCGGCGCCCGCCGAGCGATCCTTACGACTCCGCGATCGCCCGGCCAGAGGTCGAACAGGGAGTCGCCTGCCACTCCAGGCACTCTGGATCGACTACTGACTGAGGGGGGGAACTGCCCCGATAGTGCACCAAAGGGCACGGAAAATCTTGCTGCAAAAGCCGCCGAACGCAGCGGCTTGGCGTCCACGACGGGAATCTGGCCTTTCTTTCCGACGTGCTTCCCACTATTTCTCTGCGGAAGCTGGCCTGTCACCCTTTTGTGAATCCTTTCGTTGGAATTCAGATCCTCTTCGTCTCGCACTCGTTGGACTGGGCGCGTTTCGCAAATGCACAAACTGTCGCTGGACATATCTCTGCGTGCAGTATTGGTTTTGCTGCTCTTTGCGCTGCCGTCTCATCGTGCGCGGGGTCAGGATCCAGTACGGGTACCTTCCAATCGCCAGAGGCTACAGGATCTTCCGGTTGAATCCCCAGGTACTTCGGCAGCGAATTCCATACCACGGCCAGAAGCCATATCTGGGGGCACTTCCTCCGCAGCACCGACCGGCCGGCAGACTGACCCTCAATCCTCCACATCGCCATCGAAATCGAATCCTGTGGACGGCGTTGCGGAGGCACCCATTGCAAACTTCCCGCCCGACGGCTCCCTGGGGAGCAACTTGGCAGGGGAACTTGGCTTTGATCCCATGTTTAGTGGAACGATGAGCTCGGAGCTGACCGGGACGCGGCTATCGGAAACCGATGCACTCAGTGTCGGCCTGAACTTCAATGAATTTCCGAAAGACTACATCAATGGCCTGACGCTACAGAAGGGTCGATGGGCGCTCAAGTTTGGCGGCTATGTGAAAGCCGATTTGATCCGAGATTTTCGTGCCATCGACTCGACAGACACCTTCGATCCGTCTGCGATTCCGGTCGGCGATCCCCAGCGAACTAACTCTCGGATGCACGCAAGGCAATCGCGGCTGAACATGGATGCACGCTGGATCACCAACACCGGGAATCCGCTTCGGATCATGGTGGAAGGAGACTTCTTCGGCAGTGGCGACACATTTCGATTACGACATGCGTTTGGAGAGTACGAAGGATTGATTGTCGGTCAGACCTGGACCACCTTCACGCACCGTGCGGCGCTCCCCAATACACTGGATGTCGTCGGAGACGTTGCATCGGTTGGACGCAGGCAGGCTCAGGTGAGATACTCACGTCACTTCTTCGATGATCGCTGGGTGGTCGCAGCCGCCCTGGAGGACTCCAATGTCTCGGTCGATCCGGAACTGCTGGCCTTCGGCCAGCCTCGTTCCATCGCCCCCGACTTCATTAGTCGCCTGCGCTACAATGGCGACCGAGGGCAGTGGCAGATTGCCGGTCTTGTCCGACGGCTCGGATTCCAGCCCACCGGACAAGATGTCCTCTCCGATATCGGCAGCGGCCTGAATCTGACTGGTTTTTTTGACTTGGCCAAACGCTGCCGTCTATACGGAGGAATTCTCTGGGGCAACGGGATTGGAAACTACCGCGACCTTCCCGATGCAGCACTGATTGGACCAAACGAAGGGACTACCCTGGAAACTTTGGCTTGGTATTCGGGGGTGACACACCAGTGGAATCCTCGATGGTCCACCAACCTGACCTACAGCACAGGAAATGTCGACAACACGCCAGGACAGCCTGCAGAGAGCATTCATCAACTGGAGTACATCGCCGTCAATCTTATTTGGCAACCGAATCCTCATATGTTTGCCGGATCGGAGTTGCTATGGGGCGAGCGGATCAATAGCGATGATGCCCGGCAGGATGCCAGTCGCCTGATGTTCAGTTTTGGCTTCCTGTTCCCCTGATTGATCGCCGATTGCAACACGCTAGGGTCCGAAAGGGCGCGCCCATGTCCTCCTACAATGAAGAAGATGATCCGCGAGTCGAATTGGCGCTGGAGAGGACCGAGATGGCCAACTTCCGGACCCAGCTGGCGCTCGACCGCACCACTCTTGCCTGGATCCGCACGGCTTTGACCTTCGCCACCTTCGGCTTCGGATTGATCAGCTACTTTCGATCGCTGTCGATGGCACCGGTACCTGCCGGGTCGACGCTGGGAAAAGACTATTCGCGACTGCTGCAGGAAGCAACGATCGCCGGGCGAGCGCTTTTGATAGTCGGAATCGTTTCGATGGGGATTACGGTCCTATCTCATTGGGGGGCGATCCGAAGGCTGCGAAGCGGCAAGCCACCCCACTTGCATCCGTGGCCTCTGAGCATCATCGTAGCACTGCTTGTGGCGATCATGGGGATCGGCGGCCTTTGGCTTACCCGCTGAACACGAGCTTCCACGCTAGCCCCTTCACGCGGATATCTTTGTTCGTTTCTCACTCCGAGACTTGGTTGCATGTCTATCGACTTCCATCGACTTCCCGAAACCGATCCTGCCATGATCCTCCGGTATCGGGATCGCCAGTTTGCTGCCGAGTTGCTAGCGGTAGCGATCCTTCATCTGGATCTGTTTACGTGGCTGGGAGAACGGGATGGTGCCGATCTGCAGACGATCTGCGACCATTTTGCATTGAAGACCAGACCCGCTGATGTGATGCTGACTTTGGCGGTTGCGAACGGTTACTTGCAACGCCATACCGACGGCCACCTGGAAGTGACACAGTTAGCGATCGAACACTTGACAGCTAGATCGCCATGGTACCTGGGGCCTTATTACGAACCGTTGCGAGGCAACAACGCCTACATGGGGTTTCTCCAGGTACTCCAGACCGACAGACCCGCTAATTGGCAAGCCAAGCAGGACACCGACAACTGGCACGATGCGATGACGCAGACAGCTTTTGCCGAGTCGTTTACAGCATTGATGCACTCACGCGGGTTGGCGCTGGGTCAGCATCTTGCCAAGTCGCTTCAGATTGCAGGAATACTTCAAGGCGGATTGCTCCTGGATGTTGCTGGTGGGTCGGGCATCTACAGCGCTTGCCTCCTATCGACCGCCCCACAACTGAAGGCTGTGGTTCTAGAGCAACCGCCTGTCGATCAGATCGCTCAGAGGGAAATGTCACGGTTTGGACTAGATCATCGTTGCGAGGTTCTGTCGGGCGATATGTTCCAAGCCAACTGGCCCAGATGCCAAGTGCTTCTTTTGTCCAACGTGCTGCATGACTGGGATATTCCGGAAATACGATTGCTCCTACAGAAGGCAAGTTCGGCACTGGAACCTGGCGGTTGGCTGGTGGTGCATGAAGCTTTCCTAGGGGAGGAGAAGGATGGTCCGCTCCCGGTCGCCGAGTACTCCGCATTGCTCATGCACATCACGCAGGGGCGATGTTATGCGCCCAACGAGATTCGGACTGCGGCCGAGGGCCTTCCGCTGGCATGGAAGGAGTTTCAGCCGACGATTGCCGACCGAGGATGGTTGGCAGCACAGCGGACCTGATCGAGGATGGGGGGAACGGGAGGTTTCTAAGGGATCGGCTGAGCCTGATTTCGCTTTTCAGGGTAGTAAGTCGATGGGATTGTTGCCCCTAGAACCCAAAGCAATTACACTCCGAGAATTCCGGACCTGACCAGAAGTCTGTCCCGTTTCCCTGAACTTACGTATCCCTCCGTGGTGGTCCCGATCATGATTTGGCCGATCTTATGGCTGAGCTTTGTCGCGCTGCTTTTTCTTTTGTTCGGGCTCTCGGCGATGATGGAAAGCCGTCAGAGGAGGAGGGCGGCAGCGGCATCCAAGGGGTCAGCGGCCAGCGGTGAGGACGACGGTGACATTCCACCAATTCCTGACTCGACCTTCGACGACGCCATCGCCTACGTCAGCCTGACCAGTGAGGAAAAAAGCTGAAGATTGGGCTCATAGCCCGGGTCTTTGAAGTGCTTGGCGGCAGCGGAGCCAATGTTCTTTTGCCCGACCAATCGTCGCATGGTGGATATCGACAATTTTTTCGACTTCTCGTGCGTATCCACCCGCCATTGCGACGGCGACCGGCACCGAACGATTTTCTAGCCATTCAAAGACCATTTGGTCGCGCGCCGACAGCCCTTGTTGGGTCAATTTGAGATTTCCAAGTCGGTCACCTTCGTATGGGTCTGCCCCCGCGAGGTAGATGGCCAGATCGTACGGGCCGAACGCATCGACCTGCAGCAGAGCTTCGGAGAGGCGATGCAGATAGACCTGATCGGTAGTCCCGATATCCAGATCGACATCCAGTGAACTGGGATGCTTTCGAGCAGGGAAGTTTTTGGCGCAGTGCACGGAAAGGGTAAAGACTTCCGGAGATCCCGCAAGGATCTGCGCAGTTCCGTTGCCCTGGTGCACATCCAGGTCGATCACAACACCTCGCCGAATCCTCCCTTGGCGCAGCATTTCCAGCATCGTGATCGCGGCATCATTGAAAATGCAGTATCCCTCTCCTGCATCTCTCATGGCATGGTGAGTGCCTCCTGCCAGATTGACCGCAACTCCTTCTGTCAGCGCGGCAGTTGCAGCGGCCAGGGTGGCGCCCGAACTGCGTCGTGACCGCTCCACCATCGCTTCCGTCCATGGGAATCCGATTCTCTTTTGCTCCGCCTCACTCAGTCCCCCGTGCAGCACTCGGTCGACATAAGCGAGATCGTGAGCCAGGGTGATCTGCTCCAGCGTAGCGGGAGGTGGAATCAGGAAGACGTCATCACAGAAAAAAGGGTCAGACACCAGCCGTTCCCTCAGCAATCGATACTTCGACATGGGGAAACGATGGCCATCCGGTAGAGGCAACTCAAAGAGATCGGTGTAGAATAGCTGCATTGTTCAATCAACCTGTCGATCCACGCCTGCAGTGACAAGGCATTGACGCCGCGTCTGTGATGAAAACTTCGTCATGGCTGATGGTTCCTAAGCTGCAGGTCCTTCGTCCAGAGGGGAGACGATCCTCATGCCAAATCTTTTTCGATTCATTCCCGTTCGACGTACCTTGATATTTGCTGCTATCGGTCTGGCGGCATCCATCGGCCAAGTGGTTTACGGCGATGAACGCTTGAAGGGAATCGCCTGTCGCTCCGTTCACCTGGGATATGCTCAGAAGGATCCGTGCACCCAGTTTGCCAACGAGGTCCTCGTTCGGAGTTCGGCTCCGGGTAGCTACTTTATGGTATGCGGTTGGGACAAGGGGTACTTCGGCATACAAGAGCTGGCGGATGGGAAAAAGCTGATTCTCTTTTCGGTATGGGATTCCGAGCAAAACGATCCTGGCGCCGTGGAGGAGGATCGAAAAGTCCGCATGCTGTACAAGGACCCCGCCGTGCGGGTTGGGCGATTTGGCGGGGAAGGGACAGGGGGGCAGTCGTTCTTTGATTTCGATTGGCAGCTGAATACACCTTACCGATTCGCGGTTGCCGTTCGCCCCGACGGGAAGCGAAGTGAGTATTCGGGCTTCTTCTACCATCCCGATGATCAAGCGTGGCGTCACCTAATTACCTTTTCAACCGTCACTGGCGGGAGTGACTCGCTAAGAGGACTTTATACTTTTGTCGAGGATTTCCGGCGCAACAGGGAATCGACCAAACTGCGTCGGGAGGCACTGTTCGGTCCGGCTTGGAGTCGTTTCGGTGACGAGTCATGGAAGCCGCTTCTGGATGCTCGCTTCACGGCGGACGCCAATCCGGTGGAGAACATACGAGCCGAGGTGATTGGGGAGCGACTGATGCTGGCGACCGGAGGCGATGCCGCTATTGGTCAAGTGGCCTTGCGCGGCATGCTCAGTTCGTCTCCAACGCAGGTGGTTCCTGAAGATCTCCCACTTCCCAATTTTTCGGATGACAAGGAGTGATTCCATGCAACGAATCGTTTTCATCTTTTGGATTCTCACCACCCTCGTGGTCCCCTGTGCGGATTCGAAGAGCCAGGAGAATGGCTGGTCCAATAAACTGGAGCAAGCGGTTGAGAAGAAAGACTTCGTGGAGGCGATACGGATCGCCGACGAGGTAGTGGCTGCTCAGCCGAAATCGGCCAACTTGTACGTTATGCGTGGGATGGTCCACTTCCAGGCCGGCGATATCGACCGGTCGATCACCGACTTCGATCGCTCCATTGAATTGGACCCAAGATCGAAGCCTTATCTCTGGCAGCGTGGGATATCGTTGTACTACGCAGGCAGATTTAAGGATGGTGCAGAGCAATTCGAAGTGCACCGAACCGTCAATGGCAATGACGTCGAAAACTCCGTCTGGCATTATCTATGCGTTGCTAGAGATTCCAGCCTGGAAGAGGCTCGAAAGAAACTGATTCCATCGGCAGGAGATCCTAGGCCACCCATGATGGAAGTCCTGGAACTCTATCGCGGCGCGAAGACGGTCGAAGATGTTCTGAATGCAGCGGAGCAAGTGGAGGGGGGACCAAGGGCAAAACCACTTGCAAGGTTCTATGGCAATCTCTATGTCGCTCTCCACTATGAATCGTTGGGGAAGACGGAACTCTGCCAGAAGTATCTGGAAGAGTGTTTGAAAACTGGAACAGGCGGCTATATGGCGGATGTGGCAAGGGTTCATCTGGATCGACAGAAAAAATCAGGAACAACTCCCTAGCCAGGACGTTGCAACCGCGCTTTGTACAAGTTTCCAGAATGGTCATTTGAGTGAGAAAGTACCATGCGCGATCGTTTTCTTGATGAGCAATAGAGATCAAAGCGGAATTCCTTTCCACAAAGATGTTTTTCTGACGCTGGCCGGTAGGTTGGCGATTTTCAAGGAAATCCCTCGCTGTCGAATGGATGCTTGAGGTCGGCTGTGTAGAGGACTGCCGCCAGACAGTGATTGGCAAGATGGAACGCAACCCTCCTGCAGGTCACTCGTACACAAGCGGCAATCTTGAGAAAGCGCAACGGGATCATATCCGTTCGCAATCATGGCTGATCCGTGCTATGGAGTTCCAAGTGATGTACACCGTCTCCCGGCACATTGGCCATCGACGATAGGCATCAGCCGAAACGGATTTGCCCGGAATGATATGCAACTGGTTCAATCTGCGACCAGCTACAACGGTTGTCCCTTGATGCTGTTCTCCATCTCTCCACGTATTCATTGCGTAGTCCGATAGAATTCATCAGAGTTTCTGACAACCGAGCGTTGCTTTGCTGAATGCGCACGCGCAATTACACACTGACTGGAGGATTGCAAAAGGGTGTCGGGATAGGGCGATGGACCTTCTAGACCACCAGCAAGCGGCGCAGGTCGCCCACTCCTGCCGACGCAGAGAACCAACCAACCAGCGGTGACTCAGGTACTCCGCGAACCAGGGTCACCTTTCCAATCGGTGCCACCCACCTTTCCAATCGGTGCCACCCACCTTTCCAATCGGTGCCACCCACCTTTCCAATCGGTGCCACCCACCTTT
>Ga0315902_10014702_pt1 | contig 10055 bp, 7 predicted proteins | sample LakEriMetagenome_9_FD_203523 | JGI IMG/M metagenome (GOLD analysis project Ga0315902, IMG submission 203523) | Freshwater fungal communities from buoy surface, Lake Erie, Ohio, United States - Buoy 12 MA117 | ecosystem: Environmental > Aquatic > Freshwater > Lake > Lake biofilm | place: USA...
GGCGGCGGCGAACGCGCGGGACGTGCCCTACCAGTCGCTGATCAAGGTGTGGCTTCTGGAAAAAGTCGAGGGTTGAGTACCGCGCTCCGGGAGTGGCCACACAACTCCCGGCAAGGCCTCAGACATTAAACCGGAATTTCAACGCTAAGCCTTTGTTGTATAGCGCCTTATGATTTATCCGCATGATTTGTACCCGGTTTTTTACCCGGTATCGACAGCGCTAGCCGAGCCATCGGTGCTCAGGCCTTCGTGACCGACCGGGATCATGGATGTGATTGCTTGGGACTCGAGACTATCAACAAATTGATATCGGATGCAGACCTACAGAGCGCAAAGGCTAGCTCGCGCAGAAGTGAAGCGACGCCCGCTCCTCGGCATCGTCGATAGCTTCAAGCAAGCGAAGATAGGTGCTCGCATGCATGCGCACCGGCTTTTGATTGGGCAACCCGTCGCGAACTACGAGCTTCGCCCTGTGCTTCACCACACGTCTCGCAAGACGCTCCAAGGGCCGCTCGTACTGGCTTTCATAGGCAAGGCCGAGGCAGTGGCGGCACGCGAAGCCTGAACCCCAGTAAAGCGCCGCGACACGCCTTCCACATTCACGTCGTGGGCAGGTGAACCACGGCCTCGAGCCACCGTAGTGGCAATCGGTCCAATCAACCGGGAGATCGTCGAGCCGGAGGTGAGGGCGCTTATCACGACTGTGACACGCAGGTGCCATGCGCACGCCACCGCGCGTGTAGAACGCATCGATATCGACTACACGCCCGTTGGCGTATTCAATCGCCATTGAAAATCGACCGCCCTCCCGCAGGACCCTGTGCCGATGCAGAAATCGGATGTCCAGAGCAAATCTCCGGGCGGTAGTCGGCCGGCCGCCGTTGAGGCTCCGCCGGCCGCTACCGAATCCGCCCATGGTCTATGCCCCGATATTTATCGAAATCATCAAGGAACCGGCGTTCTGCATCGAGGGCTACAGCAGTACGGACCTGACTGCATCCAGCACGGCACGGTCGCGTTTTCGTCCTGTCTGATTCGTAGTCTTGGAAATGAGTTTTTCCGCCTCATCAAGCGTTGCCCAGATCACCGACGCCGTCTCATCGTCAAACTTTCCCGGATTGCCGTCTGGCTTCATCAGGAAATACTCGTTGACTGTTGTACCTCCCGGGAAGGTGCCCGGTAACTTGGCCACGATGCATGCGGAATATCCGGTCTCTTCCTGCACTTCTCGCAGGGCAGCCTCCTCTGGGGACTCGCCCTTGTCTGGTCTTCCCTTGGGAAACGTCCAGACGTACCCGTCGTAGTGACCTTTAGGCTCTCTGAGCAGCACTCGCTTCTGCTCATCCACGAGCACACCGCCAAAGGCAGCCTTCAGTCCACTTGTCGCTTTCACCGATGATGCGGGAGCCGGTGCTCCAAGTGGCTTCTGATCAGGCAAGTCGTAGAGTACATCCCAGACCTTCGCATAAATGCCAGCGCGCACCTTGCCTTGCTGCTGTGCGACCTCGTCTTTGAAGTTCTCATACCCGATGTCGGCGACGATCTTCGCCATGGCGCTGCTGACCTCAGAGTGCGGGGCTTTGGCGCGATAGCGGTAATCCGACCCAGCGTTAGCGATGATCGCGCCCATGCTAGGCAAGTAAGTATCCCGAAGCTGCTCTAAATCGCTTCTCACTCGTGAGCGAATGGTTAGCGTTGCTGCCTCTTTATCTTCGGGCTTCTGAACGACGCTGAAAAACCCGAACGGTGTCATGAGCCACATGGCAGATCTCCCTTCGGCGCTGCTTTACTACCCACGGTGTAGATCGCTCTTGAGGATCGACAAGCTACGCCCACGCCTCCCCAAGCTCCTGAGCCTGCCTCAGGACAAGTTCTATCGCCCCATCCGCCTGATCGGGCGGGTACTTGTACTTCCGCAGAATGCGCTTGACCAGGAGGCGCAGCTTGGCGCGGATACTTTCCCGCTGCGACCAATCGACTGTGACGTTTCTGCGAAGGCTTTCCGTCAACTCCTGCGCGATCTTCTTGAGCGTCTCGTCCCCCAGTTCTCGCACGGCTGATTCGTTGTCTGCCAAAGCATCGTAAAAGAGCAACTCGTCTGTCGTGAGCCCTGTCGCATCGCCCTGCTTCACGGCCTGGCGGAACTTCTTCGCCATCTCGATCAGTTCTTCGATGACCTGCGCCGTTTCAATCGCCCGGTTCTGGTAGCGCTTGATGACGTCACGCAGCAGGTCGGAGAACTGCTTCACCTTGGCGATGTTCTTGGCAAACCGGCTCTTGATCTGTCCTTCCAGAAGCCTCTCCAGCAACTCGACCGCGAGGTTACGCTCGGGTAGGTTCGCCACCTCAGCGAGGAAGTCGTCATCCAGAATGCCGATGTTCGGTTTGTCCAAGCCCACGGCATCGAAGATATCGACCACTTCTTCGGAGACCACCGCCGATCCGATGATCTGCCGTATGGCAAGCTCGCGCTCCTCGTCGGTCTTCTTCTGCTGACTGATCTCTTTCTTGGTCAGGATGACTTTCACGCCCTGCAGGAAAGCCACTTCCTCGCGGACGACCTTCGCTTCATCCAGCGTGCAGCACAGGCTGAACGCCTTGCTCATGGCAAGCGCGTTATCGGCGAATCGCCTCTTGCCGTCGTCCAGCCCCAGTACGTGGTTTGCCGCGCCAGCCAGCGCCTTGTGGCCACCCGTGAGGAAGCCGCTGTAGTCGTAGCCGTGCAACATCCCGCGCAGGACGTCGAGCTTCTCCTCCAGCACCGCATAGGCCTCGTGGGCGTCTACCGTCGGGCTGCCCCGGCCCTTGCTGGCGGTGTACTCCTTGAGGGCGCTCTGGAGTTCGTTGGCGATGCCGATGTAATCGACCACCAAGCCGCCCTGCTTGTCCTTGAAGACGCGGTTTACCCGGGCAATGGCCTGCATCAGGTTGTGGCTCTTCATCGGCTTGTCCACGTACAGGGTGTGCACGCAGGGCGCGTCAAAGCCGGTGAGCCACATATCGCGAACGATCACCAGTCGGAGCGGGTCGCCGGGGTTCTTGAACCGCTTCTCCAACCGCTTCTTGGTCTGGGCGTTGTAGATGTGAGGCTGCAGCAGTTGCTTGTCGCTCGCCGAGCCGGTCATCACGATCTTGATAGCCCCCTTCTCGGGGTCGGGGTCGTGCCAATCCGGGCGCAGCTTGATGATCTCGTTGTAGAGGTGGACACAGATGTCGCGGCTCATCGCCACGACCATCGCCTTGCCGGTTTGGGCCGCGCAGCGCTCTTCGTAATGCGCGACCAAATCAGCCGCCACCGCCTGAATGCGGGGCTCTGCACCCACCACCCGCTCCAGCGCCGCCCAGCGGCTCTTAAGCTTGGCCTGCTGGTTTTCCTCTTCGTCCTCGGTCAGTTCATCCACCTCGGCGTCGATCTGCGGCAGGTCTGCTTCTTTGAGCGCGAGCTTGGCTAGTCGAGACTCGAAGTAGATGGCAACGGTGGCGCCATCCTCCTTCGCCTGCTGCATGTCGTAGATGTGGATGTAATCGCCGAAGACGGCGCGGGTATCCCTGTCTTCCGATGACACCGGCGTGCCGGTGAACGCCACAAAGGTGGCATTGGGCAGTGCATCGCGCAGGTGCTGGGCATACCCGGCCTGATAGATCGCCGCCGGCTCTGCAGCCATGTTCCCTTGGGCTTCGTTGGCGGCTGTGGCCTCGTTCGCCGCTACCTTGGGACGCTTCACCGTCTTCAGCTTCGCCTCGAATCCATACTGCGTGCGGTGCGCCTCATCGGCGATGACGACGATGTTGTGGCGATCGGAAAGCACCGGGAAGCTGTCCTCATCCTCACCTGGCATGAACTTCTGGATGGTGGCAAAGACGATACCGCCCGAAGGCCGGTTGCCCAGCTTGGCGCGGAGGTCTTGGCGGGTATTGGCCTGCACCGGCTGCTCGCGCAACAAGTCCTGCGCCAGCGAGAACACGCCGAACAACTGGCCGTCCAGATCGTTGCGGTCGGTGATCACGACGATGGTCGGGTTCTCCATCGCCGTTTCCTGCATCACCATCGCCGCGAAGCAGGTCATCGTGATGCTCTTGCCGCTGCCCTGTGTGTGCCAGACCACGCCACCCTTATGAGTGCCACCGGGACTCGATGCCGCAACGGTCTGCTGGATGGCCGCGCGAACGGCATGGAACTGGTGATAACCCGCCACCTTCTTGATCAGCGTGCCGTCGTCTTCGAACAGCACGAAATAGCGCAGGTAGTCGAGCAGATACGCGGGAGCGCACACACCACGAATCAGTGTCTGAAGCTCATGGAACCGCCCCAGCGGATCAAGATTGACGCCATCGATAGTGCGCCACTGCATGAACCGTTCGGCGTTGCTGGAGAGGCTGCCGAACCGCGCCTCAGAGCCATCGGAGATGACGAGCAGTTCGTTGTACTGGAAAACGTCGGAGATCTGCTCCTTGTACGTCTGGATCTGGTGGTACGCCTTCCAGATGTCTGCTCCCGTATCGGCGGGGTTCTTCAACTCCATCAACACCAACGGCAGCCCGTTGATGAAAAGGATGATGTCCGGGCGGCGAGTGTGATGCGGGCCTTTGATCGAGAACTGATTGATGGCCAACCACTCGTTCCGGGTGGCATCCGTCCAATCGATCAGCCGGACAAAGTCGCCCCGGGTGTCACCGTCCTTGTTGTACTCAACCGGCACACCGGTCACCAGCAACTGATGAAAGCGGCGATTGGCTGACAGTTGTGAGGGGATACCCAAGCTCACGACTTGCTGCAGCGCGTCTTGTCGCGCAGAAAGAGGAATGCCGGGGTTCAGACGATCGATTGCATTACTTAGGCGCTGGGTCAGCAGCACCTCGCGGTAGTCCTCGCGCTCTGGCGCCGAGCCGTCGAAAGCGATGTCCGGGCCGTAGAGGTGCGTGTAACCGAGATCTGCCAGCCAGCCGAGGGCTTCCTGCTCCAGTTGGTCTTCGGTCATGCGACGGCCTCGGCGATGGCGTCTTCGGCGTCAGGCAGGCGAAGCTGGCCGGAAATCAGGCGGGGGAGCAGGGTGTCGCGAAGGGTGGCGAGGGTTTTTGCCAGATCAATATTTCGTGCAATCTGATCAATTATTGGTTTCACGACTCGGCTGAACAATTTTCGGTTTTCTTCTGGCGCGAGAACTAGCAGATGTTTTTCCAATGCATCTTTCGGCAGGGCGAGTACGGTAGTTCCGGTCGCGTAACCGACCGCCACATCACGAAATGCTGGTTGCAAAAAGGAAAAATACAAGTAAATCCGAAGGACTCCTGAGTCGCTCTGGCTCTTCGGGGTCGCCTTAAAAACGTGATGCGAAACAAAGCCCGGCGAATATCCTTCAGGTATTAGCAGTGGCCGACCAAGAATTGCCCGCTCCTGCGTCATATCAGTGTTTGCCAAAATCAGGTCGCCGGCAGAAACCATATGCCGCTCTTTATACTCACCCGTGTAGCGTTTTACCTTTTCCGTAGCGAAGACTCTTGGCGCGTTGAAGCAGCCAAGGTTGAACATATATGCGCCCTGATCCTCGGACAATCCATCTCCCTTGTACGAGCAGCCTTTCGTGAGTGAACAAAGCTGGCCAATCGACGAGCGGCCCCACCCCCTCGGCACCAACCCCAACTCCGACTCCTCAAAGCTGTCGGGAAACAACGCGGCGGTGGCTTCGTCCATGCCTTCCGGAGCGCGGCCTTCCTGCTTGGCGCGGACGGGATCGAAATCGACAAACCACGACTTGAAGATCGCCTGCGCGATGGCTTCCAGCGTGGCATTGGTTTCGCGCAGGAGGGTGATGCGGTCATCGAGAGAATCAAGAATGGCTGAAATTTTTAGCTGTGTTTTCAGCGGCGGCAAAACAATTGGAACTGCTGACAAGATGCCCGTGTTTAGGTTCGGCATCGTTGCCCCTACTGCATGACGAACCAGCCAATCCTTGATCTCAGGCGACCGAAGACAATGCGAGATGAACTTTGCAATAGCGTTCTTTTCTTTGCCAAGTCTTACTTTCAAGCAACCCGTTCCGCAAAACCAGCCGACCTCGCGCTCACGAATCAGTGCATTCTTTGTTACGTCGCCTCTTCGACTAAAAACAATGTCACCCAACTGTAGCTTGTGCTGAGAGAGCCGATCTACATCTGATTGATCAATTCTTGCAATTCCCTCTTCAACGATTCCACCATCACCTATGTTGGTGGGCATGACAACCGGAACCCCAACCTCTCGATAATCAGACGTGTGAAGCTGACTACCAAATGGACCGGTTTGTATTGCGCCGCCTTGGCTAGTGCAAATTTCACCCAGAGTCGTTGAGCGCCACTCAGAACTCATATCCTAGCCCCACCAGCTTCTGCTGGATCAACTGGTCAAGCTCCGCGCCCCTCGCCATCTGCTCGCCTAACTTCTCGGTTAGCGCCTGCATCTTGTCGGCGAAGGCTTCGTCGTCGTCCTCGACCTCTTCCGCGCCCACATAACGGCCCGGCGTCAGCACATGGCCGTGCTGGGCGATCTCCTCGAGTTTGACGCTGCGGCAGTAGCCGGGAATGTCGGCATAGTCGGCGCTGGTGGGAGTACGCCACGCATCGACGGTGGCGCCGATACGGTCGATCACTTCATCGGTCAGTTCAGACTGCACCCGGCTGATCATGCTGCCGAGCTTGCGGGCGTCGATGAACAGCACCTCGCCCTTGCGCGTGCTCTTCTGCTTGGTGAGGAACCACAGGCAGGCCGGTATCTGGGTGTTGAAGAACAACTGCCCCGGCAGTGCGATCATCACCTCCACCACATCGGCCTCGACCATCGCGCGGCGGATATCGCCCTCGCTGTTTTGGCTGGAACTCATCGAGCCGTTGGCGAGCACGATGCCAGCGCGACCCTTGGCGTTCAGGTGATACAGCATGTGCTGCAACCACGCGTAGTTAGCGTTGCCCTGCGGCGGGGTGCCGTAAACCCAGCGCGGGTCACCCTCTAGGCTGCCGTGCCACCAGTCGCTGACATTGAACGGGGGATTGGCGAGGATGAAGTCCGCTCGCAGATCGGGGTGCTGATCTCGGGTGAAGGTGTCTGCGGGCTCCCTGCCAAGGTTGAAGTCGATGCCACGGATAGACAGGTTCATGGCAGATAACCGCCATGTTGTCGGGTTCGATTCCTGCCCATAGATGGAGACATCCCCCACCTTGCCGCCGTGCGCTTCGATGAACTTCTCGCTCTGCACGAACATCCCGCTCGATCCGCAGCAGGGGTCATAGACCTTGCCGTGATCGGGCTTGAGGACAGCCACCAGCGTCTTGACGATGCTGGTCGGGGTGTAGAACTGCCCGCCCTTCTTCCCTTCCGCACTGGCGAACTGGCCAAGGAAGTATTCGTAGACCTGCCCAAGCACATCCCGCGCCTTGCCGGGGTCGTCGCCGAAGCCGATGGTGGAGATCAGGTCGACGAGTTCCCCGAGCTTGCCATCGGGCAACTGCACACGGCCATAGCGCTTGTCGAGAATGCCCTTTAGCTTGGGGTTCTCCGATTCAATGGCGGTGAGCGCGTCGTCGATGCGTTTGCCAATGTCGGTCTGCTTGGCCGCTGCCCGTAACGCCTCCCAGCGGGCAGTTTCGGGTACCCAGAAGACGTTGGCTTCTTTGTAGTAGTCCCGATCCTCCAGTTCATCGGCCAGCATGGTGGCGTCGGAGTCGTGCAGGAAGTACTCATCGTTTTCGTCGGCGAACCGCCGCGTTAGTTCCTCCCGCCGGGCGGTGAACGTGTTGGAGATGTACTTCAGGAAGATGAGGCCGAGCACGATGTGCTTGTACTCGGCGGCGTCCATGTTGGCGCGCAGTTTGTCGGCTGCGGCCCAGAGGGTTTTCTTGATGTCGTCGATCATGTTTGGTGCTCTTCCTTGCCACTCAGCCGAGGTCTGCTCGGCGATCGCCATGGTCCCTTGATAATTTCTGCGCTCTTCCCCGATTCGGTTGGATCGCGCCCATCCAGTATCGCCTCCCAACGGTCGATGATCTGCCGGAATTCTCGCCCCACCCTTTCGTGGTAACGCAAGGTCTCGGCGTTGTACGACTCGAAGTCAGGGAAATCCTCCTGCCTTGGCCAGTCGGGCACCTCCCAGTCGTAAAGGCTCTCTTGCAGAAATTTCTGGAGCACGTGGCGCAGTGCCGTTTTGCCCTGCCCACCCAGTCCAAGTCGATGGGCCATCTGGGTGCAGTAGTCGGCCTTGGGACGCTTCAAGCAGCCCCACACATAATTGACGGCCATCAGGAGTCCCTCTTCCTGATAGAACTCATACAAGACGACCAGAAAGTCTCGCCTGCCTTCTGCTGTGCCCAGATCGTGCCCTATCAGCGATGGTATTTCGGCCGAGATAGGCTGGGTCGTCTCAGAGGTAGGACGCGGTGTGGCCTGCTCAGGCTCTGTCTCCCCTTGTTTGAAGCTCGGTTCAGACGTGTGAGGTGGGGGCCGCGTCATGTCGTCCTTGTCCAAGAGGAATGCATCAGCCCCCGGCTGCACGAAATGACGTAGCTTCTCTACCAAATCGCTTTGAAAGCTGTTGTCTGCCGTTAGTTTCTCGGTCAGCGAGCGGAGGCTTTGCACCTCATAGGAGAGCTTCTCAGCATGTTGGCGAGCCTCAAGAAGCTCCATGTTGAGGGCATCCCAGCGCTTGCGCTCGAGATCGAACTGAGTCGCCGACATCACGACGGCAAAGGCGCGACCGTGCTTCTGGATCATCACTGGCGAGGCCTGCGCCTCATCGAGGAGCTTGCCTAGTTCATTCTTGGCTTCTTTAGCGGAGTACGAGCGCATCGGCGCATCCTATAAAAAATGTGCCCAAAGTAGCCACAATTTACCGTATTCGATCAGGAAAGTGCTAGAAAAATGGTCCGTTACCCCGAGGCGTGGCACATCGCTCAGTCTTCGAAACCCCGTAACCGCAGCGCCCTTGAAGAGTGGGCTGCTGGCCGGCGCCTTTTATCCGGTTAGGTTGTTAGTGGAATTTTGCGTCAGTACCGTCTGCACTGACGGTATGGTGATGGTGCGGGTCCGCTTCTTCCACCCGTGGTCAGATGCCCTAAGAAGATCGCGCAGATGCGGGCGCTTTATTCGCCCGCTTGGCGCAAGGAGAGCAGTTTCTCGAAGTCCTCGGCCGACACGTACACGCCGTTCCGCATCGCCGAATCGATTGGGAATTCTCGCGGCGGCGACTTATCCCAAGCGCGGCAGCCCGAGAACTCTGGATGGCCGACCGTAATGGGCAGGCCATCGACATTCATGAAGACGCAAACTTCGTTCATCTTTGACCCTCCAGAAGCCGAGCGAACATCACAGAAAAGCCATGGTCAGGAGTTGGGGAAGGCGCTTTGAATCGTCGGAGAGACCGCAGAAAACACCCCTAGCCTAAAGCCACGAGTCCTCCGCACCATCCGAGGTGACGGGCACCCCAATCGGTAATGCAGACAGAATAGTTCGGTTGCCGATGTCCTGACATCAAAGTGGATCGCGTCCTACCGTCACCGGCAGGCTGGGAGCACGGTGGTTGCTGGCACTCGCGCTTCGCTTGAACGCTGACGGTGCGGACGGTTGTATCCCCTCGTCTTCTGGCGCGGGCTGGGTCGTTATGGTGATCATCCGCGCTCCCTCCCGCCCCGCTCGCCCGAAGCTGATGTCGATGCCGATCTTGCGCAGGAACGTTGCCGCGCGACGCAGTCGGCCTGACAGGGCCCTTGGACTGTCCGGCCAGGTCTTGGAGTTCACGCCTCGCTCGCCCACCAACTCGCCAAGTGCTTCCAGAAGGTCGGAGGCTGTCCCCGTCCATACCGTCCGCCTTGTCATGAGAGCGCGAATGGCCGTGGCTACCGGATCGGCGTCAATCACACTCTCAACCGCATCGAAGCGATTACCGCGATAGGCTGAGGAAAAGGTCCCAGCAGGCTGTCAACGGCAATCCAAATTTCCCCAGCTGCGGCAATCGAATTTTCCCCACCCGGTTCAGACATTGGTTTCTTCGGCTCGCACGAGCCCGGCTTTCAGCTTCTCCTTCAGGCGG
>Ga0315902_10014704_pt1 | contig 10054 bp, 8 predicted proteins | sample LakEriMetagenome_9_FD_203523 | JGI IMG/M metagenome (GOLD analysis project Ga0315902, IMG submission 203523) | Freshwater fungal communities from buoy surface, Lake Erie, Ohio, United States - Buoy 12 MA117 | ecosystem: Environmental > Aquatic > Freshwater > Lake > Lake biofilm | place: USA...
TTTGTTCCGGCAACACCAATGATTCCATAATCAGGGTTGTTGTCAAATAATCTTGTTAATTTTTTAGTAACGTTTGTTGTTTCAATTATTAGATCATCATGCATAAACACAACAATATCATGGATTGATTCTGACAATCCTTCATTATAAATTTGTGGTAATGATTTATCGCCATTATTTTCATAAACAATTATTTGCGTTTTCGGATGTGAAAACATCTTACTAACATGGTTAATATAACTGTCATCAATTTCACGCGTTGGTATAACAACACTAACTGGATAATTATTCTTCGACATATATTGCTTCAATATTTCCGTCATATTCTTTTAAATCAATGACGATCGGTTTATTTGATGGTATATACTGTTCTGTACAAGTGGCAGCATTTACATAAAGCGTATCTTTAATATATGCGGCGCCATATCCACAGTGGATATGTCCAAACACATGTAATGATGGCTTTACTTCTTCCACACGAACTCTCAATAGTTCACAACCAACGTTTATTCCACCTTGTCTCCAATTTGTAACAAAATCCCTCGCTTCGTGTGGTGGCCCATGAGTGATTAAAACATCGGTATCATTAGGGATCATATCCCAATATCTTTTCAAGTCATCACCCATTCTTGGAAGATTAAATGCCCAATTATAAAATTCAGGTTGCCACGGACTACCCCAAAATTTTACAGGTCTTTTAAATTCGGGTGATTCAATTGTAAATTCACTGTCTTCAAGATAAACAACATCAGACTGTGAAAGATTTTCTTCATTCATTAAATGGTAGTACCAATCATAATCACCCTGATGATGTGGAAACCTATGTTCTTCAAATGCAAAATCATGATTACCAGCAATAAAAATTTTAGTATCAAAACCTTTCAGATTCATGTACCAATGAACAAACTCTTCTACATCTCTTTTAGTGCCTTTGTTTGTACAATCACCAGCATGGATTAACACATCACCTTCTGGCAAATCATGTTCTATCATAGGATGTAAGCTGTGTGTGTCGGATATGCAAACAATTCTCATAAAGAATAATATAATGAAATTTATCTTAAAAACAAAAAAAAAGTCAGAATTTCTTCTGACTTACTTGGGGCCTTCGGTTTTCATAGAAAATAAAGTAATTCCACCACCATGGTTTTTCTAAACCAGGAAACAAATTTTTTTAAAAAAACTCTGAGATTACAAGTTTTATTAATCGACTTTAGAAAGATTATTGTTTCCTTTCATATCCACTAGCTTTTGACTAGTACCGATCAGTGACGGTCAATTAGATTAACCAATCCTTAAGTCATTAGATACTCTCACCTTACTTATTACTCTTCGAAGTTGCCACCCCGATTAGTCCTTGCGGGACTAGAGAACTTTCTGGAAACTCACATTGGGCTTGGGACCCTTTGTGGCCGTGAACCCCTCACGACTATGTAGTCACCTGTCTCTAATGACTGACGAGCACTTTTCCTTTTGTATTTGTAGTTTGTTAAACCAAAATTAACAAAATGATTTTAGTTACCGATCTGGAAGGTAGTGGCTCGCCGCCAGCCATGCCATCTTTTGAACGACACGATACTAAACTACCCTCTGAGACATCCCTGCCTCCACACTTTTGGACCCCTTCGAGATACGAACCTTGGTAGATTCAAATCAAGGATTGTAACAGCACCACCTGTACACAACCATACCTTTCGGTTTTAAGATTCCCATTGTATTGAATTCCGCAATAATATGATTGGAGGTCATATTTCTTACAACAATTCTACGAGTTATTCTTATTAGTGTTCCCACCTCAACTGAACGACCGGTATCGCTCAGTCATCAAACCACTTTCCCTACAGTGTTACCCTCAGTACTTAAGGTTCGATGATATCCCGCTTGCCTACTCGAGCTCTCTTGCGAAAGCCGCAGACCCAAACAACTAATTCAGATCTACTTTATCCCACTTTCATGGTTTATTTTAATCGACCATAGGCGGCCAATATTTTTAATTCAAAGAACTATTTCCTTAACTCTTTTACAAATATACGATCCTTTTTTTGAAAAACAAACGATTTGTAAAAAAATATTTTTAAATTCTTACTAAATGATTTGCGGCATATGTTGTCAAGGCACCTAAATGCTTATATCTTACCTTGTAACCCATACCTTCAACTAAACCAACAGCCTGTCTTAAAACAGAATTTGATTTATATTTTGGATCAGGATTTAAATCAATATCAATCCAAGTCGCTTTTGGTAAACCATTTTCTTTTAACCATTCAGCAATTTCAATTGATCTCCAAACTTCGCTTAACAATCTAGATGGTGTGTTATATTCCATCGGTGTTGTTTCACGATTACACAATACATGAGCGCCTTTTCCTGGTGTATATAATGCAATTACAACACCATAGATAGTTTTTTTATGTCCGTAACACTGTGAGTCTGAGCCGATGAGAATTTCCACGTTCTCTCTTGTTGAGATGTATTCTCTAACATACTCAATCAAATCAGGAATATTTGTTCCATAGAGAGTTCTAAATTGTTTCATTTCATTTCATTTTAATATAATTATTTTAGCTGTAGTGGGAGGATTCGAACCATCCAGGTGGTCTTTAGCTATAGGACATTGCGCGCTTGTGGTCAACCCATTATCCTACGTTTATCAGATGCTCCACACCGCCGAGACAGGACGGCACGTTTGCCAATTTCGTCACACTACAGTATGCGGAGAGTGAGGGGATCGAACCCTCGCGCCACGAATGACCTAACAGTTTAGCAAACTGCCCCCTTCACCACTTGGGTAACTCTCCTAAAGAATTTGTTTGTCATTAGCCCTTCTTCTTGCTTCCTCAGCTTCTTTATACATTCTAATCCAAGTAAGTGAAAGATCAACAATTGCTAACGCTGGTGCTAATACAATAACCATAATCGTGTCAAGACCTGGTGATACACCAATCATACCAGGATTTTGTAATTTTCTATATTTTTTTATTAATTGAAAAAAACAATAAAAAGCACAGATAATGTGAAAATAAAGATACATAATTAAAAAATTTAAGTTGTCCCTCAGGGATTCGAACCCCAACTAGATGAGCCAAAATCACCTGTACTACCGTTATACTAAAGGACAAAATAACCATCACGGAGAATGTAGATTTTCACTAACTCGATTTAGCGGTCTCTATGATGATTGAGCGAATAACAGGGCTCGAACCTGCCACCCCCGACTTGGAAGGACGGTGCTCTACCAAATGAGCTACATTCGCTTATTATGAGCTTCCTGTCAGAATCGAACTGACGACCTCGAGATTACAAATCACGCGCTCTGGCCTGCTGAGCTAAGGAAGCTTATTGTAGAAGATACCGGGATCGAACCAGTGACATCTTGCATGTAAGGCAAGCGCTCTCCCAACTGAGCTAATCTTCTATTTGGTGGACCAGCCTGGGCTCGAACCAGGGACCTACTGATTATGAGTCAGGCGCTCTAACCAACTGAGCTACAAGTCCAGGTGCGGTGAGTTTTTTGAAGAAACCCCAAACCGCAGTATAAAACTTTAACGGTGCCGGAGGAAGGATTGGTTACCTCCACGGTGACCCTTTCGGTTACACCCCCTATCTAGAATACAGGACGTCTCAAGGTTGTACACACCTCTTTCCGCCACTCCGGCGTGTTGTTGGGGTAGACGGACTCGAACCGCCGAACCCGAGAGAGCTGATTTACAGTCAGCCGCAATTGCCGCTATGCGATACCCCACTATGTGACCAAGAAGAGACTCGAACTCTTACACCCTTCCGGGCACCAGATCCTAAGTCTGGCGTGTCTACCAACTCCACCACTCGGCCATAGTTGCGCTGACGGAGAATTACGATATCTCAACCTATTGATTAACAGTCAATTGCTCTGCCGTTGAGCTACATCAGCGTGTGTCGAGATAGCTGGATTCGAACCAACAGCCTCTTGGTCCCAAACCAAGCGCGATAACCGGATTACGCTATATCTCGTTTTTTTTGTAGTCCCACGTGGACTCGAACCACGAACATCTCATTAGAAGTGAGAAGTTATATCCCTTTAACTATGGAACCATTTGTACCCGGGGCGGGACTTGAACCCGCACGAGCGTTGCGGCTCACAAGATTTTAAGTCTTGCATGTCTACCGATTCCATCACCCGGGCATATTTTATCACAATGTCAAAGAACTATATCCAAATATAAGAATAAAAAATAATAAAACAAAAAACCCGAACATTTTTTGTGTTCGGGTCTCGATATAAGTTTTAAAATTTATTTTATCCTTTATTGATTTCCGAACACAAGTAACTTAACGGTTGCACACCATACCCATTACCATTGTTAACTGGTCTACTCGTAAGTGTCAATATGTTATTTATATTCGTCATCGTTTTAATAAGTATATACAAAAATAAAAAAAAACTAAATGATAAAAAATTATTTTAATTTATAGGATAAACCAAGTCCCGGTGTGAAATTAGAACCAACAAGATTACCAATTACCCATAATTTTAAATCTGTAGATTTTAATGCGTTGTAACCAATGAATGCATTTATTTTATTTTCATTGTTAACGGGTTGAACACCAAGTCCAATTAAAATTTTATCTGGTTGAATCATTTTTAATACTCCGAATTTCATATTCGAAGAAATTGATCCAGTTTTTTGATTAGCTAATTGCTGATCGTTATAGGGTGCACCAACGTATAACCCCCATGTGTTTTTTAATACGCCGGCCGTAATGTAACCATCTAATCCTTTATTTGTTCCTGAAACGAACACCTCTCGTTGTCCGTAGGTCACTGCCTTCACTCCCAATAGCATCATGACCAATATGATTTTTAGTTTCATCTATATAGAGACCGTAGTCCCTGTCTATATTGATAAATATAAACTTAAAATTAAATGTACTCGGTACGGGATTCGAACCCGTGCTACATCCGTGAAAGGGATGCGACCTAACCACTAGTCGAACCGAGCAAGTGCGGAGGCTCAGGGATTCGAACCCCAGATACCGTTTCCAGTATGACGGTTTTCAAGACCGTTCCATTCAACCACTCTGGCAAGCCTCCAAATTCTGCGGTCCCACCGGGAATCGAACCCGGCATACCGCCGTGACAGGGCGGCGTTATAGCCGATTAACTACAGGACCATTTTGATTCTAACCCATCTTAAATTGCACCTCCGAGTCATGCTCTGGTTGACAAAGTCCTCGCATGAGTTAGTCTCAATATTTTACTTTTTTCTACGTTGACACAAAGCCGACCCAGCCAAAGATTTTGTTGTTTTGCTAGTTCTACCACTTTTAAGTGCTTTACTAGCTTTTTTTGCTACTCTTTTCGATGTTCTTGGTTGTTTAGCCATAGTCAAAAGTTTTAGTTGCGAGAGAGGGAATCGAACCCCCGACCTAAAGGTTATGAGCCTTCCGAGCTACCGCTGCTCTATCTCGCGATTTGTTTTACAAAGATAAGAAATATTTTTTAATATATCAAATCCTTTGTTGCGGGACCGAGAATCGAACTCGAATACACAGGCTTATGAGACCTGGTGGGTTACCTAACCTTCCCGCAATTTGGGTGTAAGGACGGTATCGAACCGTCTTCCCGAGCTCCACAAACTCGTGCTTCACCTTAAAGCTTCAAACACCATATGAGTCAAGTATTGGATTCGAACCAATGTGGGAGGTTTTGCAGACCTCAGCCTAACCACTCGGCCAACCTGACAAAATCTCAAGCATTCTACTTCCCGCAACACGAAATTGTATCTTACTTAGCCCATCGTTGGCGGTATGGGTACTTGAGTGTGTTTTGTTCACTTTTTTTATCTGTTCACGAATTGTGAACATTCAAAATTAATGAACAGAGGTCTCACAGGGATTCGAACCCCAATCATCTCGTCCGTAGCGAGACGTTTTTCCATTAAACTATAAGACCTGTTTATATTTCCTTATTATTTTAAAGACTTCCCTAATGTCCGTTAGTTGCATTTTTTGATCTGGTTTAATTGGTAAGAATGCAATTGTAAATCCATGGTTTCCACAGAAATAATCTTCCTTTTGAATTCTATTACCATTCACCTTTTCAAGATATATCCAAGGATAGTTACCGGCCATTTCGATGGTAATTCCTATCTTTTTTAATCTTGGTACTAACCTATTCAATACATTATCCTGTTCCATCATTTTTATTTTTGGCACGGGTGGAGAGATTCGAACTCCCATCAAGGGTTTTGGAGACCCACATGCTACCATTGCACCACACCCGCATATCATAAAAAAACCCCGAGATTTTGTCCCGAGGTTTTCTAATATTTTAAGTTAAATTAATTTAACCAACATCAGTATCATCGAGACCTATGGACATAGAACGCTCATCCGCCCAAATTGAACAGTTGATGAACGACATTGTATGTTTTTGTTGTCTCATTGAATTTTACTTAACCTTTAAATCTTTTACAAAGATAACAATAAGTATTTGAAAAATCAAGAAAGTTTAAAAATATTTATATAAAAAGAAAATAAATGGCTCGTTTACTTCCAATTAACTGGTATATAGAATCACCGATAGATTTTGAACACAAACAATATGTTCTTTTTGCTTACTTACAGGAAGTAGATCAGTCCTTCTTTTTTAAAAATCTTTCACCACATCTATTACACATGGAAACACTTGTGAAAGAACTTCATGAATTTCAGGAATCTTTTCAGGAAATTAAAAAAATGTTTGATAAAGAGCGTTACATCCTTTTTAAGGATAATCCGAAATTAATAGGAGAAGACAACCACTTAGTCTATGAAATTAAGGAAATAGTCGAATTTTCAATACCCCAGGTTGAATGTCGAATATTAACAGGAAATAAAATTTTAGAAAAAACAAGGCAAGTTTTATACTAGTAGTTGCCTAGCTGATATTTATCAGTATGGCAAGAAATAATAGACTAAACGTGTCTCTATTACCCATTTTGGCGGTTTTAGGGTTTTTCGGACTATATTCATACATTATAGATCCGGTGCAAGAAACAAAGGCAGTTTTTGTTTCCAAGGTAGACAATTTGATTAAAGTTGGAAGTTTGGCTAACAACAGAAACTTGGCTTTTGGTGCAAAAAATATTTTTCAGGAAATTTTACAAGACAAAGATTTTGTAATGGTTGAAAGTGCTGAATCAGCTGATTTAATTTTTAGTGCAGAGATTTTGTATTTTGATGTTAATAGAACAAAAAGAAATATTTCTGTTTTTCACTCTGACGTTGAAGAGACTCTCGTAATCATTAGAGGAAAATTAACTGATAAAAATGGTAAAAAAATAAAAGAAGCGGTTGCGGAAGAATCTAGTTCTGAAATATCCACTTCAACAATAGTAGTTGGTGAAAGCGCTGATAAAATAAATCAACAAGCGTTATCATCAGCAATAAAAAAGACTTGTGAGTCTTTAGTAGATAAAATATTTTTTAATAAAAAATGAAAAAACTAATAATAACACTCGGAGTTATCCTAACATCTTTGTCTTCATTTGGACAAATGACAATAAATAGAACAATAACGCCATCTACTGGGCCATATAAGGTTGGGGATACGTTAACTGTTAAGTATATTGTTGACAAGGGAACAAATCCAGCAACAACACCTCGTTATGTTTGGTTAAGATACCAATATAATAATAAATCATTACTGTTATTACCAAACACAACAATATTTAATCAAGGTACCTCGGTTCAAACATATTCAACTGAGTGGGCTAACTATAAATTTACACCAAGTACAGCGAATAATATTGCCGCAACATCATTGTATGCTCAATATCAAGCATCACCTTGGACATTTACTGTAAACTCAGATTGGAACGTTGGTCAGTTAACCTTACAGAGAACTGATGCGACAATTAATGGCGAGCTTGCTTCTCAAAAATTTATAATTAAAGATAATGTTTCTTATACTGATATTCATAATTTAATATTAGCATATGCTATAGATGCCACTTCAGCAAATATTTCACCAATTACAACCAGTGGAGATGTTGTTTCTTTAGGTAATGTTACTGGGGGATCTTCTTCTTTTAAAGTTAAAGTTGCATTTCCATCATCATACACAACCATAAACGAACATAATGTTCAATTAATGAGATTAAAAAATGATGGTAGTGGACAAATAGATTGGTCGCAACAACCTATTGCTCAAGCTACTTTAGATGCAAGTGGTGAAGCTACGTTTACAACATTAAAAATTGGTGATTCATTAGGTGTATTTGTTGCACCGACAATGAATAAGGCTTGGATGAATAATATTGTTACAGTTTCTGATGCGTATAAAGCATTTTTAGCAATTTCTCAAGTTGACATTAATGGTAACTCAACATATTTCACGTATCCAAATTTAGAAAAGAAAGTTGGTTTGGTTACAAAAAATAAATCTGTATTTAGTGAATCAGATTCATATTATCTTTTTGCACATGTAATGGGTATTAATGTGGATTCAAATGCAATGATTCCAACAAATACCTCAACATCGGTAAGGTGGTATAGTGGTTTATTAAATCAAAGTTGGTTAAACGGTACTCCAACAAACAAGGTATTAATTACTTCAAATACCCAAACAGCAAATGCTGTATTTGCGTGGGGTGGGGATTTAAACTGGTCGCATTCAACAGATCCTGCTGTTGTTGCATCAAATATTGCAAACAATACAAATGTTACAAATTCATTAAATAAAACATCATTTGGTATGATGAATATTAAAACATCGTCTGTTGGTGAGATGTCTGTTGGGTCTTATTCTGCAAAACAATATGAAAAAGCCACTTTGAGTGTTTCTTCTGCATTACAAAATGGAAAAGTTGTTTTAACGGCAAATCTAACTAAAGCAGATTTAGCGGGTTTAGAAGTAATAATGAATTATGATGATTCTAAATTAACATTAGATAATGTAATATTTGATGCGGGATCAACAATCACAAATTTCTCAACACATGCTGATGGTAGATTAACATTTGGCTCGATAGATCAAATAAAAACAGCCAGAATTAAAACTGGTACGCCATATAAACTAATATTTACACCAAAAGTATCATTAGCAAATACTGCGGGACTCTTCTATTTTGTTTTAGCGGATGCTGTAGATGCTTCTGGTAATAAAATAGACCTCGTGGTAGAATAATGAAATATATTTTAGTAATAATATTTTCTTTAACGACAATTTTAGGGTTTGGTCAGAGTGTAACTGCGCCAGACCCTAAATCATTTACTGTTAATACCGCTAACCAAGACGCTAGTGGGTTCTCTCTAAGTGGGTTCAATTCAACTGCAACTTTACTTTGTGCTATTGGTTTACCACAAGCGCCATCAGGAACAACATTCAGTGTAAGTACAACAACGGGTCTCACACCGGCATCAGGATTTAATTTTGTGGGTAACAAAACTCGTTTAGTTTTTACGGGTACAATGGCTAACATTAACAACGCATTAGCAACCCTAAAAGTAAACACAACTGCAACTGCTGGAAGTGTTCAAATATCAGTATCTGCAACGGTAAACCCAACTGGGTATTTCTATAATCCATCAAACGGACACTTTTATAGACCAATTTCAACAGGGGCAACTTACACAAATGCAAGAACATTATCATCACAACAAACATTTAAAGGTCAAACTGGATACCTTGTAACAATAACTTCTGCGGATGAAGATGCTTTTATTTTTAGTAATGTACCACAAAGTAATATATGGTTTGCATTAACCGATGAGGTGACAGAAGCTCAATGGAAAATAGATGCGGGTCCTGAAGCTGGAACTTTGATTAAAACATCAAACGGACAAACTGCCGGAAACGTACAAGGTCAATACAATAACTGGGCAGGTGGTGAACCAAATAATAGTGGTAATGAAGATTATGCAGTAACCAAATGGGGCGGTGGTTCTCAATGGAACGATTTACCAAATAATTTTAGTTGTGCATATGTAATTGAATTTGGAACTTGGACAAACCCCGATGACCAAACATTCACAGAGTTTGTGTCTAGTAGTGTTATACATTCAAATGGAAACACATTAAGGGTACAATTCA
>Ga0315902_10014705_pt1 | contig 10054 bp, 8 predicted proteins | sample LakEriMetagenome_9_FD_203523 | JGI IMG/M metagenome (GOLD analysis project Ga0315902, IMG submission 203523) | Freshwater fungal communities from buoy surface, Lake Erie, Ohio, United States - Buoy 12 MA117 | ecosystem: Environmental > Aquatic > Freshwater > Lake > Lake biofilm | place: USA...
GACCTGCCCCCGAGCCGATATCAAAGACTATGGAGCCCTCTTTGAGCAGGGAGGTCACGGGCAGGCAGTTGAAGATATGGCGATCCCAGATCTTGTCCGCTTCCCGGGGGCCGATTAATCCACGCTCAATTCCAGCGCTTTCAAGGAAAGCGGCATAGGCGTGAACCCGATCGATATCAGGGAAATATCGCTCGATCAGGGTTTCACGTGAAACCTGCATTTACGCTGGATAGATGACGACGTAGCGGTTTGGGTCTTCCCCATCAGATTCGCTACTTAGGCCTAGCTCTTGGATTGTGTCGTGGATGATTTTGCGCTCAAAGGCGTTCATTGGAGCTAGTTTGATTGAGGCGCCAGTGGTCTTAGCCTCTTCAGCCATCTCATTGGCAAGCTTTGTTAACTCCTTGCGGCGGTTAGCGCGAAAGTTATCGATATCAAGCATCAGGCGTGAGCGATCTCCCGTAGCGGTCTGAACTGCTAGGCGAGTGAGCTCTTGAATAGCATCTAGGACTTCACCTTCACGGCCAACCAAGTGGTTGAGCTTTCCGCCAACAATAGCCAGTGAGGCACGGTCGTTTTCAACGTCAATGTCGATGTCGCCATCTAGATCTGCGATGTCGAGCAGGGCCTCTAGGTAGTCAGCGGCGATATCGCCCTCTTCTTCAAGCTTTGCTACGCCCTTTACAGGCTTTGTCTCTGCTACTTCTTCTACTTTTTCAACAACTTCTGCTTTTGCCTTTGCCATTACGTATCTCCCAGTCGGGTTTGTAGTGAATTAATACTATTTGTACTGATTTGTCCTATTTCTTTTTCTTCTTTTTCTTCGGTTGGTTTCGTTGCCCTTTAACTTCTTCAGTTGGTGGGGCCATATCTGTTTCAGGTTCTACTACCCCGCCTTTACGGTTGCGCTTTTTTTGCAGCTCTTCATAGGCAGGTGATCCTGGTGTTGGGTTTCGCTTAATCACATAGAACTGTTGTCCCCATGTCCAAAGATTTGTTGTTGACCAATAAATTAAAACTCCCACTGGGAAGTTAACACCTGTGATTGCAAAAATTACTGGGAATGCATACAACATAATCTTTTGCTGTTGCAACATCATGTTGTTGCTTGAATCCATCTTTGGCATGCCCTTCATCATTAACTGACGTTGGGTTGTGAAAGTTGTTAGCGACATGAACGCAATCAAAATAACTGTAACGATCTTTACGGTTGTTATATCTGAACCTAAAAATGTTTGAGAAATTGGTGCACCAAAGAACTCGGCTTGGGCAGCACTAACAACATCTTCTTGTGACAACACGCCATGTTTAACCGGTGGGTTCTTGCCAATACCGTTGAGAACAGTGAAGAGTGCAAAGAAAATTGGTGCTTGGGCCAGGATTGGAAAACATGAAGCTAATGGGTTTGTTTTGTGCTCTTTGTAGAGCTTCATCATTTCTTCTGATTGCTTTTGGCGATCATCCTTATACTTCTTTTGAATCTCCTTCATGTGTGGTTGAAGGGCGGTTAACGCACGCTGGCTTTTAATCTGCTTAACAAAAAGTGGGATCAAGATGATACGGATGATGATTACAAGACCAATAATTGCAAGTGACCATGACACACCGCTCTCTGAACCAAACAAAGGTGTCAGTAAATCGTGGATGTTGACAATAACCCAGGAAACAGCGATATATAGGGGGTTTAGGATGCTATCCATTAACGCTTACCTTCTCTTTCGAAACTACGTAGTCAACTCCGCCATGTGACCATGGGTTACACCGCACTAAACGCCAAGCGCTCATTGCAATTCCTTTTAAACCATATGTTTCAATTGCGGTGACCGCATAGCTTGAACATGATGGGTAGTACTTGCACCGTGGTGCTAACGATGGTGAAATCCATTTTTGGTAAAACTTGATAGGTGCAGTGATAAGAGTTCTCATTTTGTCGCCGCGCGATCTTTGGCTTTGCGAACCAGGTTAGCGACAACGGTCGCAATCTCTGATTTGCAATCAGCCTCAGCTGAGTTGTTAAGTCCACGGATCACCAAAAGAGATCCGGTTGGAAGGGATGTGTAGTTATCAAAAATACAGTGGCGGATTTTTCGAGCTAGGCGGTGGCGAGCAACTGAGCTGCCAACGGCTTTGCTAATAATTAATCCGGCGCGAGCGCTTTGATCTAGTTCGGTTGTGTATAGGTAGCCGACAAAGTTGGTGGATGAGTATCGGATTCCACTCTTTGTTGCGCGGGCAAAATCCCCGCTCTCAGTTAAACGTGCGCTTTTGGCAAGCACAGGAGTTTTCCTTAAAAGTCTTTAAGCAGAAAGACGCGCGCGGCCTTTTGCACGGCGAGCTGCAAGAACAGCGCGACCTGCACGTGTGGCCATACGGGCACGGAAACCATGCTTCTTGGCACGACGACGGGTATTAGGTTGGAAGGTGCGCTTTGTCATGTGAAACTCCTAAATAATTAAAATCTACTGCGGGCCAGAAATACGGGGGAAGCAAGGAGGTAACGGTAGAGGTCTGGGGATAAGCCGGTCAAACTCAGATCTAGGCTCACCCCCTTCGCCTCATACTGTGGATAACCAGTTGCTTTTTTTCCCAATCCGCTCTACTTTTACGCCCTCCTCCACAGGTTTATAGCTTTTGGGGGTTTTATAAGGGCTCAACCTGGGGTTTAGACCACAGGCTGTGGATAACCCTGTGGATATCAGAGAGGGGCCAAAATGGCCGTTAAAGAGATTGAGTTAACGACTCTCTGGGATCGCGTTATTGAAGAGGTTGCCGTTGATGCGCCTCAACATCGAGCATTTTTACAACTTACAAAGCCTTTAGGTCTACTCCACAACAATGATCAAACAACTTTATTGGTCGCAGCCCCTAATCTTTTTGCAAAAGATGTTTTAGAGAGCCGCCTGCGCACAGTTGTCTGTGATGTTTTAACTCGCGAGCTCGGCGATAAGGCCAGCATCGCTGTGACCGTTGATGAATCTTTGGAATCCGCCGAACCGCAAACTCCAGAAGTTGATATTGAGTTCGTTGCACCCAAGGTTGGAACAGGTCGCGAAGAAGCTCCATCGAAAATTGCAGAGGTTTCACAACTTAACTCTCGCTACATCTTCGAAACTTTCGTTATCGGTGCATCAAATCGTTTTGCTCATGCTGCAGCTGTGGCAGTTGCTGAAGCACCAGCTAAGGCATACAACCCGCTATTTATCTATGGTGAGTCAGGCCTTGGAAAAACCCACTTATTACACGCTATTGGGGCCTATGCAAAAGAGCTCTATGGCAGCGTCCGTGTTCGCTACGTCTCCTCTGAAGAGTTCACTAATGACTTTATTAACTCCATTCGCGATGACAAGGCAACTGCTTTCCAGCGCCGCTACCGCGATCTAGATGTTCTACTTGTCGATGACATTCAGTTTTTAGAAAACAAGGAAAGAACACAGGAAGAGTTCTTCCACACTTTCAATACTTTATATAACGCTAACAAGCAGATCGTTATCTCAAGTGATCGTCCACCTAAGCAGTTAACAACTTTGGAAGGTCGCCTACGTTCACGTTTTGAGTGGGGTTTAATTACAGATATTCAACCTCCGGAGTTAGAAACACGTATTGCAATTCTTCGCAAAAAAGCTGCGCAAGATAAGTTGAATGCACCTGATGATGTTTTGGAATACATTGCTAGCAAGATTTCAACAAACATTCGCGAACTTGAAGGCGCACTTATTCGTGTTACAGCTTTCGCATCTTTAAATCGCCAGAGTGTTGATCTTTCACTTGCTGAAATTGTTTTAAAAGACTTGATTCCAAATGAGAACAACCCAGAGATAACTGGCGCTACGATCATGGCTCAGACCGCTGCTTATTTCTCACTTACTATCGATGATCTTTGTGGAACATCTCGCTCCCGGGTATTAGTTAATGCCCGCCAGATTGCGATGTATCTCTGCCGCGAGTTAACCGAACTCTCGCTTCCAAAAATCGGCCAAACATTCGGCGGGCGCGACCACACCACGGTTATGCACGCCGACCGCAAAATCCGTCAACTGATGGCTGAGCGTCGTTCGATCTATAACCAGGTCAACGAACTCACCACCAGAATTAAGCAGCAAGCGAGGTAAACGCACCAAAAGTGTGAAATGTCCGCTTTGACACTCTTTACCCCCAGTTGGGGATAAGTTGTGGACAACTGTGGAGATCTCTAGCTTTTGTGTGGATAGGCCAAAGCTGTTGTTGTGAAGAGTAGGAAGGGGAAGGGTGTAACTATGTTTCTTGTGCACACCTTTTCCCGCCTTATTCACATGTTCTGGAAGTTGAAACACCGCACTGAACTGGGCTTTTCATCTCTATCCACACGAAAGCTGCCTGGTTACTACGACTACCTTTATATATATAAATCTAGATGTGAAACGAACCTTTCACTGAATTGGGGCAGAGCATGAAGTTCATCGTCGAGCAGTCAGCGTTAGTTGATGGCGTTAATTGGGTTTCCCGCTCTCTTTCAACTAGACCGATTAAAACAGAGCTCCTTGGAATAGTTATCGATGCAACAGGCGATCAGGTTTATCTCTCTGCTTCTGATTTAGAAACAGCAAGCAAGTCTCATTTTCAAGCAGAGATAAAAGATGCTGGGAAAGTTTTAGTTCCCGGAAAACTTCTAGCGGAAATTTCACGCTCTCTTCCAAATAAACCAATTACTTTTGCGCTAGATGGCACCCGCGTTCTAGTAACTAGCGGCAGCGCAAAATTTACTTTGCCAACGCTTTCAGTTGATGAGTATCCAAACCTTCCAGAGCTACCAGATACAACCGGAACACTGGCTAGCGATGTATTTGCAACAGCGGTTTCACAAGTTGCTATTGCAGCAGGGCGCGATGATTCATTGCCCACCTTGACTGGTGTTCACGTTGAAATAAATGAGGAAACCGTAACTTTGGCAGCAACTGATAGATATCGCTTGGCTGTGCGCGAAATCCAATGGGATCCAACAACACCTAACGTTTCAACTAGTGCGCTACTTCGCGCCCGCACTATTGCAGATGCTGCTAAGTCTTTAACTGGAACTAAAACGGTTTCTATCTCTTTTGCACCTTCATCTAGCAATGATCGCTTAGCTGGATTTGCCGGTGATGGAAAGACAATGACATCGCGTATGTTGGATGGAACTTTCCCTCCATATCGCCACCTACTTCCACAAGAAGTAACATCAACGGCGCTCATTGAAGTAGCAACACTTCTAGATTCAGTGCGCCGCGTTGCACTTGTTACAGATAAGACAGTCCCACTTCGTCTTGATTTTAATAACAACACACTCTCCCTTGAAGCTGGAGCCGGCGAAGAAGCACAAGCGACAGAGGCGATTGAGATCTTATTAACCGGTGAACCAATCTCAATCGCTTTTAATCCAGTTTTTCTTGCTGATGGACTAAGCGCCGTTGGAACAAAGTATGTGCAGATCTCATTTACAGGTCCTAACAAGCCAGCAATTTTGATGGGCAAGAGCGATAAAGACGGCGCACTTGTTGAGAACTATCGTTACTTGTTAATGCCAATGCGCTACGCCTCATAATTTATAGGTTTCATTAATGCGCATTAATAAGTTGGCGCTGACCAACTTTCGTTCCTATCCTTCATTGGAGTTGGAGCTTCAACCTGGAGTCACCACATTTATCGGTGATAATGGTTCCGGTAAAACAAATATCGCTGAGTCTTTAATCTATTTAGCTTTTCTTTCATCCCACCGCGTTGCCAACAACGTCCCACTCATCTCACTCGGTGCCCAACAAGCAATCATTAGAACTGAGATCGAACGCGATGATAGAACTTTAAATATCGATCTTGAGATTAACGCTAGTAAAGCTAACCGCGCGCGAATTAACGGCAACCCAACTAGAAGTCAGCGCGAGATTTTAGGTGCATGCCAAATTGTTTACTTCTCCCCTGAAGATTTAGATCTCGTGCGCGGGGAACCCGGCGGGCGGCGCGATTTCCTTGATCGACTTCTCATCACTCGCACCCCACGAATGGCTGGGGTTATCGCTGATTATGAGCGAGTAGTTAAACAGCGCAACGCGTTATTAAAGACCCGTTCTTCAGCCAGTGCGCTGCTGCCGTGGAATGAACAGCTAATTAAGTTCGGAGCGCAGTTAACTGCTGATCGAATAGCGTTAGTTGAGGCTTTAAACCCTTGGGTAGCAAAGAACTATGCAAACTTAAATGAAATTAAACCAGCTTCTATTTCCTATAAGTGCAGCAGTGAAGGCGTCTCCAACAACTTTGAGAACAATGTTGAGGTTTTAACAAAGAGATTAGAAGAAGTGGCATACCAAGAGATTGAACGTGGGGTTTCTTTAATTGGACCACACCGTGATGATCTACATTTACAAATCGGAGATTTTCCAGCAAAAGGTTATGCCAGCCATGGCGAATCCTGGTCTATGGCCATTTCACTTCGCATTGGATCTTTTAATCTTTTAAAGAGTGAGGGCTCAGAACCAATCCTTATTTTAGATGATGTCTTTGCAGAACTTGATACATCTCGCCGTAAGCAATTAATGTCTGCAACCCAAATAGCTGAGCAAACAATTATTACCACGGCCGTTGAAAGTGATTTGCCTGCAGAGTTATTAACACAAAAGTTTTATGTGACACCTGGAACTGTTAAGAAAGGAAAGAGTTAATGACAAAGCGCGACTTAGCTCTAGATCTTTTTAAAACATTTAAAACAGGTGTAACAAGAAAACCAAACAAACCTGCACCAACAAAAACAGTTGGACAGGTGGGAGATCCTGAGTTAATTGGTGAATTACTTAGTAACATGATTGAAGAACGCGAATGGAATAGCGGTTTAGCTGAAGGAAACTTATTTATTACGTGGGCAACTATTGTTGGCGCAGAAATTGCGCAGCATGCAACGCCAATTTCAATTTTAGATTCAACATTAACAATTCAAACGTCATCAACTGCGTGGGCAACACAATTAACTTTGGTTGCAGATAATTTGTTGGCAACAATTCAAAATGATCCATCAGGTGCCACGATCCAAAAGCTGCGATTTATCGGTCCTCAAGGCCCCAGCTGGAAAAAAGGGGTCCGAGTTATTCGTAACGCTCGAGGACCTCGAGATACCTACGGTTAAGCCCCAGACCCAATAGGAACCCTCACCCGCACGCTCAAAGTTCGGCTATACCCACACCTAAGGCTTATTTTGGCTATTTCAATTTCCATTTTCCCACTAGGATAAGAGCGTGCCGGAGGGATTTTCCCTCCCAGAAGCCCTCAGAGGGCAAAAGAACGATTCGACCTTGAAGGAGACCCAGTGGCTGAGAACTCCTATGACGCATCCAGCATCACGGTGCTGGAGGGTCTGGAGGCAGTGCGAAAGCGCCCCGGAATGTATATCGGTTCCACCGGTGAGCGCGGGCTGCACCACTTGGTTTATGAAGTTGTAGATAACTCAGTAGATGAAGCTCTAGCTGGCTATTGCACCGAGATCAACGTGACGCTGATGGCAGATGGCGGCGTTGAAGTTATCGATAACGGCCGCGGAATCCCGGTCGATATGCACCCGGTTGAAAAGAAACCAGCTTTGGAAGTTGTTCTTACCGTTCTACACGCCGGCGGAAAGTTTGGCGATGGCGGATATTCAGTTTCAGGTGGATTACACGGTGTTGGTATCTCAGTTGTTAACGCATTGAGTACAGATCTTTCTGTAACAGTGCAGCGCGATGGAAATTTTTGGTATCAAGACTACAAATTAGGTGTTCCAACTGCTCCAGTTAAAAAAGGTGAAGCTTCAACATCTTCTGGAACAACAGTGCGCTTCTGGCCATCAAAGGAAATCTTTGAAACTACAGATTTTTCTTTTGAAGTTCTCTCTACTCGTTTTCGCGAAATGGCGTTTTTGAATAAAGGCTTAATTCTGACCCTTACAGATGCTCGCACAGGCCACGTTGATGAAGTCGGTGAACAGTTAACAGTTCGCTACCAATACCAAGGTGGTATCTCTGACTTTGTTAAGCATCTAAATTCAACCCGCGGTGAAACACACAAGTCAGTTATTTCTTTTGCTTCAGAGGATAAGAAGAACAAAATCGCTCTAGAAGTATCAATGCAGTGGAACGCCGGATTTAGTGAATCTGTTTACACTTTTGCTAACACCATTCACACCCATGAAGGCGGCGCTCACGAAGAGGGTTTCCGCACAGCGCTCACTTCTGTTGTGAACAAGTTTGGTGAAGAAGCGGGATTCATCCGCAAGAAGGAAGATCGCCTCACAGGTGATGATGTGCGCGAGGGTTTAACGGCAATTGTTTCTGTGAAACTGGCTGACCCACAATTTGAAGGTCAAACAAAAACCAAGTTAGGCAACACTTCGGCAAAAACTTTCACACAAAAAGTTGTTAATGAAGAACTCACCACTTGGTTTGAACAAAATCCTGCAGAAGGCAAAGAGATTGTTCGAAAGAGTATTGATGCAGCTGCAGCACGCGTGGCAGCACGCAAGGCCCGTGACTTAAGTCGTAATCGCAAAGGCTTACTAGAAGGTCGCGGAATGCCAGGAAAGCTAGCTGATTGCCAGTGGACTGATCCTGCAAAGTGCGAGCTTTATATTGTTGAGGGAGATTCAGCCGGCGGTTCGACTAAAGGTGGCCGCGATTCACGTAATCAAGCGGTGCTACCAATTCGTGGAAAGATTTTGAATGTTGAAAAGGCGCGCATTGATCGTGTTTTGCAAAACAATGAAGTTCAAGCGTTAATCACTGCGCTGGGTACTGGCGTGCACGATGATTTCGATATTGAAAAACTTCGCTATCACAAGATTATTTTGATGGCAGACGCCGATGTTGATGGACAACACATCCGAACATTGCTTCTAACTTTGCTATTCCGCTTTATGCGCCCACTGATTGAAAACGGTTTTGTTTACTTTGCTCAACCCCCTCTCTATAAATTGAAGTGGGGCGGAAAAGAGCCAGTTGAATATGCATTTAGTGATCGCGAACGCGACGGCATGATTGAACTTGGTTTAGCTGCAGGAAAGCGTTTGCCTAAAGATGATGGAATTCAGCGCTTTAAAGGTTTAGGTGAAATGCCAGCTAAGGAACTCTGGGACACAACAATGGATCCAGAGCACCGCGTTCTTGTGCGAGTCACACTAGATGATGCCGCAGCAGCCGATGATTTGTTCTCAGTTCTCATGGGTGAAGATGTTGAAAAGCGCCGCGCATTTATTCAGCGCAACGCTAAAGACGTTAGGTTCTTGGATATCTAATGGATGAATTGAATCCAAATAATCTCGAGTCTTTCGACAAGATTGAAACCGTTGATCTTCAAGTTGAAATGGCGCGCTCATATCTTGACTACGCCATGTCAGTTATTGTCGGTCGAGCACTGCCAGATATTCGCGATGGATTAAAACCAGTTCACCGCCGTGTTCTTTATGCAATGTATGACGCGGGATATCGACCAGATAAGGGTTATTACAAATCTTCTCGTATCGTCGGTGACGTTATGGGTAATTACCACCCACACGGTGACACTGCGATCTATGACTCTGTAGTTCGCCTTGCCCAGCACTGGTCTTTGCGTTATTTGCTCATTGATGGAAACGGTAACTTCGGCTCACCTGGTAACGATCCAGCTGCAGCGATGCGCTATACCGAGGCCCGTTTGTCATCCCTTGCAATGGAGATGATGCGCGATATCGATGAAGACACCGTTGATTTTGTTCCAAACTATGACGGACGCTCACAAGAGCCAACAGTTTTACCTTCTCGCCTGCCTAACCTTCTAGTTAATGGAAGCGCCGGTATTGCAGTTGGTATGGCTACAAACATTCCACCGCATAACCTGCGTGAAATCGGTGAAGCAGTAATTTTCGCGCTAGAAAATCCAGATATGAAGCAAGAAGAGCTTCTAGCTAAGTTCTTAACAATTGTTAAAGGCCCAGATTTTCCTACTAAGGGTTTAATTGTTGGTCGTGGCGGCATTGAAGACGCCTATCGCACAGGCCGTGGATCAATCACTATGCGCGCAGTTGTGCAAGTAGAAGAGATTAATAAGC
>Ga0315902_10014706_pt1 | contig 10054 bp, 2 predicted proteins | sample LakEriMetagenome_9_FD_203523 | JGI IMG/M metagenome (GOLD analysis project Ga0315902, IMG submission 203523) | Freshwater fungal communities from buoy surface, Lake Erie, Ohio, United States - Buoy 12 MA117 | ecosystem: Environmental > Aquatic > Freshwater > Lake > Lake biofilm | place: USA...
GTCTACCATTACCTAAAGCTTCAATTCTAGCTTCACCTGTAGCAGCTAAAGCAGAACTTGTTAATTGATTAGCTCTGTTTAAGTTTCTATATGCTTTACCACTATCTTCTAATAATTGTTTTAATTCTGTTGCTTCAACATTAAGTAATCCTGTTCTTTCAGCATTAGCAAGCATTTGTATACCTTCTTCAACACTTTTAGCATCTTTAGTAATAACATTCTTAGTCATTTTTTTAAATAACTCTGCTTCTTGTCTAGCTCTAACTCCTTGTGTTAATCCTGAAAATAATGCACCACTTACATAACCAGCTGCCATTGCACCACCAGCAAACCCTAAGTTTTTAATAAACATATCACCCCAGAAATTAGCTGTACCCATCTGTTCAAATACACCCATTTCTTGTTCAGCTCTAGTTCTATAATTAGCAAAAGCTTTTTCTGATGCATCATTAATATCTTGCATAGCATTGCTAAATGGATTATTAACAAAAGCATTTAAATAACCTTGTTCTGAACCATTAAGTGCCATGTTAAGCACACCGCTTAGTGTACCTCCAAAAGTATCTGCAAATGTAGTACCTGCTAATACAGCTCCTTTAACAAGACCGTTAGCAAGTTGATCTATACCAGGTTGTTGTTGAGCACGATATTCTTGTAACTCAGTAAAAGGATCTGCTCCTTGAGTAGGTAAAATAAAACCTTCATCATATTGAGATTTATCATTTGTTAAAAAAGGAGTTACATCACTATATGGATTTTTTGATATTACCGAACCGTATATTTTGGGATCATACCCTTTACTTAAATCTATAGGATCTGTAGGCATATTTATTTATTTAAAGGATTGTTTTGTAAAATATCAGCAATAGTTGCGTATTTAGTATTAGTTTTAGTATCTATAAAATATTCATTACCTCTAGTTGTATCATCATAAGCTAATATTTTATTTCCAAATTTAACTGAAGTTCCAGGTAATCCAAATACTAATTTTGTATATAATTCATTAATTAAATCATTTTGTTTTCTATCTTGTCCATATGTATTTCCTGTATAAGGATTTATAACATCATCTGCTTTTCTTGGTTTTTGAACTATATAAGTTTTATTATCAATTGATATTTGATACGCGTTTGCCCAATTATCACCATCTCCAATTGATAATTTAAAATTATTATCTGGTGTATATTCACCAACACCTATTCTAATTTTACTTTTATCATCTGGTGTAAGATTTTCAAATTCTTTTAAGCTTTTTATTCCTCTTAATAAAGGCGTATTAGTATCAATATCATATGCTTTCATACCACTTAAACTACTAGCTAATAAATCTGTTAATGTTGCAGGAGATGTGGTTGAATGTTTTATTCCAGTTAAGTTATAAAATTCTTCTCCTTCATAAGGTAAATCTGTAATTATATTATTAGTATAAACATCAATTTTTTCCATTCTAGATAAAAATTCTGGGCTGTTTATTTCTTTAATCATTTCTTTACCAATATCACTTTTTTCTGATTTTAACCAATTCATATCTTTACCTTTTCTAATATCATCAGCAAATCTTTTATATCCCACTTTACCAGACGCTTCTTTTAAATCAAAATAATGAGCAATTATATTTTTTTCTTGTTGTGTAAAATCATTCCAATCAACTTTTTTTGCTTGTGGAATAGGTACTCCATATTTACGCAATTGTTCTATTTCTGCATTAGATAAAGGTTTATTGTTTTCAGGATTTAATACTACTTTAGTATTTTGTGCAAAAACAATTAATCTATTACCTAAACTTACTGCATTTTTTATACCTCTTTCTGTAGGTTCAGCAGGAGTTGGATAATAAGTTTTATTTAAAGGTAGATTACCTTTTTTTATATTAGATTCTGAAGGTATACCTGTATAATGTAAATCAGTTCTATCGTCTGTTGTTGATTCATAACCCCAATAATTATTAGCAATATCTTCAACTAAATTATTTTTAGTATAATCTAATCCTTGTTTTCCATACAATCCTTTCATATATTGTGTCCAAGGAGTATTTTGATACTCAGATTCATACTCAGCAAAAGGTGTAATTAATTCTTTAACTATTTCTTTTGTAAGTTCTTTTTTAGTAATCATACGATTTCCATACTTATAAAAAGGCATTCCATTTACAATAGTAGGAGCTATACTATTAACTGTATTAGTTACTTGTGGTTTAATTTCAGCATATTGTTTAGCAAAATTCTTTTCATCATGAGCATTAGTAGGAGTTATATAATTATGTGCTTGAGCATAATCAGCTTCACTTGCAGTTGCTGGATCTATATATTGAAATTGAGGCATATCTCCTAAAAGACTACCTCTACTACTAATACCTCTTTTATATTTACCTTGTGCAATAGCAGTATTAGTAGCTGCTGATAAAGTAGCATCTGTTTTAATATTTCTAATTACAGGATCATTTTGATAAGCACTTTGTAATTTACGAAGAGCTATTGTTGCTTCACTAGAATCAATATCACCAGCATGAAACTTTTGAGCAATAGTATTTTTGTTATTATCTAACCATTCATTATACTTATCTACTACAAGAGGATCAGTGTGATTACCAGGTTTTAGTTTTAATTCATCAACTTTATTTATAAAATCTTCAGTTGTAGCATCAGCAGCTTCTCTAGCTTTAATTTGTTGAGCCATAAAATCTAATGGCAACGGTGTAAATTGTGATACGTATTGAGGTGTACTTGATTGATAAAATCTCATGTTTAGCTTTTTATTATCAATATAATAATAGTAGTCCTATTTGTTAAGACTACTATTATTATTTTTATTATAGTTTATAATTATTTAGTTTATTTAGATGCAGGTTCAGTTTGTTTTGTAGGAGAAGGTGTAACTTGAACACTATTTGATTCAGCTCCTTTTTTAGGAACTAGTTTTATACGTGGTTTTCCATCAGCATCTATTTCTTCAACATATTCATATTTACCTGAGTTAATTAAATCAACAAATCTACCTTGAGTTTTATTAGCATTTACATCAGACATATAACTCATAGTATTTTGACTTAATCCAGCTAAACCTTTACTAATAGAACTTCTAGCTGCATCTTGTTCTTCTTGTCTAGCAATAGACTCTCTCATTTGAACTTGAGCATTATATTGATCTTTAGCTAAGTTAGTTTGATTTAAACCTTGTGTATTAGCCATATCATATTGAGCTTTAATAGCAGTTAAAGCACTAGCTTTTTCCATACCTTCTTTACTAGCTAAATTTCCCATATTAGCAAGATACTCACCAGCACTAGTAGTTGTAGTTTTAGCAGCATTTTTAGCAGCATTGTAAGCAGATGTTACTCCTCTACTAGCTGCAGCCATAGCACCTCTAGGATCAGCAAATTGATACTTAGTATTCATTCTTTCAAAATCAACTGGATCACCACCTTTTAAACCTTGAGCAATATCATATGCTGCTGAAGGTAAAGTAGATAAATAACCTAATGGATTAACTTTAGTATCAAGAGATTTATTACCTGGTTTATCAAGTGGTTTAGAAGTTGGCATTGAAGGTACTTCTTCTATTTTACCAGCTAACTCAGGATTCAATTGTTTAGGATTTTGACCTATTCTAGGCATTGGTTTTAAATCTAAATCTTTTTTTCTTTGTTGATCCATCATCATGTTTTCATAATCATTACCATACTTTTTATAAGCCGCAGTTGTATTAGAACCATAAGTACCATAGTAATTTTTATAATCAGGATTTTCACTAAACTTTTTTCCTTTATACCAATTAGGTTGATTTACATCTAACCAATCTTGAAAATCTTTAACATTTTTAGGACCAGTTGGAGATACTAAAAAAGGTTTAGGATTAACTTTATCAATAGACATCGGAGCTAATGATTTAGATTTCATAGGTTCTATTTTAGGGTTACCTACACCAAAACTATCAAAATTACCTGAAACTAATGTAGCCCTATCATCACTCATAGGATTTCTTAATTTAAGTTTTTTATCAGTACCACCTTCCACATATTTATTACCTTTACCTTTACTAGCTTTAGACATTTCTTGATTCATATATAATTGATCAAATTGATTATCAGTTATATTACCACCTTTAGCTCTAGCAATGTTTTTAGCTACTTTAGCGTATCCTAAATCATCACTAAGTATTTGAGTAGATCCATCAGGATTCTTGCGTATAATCTCTTTATTATCAATAAATACGTTAGGTCTGTACTCTACTTTATCAGTACCTTTCTTATATGATTTAACTTCATACATATCATTACCCATAGGTTTAAGCATACCACCTTTCACATACTTTTTAACTACACCACCTTTAGATTTAGTAATTTCTTGTCTTCCTTCATTCATACCTTCATTAATATATCCAGTAGGTTTATTCATTTTTCCTAACATTTTAGAAGCAGTGTAAGTACGTTGGTCTTTAATATTTGAAGAAGGTGTTGTAGGAATTTCTTTAGTTTGTAAATTAGGTTGTGCTTGAATTGAATTAGTATCTAATTTTTTAATTGGTGATATAGGCATTTTATTTAAAGTTTCTCTTGGAGCAGGTTTTACTAAATTATTAGATTTTGGTGTTGTTGGTTTATTTGTAATTGAAGGAGAAACAAGTTTATACGGTTGTACTGGAGCTTTGTAATAAGGAAATTCCCAATAATAATAATCTTCAAAATTTTCAATTCCATTATCAAAATACATAATTTGAGAAGGTTTTATAGGATCATTCATATAATTATTTCTAAATTCAAATCTTTGAAATGGTATAGAACCTTTAGTTTTTAGTTGTTGATTATCTGACTTAAGTTCTTCTCTTAATGAATTTATTTGATTGGTATAATTTTTATTTAAATTTAAACTATCATTATAAGCTTTTAATCTGGGATCATTAGGATCTGTTACATTAATAGCAGGTTTTTGTTTTGATTGAGTTTGAGTTTGAGCAGGACTTCTTCTACTTCCATAATCTACAGCAAAATTACTAGCACTTGCAGGAGCTTCACTATTAGTAAAAAATTCTGCATCAGGTGCATATTGTGTAGTATTACCCATAGCAGGATTATTAGCATCAAAACCACCTTTAGCATACTTAGGACCACTCATAGAGTTACTAGTATCTATACCACCATGAGCCATATTAGCTTTAATCTTTTTTTCTTGTTTAAGCATCTCTTTAGTAGGAGCTTTACCACTACCTTTATTAGCTCTTATATTATCCCAAAGACCTCTTTGAGAATAAGAACCATCTGCACGTTTAATTAACTCACCACCTTTTTTAAATTGCTTAGTTTGAGCATTAGGATTAAAGTTACCAGCTATATTAGAAGTCATTGCATTTTGTTGATCATTATAATCTTTAGTTTTATTTTTGTACTGAACATTATCTATTCCTCCACCAATCATACTTCCTAATGCAGGACCTACTACGGTACTAATTCCTCCAGTAAATGGAGCTAATGCTAGACCAGCAATTCCGCCAGCAATTCCACCTATAGTTTTACCTGTACTTTTTTTAACAGGAGCGTTAGGATCTTGTGAAGTTTGTTGTTGATTTTCATCAGTTAAACTAGGTAATCCTTGTATTATTGATTTAATATCTGATTTACCAGCATCAGATTTAAAATAATTTTTAAATTTTCCAGCAGCACCTGTGGCACCAGCTGCTCCTGCTGTATTTAGTGCATCTATAGGAGGTATAGTTCCTGCAAGTGCATATTTTTTAACTGTTCCACCTTTAGACTTTTTTAGTGCACTTACTGATTTATAATTATTTGATTTCATAGTTCCATCTTGATTAATATTAAATGCATCTCGCATAGTTTCTTGTTGTTTTGTTATTTTTTCAGTTTTATATTTATTAAGATCTTCTTTACTAGAAGTGTAATCAGATAATCCATAAGAAGAAGCTTTATCTAATACAGTTTTAGCATATTCATTTGTATCACTTTTCATCCCTTTATATGAATTAACTGTTTTTAAATATCCTGCTGATTTTCCTCTTAATTCAGAAGGTACTTGTGTTGTATATCTATCTAAAACTGTTAATAAAGTACTTTCTTTACTTTCTGGATTTATTCCAAATTTTGATCCTGCTTTTTTAGGAAAATAATCTTCTTTTATTTGTCCAGCACCTTTTGAGTATTGTCCAGAATCAAAAGCTTCACCAAAATTTCCTTTTAAAATTTTACCTGTAAATTGAACACCTGGAATTTGTTTTAAATTGTATCTGGTACTTGTTCCAAATTCAGATTCTTGATCTATAATACCTGCTGAAAGTCCTACTAAATTATTAAATTCATTATTAGATAAATTATAAGCTTTCATCAATTGTTGTTTTTTAGACATCATTGCATCAACATAATCTTTTCTATTTTTCTTTTTTTCATCAGATTCATCAGAACTACCAAGATATTTAATTTGTTCATTAGGTACATAATCTATATCTCTTCTAATTATATTAGATTCTGCAGGTTTTAATTTATCTCTTTCTTTTAATAAAGAGTTAGAAACAAATTCTTTTTTTATTATTTGATAATTCTTATCTTTTTTTTTATCATTTATCCAAGTACTGTCTAAATCATGAGAATTAAAACTTTCAGCAGTTCCTTGAGAACCAAAATAAGTTATATTTTTAACTTTTCCAGAATTATCTTTAACAACATTTTCTACTAACATATTATGATAAGGAGCTCCTCGTTTTCCTGTTTTAGCTCTTCTATTTAATTGAAGTATATCTCCTTTTTCTATATTATTTAAATTATAATCATAATTATAACCTTTTAGTTTACCACTTACAATATCATCTTGTAATTTAGTTCCAGATGTATAAGATAATATTTCTTTTGCTTCATTTAAACTATAACAAGCTGAACCTATACAATAACCATGATGATCTGTACTTCCGCCTATTTTACTATCTACAAATGTTTTTAATTTTTCAAATCTTTTAGGATCTTGTTTGATATGATCAATAGCTGTTTGTATTCTTTCTTGTCTTAGTTTTTTTTCTTCTAATTTAGCATTTATTTCAGCTTGTACTTCTTTATATGTTTTAGGTTTTTTATTATCAGGCATATCTTAATGTATTGATTGTCTATAAAATGTTGTTATTGGATGTAAAATAAATCTTTGATTATTTGCATTAGTATAAGTTATTTCAGTTTCTAAATACATATCTCTTAATCTAGGTTTACTTAAAGTACTAAATGTAGCATTATTAATATCTCTAGGTATACTCAATTTCCAATCTCTTTCTTTCTTAACTATATTACTTTGTGGAGTTAATGTAATTAAACCTGTATCTTGATTTTCAGTTTTATGTTGAATAAAATCAAATGTATCATTATTAAGTAATACTCCATTAGTATTGTATACTTGTGTTTGAAACTTTTGATTATCCCATACTTTAGTAGTTAATGGTGCATCATTAGTTAATACTTTAATTTTACTTGGATAAGTAGTACCATAAAAACTACCATAATCACCTTTATTATGCCAATAACATTGATTATTACTCATACTACCAAATACCATAGTATTCATTCTAAAGTAAGTCTTAGGTTTAAAACTATAGAAACTTTCAAATACATTTAACTTTTCATTATATCCAATAGTAAAACTATTTTGAGAATTAACTGGATCTAAGAATGTAAAGTATATTGTTTGATACTCTGTGTCATATATACCATGGACAGTATTAAGTGTTTTATTAATATCATTATTAACACTTTGTAGTTTACTAAATAAACCTAAGTTATCAGATATACATTCTAATCCTTCTCCTAGTTTAAATATCTTTTTAAGATTATTATCATAATGATATATTGCACTATTAGTATTAATTACACTATATTGTTGTGAAGTTCCAGTTTCCTTAGTAATGTAGTCATATCTTAGTAATATTTTATTATTACTTAAAATTATATTACCTTCAGATCCTTGAACAGCACCTCTCTCATTACTACTAGCAACACCTACACCATTTGTTTGATAATAAAATATTTTATTCTTATTAACAACTAATTCTATAATAGGACCTTGTGTACCTTCAACATCTAAGTAATCTACAAATTGAAAGTTTCTCCAACTATCAATTACCTCACCATCTATCTTAGGAGCAGAATGCCATATTCTATTAGTATATTGATCTACTTCATTATCATAAAATAAACTAGGTGGAAAATACTTTTGAATGTTATATTTTTGATTAAATACATCATTATACTTAAACTCAGATAATAAGAATCTTTCATTTCTTAATACTAAATTAGCAGTATCAGGACCATTTTTAATCATACGTTTTTTTAAATAATACATAAATTCAGAACCACCAGCTGTAAAAATTCCAAAAACTACTCTTTTAATTTTAGGTATGGCTTTTGTTACAAAATTATACAACTTACTTTGATCAGGATTACTAATACTTTCAGTTTTAAAATCAGAATTCTCTTTTAAATCATCTGGAGATAAACTAATAATTGGGTGATTACCTTCTCTTAAACTAAAGTTAAAACTAGCTTCACAAGGAAATATTTCATACATTCCTTTCTTACTTCTAATAGGATCTTGATAACCAGCTGGTCTTACTTGATTATAGTAATAACAGTAATTAACTGCATCATATACTCCTACATAAGTATCACCTAAACCAGCTTTCATATTTACAGTTTTACCTAATCTAGTTGTATAAGAATAATATTCACTTGCAGGTATATACTCATTATTAGCTCTACTACTATAACCTACTCCACCATATTGATTATTACTTATAGGTCTACAATAAGTTACTGTATAATCTCCACCATGATCTTTAAATCTAAGAGCATGCTTTGCTTTGTAAACATCATTTAAAGTATCTAATTCATATTTATAAGATTCTTCTTCATAATTTTCAAACCAATTTTCTACAGGTATACCATTATCACCAAATAAAGCATTAGTAATAATCATATGTTTTTTATCTCCTATACCTAATACAAGGTGAGGTCTTACTATTTTATTTAAAAAAGCTTCGCCTTCAACTTTAACATATGTTCCACCAGCACTTGTAATACCAGTTTCAACAGCAGATATAACATCATTTAAATTAAGATTACTATCAGTAATTAACATACCCGCTTTATTAGCTTGAGGTATTGAAGATATATAACTATTAGATATTAAAAAATCTAAATCTATGCCTTCAGCATTTTGACTAATCATTACACTATCAAAACCAGATCCTAATAATTCACCAGGTATAAGTACTTTTTGATTATTAATATATATTCTTCTAGCATCACTATCAGCTACTTGATTCCAAGATAAAGTAGTACCTTTATACCATTTTCTTAAGTAAGCAGAACTATCTAATATATTGTATACTCCTACAGTAGAATCTCTATGTAATTCATTTACAATTTTATTACCTTGTTTAAATGTATTAATAGGTTTTAAATAATCTCCTTGTTTAAATTCATATTTATTAAAGTCAACATTAGGAGATATTGTGTATCCTATATGAGCTAAAGAAGAACTAGCTATTGCAGCATTAGCAAATCCTACTTGACCTAAAGAATATACGTTAGGATGTAATCCAGCTACTTTATAAGCTAATAATTTTCTTAAATCTTCTTTAATAGATTCTTTAATTTTTTCAATAGTTTTAGGAAATAACATTTTAAGTAAATTACCTCCAGCTAAAGCAGTCATCCATCCACCTGCATTATTAGTAGCTCCATCTAAAACAGAATCTAAAAAGTCAGCTAAATCTTCAGAACTAGTTATTCTTTGTTGAGCTGCTGAAGGCATATTATCTATTTTTTTATAAATAGCTGCTGCAGCTGCTCGCATTACTTTTCCTCTAATATCTTGTTTAATACCAAAAGGATCTTGTCCACCTGTATCAGTTAAATCATCTACGTAATTACCTATTTTATAACAAATAACAGTTGCTATAATTGATATAGTATAATCTATACCAAATTGGTTATTATTGATATTCATTCTATCAAAAGTTTGCATACCACCAGTAATAGCAGTACCAAACCTAGTCTTATCATTTTCTT
>Ga0315902_10014707_pt1 | contig 10054 bp, 6 predicted proteins | sample LakEriMetagenome_9_FD_203523 | JGI IMG/M metagenome (GOLD analysis project Ga0315902, IMG submission 203523) | Freshwater fungal communities from buoy surface, Lake Erie, Ohio, United States - Buoy 12 MA117 | ecosystem: Environmental > Aquatic > Freshwater > Lake > Lake biofilm | place: USA...
CATGAGCCAATCGTCTTACCGAAGGATTCGTTAAAATACGTTGATGCCCTTCGCCGAATGCTCGTCATCCGGCGTGCAGAAGAGCGCATCGCTGACGGAGTTGCAGATGGAACCATCGCTTGTCCATGTCATCTAGCGATTGGTCAAGAGGCTCCTGCTGTCGGCCTCGCCTTGCATCTTCGTTCCTCAGACCGCGCATTTGGTGCCCACCGATCACACGCGCACTTCTTGGCGATGGGTGGTAGCCTGCACGGTCTCTTTGCTGAAGTGCTCGGACGTGATACCGGTGTCTCCCGAGGGATGGGCGGGTCGATGCATCTAATCGCCCGTGAGAATGGCTTTCATGGATCGGTCCCAATCGTCGGCGCAACCATCCCGATCGCTGTCGGTGCTGGCCTCGCGGCAAAGATGGATCGGCGCGGTGATGTAGCCGTCTCGTTCTTCGGCGATGGAGCTACTGAGGAGGGAGGCTTCCATGAGTCTATGAATTTGGCGCGGGTACTAGACGCCCCAATCCTCTTCGTCTGTGAGAACAACTTATTCTCGTCTCATTTGCACATCGGGCTTCGGCAGCCGTCGAACTCCATCGCCCGCTATGGTGACGCACACGGCGTCCCCGCTGCGACCGTCGATGGGAACGATGTGGTAGCAGTTGCTGAAACCGTGGCGAGCGCGCTGGAGACGATGCGTCGGTCGGGAGGTCCGTTCTTGCTCGAGTGTATCACGTATCGCTGGCGTGGGCATGTGGGTCACCGAGAAGACGAAGACGTGGGTGTGGCTCGAAAGAAAGACCATGTTCTTTGGAAGGGTCGTGATCCGATTGGTCGGCTCGCTCGGGCACTTGAGGCCTTCGGCCAGCTTTCGACGGATCAATTTGCGTCCATGGATGCAGACGTAGCGCACGAAATTGACGATGCGTGGAAGCGGGCAATGCAGGATCCATTTCCCGGCAAATCGCAGCTGTTGGCACGCGTATATGCTGACCTTCGAGGCGCGCGATGACACCGATTGCCTACGGTCCAGCAATCAGGCACGCATTTGAGTGGTTGCTTGAGCATCGCCCTGAGGTGTTTACCATCGGGCAAGGCCTGTGGAGCCCCTGGTACGTTGGTAATTCCATGACGGCGCTCGATAAGAAATTCGGTGTCGAACGCGTCATTGATACGCCGGTCTCTGAGCTGGCCACCACTGGGGCCGCCCTTGGCGCGGCGCTGTGTGGGTACCGACCTGTGGTCATCCATCCGCGCGTCGACTTCATGCTCTTGGCGGTCGATCAGATAGTCACTCAAGCCGCCAAGTGGCGATCGATGTTCGGAGGTCAGGTCACGGTACGCGCCATCATAAATAGGGGCGGGGAGCAGGGGGCGCAGCACTCACAGGCGCTGCATTCATGGTTTGCACACATCCCTGGCCTTCGGGTCGTGATGCCAGCGACGGCCCGAGATGCGCGAGACCTGCTCGTCGCAAGCGTATTGTCAGACGATCCGGTCCTCTTCCTCGATGATCGATGGCTCTACGAGCTCGAGGAGGAGATGCCTCCAATCGAGCCGCTCCGACTTGCTGACGAAGGGCCCCTCGTCCGTCGAATCGGTTCGGATGTGACGTTGGTCGGGTGCGGCTACACGACGCATCTCTGTCTCGTGGCTGCTCAGGAACTCGCGGTCGACGGGATTTCGGCCGAGGTGGTCGACTTACGAATTCTGAATCCTCTGGATCACACGGTCGTCAGTGCCTCGACGACCAAAACGGGTGCCCTGGTAGCGGTCGATGGAGACTGGAGCAATTGCGGGATGGCCGCGGAGATCATCGCGGGTGCGGTCGAGAGTCGGCCGCCCACTGCCGCGCCGTTAAAGGCTGTTCGCGTCACACACCCTGATGCCCCAGCGCCAACGAGCCGGCTGCTGGAGAGGGAGTTCTACTTTACCGCATCCGATGTCGTCGCGGCGGCACGACGTGTCTTGGGACGCTGACGTGGGACGTGCCTCGCGCGCCAGCACTCAATGCGGAATGTGGACATGACTATCCCATTCATCGACCTGAGGGCTCAGTACAACGCGCTTCATTCCGAGATCAACACTCGGATTCAAGCCGTCCTAGACCACGGCCAGTACATCATGGGTCCGGAGGTCAAAGAGCTTGAGGATCGGTTGGCGGCCTATGTGGGTACCACGCACTGTGTGACGGTGTCCAGCGGTACCGAGGCGCTTCTAATCAGCCTCATGGCCTTGGGAATCGGGCCTGGTGATGAGGTGATCACCACCCCCTTCACCTTTGTCGCAACCGCCGAGGTGATCGTCCTGCTCGGGGCCAAGCCGATTTACGTGGATATCGAGCCGGATACCTGTAATCTCGACGTGCGTGGCATCGAGGCGAAGATCACAGAGCGGACCAAGGCGATTATGCCGGTCAGTCTGTATGGGCAAACGGCTGACATGGATGAGATCAATGCCATCGCGCGCGCCTACGGCAACATCCCCGTGATCGAGGATGCCGCCCAGAGCTTTGGTGCGATGTATCAGGGACTGAGAAGCTGCAACCTGAGCACCATCGGATGTACTAGCTTCTTTCCGAGCAAGCCCCTTGGATGCTACGGTGATGGTGGGGCCATTTTCACGAACGACGACGCAATCGCGCAGGCCAGCCGAGAGATTCGCGTGCACGGGCAGGCCAAGCGCTATGTCCATACGCGGATCGGGGTCGGTGGCCGGATGGACACGTTGCAGTGTGCGATCGTCCTCGCGAAGCTCGAGCGGTTGGAGTGGGAGATTGAGCAGCGGCGCCTGATCGGCGCACGATACAATGACCTGATGGACCAGGCCGGGATTCCTCGGGTTCAACAGCGAGCGGACCGGACCAGCGTCTTTGCTCAATACACGATCTTCGTACAGGATCGCGATCGCATACAAGCGGAGTTGTCTCAGGCTGGAGTCCCGACTGCTGTGCACTATCCGGTGCCGCTCAACGCGCAGCCGGCGTACAAAGACCTCTGTTGTGAAGAGTGCACCCCCGTCTCCCAGCGTGTCGCGCCGACCGTCATGAGCCTCCCGATGGGCCCCGATCTCTCGCTTGACTTACAGGGCACCATCGTGAACACATTGCGGAATACGATTCGATGAAGATCGAGGACCGCAAGATCGCGATCATCGGTCTCGGCTATGTCGGGCTCCCCTTGGCGGTCGAGTTCGGGAAACACCGCCCCGTCCTTGGGTTCGATATCAATGAGGGCCGCATCGCTGAGCTGCGTGCGAATAAAGACAGCACGCTCGAGGTCAGTGCCGAGAAATTACGTGCGGCACGCCATCTTGAGTACTCGAGCGACAAGGCACGACTGCGCGAGTGCGGGATCTTCATCGTGACCGTACCGACCCCCATCGACGGGGCGAACCGGCCCGATCTCACCCCCCTAATCAAGGCGAGTGAGACGGTCGGGGCCGCGCTCGAGGCAGGCGCGATCGTGATCTATGAATCGACTGTCTACCCGGGATGCACTGAAGAGGTCTGCGTCCCGATTCTCGAGCGGACCTCCGGACTCCGCTTCAACGAGGGGTTCTATTGCGGCTATAGCCCCGAGCGGATTGTCCCAGGTGACAAAGTCAACACCCTGACGACGATCCGGAAGATCACCAGCGGCAGCACCCGCGAGGTCGCTGATGCGGTCGATGGTCTCTATGCCAGCATCGTCACCGCAGGGACGTGGAAGGCCAGTAGCCTGCGGGTGGCTGAGGCGGCGAAGGTCATCGAGAATAGTCAGCGGGACCTGAACATCGCCTTCGTGAACGAGCTCTCCGTCATCTTCGATCGACTCGGGATCGATACTATCGAAGTGCTCGAAGCGGCGGGGAGTAAGTGGAACTTCCTCCCCTTCCGACCCGGGATAGTCGGTGGACACTGTATCGGGGTCGATCCCTACTACCTCACGCATAAGGCAGAGGAGGTGGGATACCATCCCCAGGTGATCCTCGCCGGCCGACGGATCAATGACAACATGGCGCGCTATGCGGCCCGCAACGTCATCCGCTTGATGCTCAAGAACGGCGTCGACGTCCCACGCAGCCGTGTGGGCGTCTTAGGCATCACCTTCAAGGAGAACTGCCCTGACATCCGGAACAGCAAGGTGGCGGACCTCGTGAAGGAGCTGGAGCAGTGGGGCGTCGAGGTCGTCGTCAGCGACCCATGGGCGGACCCGGAGGAGGTCCGGCACGAGTACGGCATCCTCCTCGGCACCATCGATGCCGCCCATTCAGTAGATGCGTTGGTCGTCGCCGTCGGCCATCATCAGTACCGGGCTATGGACCTAGCGACACTCAAGCAATTCTGCCGCCATCAGAGGCCCGTCCTCGCGGACATCAAGGCGCTGTACGATCGCCATTCGGCCGCAAAGACTGGATTCACCGTCTTCCGCTTCTGATCGCTCCCCTCGCGCTCCCATTGCCATGCAACGCTATCCCGTGATTCGCGACCGAAAGATACGCATCGCCGTCGTCGGCTGCGGTCGGATCTCTGCCAACCATTTTGGCTCGATCGAGACACATCAGCAACATCTAGAGCTCGCGGCGGTGTGCGATGTCGATGCGATGGTGATGCAAGCGCATGCCGATAAGTACAAGGTGCCGGGATACCTTGATCTCGAAGAGATGTTAACGCAAGAGCGATTGGATCTGGTTGCCCTCTGCACGCCGAGTGGGATCCACCCAGGTCAAGCGGAACTCGCGGCACGGCACGGGGTGCATGTGCTGACAGAGAAGCCGATGGCCACGCGGTGGAAGGACGGCGTGGCGATGGTAAAGGCGTGCGATGAGGCGGGAGTGCGTCTCTTCGTCGTCAAGCAGAATCGCCGGAACACGACCCTGCAACTCCTGAAGCGGGCGATCGAGGAGAAGCGGTTTGGCAAGATCCATATGGTCCATGTCAACGTCTTCTGGACACGCCCCCAGTCGTATTACGACCAAGGTAATGGTTGGCGTGGTACGTGGGAGTTCGATGGTGGCGCCTTCATGAACCAGGCCAGTCATTACGTCGATCTCCTGGAGTGGTTGATCGGACCGGTCGAGAAGGTCCAAGCAATGATGAGCACCACGCGCGATATCGAGGTCGAGGATACCGGGGTCCTCAATGTGAAATGGCGCAACGGCGCCTTAGGCTCGATGAGCGTCACCATGCTGACCTATCCCAAGAACCTAGAAGGGAGCATCACCATCCTCGGCGAGCGTGGGACGGTCCGTATCGGTGGGGTCGCGGTGAACGAGATCCAACTCTGGAACTTCGAATCCCCCGCCGACTACGACGCGGCCACGACGAAGGCCAATTACGAGACTACTTCGGTCTACGGATTCGGCCACCCACTGTACTACGCGAATGTGGTTGAGGTCATGCGAGGAGAAGCGGAGCCCGAGACGGATGGTCGCGAAGGATTGAAGTCCCTCGAGCTCCTGATTTCGGCCTACCTCGCTGCTCGAGACGGGCAGACCGTTTCTCTCCCGCTCGAATACTGATTGGCAGTAGTCTAACTGTGCGTATCGCGGTGGTCGGTGGTGGGATCAATGGGCTTTGCTGTGCCTGGCAATTTGCGGAAAGTGGCCACAGCATCACGTTGTACGAACGGGCCCGGATCATGGAGGCGACCAGTCGGGCCTCCTCCAAGTTGCTACATGGGGGGCTCCGCTACCTCGAAAATGGCGAGTTTCGTCTTGTACGAGAGGCCTTGCGGGAGCGAGACGCCTGGATCCGGCGTGCCCCGCACCTCGCCTGGCCGATCCGGCTGGTGCTGCCGATCTACCGAGGTGCACGGCGTCCGAGTTGGATGGTCGCGCTGGGTCTTTTCGCGTATGATCGCATCGCAGGCCGCACCGACCTACCAAGAGCGACCTGGTTGCCTACGACACAGCTCATAGATCGCGATCCATCGCTCCGATCACAGGATCTCATCGGGGGCTACGAGTTCTCCGACGCCCAGATGGATGACCATGCCCTCGGGCTCTGGGTCGCCGAGCAGGCGCGCTCAGCGGGCGTGAGAATCCGGGAGGGGGTGGAAGTCCGTGAGGTCTCTGTGACTGGTGGGGTCACCGTGAATGGGGAGACTCTCACCTACGACAGGATCATCAACGTCGCCGGGCCGTGGGCCACCGAACTGCTCGAGCGGAGCGGTCTCCGTTCCCCAGTTCATCTGGAGGCCATACGTGGTTCGCATCTGATGCTCGCCAACCCTTGCGCGCAGCCCTATCTCCTTGAGGTGCCCGGTGAGCGTCGGATCTTCTTCGTCCTGCCATGGAAAGGTGCGACCCTAGTTGGCACAACTGAGGTTCGCCAATCCCTCGACGAGCCCATCGCCTGTACAGATGCGGAGCAAGCGTACCTGTTGGCGGCGTATTGCCACTTCTTTCCGAACCAGCGCCCTGTGGTCACGGGAAGCTTCGCTGGGCTGAGACCGCTCATTCACTCAACGAATGAGCCCGGTCGAATGACTCGGGAGTATATGATTTGGCGGCAGGGAAATCTAGTGTCGATTATCGGCGGAAAGTGGACGACAGCGATGGCCCTTGCAGGCAAAGTTTCCCGAATGGTCCAATGATCAGAGTTGCCCTTCGCATTGGTTAGCGGGAGTCGTGGGCGCGATTAGAATAGGGAGCGCGGTTGACCTGCCCGCTTCCTCTCAATCGGGACCACGTTCGCCGGAGTTGTTTCGGGATTCACCATGAAATCCGGCACCAGCTCCACCACCATCCGGCGCAATCGGCCTTCATCCATCCGCTGCATCTGTGCCGCCCGTACCAGCTCATCCACCCGCGCTTCGAGCCCGGTGTCAGGGACCTCCGCCAATGCACGGATGATCTTAGGATGCGCCGTCTCTCGTACATCTTCGTGCCCGAACAGGACCTCCTCGTACAGCTTCTCCCCGGGCCGAAGTCCCGTGAACCGCAACTCGATGTCGGTCCCTTCCTCGTAGCCTGAGAGTCGGATCAGGTCACGCGCGAGATCTGCGATCCGGACCGGCTCCCCCATATCGAGCACGAAGAGTTCGCCTCCGTCCCCGAGTGCCCCAGCCTGCAACACCAGCTGGACCGCCTCGGGGATCGTCATGAAATAGCGCCGCATCTCAGGGTGGGTCACCGTCACCGGCCCCCCGCGCTTGATCTGTGCGAGGAAGGTCGGTACGACGGAGCCGCGGGAGCCCAAGACGTTCCCGAACCGCACGGCGACGTAATGCTTCCCGGTCCGCGCCGCCGCTCGGCGGACGATCACCTCCGCCAAGCGCTTCGTCGCTCCCATGATGGAGGTAGGGCGCACTGCCTTGTCGGTCGAGATCAGCACGAAGTGCGACGTGCTCGCCTCAGCGGCGGCATCAACGACGTTGCGGGTGCCGAGGACGTTGTTGGTCACGGCCTCGATGACGTTCTCCTCCATCAGCGGCACATGCTTGTGCGCGGCGGCGTGGAAGACGGCGTGGGGGCGATACTGCTGGAAGACACCGGTGATCCGGTCGGCATCACGGATATCGGCGATGATGGACGCGAGGGCGATCTGCGGGAGGAGCTCCCGAAGCTCGTTGGTGATCTCGAAGACCTGGTTCTCGGAGTGGTCGAGCAGCACGAGCAGAGCGGGCTCGAGCGCGGCGACCTGGCGGCAGATCTCCGAGCCGATCGACCCGCCGGCCCCCGTGACGAGCACGACATGTCCGCTCACTACACGTCGGACTCCGGAGAGATCGGTGGAGATCGCTTCGCGTCGCAGAAGATCCTCGATCTCAACGGGCCGGAGCTGCGAGACCTGCACGCGTCCCGAGACGAGATCGTTGAGCGAGGGGACGGTCCGGGTGGTGGCACCGACGCTGGCCGCCATCTCGACGATGGATCGGACGAGCGACCCCTTGGCGTCGGCGATGGCGATGATGACCTCGGTCACGGCGAGCTCACGGGCGATCTTCGGAAGTTCGCTGATCCGGCCGTACACATAGACGCCGTTGAGCAGCGATCCCGTCTTGTCCGCCGCGTCGTCAACGAAGGCGACGACCTCGAACTTCGCGGCCGAAGATTGGGAGGCTCGTAGCACAGACTGACCGACTTCGCCCGCGCCGACGACGAGCGTACGAGTGCGCGAGCCGGCGTTGGGTCCTCGCCGGCCAAGGTGGAGGTAACGGATGCCGAGCCGCGGGGCGGCGAGGACGCCGAGGGCGAGCATGGCATCGATCACGAGGCTCGCGACGGGAAGCGGCGCGAAGTCTGCTACGACCTGGAGGGCGGAGAGCCCTACCACGAAGGTGAAGGGGACGCTCCAGAGCCACGCCTTGACGATGCGCTCCAACTCATTCAGGCTCGCGTGTTGCCAGAGCGAAGAGTACAGTCCGAAGAACTGCGCGGTGGCGATTCTTACCGGAATGAGTACGGCACCGTACACCAGCGCACTCTTCCAGAGCAAGGCAGCGTCCGTCCGTTGCTCCATCCCGAACAGCGTCGCCAGCGCGGTCGCGGCGGCGAGCCCGATGAGATCTGCGAGCAAGATGTATCGATTGCGCATTCGGAATACTCGAGAAGGGGCCCAACATGACATCTGAACCGCCGGCTTGCACCGACTCTAAATCTAGGACGATTCACTCTGGGAAAAGACGCAAATTCTTTGCCGCTAACGGACTCGCGGAAGCGAGTAACGGAAGGATCTGACGTCGGTCAGCGCGCCAGGCGAACCACCCGATTTTCCCCTACGAACGGCAGCGGCTCGCGGTCGAGGACGATCTCGATCAGCGTCGTCGTGAAGGGCCAGAAGAGCGACACCTCCCGATTCGGCCAGGCTTTTGTGAGGTCGATCACACCATCCCAACCATCGGACCGGCTGTTGCCTATTCCGCGGTAGCCAATCGCGCTCGAGCCGGTCCGGGCTAAGACCTTGAGTTGGAGCCCCGCGATCGTCGACCGCTTCACATCGCGGAGCCGGACGTGGAAGGCCCGGAAGCTCGGGTCCCGACGGTTCCGGTGCACATCGCTCGCCACCCCCACGAGCCGAGTCTTGCCCCCCGATCGATCGGTGGCCTCGAACTCCAGATGATGGTCAGGGACCGGGGCTCCACGTTCGTCCCGGACCCGCACGATGAGTTGTTGCCACGCCTCCTTGGGGGTGTGGCGCCCCACCCAACGGGTGCGCCAGGCGGCGTCATCGGCCTCGCTCAGCACCGCGAGCGCCTCGGCCACCATCGTCGCGAGGTCGCCGGTTGGCCGGGAGAGCAGGGCCCCATGATGCCGCTCTGGGACGAAGGCCAGCGGGACATCCCGCTCCCGGACCCCATCGATCCGCACTAGCTCGGTCCCGTACCGTGAGAGATCCACGGTGAGCTTCCGGGCATCCAACGCGCTCCCCGCCCATCGAACTACCCCATCGGTCCCAGCAGCATCGGTCACCGCCGCCACCGGCCAGGCGAGCTCCCCGGTCCCACAGATGGAGTAGCTCCACCGGGCCACGGGGTGCTCGAGATCGGTGCGCAGCAGATCTCGGTGTGCCAACTCCCAGGTGACGGGGCTCGCGAGTTCCAGGGCGTCGAGGATCCCGTCCCCTACCTCGAGGAAGTCCTCCCCCAAGGTGCGGTTCCCCTTGGCGACCATCCCCGCGAAGCTCCGCCCCTTATGCGCCAACGGGGAGCCGAAGTGCGCCGGCCCCAACCCGACGAAGTGGGAGACCCGCTGCCGATGCGCGGGATGCGCGGCGAGCCAGGCCCGGACCACCAGCGCCCCCGCCGAGTGCGCGACGATTCGTAGTGGGGCATCGGGCGGGATATCGCCCCGGGCCTGGAGCGCGCGCTCGAACCCTTCCGCTAAGTCCGCCAGCGTGAGCTCGTCGCTCAGGGAGCGCCAATCGGCGACCTGTATGGTGCGGGGATCGAACCCCAGCGCGGTCAGTTTCTCCCGCCAGGGGCTGAAGGCGGCACCGGAATCGGAGTAGCCGTGGACGAGAAGCACCGGGGAGGAAGGCATCGCCCCCATAAGGTCACTCCCGGGCGCCGATTCCTCTAGCGGCCAAAAATCCCCCAGCGGCATAATACGGGCAGCGCGCCTCCCCCCGCCCCCATGCC
>Ga0315902_10014708_pt1 | contig 10053 bp, 5 predicted proteins | sample LakEriMetagenome_9_FD_203523 | JGI IMG/M metagenome (GOLD analysis project Ga0315902, IMG submission 203523) | Freshwater fungal communities from buoy surface, Lake Erie, Ohio, United States - Buoy 12 MA117 | ecosystem: Environmental > Aquatic > Freshwater > Lake > Lake biofilm | place: USA...
GATGCCCGGCTCGTCTGTGTCGCCGACATCGATCGGCCTTTCAACGTGGGGGATATCGAGTGTCTTCCCTGGCGCAGCTTTTTCGACCAGGTGGCCGGCTGACGAAACGCGACTGTCACTGCTCGCCGCCCGCTGCCCTAGCGGGGCTTCGATTTCAAGATTCGGGAGTCTCCGCGGCGGGTACCAGGCGGGGACGTCATCAGCGAGATGGTACCACGCCTCTGGTCAGGCCGCAGCCGCGGAACAGCCCGCGAATCGTGATCGCGACTCAACGTTTCGGCTGCTGCCGCGAAGTGAGTGCAAAGTCGGCGACGGTGTTCTGTCCGGCTGTGGGTGTGATGCGCAGCGTGGACTGCGTCGGGTCGCTGTAGACTGAGGGAACTACCTGCTCGGCATACGGCTCCCCGGCGGCCTCCTTGCCGTCGTAGACATGCAGGCTGATGACGACGTTGAGTGTGGTGGCGGGAACAGATGCGGTGTACCGCCCGGAAGCATCGGTGACAGCGTGGGCTGTGCGAGCGTCGCCAGCGGCGGGAAAGAAAAGCACTCCCGCACGATGCAGTGGCTTGTCGTCGAGCGTCACGACGCCGCTGACGGTGGTCGCTGAAGGGCGGCAGCCGGTGCCGAGGGTGGCACAGCCGAGACAGAGGGCGATTCGCAGAACGGTCGTCGAGGGCATCTCGAAACAGGCTCCAGCAATCCGAAGAGGCCCATCGGGCCATCAGAACGAATCGACCAAGTCGCCGCGCCGCATCGTGCTCAACGCCTGCCAGGTGCCGAGGGCGATCGAGTCGTCAACAAACCGTACCGAGCCGTCGCACATGGCGGCGTTGACCCCGCCGAGATGACGGCTGCGGGCGCTGATCGTGAGTTGGAGGTTGCCGGAGATCACGTAGCAGGGAAGATCGCTTTGGTCATGGTTGAGATCGCAGCCCGACACGCCCTGGCACAGATCGATGCCTGAGTTCGGCGTGAATCGGGTCATGAAGGCCGGCGTGTGGATCCCGGTCGATACCACGCCGCGGGTGTCGGCGTCGGCCCAGGCGTATCCGTTGCCGGGGAGGCGGCCATCGTCGTGAGGGAACACTCTGATCTCCGCCATCAGGAGCGTCATCGATGCTCCATCCAGCACATGGCCGAGGTTCGTGCGGAAGGGCACGAAGTTTCCCGAGACCGAACCCTTGCCGAACCCAAAGGGGGCGGTCGCTCTCGGCTGCATGCTGCACACGGCCGAGCCAGTGAGGATTGTCACCGGTTGTAGGGCCGACAATGTGCCGGAATTGACGACGTAGTTCTGTCGCGCGGTGCAGCCGGTGCCTGTGGCTCCGCGCGGGCAGTACATCGCATTCGGCTTGTCGCTCGGGCAGTAGTTCACCGCCAGCGGCGTGGCGAAGGCTGCCGCGTTGCTGGTTCCTGCGTACAGGTTGCGCGTGAACTGGTCGTAAAGAGCCTGTTGTTCCAGGTAGGGCCATGTCGCGACAACGAACGAGCGATTCACAGTGCCCCCGGTGACTGCGCAACTACCAGATACGAAGACCACGTCCTCCCCGCCCGGCGGGGTTGGGGGCACTGCCCGCGTGGCGATGTGCGGAAAGAAAGACATTGCCTCGTGGTGCTGCAGCATTGCGGTGGCCCACTGCCGGAGGTTGTTCGTGCATGCAGACCGGCGGGCTGATTCTCGCGCTGACTGCACTGCTGGAAGGAGCAGTCCGACGAGCAGGCCGATGATGGCGATCGTGGCCAATAGTTCGACGAGCGTAAGGGCGGCCCGCGGATCGCGATGGTTCGGTGTCATGCCTTGCCAGCATCAAACGGGCGAATCCGCCGGCGGCGAGAGACAGCGTATCCGCAGATGACGATGCCTGTGATCGCTGTCGCCAGCGTCGCTGGCTCGGGTACGACGATGACGTTGGCCGCGACGAAGAGATCACGGCGAGCCGTCGCTCCCGCGAGGCTCGTGTTGTCGGAGAACGAGAGCGTGAACTGCTGCGAGAACGAGCCCTGGCCCGTCGGCGTAAAGCTGACGGTGAACAGGCCGCTCGTGCCTCCGGCAAGTAGATTTGAGAAGCCGGCACCCGAGAGCGAGAATGGGCCGCTGCCCGCATCGGTACCGGTGAGCGCGAGGCCCGCGGTGAGGTCGGCGCCAACCAGCGCTGCCAGGTTCGTGAGCGAGAACGTGCGGGTCTGCATGCCGGTTGATTCGTCCACCGAGCCGAAGTCGAGCGAGAGCGTGCTGGTGGTGAGAGGATTGAGGACGCCCAGGAAGCCGGGTGTGGCATGGTCGAGCACGGTGCCGTAAACATTCACCGTCTGCGGTGCGAGCGCTGCCGTGGCGAGGCCGCTGGTGCCTTGGCCGTCGGTGGCGAAGAGGAGCTCGGCTGATCCTGTCTGGTAGCCCACCGAGCCGGTGGCGAAGCTCACCGTCATCGACGACGAGTTCGTAGAGCCCGCGGGCAAAAGACTGAACGACCCCGAGTTCGTCGTCACGCCGGAGAACGTGCCGAACGAGGCGTTGAGGCTTTCGGAGAAGCCGCCCGTCGGCGCCGAGTTCGTGATCGAGAGGGCCTGCGATAGCGACGGGGCACCCACGATGACGGTGCCGATGTTCACGCTGCCAGAGGTCGTCGCGACGGCCGGGTTGTAGACGTTCACGGTGCCGCTCGTCACCGTGCCGGCGAGGGCGGCCGAGCCGAGGTTCACGTTCGATGCGGACACGGTCGGCGTGAACGCGAACGAGCCGGCGGCGGTGCCTGTGTAGGTGACGGTGCCGCTCGAACTGTTACCCGACGCGAGCGTACCGCTCGTCGTCGAGAGGGAGCCTGAGCCGACTGACAGCCCGGAGAACGAAAGCGAGTCAGCCCCCGTGCGATCGGCCGTGCTGTTGGTGATCGAGCCCGTGATAATGGTCGAACTGCCAACACGGATGGCCGTGGCGGCCGGCGTGGCAGAGAGCGTATAGCGGGCGGATGGGGCGTAGTTGAGGATGAGCTGGCTCGATCCGGAGTTGCTCGAGAGCCAGAAGCCGCCGTTCGCGCTTCCCGACACCGTGTTGGCCGAGAGAAAGTTACTCGTGCCGAGCGTGAATACCGCCGGCGAATAGCCCGTCATCGTGCCCGAAGCGATCACGAATGAGAGCCCGGTCAGTCCGCTATTGAAGCCGGGCACGGCGCCCGGCGTGTTGTCGGACTTTAGGCTCACAAGGCTGATCGTGAAGGGGCTTGCCGAGGACGATGTGATTGCAAGGCCGTTCGTGAAGATCGCCTGGTCGAAGTTTGTGCCAGCCGTGCCGCTTGTCCAATCGTTGACCTCCCACTGATAGGTACCGCCGGACGCCCACGTGCCGCTCAGGTAGGTCTGCGTGCCTGGAGAGTTGCCCGGCGACAGCGTCGCGTTCGCGCCGACCGACACCGGTGTATTGATCGTGCCGGTGCCAGAGATGGTGCCCTGCTGTACGTCGAGCGGACGCGACAGAGACGAAGCAGAGTTCCAACGCAACTCAGCCGTCGGTCCGTTGACCACGACGCGGGCGGTGTTCGTCAGGTTTCCGGATCCGTCGATCAAAAACCGGCCCGCCGAAACCGTGGTGGTGCCCGAATAGGTGTTCACGGCCGACATCTGGAGCACGCCCGCGCCGGTCTTCGTCAAGCCGCTCGTGCCAGTCCCCGAAACGATGCCGGAAAGCTTCGCGTCGATTGCCGCCGAGCCGTCAGCCACAACGAATGTGCGGATTGCGTTATTGAGCGCGATTGGATTTTGAAAATCGATGGTTCCGTCAGCGTCCACGGCTGAGAGCAGCATGTTTCCGCTCACGAACTGCCCCGCAGTCCACGCGACCGTGCCGCTCGCGCCGCCCAAATTGACGGTTCGGTTCCCGCCATACGCAGCGAAGCCGCTCGTGCCGCTCAGATTTACCTGGGATGGCCCCGTTCCTGTGCCGCGAGTGAAGTCGCCTGCTGCCAGGCCCACGATACCGTTCGACACCAAGAGATTCGACAACCCACCGCTGGAGCCGATTCCGCCGGGTAGGGCCTGGGCACTGTCGAGCCGCACAATCCCCCCGCCGTTGATCGTCGTGGCACCCAGGTAGCTATTACTTCCCGACAACACAACGACTCCGCTGCCGTTGAACGTCATCGGGGCGTTGCCGGAGCTTCCCGAGTTCACGATGTTGCCTGTGACGATGGTTCGGCCGCTTCCTCCGATTAAAAACCCTCGAGCTACCTCCGTAGGAATGCTGGTGAACATGGTGCCCGAGATGGTCAACGTCTTGCCGGACGGCAGGTTGTTGGTGATCTGCCGCTGGGATCCTTGGGCGGTCACCGAATTGGCGAAGGCGATGCTATTCGTACCGCTTACGGTCAGCGATGCACCGGAGCCCAGATACAGTGAGGCCGTGACTCCAGGCAGGTCGCTGGAGGCTTGAAGGGTGCTTGCGGCGACCGTAACGGTGCCGGTCGAAAACACCGAGTTATGACCGAGAACATAGGTTCCAGCTCCCAGCGACGTGTTACCAAGATAGCTGTTGCTACCGCTGAGAAGCGTGATGCCCGAGCCCAAGAGGTTCAATCCACCCGGGCCGGAAATGTTTCCGCGGAGTGAGATGTCACCTCCGCCTGCGGAAGTGGTAATGCCCCTGGCGCCGGACACGGCAAACGGGAGATTGACCGTCTGGAGGCTCGTACTGTTGTTGGTGATGCCTCCGGAGGACAACGTAAATGTGTTGCCCGTATTTGCAGTCAGCGTGCCGTCGCCGAGCACAAATGCGGGGGCTCCTGCGTTGAAGGTGATCCCGCTCACATTCCAGCCGGCGCCTGTCGTCAGATTGTTGTTGAGGTTCAGTCCACCTGAGCCGGTGCCACTGCCGAACACGAGCAAGTTAGTCGGAAGAATCCCACCCCAGTTGTTTGCGACATTCCAGGCGTTGCTATCGGTGCCAGTCCAGGTGCGTTGAGCCCAGGCTGACGACGGTATGATGGCCACGAGAGCGAGTCCGCCGAGAACGTAGATTGCGAACTGTTGCGCGAAGAATGCCGGCCGCGATATGAGTCTCCAGCCAGCATGATGCGGCGGAGTTGGCTTTCGTGGAAAAGCTGCGACGTGGCGAAACCGGAAATGCATTTTCCCACCCCTTGTGGCCAACCCGGCCTTCTCTTCACGTCAGCAACCGGCAGGGCTCTTTCGGAAAACTATTGGAACTCGAGGCCCGCCGCAACGATCGTGAAGTGAAAAGCGTGCCAAAAACCTTAGCAGCCATGAGGGCCATCCACTGCCGCTCGCCGCTGCTAAGGAAAGCGGCTTCAATCGCTGTTCGCCGTCGTTGTGAGGGGGCAAGGCACCGATAAAAATCGGTTCTGGACGATGGTGCCGATTCCCACCGGCCCGGATGCCGATCGAGCGAGGCTGAGCGACAAAAACGGGAGCGGCTGAGTCCGCCGTAGGGACATGCAAAGAGTCCACAGTTTCGCCGTCGCGGTCGGCTGTGCAGCGGCGGTAGCCGGCCCGCTGGAGGTGATTCCTCGCGCTGCCGCAGCGGGGGGAGGGGCAGCCGCGTTGGCGGCCCACGCAAAAGCCTTTCTCGTGGCTCACTGCACCGCCTGCCACGGCACCGAGGCGCCCGAGGCCAAGCTCGACCTTGAGTCGCTCACCGCGGAAATGGCGAAGCCGGGCACGGCCGCGACCTGGGCGGCCGTGCTCCGCAAGGTCGTGACCGGCGAGATGCCCCCCGAGGACGAACCGCGGCCCGCGGCCGTGGAGCTCGAACAGGTGACCGGCTGGATCCGAGAGCAGCTCGCTGACGCTGGCCCCGCTACACTCGCGCTGCACGACGGCGGCAGCGGCAACGTGATCGAGCACCAACTCCTGTTCGATCCGGACGTCACTACGGCCTTTCGCGCGGCCACGCGGCTGCGGCGGCTGGGGCCCCAGCAGTACGAGGCCTTCACCAAGACGATCACGATCGGCCCCGGCGGCACGCTGACCGACGGCATCAATCTGCCCTTCATGCCCGACAGCCGCGGCGTGTTTTCCGACTTCGGCACGCCCACGATCGACGAGCCGACGACCGGCCAGCTCCTGCGAACCGCCCTGTTCCTCGTCCAGCAGCAGACAGCCTTTGAGATCAAGGACGGGGCCTTCACGCCGCTTCGCCGCGGGGCCTGGGTGCCCGGCACGGCCGGGGCGGCCGGAGCCGGCATGCCGCCGGAGTTCCGCAGGCTGATGGACGAATCCCAGGAGATCACGGACGCCGATCTCGCGGCCGCGGTCGCCGCCCAGTTTCGAGTCGTCCTGCAACGAGAGCCGACGGCCGACGAGGCGGAGCGGTTCACCGCACTCATGAAGCGATGCGTCGCCGACTCCGGCCGGGTGATTGGCGGCCGCCACGCACTGGCGGCGGTGTTCCTGCTTCCGGAGGCCGTCTATCGGCTCGAACTCGGCGGTGAGCCGGCGGCCGATGGCCGCGTGCGGCTCACGCCGCGAGAGATCGCGTTCGGTATTGCCCGCACGCTGACGGACCGCCCGCCCGAGCCGTGGCTCTTGGCCGAAGCCACCGCCGGCGGGCTCGACAGCCACGAGGGCGTGGCGACCGCGATTGCGAAGATGCTCGACGACCCCCGGGCCAGCGCGATGCCCGGCCCGCTGAAGGGCACGCACGTCAAGCCGCCATTCCTGCGGTTCATCCGGGAGTTCTTCGGCTACCCGCGGGCGACCGACGTCTTCAAGGATGGGCTCGACGTTCATGGCCGGGGTCTGCATGGCAATCCTGACCATTCCGGGAAGGCACTCGTCGAAGACGCCGACGCGCTCGTCGTCAGCATCCTCGAGCAGGACCGACAGGTGCTCCGCGAACTGCTCACGACGAACAAGGCGTTCGTGGCGACGGGCATGCACGAGATCGCCATCAAGCGGCGGCCAATCACCGTGAAGGCGCTCGAAGAACTGCGGGCGAAAGATCCCGAGACGTATCGAAAGAAGTTCGGAGAGGTCGTCCCGGCTGATCTGCCGACACGGAAGATCGACGAGCATGGGGGGGTCTATTTCTTTTGCCAGAGCTACGGCCTCGATCAGTTCCCGGAAAAGCAGCCGGTTGAATTCCCAGCCGCAGAGCGGGCGGGCCTGCTCACCCATCCGGCTTGGCTCGTGGCCTGGTCGGGCAATTCGGAAAACCACGTCATCTTCCGGGGCAAATGGATCCGCGAGCGGCTCCTCGGCGGACTCGTTCCTGAGGTGCCGATCACGGTGGACGCCGTGCTGCCCACCGATGCCGACAAGACGCTCCGCGAGCGAATGGCCGTCACGCGGGCCGACTACTGCTGGCAGTGCCACCGGCTGATGGATCCGCTGGGCCTGCCGTTCGAGCAGTTCGACCACTGGGGCCGCTTCCGCACCGACGAACTCGGCAAGCCCGTCGTCACGACCGGCGGCGTGACCTATGCGGGCGATCCCTCGATCGAAGGCGATGTTTCCGACCCATTCGGTCTCATCCGCCGGCTGGCCGACGCGCCGCTCGTCGAGCAGATGTTCGTCCGCCACGCCTTTCGCTTTTTCATCGGCCGCAACGAGGAACTGGGCGACGGCCCGGCGCTGAGGGCGGCGTGGCAGGCCTACCGTGAGCACGACGGGAGCCTGAAGCATCTCGTCGCCGCGCTTCTGGCGTCGGATTCGTATCTGTATCGAGTGCCCTTGAAGCCGGCTGCAGAGCCCGTGGCCGGCAATCACCTGCCCTGACCGTCATTCACCGCCGTCCCTGCTCTCGCCACTCCAGGAGAACCTCGCCATGCACCTTCACCGCCGCGCTCTGCTGAAGAACGTGTCGCTTGGGGCCGGCTCGATCCTGCTGTCGCCGATTCTCGCCCGCCTTCAGGCCTACGCCGATGGCCGCGCTGCGACCGCGAAACGGTTCGTGTTCGTCATCGAGAGCAACGGCCTGCCGCCCGACCACATTGCGCCGGTGGGCACTGGCCGCCGTCACCGCCCACAGGCGCCGATGACCGGAGAGTCGCCGTTCGTCGATCTCCCCTTGGCGGACCAGAAGCTTCCCAAGCCCCTCGAGGCGCTCGAGCCCTTCAAGAACCGGCTCACACTCGTCAACGGTCTCTCGAGCCGAATCTGTCCTGGAGGGCACTCGAGCAACTTTGCCACGCTCGCGTGCCGCCCTGTGCCCACGGGAAGCTCCAATGCCGTCGGTGAGACGATCGACTGGGCTTTGGGTCGCGGCCTGCCTGCGATCTTCCCGCACGTTGGCCTGGGGATCGCGGTGAACCCGAGCAAGGGCATCATTTACAACTGCACGGCATCGGGGGTTGGCGAGAAGCAGCCGACCATTTGCAAGCCCGAAATCGCCTACGCACAGCTTTTTGGAAGCGTGGCAGACGGAGTGGCGAAGGAGGCGTTCGTTGCCCACTCCAACCTGTTGGACTTCATGGCCGACGAGGTGAAGCGAGTCGAGCGGCACCTTGTCGGGCCCGAGCGGGAGCAGCTCGGGAGCTACCTCGCGGCCTTCGAGACGCTCCACGACCGGCAGAGCCGGCTCAACGACATCTCGCACACCCTCCGCGAGCAGGCGCCCGTCGCGAGCGACAAATACACCTCCGACGTCGAAACCGACCGGCTCGACGCCCACTTCGACATCGGCGCGGCCGCTCTGATCGCGGGGCTCACGAACGTGCTGACGATCTCGTCGGGCGTCGGCGATGCCGACATCTACATGCGGTTCAGCGGCCTGGGGATCAACATCGACAAGCACCAGATCGGCCACGGGGCGAGCTACGAAGGCAAGACGGCCGACGAGCTGGCGATGATCATCCGCCACTTCCACGTCGGCCAGGTGGCCCGGCTCGTCCGCAAGCTCGAGGCCGTGCCCGAGGGAGACGGCACGATGATGGACAACACCGTGATCGTCTACATGAGCGACGGGGCCGAGGCCCATCACAGCCGCTGCTGGGAGTGGCCGATGGTGGTGATCGGGAACGCCGGCGGCCGGCTGAGGGCGGGCCGCTACGTCGACTACCCCGGCTACGGCCAGAAGGGGCATCGCACGCTCGCGAACCTCTACATGACGTTCCTCCACGCGGCCGGCCTGCCCTGCGACACCTTCGGCATGCCCGATCCCAACCTGGCCGACTTCGATCAGCAGGGGCCGCTGGCCGAACTCATCGCGTAGGAACCCAGCTCGCGATACGGCACCGATCTCGGCCGCTCGCTCGATAACTCACGGTCCCGGCAGCGGGCCGGCGGTCGTGAGCTTCGCGCGGCAAAGGTAGGAGTCGGCCGTGATGTAGAGCGTGCGGCCGTCGCCGCCGAAGCCGCAATTGGCCGTCGCCTGACCCGTGCGGAGTGTGCCCAGGTGGGTGCCGTCGGACGCAAAGATGAGCACACCGCCCGGCCCCGTCGCGAACACGTTGCCCGCCACGTCCACCTTCAGTCCGTCGGGCAGCCCCTTTCTTCGCGACTTGAACAGCTGCGTGCCGTCGAAGAACGTCCGGCCTTCGTCGAGCGTGCCGTCGGCCTTGACCGTGAACACTTTCCACAGGGGAGCCTCGGGGTCGGACTGGGCGACGTAGAGCCGCTTCTCGTCGGGCGAGAAGCAGATGCCGTTGGGCCTGGTCATCGTGTCGCACAGGAGCGTCACCTCGCCGTCGGGCGTCACCCGATAGATGCCGCAGAAGTCGAGCTCGCGCCGCTCGTCGTGCCAGCCCTTGGGCAGGCCGTAGGGCGGGTCGGTGAAATAGATTGCCCCGGAAGAGTGCACGACGCAGTCGTTGGGACTATTGAAACGCTTGCCACGGTAGTTGTCGGCCACCGTCCGCTTGCCGCCGCCGGGCGTGAGCCGGCTCACGCGACGATCGCCGTGTTCGCAGGAAATGAGATGGCCCTGCCGGTCGAGCGTGAGCCCGTTGCTGCCGCGCTCGTTCCCATACGCCCCCGGGCCGGTGAAGCCGGCGGGCTCGAGAAACACGCTCACGCCCTCTCCATCCTTGAACCGCATCACCCGATTCCGCGGGATGTCGCTGAACAGCACCGCCTGCTCCCCTTCGATCCATACGGGCCCCTCGG
>Ga0315902_10014709_pt1 | contig 10053 bp, 6 predicted proteins | sample LakEriMetagenome_9_FD_203523 | JGI IMG/M metagenome (GOLD analysis project Ga0315902, IMG submission 203523) | Freshwater fungal communities from buoy surface, Lake Erie, Ohio, United States - Buoy 12 MA117 | ecosystem: Environmental > Aquatic > Freshwater > Lake > Lake biofilm | place: USA...
TAACGAGGCAAAGGTTTGTTGTTCCGGAAATTGTTTTAGCCGCGGTTCTCTATTGTGTTTTTTTGGTTTTGATTTTCTGGTATCCTTATAATTTCATATATGACGGTAATCTTCTTAGAAGAAGACTGGGGTTTGTCATTAATCATCCATTCGATAGTGTATTTGCGGGAAATACGCTGCGAGCATTTTTTGCCGGTATTCATAAAATGGTTTTGTTTTTGCCTTTGGGGTTGTTATTGGGCATCCTTTTGTGTCGGGTTGCAAGGGGGGCCATATGGACGTTAATTTGGATGCTTTGCATTTTTCTTTTCATGGCTTTGTTTTCTTCTGTCGTTGAGATTTTACAGGTATTGCTCCCTGGGCGATCAGTTGGGGTCGCTGATGTTCTACAATGCTTTTTGGGTGCGTTAGTTGGTTTATGTTTTGCTTTTTTCATTTTTCGGAAACGAATCGGAATTTCGGAGCGAACGCCTTAGGGCAGATGTCGTTTTTATTGTCTATACTCGTTTTGTCTGCATTCGATACGTAAATGTATTTTGGGCATGTGCGATGTGATGAGTTTATCGGTATTGATGGTCTCCGTTTTTTGTGGCGTTATAACTCATGCGTAATATGATCCATTTGAGGGTGGTTTCTGGAACGGGAGGAGGGCCTGAAAAAACCATTCTCAATTCCCCTCGGTTCATCAAAGATCATGGGTATAACGCCCACGTTGTGTATCTCGCGCCACCATCCGACTCCATTCGAGACTCGTTGATGGAACGTGCCAAGAGTGCTCAATGCCCGTTGACCATTCTCGAAGATCGAGGTCCCGCGGATTGGCGCGTCGTGCGCGATATCATCCGCATCTGTAAACGGGATCGCATCGAATTGATCCAATCGCATGATTACAAGACCAATGCAATCGCACTCCTCGTGCGGCGTTTCCACCGATGCAAGCTTGCCACGATGCTTCATGGGTGGACCGATATGTCCGGTCGAATGCCCATTTATAAGCGGATAGACCAATGGTGTTTGCCCTGGTTCGAGAGACTGATCTGTGTCTCCGAGGATCTGGTCGAGGAATGCCGGCGGCTTGGGATACCGGAACGAAAGATTTGCCTGGTGCATAATGCAATCGATGTACGTGAGTATTCTCGAGCTATCGATCGACAGGAGGCGAAGAAGTCCATGGATGTACTGTCCAGTCGACTTTTGGTTGGGAGTGTTGGGCGACTTTCACCTGAAAAAGGTTTTCTTGATTTGATCGAGGTGGTGAAAAGTCTGCAAGAGTCGGGTTTCCCGATCGATCTTTGGATCGCGGGCGATGGTCCGCAAAAGGGAGATTTGCAACAACGCATTGAAACGTTGGGTTTGCGGGAGTCCGTTCGTTTGTTGGGACAGCTGGGAACAGAGGCCGCGAAACGGTTCTATCAAGCGATGGATTTGTTCGTTTTGAACAGTATTCGGGAAGGATTGCCGAATGTCCTTCTTGAGGCGATGGCTTTCGAGGTGCCGGTGATTGCAACGCGGATCGCGGGGATACCGACATTAGTGCAGGACGATGTGACGGGGCGACTGATTTCTCCGTCCGCCCCGGAGGAATTAAGGCATGCGATCTGCGGTTTTCTCAGTGATCGCGGAAAAAGCGAGAGAATGGCCGCAGCTGTTCGCGCGATGATCGAGTCGCAATTCTCATTCGATGCGAGAATGAGGAAGGTAGCAGGGATTTACGGCGAGCTCGTCAATGGCGATCGATAGCCATCCGTTTTTTAGATCGTGTTATCTGGCCACGCTGACCGCGAATAGAGCCCGCGATGCGTTCATGCAATGCGTACAGCAGGCTAAACAGAATCGGTGAGTTCGGGTGACATCGGCATTAAAAAAAGAGATTCCTGGCATCCATGGCTTGCGTGCAATTGCCTGCTTGGCCGTGTTTGGAGTCCACCTTGAGCAGTACACAGGCATCGGAGGTTCATGGGGGCCATTTGATTTGGCTCTGCTATTACGAAATGGAAACGTAGCTGTCTGTTTCTTTTTCATGCTGACAGGAGCGCTGTTGAGTTTGCCTGTGTGGCGGAACACTACACAGCACCCCTTAGCCCCCTCGACGGCCTGGTCTTATTTTATGAAGCGTTTCCGTCGGATCGCACCGGCCTACTATATGTGTCTCGCGGTTTTGGTTCTGATCCGCTCCCCCTGGAAAAACAGTCAGGTGTTACCCGACGCGGGAGCTCACTTTTTGTTTGTCCATAATTATACGGAAGCATATTTTTATAGCTTCGCGGCACCCTTTTGGTTCATTGCGATCCAGATGCAGTTCTACTTGGTTTTGCCATTTCTGTTGGAATTAATACTGGCGATTCCGTTTGGGCTTCGAGGACGAATTGTATTTGCCATACTCATGGCCTTTGTCGCTTACGGGACTCATTTCATGTTGATGACGGGAGCATTTCCAGGTCCGCTTGGAGATGACTTTGTCGGTTGGGCGCAACAGCATCCGCTCTGTTCTTCACATTCCGTGCTAGCGCATCTTCCCCATTTGGCTCTGGGGATTGCAGTTGGTGGAGTTCTGTCTTTGGACTCGAGAAGAGCGAGTACACATCTGCCCTCGACTTCGTATGATTTTTTAGTTGGTGTTGTTTTCTTAGCGATTCTTGCCATTCTGTCGACACCGTTGCAGAACTACCTGGTGCTACCGTATGCCCGATACTATTTCCCGGTCATACCGGTGCTCATTGGGTTCGTGATTTTGTTCGCGCCAAGAGGAAATTGGATTTTGCGAATTCTTGAGTGGAGGCCCATTCGATACCTTGGCATCATATCATTCGGGGTTTATGTCTACCATTATCCAGTCATGTCTGGATGGTCGAAACTCTTTGGGATTGCTGGTATTAGCCTCGGGACGCAATGGGTGTTTTTCGCACTTGTCAGTTGGGCTACCAGCATTGTCGTCGCTGCGGTTTCGTACGAGATTATTGAGAAAAGGTTCCATTTTTGAACTGGTACATCTGCATTTAGACTGTAATCGAAGTAAGCGGTACCGTGATTTGGATGGTTGGTAGGTCGATCGACAAAAAAGGCTAAATTGGATTGGGTTAATCACGGCCATTACTTGAGGTTGCTATAGATCGTATGCGAAATTTGGGTCTGATTGAGTTTAAAACCGCGACATTATGGATTGGATGTAACGCCAATTTCAAAAGGCTGTTGCAGTTTGTTTTTTCGATAATGCTGACATTTTGCATTGCTTATGATGTATCTGGGCAATCTCAATTGCCAATTGAGCAAACTCTGAGTGAATACCAAATGAAGAATCCTGGGATTAGAAGCTCCGTCGATGAAGTTCGAATGCTTCGGGAGACTATGGGTAAACTCGGGTTGAAGCACCCACTTCTACAACGAACGCGAAACGAGCTTCGTGCTGCTGAGTCGAAGCTACGTGAACGATTGGCGGAGTTCTAAAAAGAGAATACGCCGATAAATGGGCCTTCGTCGAGTGGTCTGCCTGTCGCTCCCATGAAGTCAGAATCGACTGCTGTTTCGATACCTGTGCAAAGGAAAGCTTGGTTGAGGCATGAACCTTGGGGGACACCTGATCCACGGGTGCCTTAAAGCGTGGAAAAGGCGTACGCCGGACTAAGTTGGGAAAGACCGATTTATTTGAAGCAGGAGCCAAAAACGAACAATTTGGTGGTGGCAGAAGCTGAAGGGAGGATTGTCCTTATCGAGGCAAGTGGCGATGCAGACGATTACGGTCGCACTGAGAAGAGGGAACTCGCCTACTTTCGTGATCGAATCATTTACGGATTCGAGTTTCATCCAGATTATGGGAAAAATGGATGGGTTTATTTATTCAGTAACAGCGGGCGAGGTGTGCCGAACGCTAAAAACAGGATTTCGAGGATTTCTGTAACTCGGGAAAATGGCAATGCCGTCGAATGGCCGAGAGATTCCGAGGTGCTGCTTTTGGAATGGAATTCCGCGGGGCATGACGGTGGGGACCTGTTATTCGGAAAAGATGGCAAACTCTATATCTCGACCGGTGATGGATCAAGCGACTCGGATGACTGGATGTCGGCTCAGGATGTCACGAATCTTCTTGGAAGCATTCTTCGGATCGACGTCGATCGCCCCTCGGAAAATCTTCAGTACTCGGTTCCTGCCGATAATCCGTTTGTTGATATCCCAAACGCGAGAAAGGAACTTTGGGCTATCGGGTTGCGGAATCCATGGCGAATGTCTATGGATCAAAAGACAGGGGATATTTGGATCGGAAATAATGGACAAGACCTCTGGGAGTCGGTTCATTTACTTGGTAGGGGCTTTAATTATGGCTGGAGTGTTTACGAAGGTAGTCACCCCTTTTACACAAACCGGCCTTTGGGACCAGGAATCCTAACGACTCCAACTATCGAGCATCATCACCGCGAAGCGCGATCGTTGACTGGCGGCGTTGTGTATCGTGGTAAACAATTTCCCGAGTTGAATGGCGCATACGTTTATGGCGATCATGAAACTGGGAAAATCTGGGCCGCAAAGTACGATGGCAAATCAATCGAGTGGCGTAGAGAGATCGCATCCACGACCTTAAAGATAGTTTGCTTTGCAAACGATTCACAGGGTGAATTATTGATCGTGGATTACCATCGCGGGATTTATCGACTCGCATCCAATAAAATCCCAAAAAACTCCAGCGCAAAGACCAGGTTCCCTCGCCGACTCAGTGAAACAGGGCTTTACGAGTCCGTCAGCGATCGAAAAACCGCAGACGGGGTCGTACCCTATTCGATCAATGCACAAGCATGGCATGATGGCGCTCAGTCCGAGCGTTTTTTTGCATTACCGGAGAATGGTCGAATCGAGTACCGTAGCTATCGAAGTTGGAGATTTCCAGAGGGTGCGATTCTCGGCCAAACGCTTTATCTTCCCGTGGACCTCGGGAGCCAACGTCGCGAAAAGGTTCTAGAGACGCGGTTGTTGGTAAAGCAGCAAGGGGACGAATGGGCCGGTTATACCTACATGTGGAATAAAGATCAAAAAGACGCGACTCTCGTCGATGCTGATGGGGATCGAATAGCCCTAGGGACTTACTTTGGTGACGACACGCGCGGGGATCGCTCATGGTCTGTACCCAGTCGAGCTGACTGTATTTCGTGCCATAACCGGATTATCGAGTTCACATTAAGCGCAACCGAGTTACAGATGAATCGCCCGATCAGTTTCGGTTGGTTCGAAGGAAATCAAATTGAACTTTTCAGTAGCCTTGGGGTTTTCTCTAACCCAAAATCCATTCCGATGGGAAAACTGAAACGCTTGCCTTCCCACCATGATGAAAAGGTGCCCATTGCTCTAAGGGCTAAATCATACCTTCATGTGAACTGTGCACACTGTCACGTGTATGCAGGTGGCGGAAATTCTCGAATGGAACTTGAGTTCGAGAAAGATGTGAGCGAAATGGGGGTGATCGGGAATTTTCCGCAACATGGTTCCTTGGGGTTGGGCAATGCGCTCGTTGTGAATCCTGGAGACTCGACTCATTCGGTACTGGTAGAGCGTCTTCGTCGCCGAGGTAATGGCCAAATGCCCCCAATTGCCTCTGAATTTATGGATCCCCAAGGAGTGCAGTTGATGCGAGACTGGATTGATAGCATGAAGCCAGCCCGAAGTTTTGTCAAAAAATGGACAGTTGCGGAATTGACTCCAAAGCTCACGGGATTGCAATCCGACCAACCTAACGAGGCAGGTAGGCGGGTATTTCAGGAGATCGGTTGCGCGAATTGCCACAAGATGCACGAAGGGGTTAGCGGTATCGGACCTAACCTGGGAGATATCTCGAAACGGTTGACACCGATTGAGGTTTTGGAGTCGGTTATCATGCCGTCGAAAAATATTCCAGATGCCTATCAAGCAACCGTTGTGCAAACATCGGCGGGGGAGACGTTTGAGGGACGAGTCATAAGCGAAAGAGATGGCGTTCTTTCAATGATTGAGAAAGGCACTAACGGTAATCGAATACAAATCCCCATTTCTGAGATCTCGAAACGATTAAAATCATCAACGTCGACAATGCCTGAAGGTACGCTAGACCAATTACAGTTGGAAGAAATACTCGATCTGATGCGTTACTTACTGTCGAGTGCGGATTGAGAACCAGACGGATTGAGAGAATGGTGAAATCGGTTAGTGCAATGCACGTTGAATCGCATTCAGTGACGTTGTCTCGAGAGCGATCGCGTGGACTGCTCGTATCGCCGTTACGGTGGGGGTGGGGATTGGCGATTGATATAGTATTGTCGTGCCGTGAAAATGTGCTCTGCGCGTTTTGCAAAACGTGCTCAGTACTATTTTTTGCCGTTTGTTTTTCAGGTGGATTCTCGCTCGCCCAGCAACCACCGTTGGAAGAATCAGTCTCAAAAGAGTTGCTAAAGCAACCAACGATCGAGTCTGCGGTAGAGCGTCTTCGGTTGCTGAGAGCGAACCTCGCGAAGTTGGGGGCGCGTCATCCATCTCGGGCCTCGGTGCAATCACAGATCGACTCGGCCGAGAAGCAACTCTCGGATTTGCTTCAACGCGAGGCCCCTGTACCTCCACCCAAGAACCCATTTCCACCAGCAAAACTAAAGGAACCAGCTAGGCCCGCACAGGAAAAACAGGATCCGTTGGTGCCTGAAACTATGCTTGCCGTCGAGGATCTTGAAAAAACTGCCGACCCTGTTCCATTGCTTGATGATCCAAACATGACGCCCTCAAAGGGGCCCCATGTCGAACGCAGAAGGCTACCCACGCAATCACGCCTTTCCCTCGATCCTTTGAAAATACCGCGGCCTGAACTCGATACGATTTATCGGTTGGAAAACGCCTTTCCCAAATTGGGGCTGGTAGGAATCTGCCGGATCGGAGCCTTTCCCAATAGCCAAATCCTTTGGGGAGTGGAGAACGATGTGACGAGCGGATTAAGTCGTATTTGGAAATGGAAAGATCATCGACATACAGAGGGCAAATCGATCTTTTGGTCAGGACTCGGCGAAACCGAGGACGTTGCCATCGGGAAATCGATTGAAACTCACGGTGAATGGTATCTAGTTCGCCGTATTGGGACTCCCGAAAAGCTTCGAAAAAGGTTTGAGATTTCGAGGTGCTCGCTGAATGCTGTCTCGGATCTTGGGGTGATCGAACATCGCATGGAAGTAATTGCAACCGGGGAATGCTCGGCCGAGGCACAGGTTCATTTGCGGTTGGTAGATGTTGATCGACTGATGGTCGTTGCCGATGGCGCAAAACTCAGTAACTCCAGCGATGCGATTTACGTGGCGGCGATTGAGCCTGGGGTTTTTCTGTTGTCTTCGATGCAACCTCCGGATCAGGCCTCATCGAGGATCGGCGCCGTAGACCGCGAAACGGGACAAGCGTACCCACCAACGAAAGTCGTCGTTGTTTCTGATCGTGACGTACCAATCGGATTGTTGGCAAATCCAGACGGGAAATGGACCATACGAGGGATCGGGGAAACTGGTATCTCGGTTGCGCTCGGTTCCGAAACCGTGCGATATATCCACCCGGTAATGGCCTCGGTTTACCGTGGCAACGAATGCGCAATTCTCAAGGACTCTGTGCTGGTTGTCGATTCCGGAACAGGTAGTTTGTGGAGTGCACCCATCGATGCGGGGCCTGGGGTCGAACCCATCGAAGTGTGCAGGACGAGTAGCTATATCGTATGTAGCGGATCGGATTCTAAGCAGGAGCCACTCATTGCTACGCCGAATGGTGTGTGGCGATTAGGTATCGAGGCAAAAGACGTTGAAATTCCAATGCCCGATCGACTGAGTGCCACAGGATGGTTTTCGCGTATTGTTGATCAACAATTGGTCGATGGCTTTTTTCCCTATGATGTGGGGCAACCCGCAGTCAATCATGGTGTCTATCAAGAACGCTGGTTGGGATTACCCATGGCCGAGGGCATCGACACCACGCAGTCAGATCGATGGCAGTTTCCCGATTCAACGATCTTTTTGCAAACGCTTTATCAACCCGAATCAACGGGCACAATGGAAAGAAAACCGGCGGAGACCCGCGTACTGATTCGAAACCGAGGTGAGTGGTTTCCCTTTGTATATCGCTGGAAGTCAGACGCGTCAGACGCGATTTTAGTCAAAGATGGTGATCCTGTTGCTTCTCTCATCGGATCTGAGTCGCCATCGATGGTTCGCGAGTCTGGCTGGGGGGTGCGCCAGCGCTGTGATCAATGCCACAGGAATCGCTCGTCGGACTATGTTTTAGGATTTAATGCTAATCAATTGGAGGCGGGGACGCCAAATGCGGATGGTTGTGGTTCACAGATTGGAGATCTTTCTGCACTCGGCTTTTTAGGGCGAGGACTTGGCGATCAGTTTCGGCCCTCGATAATATCATCTGCGCGGGTGGATGAAACCATGGATTGGTCGTGGTTTGAAGATAGTTTCGTCAATGATGTCTGTCGCTATCGACTGAATACGGAGTTGACTTCAAACGGTCTCTTCCCCGCAAGAATCAGTTCTAAATGGACTGCGAGTTCCGATGGGAAATCGCTCTTGGGGGCGCAGGGTGGCAATGTAGCCCTGCTAGCTAATGGCTTTCTGCTCACTGGTGACGAAGCATATCGAGTGATGGCAGAAAAAGGGGCAAACGCAATGATTTCGGTCTTCGAGGATCGCAATTACGGCGGTTTCATGGCGGCCGTTGATGAATCGGGAAACCTTAAAGGCTTTGGTAAGAGTTCTGAGGAAATGGCCTTTGCAATCATCGGGCTAACCAACGCGTTCATTGCGACGAATGATCGGAAGTTCTTGGAAACGGCGGTAGCGTGTTGGGAGACCTTGAGAACACGCATGAGTGATTCGCATGGCGGATTCGCATCGAGAGCCGCGAGCGACTTCACGAGGTTGGAGGGATGCAGCAGTCGAACGCTCGTAAGGATCCTCGATGCTGTTCTCGGTTTGTGTGAAATAACGAACTCCCAAATGCTATTGTGGGATGCAGATCAGATCGTGCGGTTTGCGAAATCAAAGTTTCTAGAAAAGAGGGAGGGGGTCGCGCTTGACTATAGTTCGGACTGGACGCAATCAAAAGAGTTAGATGGATCATTAACATTCGATGTGCTGTCTCAGGTCGAGTGGGCTTACATGCTGAGTCGTGCCACGGAAAATGGATTAAGTTCCGAGTATCGGAAACTAGGATCAAATCTATTTCATCAAGTTCTGGAGCAGTGCCTTGACGAGGATCGCGGTGGCTTACTAGAGACACATATTGACGATGATGGATGGATGAACACTCAGGCTGGGTTTTTACGGGCGGCCATGCATTTCGCGGATATTGATCAATCCCGTCGTTTGTGGAAGATCGCGATTGATGCTGGTGCACGGATTCGAACCGATTATGTCGATGCAGTGACAGGAGGATGGCCGAACAGGAAAACGGGTGCAAAAGGAGATGATGACCATTTTGGTTACGAGGAATTGGGGATGTACCTCGAAGGAATTCGTCTCGCGGAAAAATATAGGGAACAGTAGCGAGTGGCTAGAATTGAGCGTTAGTCGAGGATTTTTGGTGGTATTGGACGGGCCTTCATAAAAAGCTGGCTTAGGTTTGGCGGCTGAAGGGTTCGTTGTTTCTGGCGGTCTATCAGTTTTCGATTCGTGCTATTCGTGTAATTCGTGGTAGAACCGGCTCGCTTGGGTGTTGGAAGAGTGAACCACCGATCGCACGAATAGCTCGGATAAAGACCGATTCGGATCCTTTGGGCTTACAACAGTTGGATATCGCGGCTATCCGGATCCTGGAATTCCCTCGTGTGCTTCAGAATGGATTGCTGGACGCTTTTTTCTGGAAGTATGTATTCGTGTAATCCGAGCTATTCGTGGTTGGTTCATGATTCTAGAGGAAACCACGAATGACACGAATATCACGAATTTTAAAACCATATTGCCAGGTCAGAAATGCGGTTGTCGCACTCTGGGCTCTAAGTTTTTGGTATTGGAAAGCAAGAATCCTTATTTCCATGCTCCCCCGGGTCGTTCTCATTCGTGTAATCCGTGC
>Ga0315902_10014713_pt1 | contig 10052 bp, 3 predicted proteins | sample LakEriMetagenome_9_FD_203523 | JGI IMG/M metagenome (GOLD analysis project Ga0315902, IMG submission 203523) | Freshwater fungal communities from buoy surface, Lake Erie, Ohio, United States - Buoy 12 MA117 | ecosystem: Environmental > Aquatic > Freshwater > Lake > Lake biofilm | place: USA...
ATTCAACGGTCAAGACTGCGACGGCGATCCGTTCCTAGCCGCGATCTCACGTGTCAGCTATCGCAGCGTCGGACAGCGTGCTGCTGTCCGAGCAGCTCTTTCCACTCCGCCGGGGGCAACGCTGGTCATCGCATTGCCTACAGGCGAGGGCAAGAGCATGATCTTCCAACTCATTCATGCCGTGGGCTTTGTAGGTGAGGCCCCTGCGAGCAGTCGCGGTGTCACTCTGGTTATTGTTCCCACTGTTGCTCTTGGCGTGAACCATGAGGAAGAGGCCGTCACTGTTTGCGGACTCACTAGGCCACTCGCTTACCAGGGCGGGGCAGCTGCCGCAAACGCGGTGATCTACGAACGCGTAGCGGGTGGCGTTCAAGGATTGTGTTTCGCGTCCCCCGAGGCCGCATGCGGTCCACTTAGAGGGGCTCTTCGAAATGCAGCCGAAGCAGGTCGACTCCGCGCGCTGGTTGTCGACGAGGCGCATCTCGTCGATCAATGGGGAACAGGGTTCCGCTCCGAGTTCCAGGAACTCAGCGGTCTGCGACAGGAACTCCTGGCAGTAACCCCAAGCGGCAGGGAACTGCGCACGTTACTCATGTCCGCGACGCTAACGCACCAGTCGCTGGAAACTCTGCGGGCGCTGTTTGGTGTGGGCGGTGCATTCGAGAGCCTCGCTGCGGTGAAACTGCGTCCTGAGCCGGACTACTGGATAGCCAAGCCTGACGAGTCCGCTCGTGACGACAGGGTATTTGATGCTCTCCATCACGTGCCGCGACCGGTTGTCCTCTACGTCACTGAAGTCAAACAAGCCGAAATGTGGCGGCAGTCGCTCCGGACGGCGGGTTTTAGCCGAATAGGCATGGTGCACGGGAAGACAAGCCGCGAGGAGCGGGAGAGCGTCGTCAACAAATGGCGGGATGGACTGCTTGACATCGTGGTTGGCACATCAGCATTCGGCCTCGGTATCGACTACCCGCATGCGCGAAGCGTGATCCACGCCTGCGTGCCCGAGACACTGGACCGGTTCTATCAGGAGGTAGGTCGTGGTGGACGAGACGGCAAAGCGGCGTTGTCACTTATCGTGCCTAGACCTTCGGACTTTCGCGTAGCCGAGCGCATCAGTTTGCAGAAAGTGATAACGGTCGACCGGGGCCTGGAACGGTGGGCGGCACTATTCGCGGGCAAACGGCCAACTGGAGGCAATCGTTTTGCTGTGAGGGTCGATGGGATTCCTGGCACAACGGTCGAGGACATCGATATGACCGGCGACTGGAACTCGGACTGGAACCTGCGCACGCTTGCGCTCATGACGCGGGCCGGGTTGATGCGGCTCCATGGTGCCCCTCGTTCGCTGCTATCCGAACCAGGTGATTGGCTTGAGATCGAGTTGCTCGATGACGAGCACCTTGATCGCAAGATCTGGGAAGAACGGGTAGAGCCGGTACGGGCACAGGGTCAGGCTGCAGGATTCCGCAATCTTGAACTCATGCGGCGCTACTTAACGAACCGCACCTGCCCTGCAGATCTATTGGAAGAGCTTTACGGGCGCGAGCGCATTGCCCGAACTTGCGCGAGTTGCTCGCGCTGCCGCGAACGTATCGGCGCACGTGGGCCCACGGTTACGACTGGCGAACCGCGCGCTCCTTGGCTGTTGCCCACCTTACCGCTACTTGCTCGACTTTTTGATGCCGACAGTCGCTTACTTGTCACCTACGGCGAGATTTCGACAAGGGCCGACTCACGACGCCTAGGGGAGACTCTCGAGCGACTCAGCCGAATGGGTCTTGCCAAGCTCATCCTCCAGGGCGATGTGCCCTTCGATCTAGACCGTGTGTTGCGCTTTGCTCGATCCAGCCCCTTCTTTGTCAGCAGCCTCCCGTCGCCCATCAGTTCCCGTCTACCAAATGGCCCCGAAATGGTGTTTGTGGCCGAAGGTCAGAAGCTCGGCGAAGCCAGTTACTCTGCAAGCAACGGCCGAGCACGCATTTTTGTCGTGCCAGAAGGGCAGCGTGCGGCTACTGGGCATCTGCTACGCGATGTTTTCGGTGGTCGTGCACTGACACTCGATGAACTCCATGCGAGGGTTTCCGAATGAGCATAGTTACTAACTTCCAGGCGGTACCTAGCCGCTTGTTCAGCGTCTATGCGGCAGTGGCTGAAACTGAGAATGGCGTACTCCGCGAACACCTTGAGTCCTGGGCAACACCCCCTTCCCTGTCAACGCGCGGGGGCAGCGATGAGGACGGCGGATCAACGGCCTTGTTCACCAATTCGCTGAGCGAAGCTCGGCGACTGGGATTGGTTGAAGACAGCGGCGACCGTCTGGTTGTTCCGGAAGCAGCCCGCACCAAGGGTGGTCGGAATGCCGATCTCCAGACCAGCTTCCTCTCCTATCTTCGCGAGACCCTTTTTGAACCGGATCGTGCGGCGAGTGCCGGGCAGGCAGGAGTCCTCATTGCTCTCGCGTGGTTCCTGACAAAGAGTCCTCTGCAGCCGGTCGGCTTCTCCGATGCACCTCAGAATCAACTGCGGAACGATCTTGGACAGTTTGCTGAAAAGGCGGAACTCGGAAGTACAAGTAGCTTTCAGAACTTGCTGTACTGGGCACGATTCCTTGGCTTCGCCACCGTGGTCGGAGATGCCGGAAGCAAAAGGGCATTCCCAGATCCAAGCCGCGCTATAGCCGACGTGCTGGATAAGGTCTTGCCAGACAAGACTTGGGTGGATGTAGATGTATTTCTAGCGCGCTTGGCCGAGATCTACCCTGTGCTTGAGGGCGGTAGCGTTCGTGAAGAGGTGGAAGCAAGTAGAACCGCGCCACCGGCGAAAGACGGTCGCCTCTCGATTGCTTCCAGCCTCGCGTTTCAGCGTTTGGCCGATCGGGGGTCAATCTTGCTTGACGTGGTCGCGGACGCAAAGGTCATCATTTTTGACTTCGGCCTGAGCACGAAGCGAGTAAGCCGTGTCCAACGAGGAACGGCGGCATGATGCGAAATCATCTTTGTTGGGAGCCAGGCGAAGTCCGGCAGGTAATCAATCCCTTCGCGGAGCACATTCCCGACAGCTTGTTCCATGCGGTGCACAGCGACTGGGCCCTGCAGGTTGCACCTCCAGTTGGCGAACGTTACCAAGATGTAGATGCTGCCGCATGGACGCAGATGGAGCCTGCAGAGTTCCTTGCCGACTTTCTTCGGGAAGATCGCCCACATGCACTCGCCGCAATCTTGGGAGAAACCGGATCCGGCAAGTCGCATCTGGTCCACTGGATGCGTCTGCATCTCCGCGAAGACGCCAAACGCATGGTTTTGGTCGTCCGTAAGTCCGGGACTAGTCTCCGCGCCATAGTCCGAAACATCATTGGCAAGCTGCCAATAGACCAGCAGCGCAGCTTTCTCGACACATTCAACGCTGCCGGCGACGGCACCATGACTCCTGAGGGCCGCCGCCGCGAACTGCTACATCATCTCGGACAGGCCATTCGTGAAGACTCGCCGGCTTCGAGCACAGACGAACTTGGGGAGGCGCTTATCGATGCGTTACCCAATCTCTTTCAAGATCCCTACATGCAGCAGGAGCACTTCCTACGTGACGGGAAAGTGGCTGCCGAGATCGTCGATCACATCTTCGAGCAGTCTCACGCCGATGACCGGCCAGATGGACGTCGAGTTTTCACCACGGAAGACTTGATCCTCGGCGGCCGGGACTATCTGAATGCGACCCGGTTGGCGCAGCACGCAATTCAGTTGATCGAGGCTGATCCGGAGAACCGCCCTGCGGCCGTGGAACTAATCAACCGCAACTTGGACAAGGCAGTTGCGCGAACACTCAGTTTTTCTGGCGATCGGGTCGAAGAATTGATGGCACGACTTAGGATCCACTTGAGGTCGCAAGGGCGTGAATTGGTTTTGCTTGTAGAAGAGTTTGCGCGTCTGCAAGGTATCGATCGCGCGCTTCTGCAGGCAATTACGACGCAGGGCGACTCAGGTCAGGGCGAAACGGGTCAATGTCGGGTGCGCACGGCGATCGCCGTCACTCCTGGCTTCTTCGAGACCGTTGCGGATACCGCATACCGTCGGACCACGCACATAGTGGACATGAACCGAAGTGCTGGACACACTGGTGGAAAGACCCCAACCGCGGCTTCCATCGCTTCATTCTCCGCGCGGTATCTGAATGCCGTCCGGCTTGGGCGCGATGCGATTGAACGATGGAGCGAAGCAGCGGTGCCGGGAGAGGTCGCTCCTTCGCGATGCGAGCAATGCACCTTCGTGACGGAGTGCCACGCAACATTCGGTCAAGTGGACGGTTACGGCCTCTATCCCTTTACGGAGCGTGCCCTTTGGATCGGTGCGGAACGAGTCGATCGTTCGGGGTCGAAGCGAATGAATCCGCGCACTATTCAGAATGACTTGTTGGTGGAGGTACTCGATACATTCGGACCGACTCTTGCGGCGGGTGAATTCCCGCCACCGCGCCTCCTCGAGAAACTCGGTGGGTTGAAGCAGTTGCCGCTCGGCGCTGAAACCGAACTGGGACGCCAGAACCCGCATCTCGCGGGGCGCTGGATGACAATCCTCGAACTCTACGACGGCGCGGGCAAAGTACTAAATCTTGCCAAGCCACTACTAGATGCCTTCTCGCTCCCGTCAATCCCGGACACTGGCGAGACAACTTCTGCGCCAACCGTAGCGGCCCCTTCTCCTATAGGCGCCTCAACTCCAGTTCCTTCGGTTACAGCAGAGGACCTGGCTATCCAAGCCTGGATCCGAGGGAGCGGTCTCGATGCCACGGTCGCGCAGAAACTTCGAGACTTGGTCTACAGCGCAGTCTCTGAGTGCATCGACTGGGACATGCTTGGCCAATCTCGCACATCGGGTCCTAGCAAGGCCTTCCAGAAGCGAGGTGTTTCCTTCGTCCGGCAGAACACCCAGGTAGCGACCTATGTTCAAGTGCGTTTGGAGATCGAGGCAGATGCAAGGACTGGGCAGGCGTTGCAAGGTCTACTTCGTGCGTCTAGAGACGGCTTCCGGTGGCAGTTTGAGGGGGCCGATCGCGCGCTAGCGGTCTTCTTAGATTGTGTTGAGAGTTGGTCGGAAAAGGTCGCGGTGCAAATCCAGGCCTTGAGCGCACCAAACGAAACGTGGAGTCAGGCCGGTGCGGCCCTACACCTTCTCAGCGTTGGCGCTGCCATCGGAGGGCGGGTGAAGGTGGAAGCTACCATCGGCGACACGATCGAAGCGGCTTTCGGCAACTGGCCGGACGAGCCTGCCGCATCAGCCGGAGAGATGCGGGCGGTCTACATGAAGATTGTGCGTCGACGTGAAGAACTGGTTGACATCGCGCGTTCTCAGGCATCGAGCCTTAAGGGCGGGCGTGCAGGCGCGATGCTCGATCCGCGCCGGGTCCTCGGGCCTGTACGTCAACTGCGACGAGCGAAATGGCACCTGGGTCTGAAGCCGCCAACTGGAGATGCGAGCATGCTTGCGAAGCTCTACAGTGAGGTTGCCGACGCGCTTCCAGCAGCAGCAACCGCTGAGAGGTCGGAGCGTCTCAAGTGGCTGCAAGAAATGCAGGAAGCCTTTGGAGAAGGCAGTTCCCGCGGGTCGATCGTCTCGGCTCTCGGGGCCGCCCTCAAGGCGGCGCTGGAGGCTGGCGTTGGTGCGCAGAACAGCACCCGGCCGCTGCAGGAAGCGCTTGACGCGTTCCAAGGCGTGCAGTTCGACGCCACTGTCTTGGCGGTCCGCGCTCTGGTTGATGTATCGGACCCTCTTGCCTCACTCCCCGACTATGGTCGCGGTAGGGTCAACGCCGTGTCAGCCGGTAGTACGCTTCGCGTCAGTGCCCAGCAGTTTTTGGATGCGGTGGAGCGCAACCTTCAGAGTTTTGGGGATGACCAGTCCTCGCGCACAGGGGAGGTGTCAAAGCGCATAGCCGACCTCGATGAGGCCCTAGGAAGCATCGTTGAGGACTTGGCCGCGATGGAGGGCTCCCATGCTGCTTGAACGCGCAGCGGGACTCGCCGGAAGAATCGAGCGATACCAGAAGCTGAAGGGCGCTGCCAAAGAGGCTGAACTGGTCGGTACCCGCGCTGGACAAATCGAAGAGGCAGCAGCTCTTTTGTCCCAGGCCCGGGTCAGCCTGGACAAGTTTTCTAAGGCGGGCATCAAGTTTCAGTACGCCCCGGTATCTGTGCAGGAGCTTACCGAGAGAGCAACGAAGCTCCGTGCCATCGCAGCAGATAACCCCGCAGGCTTGGCGGAGCCACCGTTCAATGTCGCGCACGAATTCACTAACCGATTGAAGGGTTTGGCGGTAGCGGCCAATCAATCGATTGAGGAAGGCTGGAAAAGGTTTGTTGCTGAGAACACTCCGGGCGGCTCCGATGACATCCTCGAGGCTCTTGGGAAGTTGCCGCAGATGCGTACCGGCGTCACTCGTATCCGGCAGTGTCGTCAAAAGGTCAGTGCCCTCGCCGCCGCAGTTCCAGCCGATCCGGCGAGCGCGATAGAGCAACTCCGAGTGCTCTCGGCAGAGCACGGTTCCGCATGGGCGGAGTTGACGGCAGATTCTGTTCCGCCGAGCGTGCTTCAGTTTTTGCGAGCTTGCGCGGCAGACGGCGCCCCGGTCACAGCACTCACAGATGAAGTTCGCGTTTGGCTTGAGTCGAGAGGACTCATCGGCTCGTTTCGTATTCGGATCAGCTAACCCGTGCCTATTTCTACTGACGCCCTGGTGCTGCTTGACCAGATCGAAGCGCTCGAGATGCGCTCACTGGCCTGGGGCTTCACTGCCGGATCGCTCACAGAGGAAGAGACACTCGTGCTTCTTGGGGGCGGCATTCGTGCAGAGAACGCCTTAGAAGAACTGCTTGAGGCGCATCTTGTAAGCGAACAAGCGAGCCTTGGCAGCGGCCGGCGCTATCGGTCTCGCTTTGCTGAAGCCGTTCGTCTCATCACGGCCAATCGACAACTGTTCGCCAACAAGCCTTGGCAAGGTGCGCCCAGGCTCGTGGCGGACTTTCGCATTGACCGTCGCCGGCGTCGCTTTCCGTCGCGTGATCGACGACCCGACGAGATCCTGGCCGACAGCGGAGCAATCATTGCACCCACACCTGTTCGGCAAGCCATCTGGAATGCTCTCGCCGGTCACGGCATGCGCTTCGCGGCGTTCCAAGAGCGCGCAACAGTGCGCTTGTCGCAGCGCGTTGAAGATGGCGGCACGATCGTCACGGCAGGCACCGGCAGCGGCAAGACGATCGCCTTCTATTTGCCGGCGATACTCGCGATCGGAGAAGCAATCGGACCTGAGCACTGGGTCAAGGCGCTGGCCATCTATCCTCGTGTTGAATTGCTGAAGGACCAGTTCGCGGAGGCGTTCCGAATGGCGCGCCTCATCGACGAGCCGCTCGCAGCGAACCGCAGAAGGCCGCTCAGCATTGGGGCGTTATTCCGCGCCACGCCTCGCCGAGGTTCAGCGCAGGAACTCCAGGACCACGGGTGGACTCGGCGCGGCCGCGACTGGGCGTGTCCGTGGATGCGCTGTCCGAGTTGCGACGGCGAGATGCTATGGCGTGGCGTAGATCTGGACGGCGGCCGCGAACGGCTGACTTGTGCGCGGCCTGGTTGCGCCTCGCAGGCCGACGAGCGACATGTGGTTCTCACGCGCCAGAAGATTCAGCAGCAACCGCCAGACTTGTTGTTCACAACCACCGAGATCCTGAATCAGCGGCTCTCGGACCACTGGACTCGTCCGGTGTTCGGCATCGGCAGCGGGCGAAAGCCATTCATTGCGCTGCTGGACGAAGTGCACACCTATGCGGGCACTGGCGGTGCCCAGGCGGCGTTGACTCTGCGGCGTTGGCGGCACCTGCTTGGAGCGCCGGTGCACTGGGCAGGGCTATCAGCCACACTAGGCGATGCCGCTCGCTTCTTCGCTGACCTTACAGGCGCGCCCATAGATCGCGTTGTTGAGATCAGTCCAAGATCCGACGAGTTCGAAGAGTCGGGCGCGGATTATCAACTCTTGCTGCGCGGCGACCCAGCTTCGCGCGCCTCGCTGCTTTCAACAACCATCCAAACCGCGATGCTCGTCTCGCGCGTCATGGATCCCCCCGGCGCCCCTGCCTGTTCAGGCGCCTTTGGTCGCCGTGCTTTCCTGTTTACAGACGATCTCGACGTAACGAACCGGCTTTTCGATGACCTGCGCGACGCGGAGGCTTACACGATCTTTGGCAGGCCGGATCAGAGACGCCAACCACTCGCCGCAATCCGCGCGGCTGGGACTGATGACCGGGCTCGTGACATCGAAGGTCAGCGCTGGCGACTGTGTGAGGATATTGGCCACACGCTTGATCAGCGGCTGATCATCGGCCGTACAACTTCTCAGGATGCTGGTGTCACCCCAGACGCGAACATCATCGTTGCGACTTCCGCGCTAGAAGTAGGCTTCAATGACCCGCAGGTCGGCGCCGTTATCCAGCATAAGGCGCCTCGCGGCATGGCCTCCTTCCTCCAGCGGAAGGGACGGGCGGGACGTGATCGCGCGATGCGGCCCCTTACCGTAACGGTGCTGTCGGACTACGGCCGCGACCGCGCCCTGTATCAGTCGTATGAGCGACTTTTCGATCCGCAACTGGAACCGCAGTACCTTCCAGTCGGCAACCCTTACGTGCTGAAGATGCAGGCGACCTTCGCCTTTTTCGATTGGCTCGCAGCCGAGACCGCAGGCTTTGAGAAGGCGTGGGCTTGGGACATCCTCAGTCGGCCCATCGATCAGGCCTCGACTTCTACTTCGGCGGTGATCAAACGGGTTAGGGCCAAGCTCGCGCGAATCGTTCAGGGAGACCAAGCGGAAATCGATGCCTTGCGTACTCACCTGATGGGCGCGCTTCACGTCGATGAGCAGACTGCGCAGGGGCTCCTTTGGGAGGCGCCTCGATCAATCCTGCTTGAGGCTGCGCCGACTCTCGTCAGGCGCCTGTTCCGTGGATGGCGACTGGCCTTTCCAACTCTCGTCGCCTCGCTCGACTTGCACGAACCGTATCACCCCCTACCTGACTTCGTGCCGCGCAACCTTTTCAGCGACCTCAGTCTGCCCGAGGTGCGGGTATTGGTACCGCCTGCTACCGCGAATCACGAGTGGCGAACGGAGTCGATGGCGGTCTTGCAGGCTCTGCGTCAACTCGTACCCGGGCGAGTTACGAGACGGTTCGCTTTCGAGCGTGGCGGTCTGTCGCATTGGGTGCCTGTCGACCCAGCGCACCCGATCCAAGAGCGTCGCATCAGCGACTACGCAGAAGAGCACGAGTTCGTGGGTGAGTTCTCGGCCACATTCAACGCCCGGGGTGACGAGGGCCCGTTGCTCGTCTTTCGGCCGTGGACTGTTCGGCTGGAGAAGGTGGAGCGAAGCGAAGCTCTGCCGAGCAGCAACGCCCAGTTGAAGTGGCGAACAGACATCATTGCCCGAGGCGATCCCGTGAGCGTCCCGGTTGCGCCGCGTTCGCCATGGCGACCGTTCGTATCCAGCATTGATTTTTATCTCCATAGATTCCGCTCCAGCGCTGCAATCCGCCGCTTTGCGCCGACCGCGCACGCGACGGTCCGGACGCTCAAGGACGAGTTCGCAGTCGCGCTCCACTTCCGTAGCGATGACAACCGGCCGGCCGCTATCGGCTTCGAGCTTGAGGTGGACGGCTTTCGGTTGGATGTGGTCCTTCCGGCGGGAGTGCAAACTGGTGCCAGTCTCCTCAGCTCGCATCTGCTCCGTGAGTCGAAACTGGCGTATCTTCGCGAGCGTTTCCTGGACGATGACCGACTGCCGCAGGAGCTGAACTCTTTTCAGCGCGATTGGTTGTTCCAGATGCTTGTGGCGGCTCTAGCTGCCGTGGCAGCCTCAGGGGTAGATGTCTCGACTGGGGCAGACGACCTGCTCTCCGACTCACGCATCGACGGTGTCTTTCACGATGTCATGCAAGGGTATTTCGGAGCGCTTCCTCTCAACTTTCCTGACGACGTGGAGGACAGTTCTGAGGACGATGCGAGCGACGAGAACGACGC
>Ga0315902_10014714_pt1 | contig 10051 bp, 13 predicted proteins | sample LakEriMetagenome_9_FD_203523 | JGI IMG/M metagenome (GOLD analysis project Ga0315902, IMG submission 203523) | Freshwater fungal communities from buoy surface, Lake Erie, Ohio, United States - Buoy 12 MA117 | ecosystem: Environmental > Aquatic > Freshwater > Lake > Lake biofilm | place: USA...
ACACATACCGCCAGAATCGCAGCCCTGAAGAATTGCTACGCGATGCAAACATCAAGCGTGGTTGGACTCAGTTCAACTCACTAATGGGTCAGATTAACGCATACAAGATTCAGAACGGTATCGTTTCTGATGATGACCCACGCATGGATATGATTAATGGCGCTAAGCAACTATGGACTCGTGCCCAGGCAGAGGAAAACTTTGACTGGTATTCAGAGTACATCTCACCAGACCGTGGTAAGTATGAGCGCCGTGCGCTTGTATTAAAGAAGGCTCTAAGCGACAAAGGCTGGATGGCACAAAATGGTGACCGCCCAGTTGTCAAGGCTATGGCTACATACCTTGATGCTCGTGACCAAATTGCTTTGGTACTAAAACAACGCGATGCGGCTGGTGGTTCAGCAATGCTATCTGCACAAAGCAATAAAGACATTGCTTATGTTATGGAACAAGTAAAGCAGCAGTTAATTGCTGAAAGCCCAGAGTTTGAACAATTCCTAAATCGTTACTTTATTAATGATACGGTGGTAGTTTAATGGCAAAAGATGAAAAGCCTAAGACAGAATCAGGCACACCTGCTGGCACAGGAAAAACAACAGGTGGTATAGACCTTGCAGCGCTTATGGAGAAATATGCATCCATGGGTGGCAATGTAGCCAAAGGTCCCGTATTTACTAGCCAAGATGCTGATGCCTATGTACAGAGCATTTACCAGCAAATCCTTGGTCGTAACGCTGTAGGTGCTGAGCGTACAAAGGCTATCAATATCTTTTTAAACCAGTCAAAAGATACAGATGTAACAGGTCGCCAGGCTGCTGTCATGTCAATGGTTGAAGGTACTGGTGAATTTCGCAAGCGTACAGAAAATCGCTACCTAGATGCTATCTATAACGCAGTAGCCGAAGATGTTAGAAAGGCACAAGGATAATGGCAGTAGACCCACGCGCCGTAACAGCCGAAACGCCAGAGGAACGCCTCCGTAAACTTGGTCTTGCTATTTATCAAAATGAGCAAATTATTAAAAGCGCCAAACCTGGCAGCGCACAATTTAAAAAAGCAAAAAATGCTCTTTCAAGCCTTCGTAAACAGTTTGAACAGGCAGATGCTGAAGTTAATTCAAAGCGTGCTGGAGAGAAAAAAGCGCTTGCAGAAAAAGCACAAGCAAAGGCTGAGGATGATTTAGCCCGCGCTGAGGCGCTTGGTAATCAGGCAGCAGCAGACAAAGCGAGAGATAAAATAAACAAGGCTAAAGACAATGCTGCCTCTGCTGGCTCTACAGACTTAAAAGGCTCTGGCAAAACTAAAGACTCAGATGGCGATGGTATTCCTGACTTAACTGATAACTTGCCTAACACCCCGAACCCTGACCAAAAAACAGGAACTGGAAAAACCACCAAGAAGCCATCAACCCCTGCTGTTGGTGGCGACAAAGATAAAGTTACTGTTGGCGATGAAAAAGAAGATACCAAGCAACTTTGGATTTCTTGGCTTCGCACTACCTTCTCTGCCCTTGACGACAAAAAACAGCGTGCTGAAATTGAAGGATTGTTTGAGAAGGCTAAGACTCAAAACTGGTCTGAAGATACCTTTATGGAAAATCTTAAAGGTACTACATGGTGGCAAAAAACCATACCAAGCCTGCGCCAGTTTTTCCTTGAAACAAAAGACCCACGCAATGCTGCTACCTTTGCTGAAAAACTAAAGAACAACATTGATTCAATTACTACAAAACTTGAAGCATTGGGTATTGCTCCTAGTTATATTGACCCAAAGACAAATCAAAAGGTTGATAACAAAAGTTTTATTGAAGGCTTTGCTATGGAAGCCATCAAGAATAATTGGGATGACGACCAGATTGCTAATGAGTTAGCCAAGAAGGGCAACATCATCTTTACGGGCGGAGGAACTATTGGTTCCTACCTAGACCGTATTAAAGATACAGCCTATATGTACGGAATTAATCTTGATGCTAACCTGCAAAAAAGCATTAATACATCCTTGCTAGACCCAATGGATGGTCGTGACTACAACTATTGGACCAACAGTCTAAAGCAAATGGCGATTGATGCACCAGAAAACAAACCTTTTGCTGAGTCACTCAAGGCAGGTCGCAGCCTTTATGAAGTAACTACAAGTTACCGCAATCAGATGGCTAACCTTCTTGAAGTAGATGGCGCTGCCATTACTTGGCAAGACTTAATGAGTAAGGTTATAGACAAAGAAAGCAACAATGCTCGTACATTTGCAGACTTTACCAAGGCTTTAAAGCAAGACCCATTGTGGCAATACACCAAGAACGCAAAGGAAACCTACAGCAACATGGCACTTGACTTGGCTAAGATGTTCGGATTTGCGGGGTAATCATGGTACAAACTAGAGCGCAATGGAACGCATTTATGAAGCGTATCCCATTAGAGGACCGCACAACATACGAGCAATATCTTGAAAGTATTGGCGCAACCGAACCTGTAGCAACATCAACAACTTCAACGGCAAGCGGAGCAAGCAGAACAGACTCTGCTGCATCAAGAACAATTCCTACAACTACAACTACAACACCTACGCCTGTAACTAAAAATCCTTGGGATGCACCCCCATCGGAGGCACCTGCTGGATTTACTTGGAAATGGATTGGCGCTAAATCTGTTGGTCGTGCTGGCTCTGGTTCATGGCAACTACTTAGAACTGCTGGCTCTACAGCAGCAACAAATAATTGGAAAGGTTCTGGAACCACTAGCGACCCATTAACTTTTAACGGTTCTCCATTCACAGGTATTCGCAATGGCGCTAATTATGTTAATGGTGTACTAAAAACAGATAGCACTAATAATCAAGGCGGTCAGACAACAGGTTCTGGAACACAACTAGACCCATTGCTTGTTAATGGCAAGCCTTTTAATGGAGTTCTTGGCGGAGTAACCTATGTCAATGGTGTTGCTCAAAGTACTGGAAGTGGAAATCAAACACCACAAGATGATATTGAAACTAAAACTCGTAAGTCTGCACAACAAGAATTTCTTGCAGCACTTAATGAACTTGGTCTAGGTGATTTGTATAGCACAGTAAACGACATGATTACACAGGACAAAACTGTGGCTACAATCAAACTAGAACTGCCTAAAACAGAAGCATATAAACAGCGTTTTCCCGGGATGGAGGCTTTGCGTAAAGCAGGTCTTGCCATAAACGAAGCAACATATATTTCAAATGAACGCGGTTACCTACAGACACTTCGTGCCTATGGATTGGATACGGCAGTACTTGGTAGTCGTGAAAACCTTGGAACTTACATTTCTAACATGGTAGCCCCTCGTGAATTTGAGGAGCGAGTAAACATGGCTGCTACCCGTGTTAAGGAAAATCCAGATGTTATTGCAGCCTTCAAGTCTTATTATCCATCAGTAGATGAAAGCGCAATTACTGCCTATCTACTTAATCCAAAGCAGGGAATAGATATTATTAGAAAGCAAGTCAGAGTTTCTGAACTTGGTGCTGCTGCACAGTATGCAGGTTTTGCAAAGGATGTTCTTGGAACAACTCAGGCAGAATCACTTATTTCAGCCGCAGGTGATACTGCGTACGCTGGACTTAGAACAGAGTTCCAGAAGGCTCGCCAACTTGCTAATACCCAACGCCGTCTAGCGCAGATTGAAGGTCAGCAATACACAGACCTTGAGGCAATCAGTGCAGTTGTTGGTGATGATGTTACTAGCGCCCTTGCATCTGAGCGCCGTGCTGCTCGTGAAGCAGCCCGCTTCAGCGCAGGCGGTGGCATTACTGGTGCATCACTAAGAAGCACAGCAACAATATAAAGAATCCCTACCCTGACCGACCAGCCCAGGGGGGCGTATAAGTCTGGCAGCAATAGCCAATGTGGTTTCCCCGAATCATGTTGTGGATTGCGAATACAACTAACAAAAGGGAGATAGGTAGATGGCTACCAACTATGAATACGATGACGAAGATGACGACACAACAACTGATGTCGTGTCACAACTCCGCAAAGTAAACCGTGCGCTGGAAAAGCGTGCAAAGGAACTAGAACAGGAGTTGTCAGGTCTAAAAACTCAGACCCGTCAGCGTACTGTCAAGGATGTGCTACAGGCTAAGGGATTAAACCCAAAGATTGCTGCATTTATCCCACAAGATATTGATACCTCTGAGGAGGCAATCAATAACTGGGTAAATGAATATGGCGATGTTTTTGGAATCCAAACACCATCAGAGGAAAAGCCTGTACAGAAGAACTCAGAGATTGCGGCACAAGCAAGAATCAACAATCTCGTTGCCACTGGCACTGCGCCAGATGTTGACGAAGATGCGTTTGCAAAGATTGCAGGAGCCAAGACTCGTGAGGACCTAGACGCACTCCTTGGTTTGAATTAACCAACCCATACATCAACCAATCACCAGGAGGTGAACCCACATGGCAAATGCTTATACCGACACCTCGGCTCTCGCTGGTCTAGTAAAAACCGCGTATGACCGTTATGTTGAATTTGCCCTCCGCGCTCAGCCGATGATTCGTGCTGTTGCGGATAAGAAGCCTGTACAACAGGCTATGCCAGGCTCATCCGTTGTATTCTCACTCTACAACGATTTGACCCCTGCAACCGCTTCACTATCAGAAACAACAGATGTTGATGCAGTAGCACTTGGCAATGTTGACACCGTTTCAGTAACACTTGCTGAATACGGTAACGCATCGCTAGTTACTCGCAAACTACAGTTGTTCTCACTATCCGATGTTGACCCTGCTGTTGCAGACATCATCGCTTACAACATGGCTGACTCTCTTGACACAGTGGCACAAAATGTCCTTGTCCAGGGTACCAATGTTATCTACGGCGGAACTCGCACATCCACAGCGACAATCACAGCATCAGACACAATTGATTCTGCTGACCTACGCAAGGCTGTTGCTAAGTTGCGCTCAAACAAGGCTGTTCCTCGTGCAGGAAGCCTATACTGGGTAGGTATTCACCCAGAAGTATCACACGACCTTCGTGCCGAAACAGGCTCTGTCGGTTGGCGTGAGTCCCACCTACATACCGATGCATCACTTGGCAACTTGTTTGCTGGTTCTATCGGAACTTATGAAGGTGCCTTCTACATTGAAAACCCACGCATGTACTCTGCTAAGTCAGGTGCAGACCAGACCGCTCTTGCAACCACAACAGTAACTGTTCAGGGTGCATCTGCAGCGTTCTCGTTTGGCGTTGGCTCTACTTCAGTAATCGCATCTCGCGCCGAAGTTGGCGACAAGATTGCAGGAACAGGTATCGCTTCAGGTTCCAAGATTACTGACATCAGCACCTCTGGCTCAACCACAACCATCACTGTAGACACAGCGTTTACTGCTGCTGTTACTGCAACAACAGTTGTAACGGTAACTCCAGTAACTCGCGTATTCTCCACAATCCTTGCTGGAAAGCAAGCATTGGCAGAAGCCGTTTCACAGGAGCCAAATGTTGTCATTGGTCCAGTAACTGACAAGTTGATGCGTTTCCGCCCAATCGGTTGGTACGGTGTTCTCGGATGGAGCATCTACCGCAATGAGGCGCTATACCGCATTGAAACTGGTTCATCAATCGCTGCTCTGTAGTTGATTGACTCTGAGGGATAGGCAAATTTGAAAAGTCTATCCCTTCGGGGTGAGTCCATTAGGAGGATTTCATGTCTATGTATTACTTCACTACCCCTACGGTAGATGAAACTCCTGCGGGTGATAACTACTTGTTCATGCGTTACAAGTTAGCCCGTGGAATCTCAGTCTTGCGTGTAAACGGTATTTATTCCTCATACAGATACCCAAGTCAGATACTGACCAATACTGCCGAGGAGTACTACCCAGGCGGTACATCTACTCTGATTACCCAACAAACAGCCGATGCGCTTACAGCGCAGGGCTACGGAGCGTACATAACACCAGCATGAACCTACATCAACAACAGACCCACCCAGAGTTTGTAGAAGGTTGCTTTGGTTGCAAGGTTGGAACTCTTGTTATGAATACAGGAGAAGCCAACTCTAACATGAGCATGTCAAGCAAAAAATGGGATAAAGAATTACAGGCATATAGAGATGCCCGCGCTCAGGGCATACAGCCCGCAGGAACCACTATGAAGAAGGTTCAAGAAGCAGTAAAAATTTCAAACGAAACAGGCAAGGCATACGGAGCATAGGGAGGAACAATGGCTGCTCGCAAACCACGCAAGAAAAAACCAGTAAAGCGCGTGCGTACAGTCAAAGATGAGTCATATACAGAACTTGAAATGTACTGCATCTGGCTTAACGAGTACTACAACTCTTTGCTCAAGGCAGGTTTTGAGTCCGAACTAGCCCTGTCCTTTGTTATGGATAAAGGTTCTTATCCAAGTTGGGTGAGTTACAAAGCGCCCTCTGAGGATGAGATTAAGAAAATGTTGGATGAAGATGATGACGACTAACTCAATCATCCCAGAGCCAATGTGGGGACTGCCCTCTCCCACCATAGAAGATGAGGACATTTACGAAGATGAGGAAGAATAATGTGCGTTGAGTGCAACTGCTTCGGAACTGTTACCCCCTACGGTGTAGGTGGCAGAACCCCAACAGAACAACCAAAGGCTCCTAATGTAGCCATTTACAACAAGCCAATTATCCGTATCGGTGAATCCCCAATCGGTATGTCAATGAAAGACATGGAAGATGAGGATTACGACTAATGAAGAAGAAAGCAGCAGCCAAGAAGGTTGGCAAAGTAATGGGCGAGTACAAGCGCGGAACATTGAAGTCAGGTTCAGGTGCAAAGGTACAGTCCAAGAAGCAAGCCGTTGCTATCGCTATGAGCGAAGCAGGAATGGCAAAGAAGAAGGCTGCAAAGCGTGGCGGAAAAAAGAAGTAAGCGCGACCCGCGCCTAGCGCGGGCTGGCGTTGCTGGTTTTAACAAACCAAAGCGCACGCCAAGCCATCCAACTAAATCACATGTTGTGGTTGCCAAGGAAGGCAGTCAAGTTAAGACCATTCGTTTTGGTCAGCAGGGCGTTACAGGTGATAGACAACCTACGAAACGCCAAGCATCATTTAAAGCACGCCATGCAAAGAACATTGCCAAAGGCAAGATGAGTGCGGCGTATTGGGCGAACAAGGTGAAATGGTGAAAAGGAAAGCATTTTGGGACACGAAGAATCCAAAGCGTACATCTACAAAACTTACTTCTGCACAGAAGGCTGCAGCCAAGGCTCGTGCAAAGGCTGCGGGTCGGAAGTATCCGAACCTAGTAGATAACGCAGCAGTGGCTCGCAAGAAGAAGAAAGGCAAGTAATGGCAACAGGAGTAGCAGGAAGTACCCTAACGGGTGAACTTAACCGTCTAGCCAATGGCGGTACATACCCCGTTTATACGGCTTATGAAGCGCCACAGGGCGCTGCAAACGCATGGGCTGGAACTACTGGCAAAGGACTTATTGCTGCCCTCAATTACAAGGCTAGTTCTACTCGCCAGCCAAATGACTACAAAGGTTTAAACGCCATCTGCAATGAACTTGCTGGCACCTCTGGACTATCAGCCGTAGTTGCATTAAGGAGCATTAACCTATGAGTACATTTGCCCAACTAGCAGACCGCGTTGAGGCTGTACTGCATGCCTATACAGAGAATACAGAGCCATCAACATGGCTAGATACTGCTGCTACAAGCACAGCAACAACCATTGAAGTACACGATGCCTCTGTCATTGGTCGTGGTTATGTACAGATTGATGACGAAATTATCTTCGTCCATGCTACAGACAATGTGGCTAACACATTAACCCTAGCCCCTTGGGGTAGAGGACAGCGTGGTACTACACCTGCTACCCATGCCCAGAACGCTAAGGTTGTCATGGGTCCACTGTTCCCACGCCAAGAGATTAAGAACGCTATCAACAACACTATTGATTCTATGTACCCAAGCATCTTTGCCACAGGTACCTATGACTTTGATTATGTTGCAGCGCAGTATTCATATCAGATTCCTGCAGCAGTGCAGAATGTTCTGTCAGTTACATACTCTACAATCGGTCCATCCAAAGAGTGGTTTCCTGCTCGTGCATGGCAGTTAGATAGAACTGCAGATTCAGATGCCTTTGCAACCACAAAGAGCCTATCTATTTATTCAGAAATTGTGCCTGGACAAACCGTACATGTTTCCTATAGCAAGCGCCCAACGCTGCTCACTAGCAATGACCAAGAGTACGAAACAGTTACAGGCTTTCCTTCATACTCAGAGGATGTAGTCATCTATGGCGCAGCCTTCCGTATGGTTTCATTCTTGGACCCTTCACGCCTTGGTCCTCAGTCTGCAGCAGCAGACATCCTAGATGGCGTGCGACCAACTGGTTCTGGTCAGAACGCGTCCAGATTCTTGTACAACATTTATCAACAGCGTTTAAATGAAGTGGCGAATAACCAACGCCGTCAACATCCAATCCGTTCGCACTATCAGAGATAAGGTAGAAAATGGCAGCAGGCGACCCAGGCTCACCAGCGCGGTACTACTCCTCAACCGCAGTAGAAACCTCGCTCCAATCATCCATTGCAGCACAGTCACAAGGTGCAAGCAATACATCATTTATTGTCGCATCCATTAGCGGATTTCCGACATCATTTCCCTACACTCTGATTGTAGACCCAGATACCTCTAAGGAAGAAGTGCTTACTGTTACCTCTGGTAGCAGTACAACCCTTACAGTAACTCGTGGTGCTGACAATACACAGGCTGTAGCCCACTCTGCTGGTGCAGTGGTTCGTCACGGTGTATCTGCTCGTGACTTCCGTGAGTCAGAAAACCATATCGCAGCCCGTGGCTATGACATTGACCAAGCGATTCTTGATGCTGCTAACCAAACACATGTTCACGGCATTGCTACTGGTGATGGTGTAATTGTTGGTACTGACAAAGAGCAGACATTAAACAATAAAACTATTGGTGCTAATGGTCTTAAGTTTGAAGGCGCAACAACCAATGCCTTTGATACAACCCTTAATGTTGAGGACCCAACAGCCAATAGAGCCATTACATTCCCTAATACCAGTGGAACTGTAACAATTAACGATGCAGCACAGACCCTAAGCAATAAGACTCTAGGCTCAAACCTTCTTGCTGCAACATACAAGATTACTGGTCTTGGCGACCCATCATCTGCACAGGATGCAGCAACAAAGAATTATGTTGATACTGGCGTATCAAGCGGTGTAGCACAGGCTGCAGCCTCTGCTGCTGCTGCAGCCACAAGCGCAACTAGCGCTTCTAACAGTGCCACTGCTGCTGCCACATCAGCAACAAGTGCAGCCAACTCAGCAACAGCCTCTGCCTCCAGTGCAAGCGCTGCTGCTACTTCAGCATCTAGCGCAGCAACTTCTGCTACTGCTGCAGCCACCTCCGCAACTTCGGCTGCTGCCTCAGCCACGGCTGCTGCTACCAGCGCCACAAGCGCTGCTGCAAGCGCTACTGCTGCAGCAACCAGCGCTACCAGTGCTGCTGCTTCAGCAACAACTGCTGCCGCTTCTGTAGCCGCAATCGCAGGCTACGCTGCTGCTGCTGCAACAAGTGAAACAAACGCTGCTAACAGCGCAACGGCTGCAGCGACATCTGCCACAAGCGCTGCTAACTCAGCAACTGCTGCAGCAAACTCTGCAACCGCAGCAGCGACAAGTGCTACAAGCGCAGACAGTGCAGCGTCTATTGCAATCGCTCAGGCTTCTAACGCAAGTGCTTCTGCATCAGCAGCAGCAACTAGCGCTACATCGGCTGCTAACTCTGCTACGGCAGCAGCCACATCTGCTACCTCCGCAGCAGCAAGTGCTACTGCAGCAGCAACATCTGCAGCCAGCGCAGCCACAAGTGCTACATCTGCTGAGGCTGCTTGGGATTCATTTGACGATAGATACCTTGGTCCAAAGGCTACGCCTCCTACGGTAGACAATGATGGCAACCCATTAACCGCAGGTGTTATCTATTACAACACTGGCGATGGCAACATGTATGTCTGGAACTCAGGTACATCATCATGGCAGGTGTTTACATCTACT
>Ga0315902_10014719_pt1 | contig 10049 bp, 11 predicted proteins | sample LakEriMetagenome_9_FD_203523 | JGI IMG/M metagenome (GOLD analysis project Ga0315902, IMG submission 203523) | Freshwater fungal communities from buoy surface, Lake Erie, Ohio, United States - Buoy 12 MA117 | ecosystem: Environmental > Aquatic > Freshwater > Lake > Lake biofilm | place: USA...
CAGGCAGAGGAAGTGATCTTCATGACGCACTTACTAATAAAGAGATCAAAAATGAGCTATGGACCTGGTCTGGTTAGTAGGGGGCTTGTGCTTAGAAGCAGTGGAGCAACCTGGTGATTAAGAGTTAACGGAAGTAAGGTCTTACGCACTACTAATCACACACACTACCGCATGTAATAAGCCTAGTAAACGCTCAAATATCGAATTCCGTACCAAAACTACTATCCGGGTTACTACCCGGTTGCTACCTTTGGACCCTAATACGTCGGTTGAAAGGAAACAAGATATGGCAACACATTCAATTTCTATGAAGCAACCCCCAGAAGTAGTCCTAGGCAAAGATGTTCAATTTTCAATAAAACGAAATGGAAAAAAACTAGGTGAACTTCATGTAAGCCAGGGAAATTTGGAATGGGTGCCTGCAGGGAGCAAAGTTAAAACCTACAGACTGAGGTGGGCTCAGGTTGCAGAATTATTCGAGGAAAAGGGTCGACTCGTTTAAAAATTGATGGCCAGTTCAGTTTAGTTTTAGGCGTAAATCAACGTAAATAAACCCGTGATTTGTGGAAAATGATGATGTATATCTCTTGTCAGCGGAAGTTGGTATTTTGTGACCATGTATCAGGAAAACAGGAGTGAATTTCCACCCTCCAATTTGTTCATTGAAGAACTCAATTATGGAGACCTGTTGCACGCTTTTATTCCTTGGTCGGCTATTAATGGTCCGAGGAATTTACGGGCGCTTCGCGAAGTTATCCATAATTTGGATATTGACTGCGGCGGCGATAATGGATTCACAATTTTCAATATCAGTAAAGTAACTTTTCAGGATTTATTGGATGTCAGGAGTATTGGAGAAGGAACGCTCACGGCGCTAGTGAATGAAATTCAATCAGTTATCGATCAATTGAGTAAAAATCCTGGAGTTTTTACACTAGTAAACCCCATTTGGGATATTCCGATTGGCGCATCACTTCCTAGAAAAGAAATTCATGATCGGTTTGGTGGTGTCAGAGAGGGAGGAATATCACCTGTTCTAGACAAATCAAAAAACATAATGATTTTTAGCCATCCGCGAGCTAACGCTGAACACGGTTACGAGCCTGATGTATGGCTTGACGATGACACCTTTCTTTACTGTGGAGAAGGACCTAGTGGAGATCAGCAGATGGTCCGATACAACAAGTCAGTTTTACAACATGCAGAAAAAGATAAAATTCTTCGCGTATTTGATGGCACGAGAGGTGAAGTCACTTACAAGGGAGCATTTGCGCTGGATCCCGAGAACCCCTGGTTTCACAAGGACAGCATTGGATTCGATGGGAATCCAAGAAAAGTTATCATGTTTAGAATGTTGAGGGTTAACTCAACTTTAGTTAAAACACTCTCTAATATTAGTGAAGAGGGTATTTATAAGTGGATCTGCACAACACATTCTTCGAATGGTTCTGCAGAAACTTTGGCAGAAGTTGAATTTATGGCGACATCTCATATGGGATATAAAGATAATTCTGTTGATATCTGCGAAATTCAATTTGCTACTCCTGAAAAGTTCATTGAAGAAGTCGATGAGAATCAACTTGTAATCGATAATAGAAACCGCGAAATGGTAGATTTGCGATCTAGCGGCAAGAGTTTGGAAGAAATTGGCGAAAAATTTGGGATTACAAGGGAAAGAGTTCGCCAGATCTTAGTAAAAGCCGGAGCCCCAAGTTTTCAAGAAGTAAAAGCTCTAAGGGAATCCATCCGGGCTGATAAATTAGAAGAGGTTAAGAACTCGGCCATTCAGATTGCATCCCAGCATCCGAATAAAACGCTGGATGAAATAGCTGATGAACTGCAGGTGTCGCCAGTCGAACTGAGAAGAATTATGACTTCTCAAGAATTAAACCTATTCGCTCGCCCTTTACGCACAGGAGTTCAAAAATGGAGCGACCAGGAAATTATCGAAACTCTCAGAGAAGCAGCAACTCTTGAGTTTCCACTAACCGTCAACGCTTATTCAAAACTAATTGAAGATGGTTTTTTGAAAGGGCCTTCCGCGGCGCGCATTTCTCAAAGATTTAGATCTTGGCAGGCAGCGTGTGATTTGGCGGATGTGGAAGCGGGCTCCAGAACAAGACCTTTAGACCTTAGTAGGTGGACAGATGATGACTTGTATGCGGCTGTAATAAATTATCTACAACTTCCACAAAGTACAGGGGCTGCAACAGATTACGACTCATGGGCCTATGGGCAAGACGATGTGCCAAGTATGGGTACTCTAAGAAATCGCCTTGGTTCTTGGAACCAGATACGAAATACTGCTATAGAAATGATGGCAAATAGATGAGTAACTTGAGCAACGCCACAAATAAGGAAAGGACTTTACTTAACGAAAAATTCTCCATAAGGCTGGATGCACTGGCCCGCGAAAGAATTTGGGCATCTGTCGATGAGATTCTTTCCCACGGACCGCTTGCATCGGAAGAAAATGTTGGAAACACTGGATTGGCACTTGGTTACGTCCAGTCTGGAAAAACTACAGCCATAACTGCATTGATTGCACAGGCTGCCGATTCGGGCTACAAAATAATCATCACATTTCTTGGAAGTACAAATCTTTTGCTATCGCAAAATGCCAGCCGTATAGAAAAAGCCTTAGGGATAGGCGACAATGGCGAAAGACGTGACTACACGTGGTTCGCTATGCAAAATCCATCTGGAACATCAAGCGCCAAAGAGCTTGCCGACTTTATTTCAAAAGATCGAACCATTTTGATTTCTGTACTAAAACATGCCGGTCGCATTGAGGCCTTAGCAGAAGTTCTGACTAAAGCTGGTGTTGGAGAAATTCCTACCATAATCATTGATGATGAGGCAGATCAGGCGTCTCTGAATACTGAAGTATTGGATGATTCTGAGAGTAAAACCTATTCTTCGATAAGCATTCTGAGAAAAGTGCAACCCAAACACCTTTATGTTCAATTCACTGCAACTCCTTACGCCCCGCTGCTTTTGCATCCAAACGATCACTTGGCTCCAAACTTTGTAACCTTTTTACACCCAGGCAAGGGCTATACAGGAGGCCGCGAATTTTTCGTTGACTACGCAGACACTGTTATAAGGCCAATACCCATGCTTGACGAGCAACCTTCAAAAGGACTACCGACAGATCTTCCTAAAAGCCTTACTGCGGCCCTTGCAAATTTCATTGTGGGATCTGGCATCTTAATAACTAAAGATCTTGCAAACGCTCCAATTAGCATGCTTGTTCACTCGACCCAAAAGAATGACGTTCAATCAAGATATCACCACTTAATTGAGAGACAAATTCGGCGATGGAGAGAGCAATTCGAGAGCATAGAAAACCTAAGCGAACTTCCCGAAATATTTGCGGAAGAACATGAAAATTTAATAAAAGCCGGAGCTTTAGAAATTTCAGAAGACCAATTGCTTATTGCAATAAAACGGGTAATCATGGAAAGTAAAACATGGTTACTGAACTCTACGACGTCAATCAAGCAAATTAATTGGAATGTCACTCCGATTCACATATTAGTTGGCGGCAATAAACTCGATCGAGGTTTCACTGTCGAAGGACTAACGGTTACCTATATGAACAGGCCACCTTCAGATCAAGTTGATACCCTGGAGCAAAGGGCTCGAGCTTTTGGATATAGAGGCGAGTTGTTGCCTTATTGTCAGTTTTTCGCAACTCCAAGAACTCTTAAGTTATTACGAGAGATAGTTTTCACCGAGTATGACCTTCGAGCTAAATTGCAAGATTGGCTCACAGCTAATGGAACTGTGGATTCGTGGTCAAAACAGATAGGGCTGATGCTGCCGAGCGGAATGAAGCCTTCTCGGACAAACGTGCTTGAAACTTTATCAAAGTTTAATTCTGCAAAATCTAAATGGCACAGTTTACGCAGGGTTGATTCTTCAGAAGCATCAATATTGCACAACGCAAATATTGTGAGAGATTTAGGAATAAGACAGGCACCACTGGTCCAATTTGGCCGATTAGAACATCATGTCACTGAAATTTCTTTAAAGACAGTTGTCGATGAGGTTATCCGCGAATGGAAAGTAGCAAGTTACAGTCCTGAGTGGCGACATGCGGATATTCTGGACTATTTAACTCGACAGGAAAATCAAAATATTCCCGTGAAAGTAATTTTGCTTGAACTATCAGCCAATAAGCCGAGATTACGTGACTGGGACAGTGAACTTGGATTTGTAAACTTATTCCAAGGTGAAGACGTCGTATCAATCCCCGGTAAACCATTTTACCTAGGCGATAGAAAAGTCCCTTTTGGCGTCGATGATGACACGGGAATCGCGCTGCAAATTCACTATGTCGAGCCAAAAAATGGACTTTTTGCTCCAAGTTATACTCTTGCAATACATCTGGGCAAAGGCAGCGTCATTAAACGAGAAAAGGTAAATGAATGAACGAATCTACTGGCCTGGGCGAATCAAGGATTGAAGAAATTGGTAATTTACTTTTAGATCCAAAAAATCCTCGCCTATCTGAATCCAAGCAAGGGATCTCACAAACTGAACTTGCGGAGGAGTTAGACCTTGGCTTTGAGGCATTCACGATCGCCGAATCCATTGCTAGTCACGGATTCTTCAAATCTGAACCTTTGATTGTCATTCCTTCTGAAGAGAAGGGAAAGTGGATTACCGTTGAAGGCAATCGCCGCTTAACCGCTTTGTTAGCGTTGGCAAGGGAAGATGTAAGGAGAAACTTTCCAGACTCAGACAAGTGGAATGAACTGGCAGAAAAAGCCGGCATCACTCTAAATACAAAGATTCCAATCGTCATTGTTCAATCTCGGGCTGAGGTCGTACCCATAATTGGTTTTCGACATATATCAGGAATTCTCGCATGGACGCCTTTTGCACAAGCAAGATACATAGCAAAGTTGGTTGAAGATGATGGTTTAACCATCACAGAGGTTTCTAAGTTGATCGGAATTGAAAAAACTCGTGCCGGGAATTTGTATAGAGACCAAGCTATTGCCCAGCAAGCCACGGCCTTTGGAATAGATACAGGTCCCGTTGAATCCTCATTTTCTTTACTTACAGTTGCCATGAATAATGTTAAGTTGCGTGAACATATTGGAGCTAGCCTGGGTTCACGTCTTGGTCCAGGAGCTCCACCAATTCCTGAAGAAAAGAAATCCCAACTTAGAGAATTGCTTACCTGGGTCTATGGCGATGGAGAAGTACCACCGAAGATTTCAGATTCTCGCGAAATGACAAAACTTGGAAAAGTCGTGGGTTCGGAAGTCGGTTTAGCAGCTTTGCGTAGTGGAGCAACTCTTGCATTAGCAGAGCAAACGATGGATGAGGACCTGCCTAACGCTGGTCGAAGGTTAATAAAGCATTTAACTGCATCGAGAAATTCATTACAGAGTGCTGCTGCGTTTATCGAAGAAGGAGCGGACCAACAAGAGGTAATTGAATTGTTGGAAGAAATCCGTGACGCTTTGAATGCCCTGGACTCTGACGCTGATGAGTAGCAATTATGCATTGGATTCAGAGTTAATAGCTGACTGGATCGAACTTAATGCATTAAGTCAATCTGATAATGCTAGCGGTTTCGACAAGCTGAGAAATTTCACTTCTGAGGAACTTGAGATCCCTCTTCAACGTGTAGATGTGGCTTTAAATTTGATAAAGAGACGTTCAGAAATTCTCACCACTGATTACCCCCTAGATGTTAAGGCTGTTGGAATGGTTCGTCGACAAGACTGGGCAGAGCTCCCATACACATATTTATTGAGAATTAGTTCAGGAGCAGAGCATCCATTTAGCCTTTCAGTAGATTCAAATTCCGACAGAGTTTTGAATTTTGAAAAACTGGTTGTAATAGCCATGAAAAATCTATTGGGTTCAAGTTCGCAAGCTATTAGGTTCGGCTTTCCATCCGAAGATAGGCCAGTTGAGTTTCCTAAGGCCATTGAATGGTTAAGCAAAAGAATGGGGATTAAATCGGGCGAGGCATACCGACCTCCTAGAAGAAAGGATGGAGGCGTCGACGTTGTTGCATGGCGCCCATTTAAGGATCGTAGAAATGGATTTCCCGTGTATTTAGTTCAAGTCACTTGTGAGAGAAATTATTCCCACAAGATATATGACGTTGATTTGAGATTATGGTCTGGTTGGTTGAATCTGGATGCGGACCCTATTTCTGTCCTAGCAGTTCCTACAACCATATCGCCCGGGGAAGAATGGAATGAGATATCTTCTAGAGTAGTTGTTTTGGAGCGAATTAGAATTTGTGAGCTACTAAGCGAGAATGCTTTACGCCTACCAACCGCGTCTAACGGAAATTTAGATTTCGATTAATTGGTCTAATGCAGATGAATCCTAGAATTTCTAAAGAAGACTTGATAGCAGATATTTCCTCAATGCTCGGAATTCCTGCGCCAAAAGTTTCAACTGGATCAACTGAACCAAAAGAACTTTTTATCCTTGTCAACGATTTATTGGGCCTTGCTATCCCCACCAACCTTCAGAAAACTGATATGGCTCAACAAATTGTTGAGTTGTCGGGAGGTACATGGACAGCGGACTGTGAATCAAGTGGCGGAACTGTGACGCACCTTGGCCTTGAAAAAGTTCGAGATGCGGTAAGCTTTTTCACACGGTCTGAGAAGGGAATTAATTAGTTATGACCTTCAAATTCATAGACCTTTTTGCTGGCATTGGTGGTTTCCACGCGGCGTTGGAGCCAATGGGTGGTCAATGTGTTTTTGCAAGTGACATTGATGAAGCAGCCAGAAAAATTTATGAAGTTAATTGGAAAGTACACTCACAGAAAAAGTACGGTATATCTAAGGTAGCAGGTGACATTGTTCCACTTACCGAAAAAGAGGTTCAAGTACCAAACCACGAAGTTCTTGTTGGTGGATTTCCATGTCAACCATTTTCAAAGTCTGGATATCAAAGGGGCATGGATGAAACTCGTGGGACTCTTTTTTGGAATATCTTAAAAATTCTTGAAGCAAAGACTCCTGCGATAGTAATTCTTGAAAATGTTCGCAATATTTCGGGCCCTAGGCATCGCCATGAATGGAATGTAATAATCAGATCACTTCGTGATCTCGGATATAAGGTTTCAGATCAACCAGCAATTTTGTCTCCACATCTCTTGCCTCCTGAAAAGGGAGGGACGCCTCAAGTTCGCGAGAGAGTCTTTATTACAGGGACGTACGTTGGTAGAGATAAAGCATGGGCCCACTCTGATGTTGAGCCTGTAGTGATTAATCAACCTATGTACGGATGGAATACTGATTATTGGAATCTTGATAAACACTTGCTGGAAAATGATTCGGAAATCAAGAATTTAGTCGAATATCAAATCACTGCAGAGGAGGAGTATTTCCTCGCTGTTTGGGAAGATTTTTTGCAGTCCATTAAGAAATCAGGGAAAATAGAAAAACTTCCAGGCTTTCCTCTTTGGGCTGACGATTTTGTAATAGATCCAAAACTTCCGAGATCTCTGCCAGACTGGAAAAAAGATTTCCTGGTGAAAAATTCTGCTTTCTATAAAGAGCACAAGAAAGTAATTGATGCCTGGAAAAAGCGCCATGATAATTTAAAGGGACTTCCAGCATCTCGAAGAAAATTTGAGTGGCAAGCTCAGGATGCTTCGAGCATTTGGGAATGTGTGATTCAGTTCAGGCCATCTGGAATACGAGTTAAAAAAAGTACATACCTTCCAGCGTTAGTTGCAATCACTCAGACAAGCGTGATCGGAAGTCGGCGTCGACGTATAACCCCAAGGGAAGCAGCCAGGATGCAAGGCTTTAGTGACACTTTCTCATTTGGAGATCAACCCGACCGATATACATATAAGCAATTAGGTAATGCCGTCTGCGCTGGCGTCGTAAAGGAAGTCTTCCTTTCACATGTCTCTCGTGACTTTAAGGAACTTCCTAAGAAATTCAAGGACTTACTTCTGGCATCAAACCATCAAGATGATGTTACGAAGCGGAACACCGTTCAATTGAGATTAATTGGCTGAAGTGGGCAACTGCCTTAATTGTGAACTAATAACCGGGCGAAAGACCTTTACTTAAGCGATGAACTAAGTTAAGAAACTCATATTATTGGAAACGGAGGAAAAATGGAGGAAAACCCACTTCAGAAATACGTTGATGCTATAGATAACCCAAAAGAATTTGTCCAACCCAGCATTAGCCCCGCATTGGCTCAATACATTGTCAAAGCACTTGATTACCTTGCAATTGCTGCGAGCACACAACCTGATTTAATTGAACCGAAGCATCATGAGATGGCCGAATCAATAATGGTGGACATAATCTGTCTCGCCCCAGAAGATGAATAGGCTGGTTCAAGGCCTTCATAATATGGCCGAATTTGATTCTCGGTCGCATGACTCTGAGGCTATGTTTTCGGTTTACATACTTGATGTAATTCCGCTTGTAGAAAATTGTCCATATAACTTTTACGTCGGAAGTACCTGGAAGTCTGTGGAAGAGCGGCATCAAGAGCACAAACAAAAGGGAGATAAATCTTCAAGGATTTTTAGAAAAAGAGCCGATGTCGGAGACATCAGGTGGGACCTCATGGAGGGCTTCCCAAAGTTTCATACCCGTGCTGCTGTAGAACGCGCAGAAGGCCGAGTCGCTAAGTGGCTAGTAAATAAGGGCCATCAAGTTAGATGCAACGCGCTGGAGGCTGAAAAATGAATGTTTCAAACCTGAAGAATTTTCTCTCACACTTTAAAGATTTGAAAGTTTGATTGATGTCTGGCATTTACCCGATTCCATACAATGCTTATTCGTCATGGTTACGAATTGCTCAATCTGCCGAAAGCCAACTAATCATATTTTCACCATTTTTGGATGAAATGGTTATTCACCTATTTGAAGAATGTACACTCGCATGGGACCAATTAGGACTTGTTACTCAGATGGATTGGGAAGACTTCACTGCTCAAGGTATAAATAAGCGGACGGTCCTAAATCGGCTCATCAGTAACGGAGTTGACGTTCGCTATTTACCTCGGTTACACGCAAAAGCAATCGTGGCAGATTGGAGTCTGGCCGTAATTGGTTCGCAAAACTTCACTTACTACTCTCAAGATAGTTATGAGGTATCTTTTAGGCTAGATAGAGATGAAGATGAGGCAGATTTAGACGAGATTTTTGAAAATCTAAATGAATGGTGGGACCTGGCTGGCGAGGAGAGCGAGGAAGAGGATTTTGAAGAAGATGTGTAGAAGTTCTATATTAATTATTATTGGCAAACTAATTTCAAACTTATGAACTATTTCTTCTAATTTTTTCTAGAACAAACGGAAAAAGCAATGGAACTGCAACTACTAGTTGGAGAATTCCGAAACCAACCATGAACGGGTCATAAGAGGAAAAACTTCCCATCAAAATTAGACTGCCTGAAATCAGTAAAAATATTCCAAATCCTTTTCGGAATCTAGACTTCATTAATTTCATCACAATCCAAGATATAAGAGTCCAGAGAAGGGAGTAAATGAGCCCAGAGACAAGGAATGCGATTAGAGATTGGCTTGGTAAACGAAATGTAACAAGAATTCCATGAATGAAACCTAATGATGCCCAGAATTGCAATCGGCTTGGTTTCACTCGCTTAGGATATACCAATGAGTTTCAACAAAACTAAAAACTCCCACAAATTTGAAAACGACACGCTTAATGCAAGTTCCAAGGTCTTTCAAAATGTTTTTCTGTCAAAGTCTCTATCTAAAATAGATTTGGGATAGTTTGAAGCCAACTAACTATTTATTATTCAGCCAGTGCTCAAACTACATCTAGGCAACGACTTCCATTTTGTAGCTACCAAACCACTGCTATTACTATCGCAGTTACCGTTAATAGCACCATAGCTAGCCAGGTGTTTTTGGAGAGGTTTTCTTTTCTCTTTGCTCTATATCCAAGGATTAGTACCGTTAGCAGGATTACTAGCTTTATCCCGACCTGGGTGTGATTAACAGAATCCCATCTCATTGGATCTGCCTCATTTAAGGGATAGCGGATCCCCACAAGACA
>Ga0315902_10014723_pt1 | contig 10048 bp, 11 predicted proteins | sample LakEriMetagenome_9_FD_203523 | JGI IMG/M metagenome (GOLD analysis project Ga0315902, IMG submission 203523) | Freshwater fungal communities from buoy surface, Lake Erie, Ohio, United States - Buoy 12 MA117 | ecosystem: Environmental > Aquatic > Freshwater > Lake > Lake biofilm | place: USA...
CCGACCGAGAAGGCGGCCTATGTCCGGGCCGAGGCCTGGAGCCCACACCGCGGCGTTGCCGCCCACCTGCTATGGGCCTGGTACGGTGCGGTCAAGCGGGGGGAGGCGGCGGCGTAGGCCCGGAGGGCGTAGACTAATCCAGCATTTTCTGATGCTTTGAGTGTCAAACCATCGGTTCTGGGGCCGAGCGATAACAAAGGCTTAGGCCGAGTTGTCAAACCCTGCACACTCCTGAGCGGGGAAGGGGCGCGGTTGCTCGTCTGCGCCAGGCCTCGCGCCAATCGGCAAGAAACCTGGCGGCGTCAGTGGTTCGGCCAATCGGAGGGCGCACCAACGATAGCAGCGCTTTCCCGTGTTGAGGGGAGCTGCGGGCCGTGCATAATGCACCGATGAGCTGCAACGCTTGGAACCATCCACCCGGTTGTGATTGCGGCTGGGGTGGGGTGAACCACGGAAGGTCGGCGGGACCTGTCGTTCCCTCGCCCTTGTCGACCCGCGGTGTCTGGCTCCCCCCTGCTGAGCGGGTGGAGAGGGAAACCCGACCATCAGCCTGCCCTCACTGCGGCGCCGATGTGTTTTTCTTCCGCGACGAGAATGGCGGCGCAGCATTTTTCGACAAGCTCGGCCCCCCGTGGCCGAAGCATCCGTGTTTTGAGCCTGACGCCTTCCCTGAGCGCCAATTCCGAGACCTGACCCCCCGGAGCGGAGCGGACTCCAGTGGGGCGCAAGTTTCCCAGCATTGGCCCTCCGGACATCGCAGCGGAAGAGAACTCAGCGCCCGCATCCTGGCCGTCCATCACGATCAGGGTCAGCAGACCCTACTCGTCGAGACCCGCGAACCGGATCTCTGTTTCTTGGTGGTCACCGATGGGTGGGCCGACGAGATGCCTACCCTCGGATTTATCCAGACCTCCGAAGAACCAGGGCGTCTGGCGTTTCGTTCTGATGGACATTCCCCAACAGGTCCTATTTTGACGATTTTCGGACCCTGTTTTTCAGTTTTCGATTTGTCAGCCTGGCAGTCAAAAGGAAAAATCAACGAGAGCTATTACGCTATCGCGCATGATTTATCAGAAGGTCGTTTGCGTAAACTGAATGCTGCGCACTTTAAACCGGAGTGGCGATTTGCATTGCGCCTATATGTCGAAGGCTTGAGGTCGTCACCAGATCCGAAAAAGATGTGCGACGTAGCGAGAATATATACTAGGTCAGATATAACTACGTTGACCGAAGAACGGAAAAAGAAAATTCTTATCGGCATGTATACGCTAGAATATGGTCGCCTGAATGATTGGAGTGCGTGTTATCAAGAGATGCTAGACACGCTTGAAAATTATTGGTTCGACTTTGTGCGGTTCACCGCGTTAGGCTGAACGCGGAACAAAATCTTGAGGCTGATCTATTTCGGAGCCCATCCGGCCTACTCCGACCCTTCCCTACTAGATTGCCAGCCCTGGGTCGGTTGCTAAGGCCTTGGCAGTGTCGTAACCGCCCACCTGTTCCTGGTCCGGGTGGCTGTCGATGCCGGTGTAGCGTAGTGAGGCGTTCTCATAGCGGCGAAAGGCGAAGACAGCTTCGTTCATCCGCTCGGTGTTGAAGACCTTCAGGTCCACGAGGAGCTGGAAATCCGCAACCGTCAAGCCAGTGACCGTTTGAAACAGGTCCGGCTCGATGCGCGTGATCACGTCCTTGAGCGTGTTCTCCCGGAAGTCGGTCAGATACATGAAGGCGGGGATGCGTGTGGCGAACTTGATCAGCTTCTCCTGCACCTTCTTGCGCAGGGACTTATATTCCTTCTCTTCCTCGGTGAGCTGCTTCTTCTCCTTCTGCGACAGCTCGCCGTCTCGCGCTTTCTTCTTCAGGTCCTTCACCGCGTCGGAGCGCGCGATGATGGTTTCGATCACGTTGTCACCCAAGGCCCGCCAGCCCTCGATGCGCTCCACCACTTTCATCGCTTCCGGGTCCGCCAACACCTTGCGCAAGGTCGCGTCGTCGACGTTCACCAAAAGGGCGGACTCCCACTTGCGCGCCAACAGGGTGCCAGAGGTTCCGGCCATGGCGATGTCGAGAATCTCGCCCGCGTTGACCGCGACCATCTTGCCGTCCGCATAGGCGAGCACAGGCAGGAACGACACCAGATCGGCCACCGCCTTTTCCAGGTTGCTCTCGCCGGGCGACAACCCCGCGCCGTACTGCCAGACCTGCCGCAAGGCACGTGTGGGCGCGAAATCGAAGACGAAGCAGACCGGCTTGACGATATCCTCGCGATTGGGGTCGTCGCCGTCCGGGTTCTTGATCGACCAGGGCGACTGAGCGCGGAAGGCCGCCTGGAAATAGGTCTCGGGCGACTTTAGGTTCCGCAGCATCAGGATGGACGACCATTCCTTGATCGTCACGCCGGTGGTCAGCTTGCCACACGACAGGGTGATGGTCTTGGTCTTGTAGCCCTCGCCGATCGCCGCGCGCACCGGACCGACGGCGGCCAGGCCAAGACCGGCGGTGGGCCCAGCGGCCATGACGACGTTGTAGTCCCCCCAGAAGGAGCGGTTCTGCGGTTCGGCCAACAGGTTCCGCATCGCCTCGCACGCGGCGACGCTGGGCAGGAACCACAGGGCGTGGTTCAGCCACGGCAAGAGTTGCGCCTGGGCATAGGGCCAAGGCGGGCGCGACCCCGACTTCAACGCCTCTTCTGGCGCGTGTTCACCCCGAATGACCTGCAGCCACTTCTGCACATCGTCCTTGTGGGTGAAGGTGGCATCGGCCTCCGTGCCCGTGGCGGCGAAAAAGGCGTTCAGATCGAACTCGTTGAACTCGCCGCCCGAGGCGATGGCCAACAGCTCCTGCGGCATCTGATAGGTCAGCAGCCGCATTTCCGGCAGGGCGGCATAGGGGTTGCGCTCGCCGGGGTGCGCCTTGGCGAACTCGGCCTTGGCCCGCTGCTCGTCGGTATAGGTCCAGTTGAAGATCTGCTCTTCAATGAATTCGCCGGTCGCAAGCGCCTTGAACGGCGTGCCGGATAGATAGAGGTAGGCGCGGGTCGTGATCGGCAGGAACTCAGTCTCGGCTTCCGACAGGACCTCCAAGTCCTCGTTCACTTGCTCCAGATCGGCGGAGTATTCGCCCTTCGCCGCGCTGGCGTCGGTCTCACCCTCGAACAGCTCCTTGGCCGTGTCTCGCCATGCGCCGAAATGGTACTCATCGAAAACGACCAAATCCCAGTCGGTCGTGTGAATCCACTCGTTCTTTGGCTTGATAGCCCCCGTCCCTGACTCTCGACCGAGCAGATCCTGAAAGCTGCCAAAATAGACCAGTGGCCGGTCAGGGTCGGCGTCACGAGGGTCGCGGCCACTGGCCCGCGACAGATACTGCCACCCCTCGAAATCGACGTGACTTTCCAGGTCCGCCTGCCAGGCGTCTTCGACCGCCGGCTTGAACGTGACGACCAGCATCCGTTTGGCCCCCATCGCCTGGGCCAGCTTGTAGCTGGTGAAGGTCTTGCCGAACCGCATTTTGGCGTTCCACAGGAAGCGCGGGACGGCGGCGGGATCCTCGGCCCAGCGGGACTCGAAATAGGCGTGGGTAACGTCGACCGCGTCCTGTTGCTCCCTGCGCGGGGGAAAGGCCTGATCGCGATTACGCGACACGGTTTGGCCCGTGCGCAACTGATGCAGGGCCGCGCGGACTTCCGCCACGGTGCAGCGCATCCATTCGAGTTGTGGGTTTTCGTGACCCCGGGCGACCAGGGCCGCGCGCAGGTCATGGTCGGAAATGCGCGATCCGTCATCGCGGGTCGCCAGTTCGTTCAGTTCGATCCGCGGAGCGATACCCGCCGTCTTCGTCTGTTCCGCGATCCGCTGCGCCACATCGCGTGTCGTCTGGCCAATCTTTAGAAGGCCCACATGACTCGGCGCGTCGATGGCATAGGCATAGAGGCGCGGCGTGACCTCCGGCTTGGGGGGGAGAATGTCGTCGACTGGCCGGCTCAATCCGCCGTCTCCATCGGGCGGATCATGGACGCGATGTAGGCCTGCTCGTCCGCCGTGATGCCGTACTTCTTGTAGAGCTCGGCATCAGTCCACGTACGGTCCCAAGTCTGCTGAGGAACCCACGCGTAGACCGGCTTGGAAGCGTGCTGGGTGATTTTTCGAAGCGACAACAAAAAACGGAAAAATCTTGTCCGGACGTAACTGGCGATTGATGTCGCCTCGCGTTCCGAATCAGCCGTCACAACGACGTATGTTTGGGTCGAAGCAGATTTAGGGGCCGCCACGAGCAGCGGGCCCAGTATTAGAGCGGGAACTGCACCCCGTTCTCCGTATGATTTTGGGATCAATACTTTCCACTTGTCGATTAGCGCGTGACCAACAGGGAGCTGATCCGCAGAAATCCATCCAACTACACGTTTACCGCCGCTGATCGCATGTAATGCAATATCGGCTTGCGCCTTCCTATCATTGCTATAAATTGAAAAATTAGTGACCAAGCCAAACGCGTTATTAGTTTCCATAATATGTGTAATCGAGGGCTCTTTGAAAGATTGAACTTTTTTCAAAATAGGAATCGCGACCGGACTCCGCACAAAAATGTCGAACTCTGACAAGTTTCTCTTGGATGTAAGGGGCGCTCCCTCGTCAGCGTGATAGCTTACTTCGGTGTCACCTTCATATTCGCGATCCCAAAGAAAGTAAGAGACGCCCCCCTCGAAATCGACCCCAGGGAAAACAGTTTCCATTTTTGGAAAATCGACGATTGACCGCAGCCGCCTGTCCTTCAACATGCGGTCCCGAAATCCGTCTAAGCCCAAGCCCCCCGCAAACCAGCGCGAAGGCGTGACCATCAGCACATATCTCGGATCGAGCTGGAAAGCTGCTTCGACGAATTTTTGGTAGATTGGCATGTCGCGAGTACCGCCATCACTGGGGAGCTGATAGGGCGGGTTGCCCACGATCACGTCGAACTGCATGTTGTTCTCAAAAATTTTAGCCACGAGCGTGGAAGGACTGTCAGTGTGAAGGAGGGCATAGGCGTGGGTTTCGCGTTCTTCGCCCCGCGATAAGGCACCCTGCCCTGCACCACAGTATTTGCATCGCCCATCAATCCAAGAGTGCTCCGTTCGCTCGAACCAGACGTTGCCATCTTCATTGTCGAATCCGGTCGTCACTGAGTGATGGCCATTTGCCTGCTTCGAACAGTAGAGGCTGCGTCGAGCCAACAGGGCGGTCAGGCGGGTGATGCCGATGCCAAAAACCTGCTTTGTCAGGATATGATCCACCCGCGTCTGCAGGTCCGGAATCTCGTCCTCCAGACCATCGATCAGCCGCTTGGTGATCTCTCGCAGGAAGACGCCCGACTTGGTGCAGGGGTCCAGGAAGGTGACGCCGCTGTCGGCCCAGATGTTCGCGCCGCCGTTGGCGTTGGCCCAGCCCTCGGCCAAGGTGTCGAGCATCCGCTGCGCGAACTCTGGCGGGGTGAAGACCTCGTCGTTCGACAGATTGGCGATGCAGGTCAGGACGTCAGGGTTGCGTTTCAGTAGGGCGAAGGGCGCGGCGTCGGTCATGCGGCGGCGTCCTCCGAGGATTGGCCCCGCGCCGCCAGTTCGCGCACCGTCATCGGCGGCCAGGCCTTCACGGGCTGGAACACCTCATGCTTGCCGAGATGCTGGAACAGCGAGCCTTCTTCACGCAGGCTGCCGGCCTGGGCCAGGCGGTCGAGACGGAAGTCGCGACGCTGGAACTTGCCCGCCCCGATGTGCGCCCACTCGACGAATGTGATCGGTCCGCCGTCCGCCGCCAGCATCGACAGAGCGTCTCCGTGTATCAGGTTTAGCGACAGCATGTGCGAGGCTGCGTGATACGCGTCGTCGCCTAGCGTCACGTCCATATAGTCGCAGAACAGCGCCAGCATGTTGGCGCGGCACTCGGCGATGTTGTCGGCCAGCAGCTCGATGCCGTAGCAGGAGGCGAGCGCTACGAGGCCATATATGCGCTTTTCAAAAGCATTCCGTCCGTACTTCAGCTCGACGGTGTCGAGCTTCCGCTGGAGGACGCGGACGAGGAAATTGCCGCTTCCGCAGGCCGGCTCCAGGAAGCGGGAGTCGATCCGCTCGCTCTCCCCCTTCACCAGATCAAGCATGCGGTCGACCAGCCAAGCGGGAGTGAAGACCTCGCCATGGTCAGCCACGCGCTTCTTGGATTTGATAAGACTCATGGGGTCGGCACCGGTGTGGAGAGTCGCAGGATACGGGCGATGATCGCGGACCGCGAGTATGTGGTGACGGTTTTCGCCGCTCGTCGGTCTCCGCAAGGTCTTGGCTCACGCGGTGCGGGGGCGCGTCGCCGGCATCGCTTCGGGCCTCAAGACCAACGCTCAGGCCTGGCGTGGGCTGGCTGGCGCGGATCGAGAGCGCGTAGTCGAAGGTTAAGCGTCACCCCGAGCGGGGTCTTCGCCTCCCGCAGTCGGGCCGGAACCAGCTCGTCGAAAAAGCTGTCAACAAGGTCGGCGTGAGGTGACCACTGCTTCAGCGACTGGCAATCCTCCCAGTAGGTGAGCAGGTCCTTTGCCTTCGGCGATTCCAACAGCGGCATGAGCATCCCTCCTTAAGCGGCCACGGGTCGTGGCCGGCCCTTCAAGGAGACAGGCGTCTGCGCCAGAAGCGGTCGTGCCACTGAGGTCGCCACGTCGTTCGCGCCGCACCGTTGCCCGCGGTGGTTCCCAACTGCCGCGCTGTGTCTATGGTCGCAATCGGAGGCGCCATGAAACTCAAACAAGCCGTGGTTCAGTGCCTGAAGGAACACTCGGGCAGCAGATGGGGGTGCCTTGTCGGACCGGATCATCCGCGAGATATCCATTACCTACTGCTTCGCCGGCTACGCAGAGCGGGGCGTCAACCTTGTTGGCCCCGCCGCGACCGCCAGCGTCGAAGCGGTGAAGATCAAGTCCTCAGCGGCGACGTTCCCTGTGGGGGCGCAAGTTTTTTTTTTGGAGGCGGAGGTTTGATGGCCCAGCCCAATCCCTACACGCTGCGCATCTTCGTCGCCGAGGGGGACCCTGAGGGTCTCCGCGTCGTCGAACGAGTGAACTGGACAGGCCGTGGCCTGGTCATTCCGCGTGATCGCCTATCAGTTGTTCAATCCCGTCCAGAGCTCAAGCAGCCTGGGATCTACATCCTGATCGGGGAGGAGGAGGATGAGATTGGGCAGGATCGAACGGTGCTCTACATCGGCCAGACAGAGGCGTTAGGGGGGCGTCTCGACAATCACAACGTCAACAAGGATTTCTGGGGGCGGGTCGTCCTGTTCGTCTCCAACACCAATAGCCTCAACCGAGCTCATGTGACCTGGCTGGAATGGGCCTTGGTCAATCGCGTGAAAGGCAGCCATGGCGTGCGGCTAACCAACGGCAACTCACCAAACGAGCCCAATCTCGACGAGTTCGACAAGGCCGATACCAAAGCGTTCCTCGATGACATGCTGAGCATCCTCCCCCTAGTCGGGTTGCGTGCCTTTGAGAAGCAGCCAGTCATCACGCCGAAGGCGCATCTGCCAGCGGTGGCCAAGACACCGCACGCTATCGATACGATCGTCGTTCCAGCCCAGCCCGAAGGTTTCAAGACCGCCTACATGGGCGCGCATGCTTGGTGGGCCATCCGTATCGCAGAGTCCAAGCTTGAGAAGCTCAAATGGATCGCTGCCTACCAAGTGCAACCCGTATCCAAGATTACCCATATCGCAGAAATTGACCGCATTGAGCCGTACGGGGACAGCGGCAAGTATAAGCTGTTTTTCAGAGGCCCGCCGGAGCCTCTCGCAAACCCAGTCCCCTACGGTGATGCGCCCTCAGGAGTGATGCAGGCCCCTCGCTACACAACACGCGAGAAACTTCTGGCCGCCAAATCTGTCCTCGATATCAGCCTGACCTGACCTGCTGGACCTTGAATTGGATCAAGCGCCCGTCAGTTCGCTGAGGTGGTCGAAGCGAGGACTCTCCGCACCTGTGTCGCATTCCAAGTCCCCAGCCCGCGAGGCGTCTTCACCCCCCGCGCGGTGAGCGCGTTGGCGATCTCCCAGAGGGTGTTGCAGCCTGCCGCCCGCGCGGCCTCGATGTAGGGCCGCGCCTCTGCCGCCTTGGCCTTGGCAGCGCTCACGCGGGCCGCCGTGGCGACGGCGGCGGTGGTGGCGTCGCCCTTGCGAAGCCGGGGGTTGCCGAGTTTCACGCCCCGGGCCTTCGCGGCCTTGAGCGCGGCGGTGGTCCGTTGGGAGATCAGCCCGGCCTCCAGTTCGGCCACAGCCGCCATTTGGGTGAGCATGAACTTGCCTACCGGACCGGCAGGGAGGGTGGGCAGGTCGCAGAAGACGACGCCCGCATCCCCGACCCCCTCCACCACAGTGAGCAGGAAGCGGGCGTTCCGCGCGAGGCGGTCCAACTTGGCGATGATCAGCGTCGCCCCCAGCGCCTTGCAGGATGCTAGGGCGGCAGCGAGGGCCGGTCGGTCGGCACGCTTCCCGGACTCAACTTCCTCGAACGTGGCGACGATCTCGCCGCCGCAGGAACCGACGTGCCGGGCGATAGCCTCGCGCTGCGCCTCAAGGCCAAGGCCGGACCGGCCCTGCTTGTCAGTCGAGACCCGGTAGTAGGCGACGAACCTCGGGGCGGTGGTCATGACGAAACGTCCGATTGATGTGCTGACAAATGACGTTATGACGTCGAGACAAAATGACGTCAAGGCGTCAGGTGTGGTCATTCGATCAGGCCGATGAGCGGCCTCAGACAACAGGAGCTAACGATGCGGTTTGATCTGGTTGAGGCGGTCGGGCAGGGTTTCGCCGCCGGTGAATCGGTCGAGGACATGGCCAAGCGGTTCGACCGGTCTTCCGTGGCGATCACGCGCGCCCTGCGTATCTATGACTACAGGAGCCGACGATGAGTTCGGATGACGAAGAGCGCACCTTCGCGCTGACCGTCCGGGTCAAGGCCCCCCTCCGGTCCGCCCTCCGCGCTGAGGCGGACCGGAGGTCGAAGCCGGGGGCGGTGGTCAGCGTGAACGATCTAGTGATTGAAGCTTGCGAGCGGTTCTTAACTCGTAAGTCATAAAAAATTCACAGAAGGAGTACACCTTTTTCTTGCGTGTTGCACTTGGGCAACACTCTCACTGTGTGCTCTTCTCCCGGAAAAATTTCGACCTGCCGCCACTATTGTTGGTGCGAGGCGTCGAACAGAGGCTTGACCTCATCCAGCATCTGCCGGGCGCGGCGGGGCCGGTAGGGCGTGGGCCAGGTATGCCTTAGGGCCAGCCACTCCAGCGTCTCCCAGACTTCCTCGGGAGAGGCGTCGGGGTTGCGTTTAGACAGTCGCTCGCAGCCCAGCCGACACGCCTGCCAGAACGGAAGGTCGGGCCAGATCACAGGGCCTGCGATGTAGTAGGTCCGGTTCCCCTTGAAGAGCCCGCGAGAGAAGTAGGGCAACCCCCGCCCCCCCATGCGCTCACTCGCCAGATGCCACCGGGACAGGCCGGTGAGGGCGATAACGTCGTTCGACGTTATGGCGGCCCACGCCCGAGGGAGTGCGGGGAAGTGAGGCAGCAATTGCATCACCTCGACCTCCGTTCGACTACTACTAAGAACCCCAAAATTCGTAGATTTTTTTAGAGAGAGACTGTGAGGGGGTGGGGATGGGGTGTGCAGCATTACACACGCTCCGTTTTGGGGTTCTTAGTAGCAAGACAGGCGGGCGTGAACGCCACGGGGGGGAGGGGGCCGTAGAGTTCCTCCCAGAGTTCCTTGGGAGACGCGTTACTCCATCTGGTGAACTCGGAGCTAGGACACCAGAGAGAGGCCTTCTCCCCACCCCCCAATGTCTTCTGGCCCAATGACTGCCATCCCAGAAGGCGCATGGTCTCGCTCAAGAGCGGGTTGGCGGGCCTCTTTGACCTGCCCCCCGCCGGTCCCTCGATCATTGTGAGAGCCCGGGGGGTTGGTAGCTGATCTCCAGCGCCGGCGGTAGCGGCCGGCCGGTGGAGCTGATCAGGTTGCGCAGCCGGCCGGCCGCGGGG
>Ga0315902_10014724_pt1 | contig 10048 bp, 8 predicted proteins | sample LakEriMetagenome_9_FD_203523 | JGI IMG/M metagenome (GOLD analysis project Ga0315902, IMG submission 203523) | Freshwater fungal communities from buoy surface, Lake Erie, Ohio, United States - Buoy 12 MA117 | ecosystem: Environmental > Aquatic > Freshwater > Lake > Lake biofilm | place: USA...
CAAGGATTGACTTTGATACGTTAATGCTAGTGGCAAATAAGGAAGCGTACTGAATGCTCCAAGACTAGGATCTACCTCAGTGAAAGCAAATCTTACTTTATTAGCCATGAGTCAGTTCTTGTTTCTCTTTTAATGCTTGGGCTAAAATGGCAGCAGCCTCAAAAGAGTCATGTAAACCTTGTCTAGGGAGATCATCTTGAATAGATAACGGTACAATGCCAGACTCTCTGAGCAACTCGGCTACAAGTAAATTAAGTAATAAGAGCTTATCGGAATAAGGCAATTGCCTAAGCATCGGAGCAAATTGAGTAGTTGTCAGCATAGTTCTAAGAAAGCCACATGTCTTGATTCTTTGCACTCGATCTAAGTATAACACCACCTTCGCGCTAATCCTTGCCCCAAAAGCCTTTTAACACAGAAATCACGACTCATAGTAATTGCGATCGCTTAGAAATCACAAATCACAGTGAGATCGCTAATCTTGTAGAGTTAATTAAATCAAACCCATTATCCATTACAAAAAAATGATTGCCATTAAAGAAAATTTTCCTCAAATAACCCCAGAAGAATACTTTGCTTGGGAAGAAAAGCAGCTAGAAAAACACGAACTTATTAACGGTCAAGTTTACGCAATGAGCGGCGGTAGCGTTAATCATAGCCGCATCGCAATTCGATTTGCGACTATGCTGGATACCCACTTAGACGCTAGTAGTTGCATAACAGGTAACTCAGACCTGAGAATTAATATTGTTGGCACAAATAACTACATCTACCCCGATGTCAGCGTTACTTATGATGATCGCGATAAAACTACAACCCAATACATTACCTACCCATCCCTCATCGTTGAGGTTCTTTCCCCTAGTACCGAATCCTATGACAGAAGTGGCAAATTTAGACTGTACCGCAAAAATCCAAACTTACAAGATTACTTATTAGTCAGTTCTACCAGTATTGAAATGGATTTATACCATAAAAATGACGCTGGCGAATGGCTCATCATTAACTACCAAGAAGGCGACACCGTAGAACTAAAAAGCATTAACTTAAGCTTTCCCATCGAGCAAGTCTATCGCGGTTTAGAATTGAACCCAGAATAATTACTCAAATAGCAAATAAATAGAGAATAGCGATCGCCTTTAGGAATAGATTATTAATTGCGATCGCACAGAACTAAAAGACTCACAGAACTGTTTCTGGAAATTGAATGGCGTAGTTGAGATATGGAGAAGAATTCGAGCAATCGGGATTAGATTGTTAGTAATTTCTTCTTTTTGGTTTTTGGGTAGACTGATGTTTTTGTTACAAAAAAATGTTAATCTTAATAAAAAGTTAAGTTTTGTTGCTACCCTAAATCTATGCTTCGTCTCGAACACATCCAAAAAATTTATCCTACTGGCGAAGTCCTTAAAGACGTTAACTGGGAAGTCAAAACAGGCGATCGCATTGGTTTAGTCGGCGTAAATGGCGCAGGGAAGTCAACACAGCTAAAGATTATTGCAGGGGAAATTGAACCCACGTCAGGGCAGGTTGTCCGTCCTACTAGTCTCAAAATAGCCTATCTCAGTCAAGAATTTGATATCGAAGAGAGCCGCACAGTTAAACAAGAGATGTGGCAAGCATTTCAAGAAGTACGCGAAATTCAAAAACAATTAGCAGTAGTTCATCATCATTTAGAAAATTTAAAAGATGGTGAGGACTATGAACCGATTCTCAAAAAAATGGATCGCCTCCAGCGCCAGTTTGAAGACCACAATGGCTATGAACTAGAAAGTCGCATCGATAAATTATTGCCAGAGCTAGGATTTAAGGCGGACGATGGCGATCGCTTTGTCAGCGAATATAGCGGCGGTTGGCAAATGCGCATGGGCTTAGGCAAAATTTTGCTGCAATCTCCAGATTTGTTATTGCTGGATGAACCGACAAACCATTTAGATTTAGAAACAATCGAATGGCTAGAGAAGTATTTGCGATCTCTTAGCACGCCAATGGTGATCGTCTCCCATGACCGAGAATTCTTGGATCGCCTTTGTACATCGATTGTGGAAACCGAGCGCGGCGTATCCACAACTTATTTAGGTAATTACTCATCTTATCTGGCTCAAAAAGCCGAAGCTAAAGCTGCGCAGGGAGCAGCCTTTGAACGCCAGCAAAAATATATCGAGAAACAACAGGTTTTCGTCGATCGCTTCCGTGCAAGTGCGACCCGCAGTACCCAAGCCAAGAGTCGCGAAAAACAACTCGACAAAATTGAGCGCATCGAAGCACCTGATAGTGATGTCAGAACTTTAAAATTTCATTTCCCTCCTGCCTCTCGGAGTGGACGAGTTAGCGTTCAGATTAAAGACCTCACCCATGCTTACGGTGACCAAATCCTATTTTTAGGAGCAAATCTGGAAATCGAAAGAGGCGATCGGGTAGCCTTTCTGGGCCCCAACGGTGCAGGAAAATCCACCTTATTAAAAATGGTGGTTGGAAAAGAAGACTATAACGAAGGTGAAATTACCCTTGGTCATAATGTGCTGATTGGTTATTTTGAACAAAACCAAGCTGAGGCTCTGGACTTACATAAGGACGTATTTCATACAATTCACGATGATTTTCCCAAGATGACCCATGAAGAAGTACGTGGTGTCCTTGGTAAGTTCTTATTTAGTGGAGACACCGTATTTAAGCAAGTACGCGATCTCAGTGGCGGCGAAAAAGCAAGACTAGCCCTCGCCAAGATGTTGCTCACACCAGTGAATTTCCTCATCCTTGATGAGCCAACAAACCACCTTGATATCCCCGCCAAGGAGATGCTAGAGGCAGCTTTACGTGAATACGAAGGTACGGTGGCAGTGATCTCTCATGATCGCTATTTCATCTCGCAAGTCGCCAATAAAATCGTGGAAATTCGTGATGGCGATCTCTGTGTCTATGCTGGCGAATATTCCTATTATCAAGAAAAAAGAGAAGAGGAAACCAGAGAGGCTAAATATAAAGCGGAAATGGCGGCAAAAGCTGCAAAAGATACGCTAAGAAAGGAAAAAGAAAAAGCCAAACAAACGGAAAAACGCCAAGAGAAACAACAACAAAAGGTTAAATCAAAGTAATATGCAATCATTGCTAATGCTTTCATAAAAACCGAATTGGGATCAGAAAATTACCTGATTGACTGACAGATCTCTGTAGGGGCAGGTTTAGTAGATCCGTGATTGGTTTGCAGCAAAGCTTTTAGCAAAACCTGCCCCTACGGTTAACGGTTGGTAAATGAAAGAGCCGCATACGTTCTTTTTGATATAAGCATATTATTTTTATGTTGAATCACATTGCAAAGAAACACAATTTGATAGAACGTTATTCCCAAGGAGAGCGAAACTTTGAGGGATGGGATTTGAAGGGTGTAGATTTGAGTAAAGTAGATCTCAGTAATGTGATCTTACGCAACGCAAATTTAGCTTTTGCAAATTTATGGGAGGCAACCCTCTGTAACGCCGATCTATCAGGCGCTAATTTATCCGATACCGACCTGTGCGGAGCCTCGTTGTTAGACTCAAATCTTAGTAATGCCATTATCAACCGTACTAACTTCAGTTATGCGGGGCTGAGTGGCGTACAGTTTCAAAATGTACAGCTTAATAGTGCTAACTTTCGGCTAGCAATTATAAATTGTACAAATTTACGTGGAATCGATTTTAAAGGCTCAAATTTACAAAAGGCTTATTTATTAGAAGCTAATCTTGCTAATACAGATTTAAGTCATGCTAACTTGCACCATGCATTTCTGTTTCGGGCAAATTTGAGTCGCTCTAACTTACAAAATGCCGATCTCAGTGAAGCTGATCTCAGTGAAGCAAGTTTGCATGGGGCAAATTTAAAGGGGGCAAACTTGAGTGAAGCAGATTTACGAGAGGCAGATCTTGATCGCATAGATTTCAGCGAGATTAATCTCCGTCTAGCCAATTTAAGCGGACTAAATTTGAGCAATGTCAATTTTATTGGTAGCAATTTAAGCAAAGCTATCTTGCGCAATGCTATTTTGCATGGTGCTTGTTTTAACGGCGCAAATTTATGGAATGCCGATCTAACTAATGCTGATTTAACACGAGCCGATTTGACGGGGGCAGATTTGCGCGGTGTAAACTTTGATGGGGCTAATCTAAAATATGCGATGGTAGATGTGGGATGGATGGATGAAGCAAGGATCTGCCAAACGATATTGCCAGACGGCAGCATCTCCTATCGAAGTTGTCTTGAGTGAGATATAGCGCTGTTTCGCGCCGCGCAACAAGCGTTATATTAGTCAAAATGAAAGATTTGTTTATTTTTAAGGATGAAAAATTATGGCGAATGGCGCTGACCCATCGCTCGTACGTCCATGAAAACCCTTGTGCAGGGGAAGATAATGAGCGCTTAGAATTTTTAGGCGATGCTATTTTAAACTTTTTGAGTGGTTCCTATCTCTACCGCCAACATGCAGATCTTGGGGAAGATGAACTTACTCGTCGTCGAGCCGCCCTAGTCGATGAAAAACAGTTAGCAAATTTTGCGATCGCCTTAGAGCTAGATACCCAAATCCTATTAGGCAAAGGCGCATTACGTGATGGTGGCAATAAAAGTGACAACCTTTTAAGCTGTGTATTTGAGGCGATGATTGGCGCTTTTTATCTAGATTGTAATTGTGATGTCGAGGCGGTGCGTCCTGCGGTGGAGGCGTTATTTGACTCAGTACCACCAGAGTTAGTAAATACACGCGCTGATCTTGATGCTAAAAATCGTTTGCAGGAATGGGTGCAGTCTTATATTGGTCACATTTTGCCAAGATATACCACCGAAAAAGTAGGCGGAACCGATCATACGCCCGAATTTGCGTCTAAAGTATATGTTGGCGATCGCCTATATGGTCAGAGTATGCGAAATTTTTCTAGCAAAAAAGAAGCAGAACGAGCAGCCGCGCTAGATGCCTTAGAACAAATAGAAAGAATGTTATAAGTTTTCAAATTCTCGCTTTGCGAGAATTTGGTATATGGGTAAGGATAGTCGGCGCGATGCGCCGCCTGTCCTTACCCATATACCGAGAATGTGACAAACAAGGATAAAATATATGGCTGAAGATTGGTTAATGATTGGCAAAATTGTCTCACCGCAAGGACTGAAAGGCGAGGTGAGAATATTGTCTTATTCGGATTTTCCTGAACGCTTTGAGACTGCTGGTAAACGTTGGATTGCGGCTTCGGAAAAAGAGGAGCCACAAGAAATCATGATGCTATCGGGTCGAGAAATTGCGGGAAAAAAGAATCTCTTTGTGGTGCGACTTGAAGGGATTAATGATTGCGATCGCGCTGAATCGTTGCGTAATTATGTGATGTTTATCCCCACTAGCGATCGCCCCTCTCTAGGGCATAACGAATATATGATCGCGGATTTGGTGGGTTGCAATGTTTACCATCAACCAACAGGTAAGTTATTGGGAGAAGTGATCAGTATCATTGCCGCAGGAAATGATCTATTAGAAGTTCGTAATCTCGAAAATAATGAAATAGAACTTATTCCTTTTGTCGAAGCGATCGCGCCTTTTGTAGATATCAATCAAAAGAGAATTGAAGTTATCCCCCCACGCGGACTCATTGATAAATGGCTAGAAGCATAAAGAGTTGCGGCGCAAAGCGCCACAACTCTTTATGCTTAAATTCTCTGGCTATAGCCAGAGAATTTAAGCTTCGGCTTTAGAAAGATGCATTTTATCTAGCCACTCAATCAGGCTATCAAGCTGTTTATCGTGGGATAGGGAGCCTAGCCCTCTCACTGTGACATTACCTTGACTATAAACAAAGCGTGACTGTAAATGACTAGGTAAACACTCGTGCAAGAGTTTCCATGCGGGTTCTTCCATCTTCGACTCTAAAACCACATGCTGTTTACCCTCAGGCTTGATGCGAGAAAAGCCTATTCTCTTAGCAATTAACTTTAGTTCCATTACTTTCAGAAGTTGCATCGCAGGCGCAGGGACATTTCCATAGCAATCTTGCCAATCTTCGATAATTTCTGCAAGTTCGCGGCGTGAAGTCACAGAGGAAACAGCTCGATATGCGCTCATCTTGCGATCGCCATCGGGAATATATTCGGCAGGGATAAAGGCGGTAATCGGCAAATCGATTTGGGTATCATCGACTTCAGGAATCTCTGAGCCACGTATTTCCGCGATCGCTTCTTGCAGCATCTCCATGTATAGATCAAAGCCAATCGTGTTGATTTGTCCAGACTGTTCCGCGCCTAAGAGATTCCCAACGCCGCGAATCTCCATATCGCGCATTGCTAATTGATAGCCTGATCCTAGATGCGTAAATTCCTGAATCGCTTTGAGACGCTTGCGAGCAACATCGGTTAGTTCACCCTTTTCTTGATAAAACAACCATGCATGGGCTTGAATGCCAGCCCGACCGACGCGACCGCGCAATTGATACAGTTGCGCAAGTCCAAATCTTTGGGCATCTTCGATGATGATCGTGTTCACGCGCGGAATATCTAGCCCTGATTCAATAATTGTAGTGCAAATCATCATGTCTGATTCACCACTACTAAAGCTGAGCATGGTTGACTCTAGTTCGGATTCGGGCATTTGTCCATGGGCGATCGACATCCTTACCGATGGCAACATTTCATGAACTCGCGCCGAGACTTCCTCAATATCATCAATACGTGACACTACATAAAAAATCTGACCGCCGCGATCGAGTTCTTGACGAATAGCAGCTCTCACTAATTCAAGGTTATAGCGGGAGAGATGCGTCATGATCGAACGTCTTGATGGTGGCGGTGTGGTAATTAGACTCATTTCACGAACTCCAGACATCGCCATATATAGAGTTCTTGGAATTGGCGTAGCTGAGAGAGTGAGCACATCAACTTCCGTTTTCATGGTTTTGATTTTCTCTTTTTGAGCAACTCCGAAACGTTGCTCTTCATCAATTACTAATAATCCTAAATCTTTAAATTCCACATCTTTAGATAGAAGTTGATGCGTGCCGACGACAATATCTAGTTCACCAGTTTTGAGCTTACGACAGATTTCTTTTTTCTCAGATGTAGTGCGGAAACGATTGAGAAGAGCGATATTGACAGGATACGCCGCATAGCGTTCTTGCAAGCTGTGATAATGCTGTTGAGCGAGAATTGTTGTTGGCACGAGTAAAGCAGCTTGTTTCCCAGTCGTCACGGCTTTAAAAATAGTGCGAATAGCGACTTCAGTTTTCCCAAATCCCACATCACCGCAAACGAGTCGATCCATCGGACGACAACTTTCCATATCTTGTTTGACATCTTGAGTTGCTTTAAGTTGATCGGGTGTCGCCTGATAGGGAAAAGAATCTTCCATCTCCTGCTGCCAAGGGTTATCGGGCGGGAAAGCATATCCCACCTGTTGCGATCGCTTAGCATAAAGTTCTAATAAATCAAAAGCAATCTTTTTAATTGCTTTCTTTGCTTTAGCAGTAGTGTTTGTCCATGTTTTGCCCGTCATCTTATGCAGCTCTGGTCTGCCCTCATTCATCCCCCGATAACGTGACAGGATCGACATCTGATCGACTACTACGCGTAACAATCCATCAGCATATTTCAAGACTAAATATTCACGGGTTTCGTTATTTAGGGTCAGTTTCTCTAATTTGACAAATTGTCCTACACCGTGATTTTTATGGACAACGTAATCACCTGCGGAAAGTTTATTTAAATCAACTTGTTTAGAAACTGCGCGTCTACGTTTACGAACATAGTTGGGAGTGCCAAGAGCGTGCTGTCCAAAAAATTCGCGATCGCTGATCACCACAATTCTATAAGTCGGCAACACAAAGCCTTGAATTTCGGCAGTACCTGAATATTTCAAAGCAACGGCGATGCGTAGGTTATGAGTTTTCTCGATCGCAGGATAATCACGGACATTGGGAATAAATTGGGCTTGGCAATCATGCTCTTGCAGGAGAGCAACCGTGCGGGAAGGCTGAGCAGAAACGAGAATGATTTTATATTTCTGTTCGCGATAGTCACGGATTGTTTGGGCAAGTTTGCCAAACTGATGGGGAATTGCAGGAATTGAACGGCTGGACATATTCACGCCGCGATTTTCTTCGGCTAGTTCAAATAGTTCGAGGCGATCAAATTTTTGGATTTGTTCTAGACATTCTGCAAAGGAGCGATGGAGTTTTCCCTTGCCGCTCTTCCCCTTCGCACTCTGGGAGAGGGGCTGGGGGTGAGGGCAGATTTCTTCGGCAGATTCATACCAGCGATCGCAATGCGCCTGACATTGATCGATTTCATCAATTACCACTAAGCATTGCTCTGATTTAGGCAAATAGTCCAATAGAGAAGCTGTAGAACTAGGATGAACTGCAAAACCTTGAATACTGAATTCATCGTCAAGATCGCGATCGTTTTGTGGCAGTTGACCAAGAATATGCCCATAGCTAATCGGCGCTAATAAAACGGAAGCAATGCTGTCAAGAGGTCTTTGAGTAGAAGGCTCGAATTCACGAATACGTTCTATTTCATCACCAAACCAGTCAATCCGAACGGGCATTTCACTGGAAACAGGGAAAATATCAATAATATCGCCACGCCTTCCCCAATGTCCTTCTGTTTCGACCGTTGATGTATATTCATAGCCCATCAGCGTCAACTTCTCTGCTATATCCTTCAGTTTTATCTCTGAACCAACTTCTAAGGATAGACAATATTCTTTAAATTCTTCAGGGCTTGGTAAATGTGGCTGGAGGGCACGATCGGTGGCGACGATCGCTACTTTTTTCTTGTCGCCTTCTTGCTCTTCCCACTTCGTCAAGTCCGCCAGAACCTGCATCTGTCCCCAAATGATCTCCGATTCTGGCGTATAGGATTCGTAAGGTAATACGTCGGAGGTGGGATAAAAATGCACGGTCTGCCAACCCATTGTTTCTAGTTGTACCGACCAGCGCCCCGCCTCTTCAAGCGTAGCGGCGATGACTAGCATCAGTTTTTCTTGCTTTTGGCTCAGGGTAGAGCTAACGAGCCCTTTACCCACTCTCGATAAGCCCGAAAGAATGAGTTGATGCGATCGTGCCAGTTTACTCTCTAGTTCATCAGTGAGAGGCGATCGGATTAATGAACGAATTACAGAGGAAAATGGCATGGTCTAGATAGTGAGATTAGCGAATTTACAAATGAGATCGGTGGCACTTATCACTAAGTCTAGCAATAAGCAGGGTGGGATATGCTCAATCAATAAGTACCTATGCAGAATAATTCTAAACCTGTAAGGTTGCTCCCCTGCGGGGCGCAACCTTACAGGTTTGGAATTGAAATTAATTTTACCCATCTACTTAGAGTATATTAAGTAAATCCTTTAGATTTAACTAAGTTTATTCATATTAGGACTTACGCAAAAGAACGAGCCGTAGGGGCAATTCATGAATTGCCCCTACGGCAACATGAGGCTTTCAAGGCGTTTTTGCGTAAGTCCTAATAGTTATAAGCACCATCCTCAGTCAGCAATTCCAAATTCGCCGCAAAGCGATCGCCTAACGAAAACCCCGCCTCCTCGTAATAAATTCTAAGCTGCTCAAAATTGAGACTTTGCTGTAGCGATCACATCCGCCCCAATGTATGGTGTCGAAGTATCACCGACACTAATCTCCAATGTCACTGATGAGGTAATTGATGAAGTCAAACAATGGAATCGGATGCGGAGTTTAACCTTGAACTCTTTGCTGAGAAATGGGACAAGCAATATCCGTCAATCAGCAAATCTTGGCGCAGTCATTGGGCGAATATTATCCGCTTCTTTTCTTTCCCACTTGAGATGCGTAGAACGATTTATATAGCAACGTAAGAGATAGATAGGACAATTCAAAACCCAAAAGATGGCAGAGCGAAGCTCTGCCATCTTTTGGGTTTTATGTCCTAAGCAAAGCTTACATTGCTATACCATCAAGGCAATTGAGTCGATGAATAGCAGTTTACGGAAAGTGATTAAATCTCAACAGATTTTCCCCTCTGATGAGGCTGCTTTCAAGCTGGTTTATCTTGCCATGCGGAA